>TARA_R110002050_G_scaffold269917_2_pt1 | contig 336486 bp, 319 predicted proteins | sample TARA_R110002050 | Tara Oceans TARA_R110002050 (sample SAMEA4396988) | marine metagenome | biome: Polar Biome; feature: [DCM] deep chlorophyll maximum layer (ENVO:01000326); material: water (ENVO:00002006), including particulate matter (ENVO:01000060) such as... | depth 25 m
TCATCTATCTCAAGATAATGAATTGCAACACATCTTTAATCTTGAAGCGACCCAGCATATTGCCAAGTTCAAACAAGCCCTGAATGAATCAATCTCAAACTTTACGATTAATAAAGAGCTCTTACGAGCTGCGCACTCGCTAAAAGGCTGTGCGAATATCGCTCACGTTATCCCTGTTGCTGAACTTGCAACACAATTAGACCTGTCCTTACGCGAGCGTTATGAGTTCTCAGCCCTACTTAGTGAGCAACACCGAGATATATTGTCCTCAGCAATTGATGGGCTTAATCGCTATGTTGAATATAGAAAGTCACCTCAAACACATTCTGAACCAGATATTTCATCTTTCAGCGGAAAACTGCAACAACTATTACCTAGTGATGATGAAGAAACAGGGCAGCACAGGCTTATCGATCCAGAATTTCTTGACGTCTTTATTGAAGAATCGGATGAGTGGTTATCACAATACGAAACGCAAGTTCATCAATTCAAGCAACACGCCACCAATCCCGACATTAAAACAGCGCTGACGCAAATTCTTGCCACATTACGTGATAATGCAGAGATGCTTTCGCTAAGTTCACTTTCTGAGCTATATCAATTGCTAATTGAGTTCATAGAGCAGGCTAATGGCAATAATCACAACCACTTAATGCTCTTTGAGCTTGGTAGTGAAGAGATTAACCTTCAGATTGAAAGCCTACTGCAAAATAAACCAAGTCCAAGTCTCGATGACTTTAAACACAAGCTAGAGCAAACCTTATCACAAGCACCTGCGTCCGAAGCGGTCGCCATAAGCGATGCGTTATTTTCAATTCCAAATGAAGACCCTGAGTTATTAACAGCCTTTACTGAAGAATGTGCTGAACTACTTGCTTCCAGTGGTGAAGCCATTAAGCACTGGCAGAAAGAGCCTAGCGCCCAAGATGCAGTTCTACAATTACAACGTGATCTGCACACCATTAAAGGTGGCGCCCGTCTAGCCGGTATTACACCAATGGCTGACCTCACGCATCAGATAGAATCATTAGTATTCCAGATCACCGAGTCCGCGATAGAAACCAGCCCAGCTTTTTTTAATTTATTACAGCGTAGTCAAGATCGCTTGGCGGATATGCATGAATTACTGGCAACTCAATCGAGTTTTCACTTTGCCCATGATTTGACAACTGAAATAACCACATTCTCTAATCTAAATTTATCGATTCCTACTCAAGAGGTGTTGGCTTCCGTAAGCACTGATGGCGAGACCATTCCACCGGTTGAGACCAACAAAGTCCCGCACAGCCATAGCGACCAAATCCGTGTCCGAACAGATTTACTTGATTTTCTATCTAACTTCGCAGGGGAAGTGAATATATCCCGCGATCGTGTAGGTCAACAAAACTCAGCGATTAAGCAACAATTAGCTGAAATGGAAAGCACTCTTACACGCTTACAAGATCAATTACGCAACCTTGAAATAGAAACTGAAACCCAAATCTTATTTCGCTATGACGATGAGTTACTTAAGCAAGAGTCAGAGTTTGATCCGCTCGAGCTTGATCGGTTTTCAATGATTCAACAATTGTCACGCGGCTTAACTGAATCAGTCAGTGATATGCATGAAATTAGTCAATCTCTTGAATTACTTGTACAAGAATCAGATAGCATTTTATTGCAACAAGCACGCCTCAGCACCGACTTACAGCAAGGGCTGATGAATACGCGTTTAATCCCATTTGAAGGGCTGGTACCGCGCTTTGAACGTATCGTTCGTCAAACTAATGCCGAAGTAGGTAAAGAATCTCAACTGATTATCCACGGCGCTGATCGAGAATTAGATAGAACCATTATTGATCGCATCGTCGCACCTATTGAACATATTCTTAGAAATGCGATTGCTCACGGTATTGAGCCTGCCGATGAACGCCGTGCCTTAGGTAAAAATGCCATCGGCACATTGACCCTTACGATCATACGAGAAGGTTCAGAAATTCTGATCTCTCTAGCAGATGATGGTCAAGGTATTAATATTGAAAAAGTGCGTCAAAAAGCACTGGCACAACATCTGATCACCCCCCAAAACATGCCAAGTGATGAGGACTTAATGCAGCTCATTCTTTCCTCAGGCTTCAGCACGGCAGATAACGTCTCACAGCTTGCTGGCCGAGGGGTTGGCATGGATGTAGTGAGCAATGAAATTCGCGCATTAAAGGGCCGACTATCGATTCAATCTATTGCTGGTCAAAGTACGATCTTTAATATTCGCTTACCGCTCACCTTGTCTATCATGCAAGCCTTATTGGTCAGCACCCACGATCATCAATATGCAATTCCTCTCGCTGCTGTTCACGCAGGTAATCGTATTACGGTAAGTGCTGTTAAAGAATTATTACAGCAAGAAGGGGAGTCTCAGTATGAGGTAAATGGCGAACATTACCGCTTCCTGCCGTTAAGCACCTTACTTGATTTACCGCTGATTCTTCCGGAAGATCCTAAAGTACAACTGCCTGTCTTATTATTCCGCTATGGCGATATGCATATTGCTTTATTGGTTGATGCCATTAATAGTAATCGCGAAATTGTACTTAAGTCAGCAGGAGAACAATTGGGCCATATTGCTGCGATAACCGGTGCAACGATACTAGGGGATGGCCAAGTCGTGTTTATTTTAGACATCCCAACCTTAGTTAAAACCATTGATATTCGAGTAGCGAGTAGTGAAGCTCAGTTAGGCTCAACTGAATTACTCACTATCACTGAAGCGGCAAGCCTCGACGACCGTACTCCACTCGCAATGGTGGTGGATGATTCCATTACCATGCGTAAAGCGTCTGGCAATTTGCTTAAGCGTCATGGTTTTGATGTGATGACAGCCCGCGATGGTATGGATGGCGTTGCGCAACTGAACGAACAAATACCTGATATCATCTTGCTTGATGTTGAAATGCCACGCATGGATGGTTTTGAGTTTGCAACACTGGTCAGAAATTCTGAACACTATAAACACATTCCCATTATTATGATCACATCGCGTACTGGCGCCAAACATCGTGATAGAGGCATGGATATCGGTGTGAATGCTTATATGGGCAAACCTTATCAAGAGCTTGAACTTGTCGAGACAATGAAAAATTTACTGGGTAGTCGCTACCCACAAGCAGATCATTAAGATAGGAATACCCTTATGGCTGACAATGCTACAGACTTCGTGCCATGCATGATTATTCCATTGCAACATCATTATTTGTTGCTACCAAACAGTACACTTGCCGAAGTCATTCCTACGCCTCGCGTCGTACGTACCGATAGCACGATGCCTAGCTATTGGATTGGTCAATGTGATTGGCAATCTCAAATCATTCCGATTATAGATCTGGAAGGCCTTGTTGAAAACAAGCCTTCAAATACGGCTGATGCAAACAAACTCTGTGTCCTTCGCGGCATTAACACCTCTGCCAATATCAGTATTTATGGTTTGCCCTGTTATGGTGTGCCTCAGCTGATACACCTCACGGAATCGGCCCTTAAACTAGCAGAAAATGTCATCAAGTCGGATTATGTGCACTATCAAATTCGAATAGGTAATAAGGTTGCTTATATCCCTAATTTAGATGCGATTGAAACAACCCTTAGTCAACAGCTCATATAAGCAGTAAGATAAAACAATATTAGCTTATTAAACAGACTCTCTGGATCACGTATGAATAAATTATTTTCAGTTTCACATCATCAACACCTTCCCGTTTAGAAGCAGCCCTAATGTCGATAATGAAATCCGTGTTAATTATCAGCCTAGTGCTTGGCTTTTCTGCTGTCAGCCTTGCTAAGGACAACGCACAACTCATCCAACAACGCACAAGCTTTCAACAGGCTCAAAAAGCGCTCGAAACTCATCAACTGGATCGATTTAATAGCCTCAGAGATAAGCTCCATGATTATCCCTTGCAACCCTATCTGGATTATCTCTATTTACGGCATCGACTACATCTAACTAACAACCGTACTATTAGTCAGTTCATACAAGAAAATCCAAACACTTTTTATGGTGACAGACTGCGTAATAGCTGGCTCAATCAGCTCGCTAAAAACAAGGAATGGTCCCAATTTTTAAACTATTTCCCCGCATCAGCCAGTGCATCTCAACAATGCTTGCGTCTAGATGCTCTACTTGCAACCGGTAATGCCAAACAAGCATTAGCCGAAACGCCTACGCTCTGGCTAGTGGGTTATTCACAAGATAAAACCTGTGATTCTGCCTTTCAATATTGGCAATCTCAAGGATTGCTAACTAATGAGTTACGTTGGCAACGGATCCAGCTTGCTCTAAATGAAAATCAATTTAGTCTCGCAAAATTTATTGCCAAATCACTTGATAGCCATCATCAAGCTCACACCTGGATCCCGCTATGGGAGCAAAGCCATAACCAGCCACTCAGCTTATTACAGCAACGTACCACCAGCGCTCTAAAAATAGATCACGCTATAAGCCGTGACATTATTAAGCACGCGATCGGGCGCTTATCACGCAAATCTACTGCTCAAGCTTATGCATATTGGCAAACAATCCGCTCTAAATACCAATTTAGCGAACAAGATAAGAGCAGTATTCAAAGCACTATCGCTAATCGAGCCGCTTTAAATCGTGAACAACGAACCTTAGAGTACTTTGGCGAACTACCAAATGAGGAATGGCGGGCCCGTGCAGCCCTCTGGCAACAAGATTGGAGAGCGGTACAAAAAGCCATTCTCAGTTTAAGCACTGAAGATCAAGCTTCAACACGCTGGCAATATTGGTTAGGTAGAAGTCAGGCTCAACTAGGTGATAAACAATCAGCTAATCAAACATTCCAAAACATCATTTCGCAACGTGATTATTATGCCTTTCTGGCTGCAGATCAGTTAGGTCAGCCATACCAAATGAATCACCGACCTATCGTGTTCGAACAAGCAGAGTTTGATGCCTTTTCTCGCCTGCCTGCCGTCGTTCGGTTACGTGAATTTTATGTCATGGACATGCAATTAGAAGCTCGCCGCCAAGCCTATGAACTCAAACAATCAATGACGCCACGAGAGTTACAACTACTCGCAACCTTGACCCATCAATGGCAATGGCATAATCAAACCATTGCCCTGCTTGGTAAAGCACAATATTGGGATGCTTTAGACCTGCGTTTTCCAGTTATCTACGATACCCCCATTTTAAAGGCCAGCAGAACAAATGGCATTGACCCTTCTTGGTTATTTGGTATTGCTCGTCAAGAAAGCGCTTTCAATCCACATGCGCGCTCTCCTGTTGGTGCCTCAGGCTTAATGCAACTTATGCCTGCCACAGCAACGCAGATTGCTAAGCTCATTAATCAGCCATTAAAGTCACAGTCTGAGCTATTAAATCCGGATAGAAATATTCAACTTGGTAGTGCATATTTGCGACGTATGTATGATCAGAATCAACAAAATCCGGTGCTGGCTACTGCATCCTATAATGCTGGTCCTCATCGTATTTCACGCTGGCTACCTGACACAATGATGCCTGCAGACGTCTGGATTGAAAATATTCCCTATAATGAAACACGTGGTTATGCGACCAGCGTTTTGAGTTATGCGGCTATTTTTGATTATCAACGCAAGCAACCCATCATTCCCTTATCTAAGCGTATGCCAGCAGTAAAACCAAAAACACCTTAAACTGTCATCATGAAAACATATCTCGTTGGCGGCGGTGTCCGCGATAAATTACTTGGTCTAAGTGTTAAAGATCGGGACTGGGTCATTGTTGGCAGTAGCCCAGAAGAAATGATGGCTAAGGGATTTCAGCCAGTAGGCAAGGACTTTCCTGTGTTTCTCCATCCTGAGACACATGAAGAATACGCGCTGGCTCGCACTGAACGTAAAACAGCCCCTGGCTATAAAGGATTTGTGGTGCATGCAGCGCCAAACGTCACCTTAGAAGAAGATCTTGCACGACGAGATCTCACGATCAATGCCATAGCACAAGCCAAAGATGGCTCATTAATTGATCCTTACCACGGCCAACATGATCTAAAAAATAAAATATTACGCCATGTGTCGCCTGCTTTTGTTGAAGATCCCGTTCGAGTATTACGCATTGCTCGTTTTGCAGCCCGTTTTGGCTTCACTATTGCTGATGAAACCTTAATCTTAATTAAGGACATGGTAGCCGCAAAAGAACTCGATCACTTGGTGCCCGAACGGGTATGGCAAGAACTAGAAAAAGCGCTAGCAACAACACAGCCATCGTTATTTTTTCTGGCCTTGCGTGAAGCTGGCGCTTTAAAGAGCTTGTTCCCCGAAGTTGATCGCCTATTTGGCGTGCCACAAGTTCCTAAGTGGCACCCTGAAGTAGATACTGGCGTACATGTCATGATGGTGATTGATCAGGCAGCAAGACTCACTGATGATATAGCGGTACGTTTTGCCGCCTTATGTCACGATCTAGGCAAAGGCACTACCCCAGTCGATATATTGCCTCAGCATAACGGGCACGAAGCGCGTAGCATCAAATTGACTCAGGCATTATGCCACCGTATCCGTGTCCCTAAAGATATTGAAACACTAGCGGTAAAGGTCGCTGAGTATCACACCCATGTTCATTTATTATTTGAACTCCGCCCAGCAACTATATTGCAAGTCATCGAAGCCTTAGATGGCTTGCGCAGGCCAGCGCGATTTGAACAGTATTTACTTGCCGGCGAAGCAGATTTTCGTGGTCGACCAGGCTATGAAGACTTGCCCTTACCGGCGATTAATGTATTTAAACAGTGTTTAGCTGCCTGTCAGTCCGTTACTGCAGGACCATTTCTCGAAGCAGGAATTAAAGGGCCTGCTATTGGTCAAGCCATTCGTAAACAACAAATTGAACGGATAAAGCAGATCATGATTAAAGCAAAAGACAGCTGAAAAAAATAGCCACACATTACAGCCCTGCCTACATCACGTATAATCCACCATCATTATTCTCTAATTTAGGATCATCACCATGAGCGGCAATATTTCTGCCAATTGGACCAGCGTTAACGCTGCCTGCCAACCTTTAGTTGAACGTTTAGTTGCCGATGCACAAGCATTACAACTCGAAATCAGCACGCTAAGCAATGGCACTCGCATTGTTGATGCCGGCATTAATTGTGTCGGCGGCCTAGAAGCTGGCCGCTTAATTGGTGAAATATGCATGGGTGGATTAGGAACCGTCACTTTAGGCACTAATAGTGATTTTGAAAACTGGCCATGGTCAGTAAATGTCCACGCTAAAACGCCCGTTTTAAGTTGTTTAGGCAGTCAATATGCAGGCTGGAGCTTGTCTCATAAAAGTGAAGCGGGTAAATTTTTTGCGCTAGGTTCTGGTCCCGGTCGTGCATTAGCGGGTAAAGAAGAAGTCTTAAAAGAATTTGGCTACAAAGATGAAGCAACATCAACCTGCATCGTCTTAGAAGTGGACTCATTCCCACCAATTGAAGTGGCTGACAAAGTAGCTAAAGACTGTGGCATCAAGCCAGAAGATTTAACGTTCATTCTAACACCAACATCAAGCCTTGCTGGTGTGATGCAAATTGCCATTCGTGTACTTGAAGTAGCGATGCATAAAGCGCATACCTTACATTTCCCTATGGATAAAATCATTGATGGTTTTGGTGTAACACCCGTTGCGCCACCAGGTGGCGACTTCATCACCGGTATGGGTCGTACCAACGATGCGATTCTCTACGGTGGTTTTGTACACTTGTTTGTGAATGCAAGCGATGATGAAGCACGTGACTTAGCAGAAAAAATGCCGAGTAATACTTCTTCTGACTATGGCCGCCCATTTGGTGAAATCTTTAAAGCTTATGAATATGACTTTTTCAAGATTGATCCTATGTTATTCAGCCCTGCAAAAGTGATTATTACTAACGCAAAAACGGGTAAGAGTTTCACTGCAGGCGAGTTAAATTCAGCATTATTAACCACGTCATTTGGTCTATAGGTAAATATAAACGGAGTAGTCTCGTATTACTCCGTTTTCTTAAAAAGTCAGTACATGTCCACACCTAAAATCGTCATTTTCAACGACACTCACGGCTGGCACAGCGACCAGTTAGTTGATGCCTTCCATGCTTTGGGCATATTAACTGTACTTACAGATCTTGCTGATTGCACCATCGATCTTGACCATCCTACAGGCCTCATCATTCCTGGTTTTGAAGATGAATTGCCCGCTGCAGTAATGGTGCGTGGTATTGCGCCTGGCAGCCTCGAACAAATTACGCTAAGGATGGATGTTTTACATACCTTAGCAGAACTCAATGTACCGGTATTTAACCCAGCAATCGCCATTGAACATACGGTTGACAAAGCGCGGACCTCATTACGGCTGCATCTAGCAGGACTCAATACCCCTAAAACATGGGCTTGTGAAAACCGAGCATTAGCACGCAAGGTAGCTGACCAACAATTCGCTAAGCAGACTACCTTAGTCATCAAACCTTTATTTGGCTGCCAAGGTAAAGGGATTGAAAAAATCACCACCTTAGCTGAGTTTGATAAGCTGCAAGTTGTGGGCGATGCTTTTTATTTACAAGAATATATTGAGCCGTCTATACCCGGACAATGGCAAGATTGGCGCTTAATGGTAGTTGATGGACAAGTCTGTGCGGCAATGTCTCGACGCTCGGATCACTGGATCACTAATTTTGCCCAAGGTGCTAGCTGCTTGGCGGCAACCATTACGCCAGAAATGGAACAACTCGCCATTGCTGCAACCAAGGCGGTACACGCAGATTATGCAGGTGTTGATCTCATCAGAACAATCGATGGCGCTTATACCGTATTAGAGGTCAACAGCGTGCCTGCTTGGAAAGGCTTATATCAAGCCACCGGCATTGATGTCGCCGGATATCTTGCTCGCGCTATTCGGCAACGAATAAGCTCAACTATTTCCATCAGTCATGTGACATGACCATGTTATCTACGAGCACAATTGAATCCTGTGTCATTTGGGCATGTGAAAATGAGGTCGCCGCGCCAAAACCTGGCAATGTAAACTGTTTCAGTGATGGTCATAATATGGAGGTACTAGATTTCATCAAAAGTGCCCATGCCATAGCCCCAGTAATGGCGCAAAAAGCATTGTCGGTTGGCGAGCTCATTTTACAAGGTATTCAAGCCACACGGACCGTAGTGAATTGCAATACCAATCTGGGTATCGTGCTGTTATTTGCCCCACTCTGCCGCGCGATACACCAATGTTCAGACTTCAAACAACTGCCTGATCAACTAGAAAAAGTATTACTTAGTTTAACCGTTGATGACGCTAAAGCCTGCTACGAGGCGATCCGTTTAGCTGAAGCCGGAGGGCTTGGTAGCAGCGAGCAACAAGATATTGACGCGATTCCGACTGTAAATTTATTGCAAGCGATGAAAATTTCTGAAGAACGTGACGCTATAGCCAAGCAATACGTCACTAATTACGGGGACATCTTAAATATTGGGCTGCCAATATTGACATCTTCGATAAAATCTGGGGAAAGTGTTGAATGGGCAACCGCTTTCGCGTATCTTAAGCTCTTAGCAAGTGTTCCAGACACCTTGATTCGCCGAAAACAATCATTGGAACACGCCCTAGAAATAACTGATTCAGCAAAAAAAATACTAACTAAAGTGAATAAAAACAAAATGTTAAGTTCTTTTGAGGCCGAAATTATTACTTGGGATAACGAATTAAAGAAGAAAGCAATCAATCCGGGAACCACCGCAGATTTAACCGCAACGACGTTGTTAATGTATGCATTCCAGCAAGCGCTTTCTTCACACAGCATTTCAGCACCCTGATGCGATTTATCGTGACAGGGTCTGAGCAGGTCATACGTTCCTTTAATACGTATAAGCTCTTCTTAGTAATAGGGCGAGTGTAAAATGGGCCTTTTTAACAAATTTTTTGGAACAGGAATAAATAACATGCCAGTTATCGATCGCGTATTAGTAGGTGAATCTTTAGTAATTGAAGATGGTGACCTAGACAACGTAGCACATATTGACTTACTTATGGGCCCTCGTGGTTCAGCAGCAGAAGATGCTTTCTGCCGCACTATGACAGACCAAAAAGCGGGTGTTAACGGCTTATTAGCTGTAGTTGCACCTAACCTTATGGTTAAACCTGCGACAGTTATGTTCAACAAAGTAACTATCAAAAACATGAAGCAAGCTGTTCAAATGTTCGGTCCAGCTCAACGTGGTGTTGCGATGGCAGTTGCTGAATGTGTTGAAGATGGCACAATTCCTATGGCTGAAGCTGATGATTGCTTCATCTGTGTTGGTGTTTTCATTTCTCCAACTGCAGATAACGATCAAAAGATTCAAGATTGGAACTACCGCGCAACTAAAGAATCAATCAAACGTGCCGTTGCTCGTGAACCAAAAGCAGCTGACGTTGTAGCACAATATAAAACTAGCTCGCATCCTTTTGCTGCAAGCTAAGTTTTAGAAAATAGTTCAATCAATACGCCGTTCTCTCGCAAGAGTGAACGGCGTTTTTGTTTTAATGTTTTATAAGCTTAAATTTTTCTATACTCGCTTTACTAATCCTGCCATCGTGCAATGCACTAGCAACCAGCACTCGCTGAATTCCTCGCGATGCTAAATCCAGCAAATCCTGTTCAGATCTCACTCCGCCCGAAGCAATCACCTCACTATTAAGCGCCTTCTTCTGTAAAGCTGTTAATAATTCAACATCGGGGCCCGACTGCGCGCCAATATGATCAATATTCATCGCAATAATAGTGTCTGCCCATAGTTTTGGTTGCTCTAATAGTGATTGATGACCTAAAAACTCTCCATGCTGAAAGTCTAATGACAAAATGCCTTTTTGTCGTATTTCAGGCTCTGATAGCCAAGAAATATCCGTCAGTGTTTCACTACCAATGACCGGTTTAATATTGGAGTAGTCGATAAGTTGTTGCCAGCTTTGTTTTGAATGAATGCCTGCGTCTAAGAAAAAAATAACCTGTGCAAACTGCTCAGCTAAGCTTTGATACAAGACAGTATTTTGTCGTAGCCCTAATATCGCATCCAGATCAGCAATATAAATCGTCGAAAATGACTGCCAAGCCAGCAAATCCCTAATCACAGATATTGGATCACAATGTGTGGTTAAAACAGATTTTAATAGGGGATATTGAGATCGTACGCCACCACGAGCATGTACAACCTTTCCCCCCAATACATCGATGACAGGTATAATTTCCACCTTACTCCTCAGATTTTATGTAATGAAAGTATTTGTTTACGAACATATCACCAGCGGCGCACTGATTGATGAGTCCTTGCCTGCCAGTCTCGCTGATGAAGGCAATAAAATGCTCACCGCTATTGTGCATGATATGACACTTTTAACGGATATCGAACTGATCATTTTACGTGACGTTCGGCTTAAGCCATTACTTGATACTATTAAGCCCCCTCGCCACCGATGCCTTATTATTGACAATAGCCCTGCATTTCAACAGCATTTCACTCGCGCAGTAAACCAAGCGGATGCCGTGTTAATTATTGCGCCTGAAACAAACGGCATATTACAAAACCTTCAACAATCGGTATTAAACCAGAACACCCTTTTATTAGGCTGCGAGCCGACAGCTACTCAAATATGCACTGATAAACTGCTCTGCTACCAACAGTTACAATCCCATAATGTACTTTCGCCACACACTATTACAGCTGATGAATGGTCGCTCAATCCTTTCAGTTCGCCATCAGGCTTTATTGTTAAGCCTCGTGATGGTGCGGGGTGTATCGATACCCTTGTTTTTACTAATCCTACTGCCGTTACAGCGCATTTAACATCTAGCTCAGCCAATATTGAAAAGACCATAATTCAGCCCTATATCAAAGGCAAGACCATGAGTCTCTCGATCTTATGTGATCATCAGTCTAGCCGTGTACTGGCGATTAATCAGCAACATATTAAGCTTGATAATGGCCAGTTTAGTTTCCATGGTTGCTCTATTAATAGTACCGACGAATCTGAATTTAGCTTAAAACAAGCGACTGACATCGCTCATCAAACACAGCTTGCCATTCCCGGTTTGTGGGGGTTTATTGGCATCGATCTCATTGTTACTGAGAATGAAACCTATGTGGTTGATATCAACCCAAGGCTAACCACTGCTTATGTTGGTTTGCATCAATCATTAAACCTAAACCCAGCGCAATTATTACTAACGATGATGGCCCTAGGTTTATCGACCTTACCCTTATCTATGCAAAGAAATGCTATTGAGATCATACTATGACACACACATCCTCTTATATTAGCGGTTGGGACATTGGCGGTGCCCATGTAAAAGTGGCACGTTGTGATCACAATGGAAACTTACTTGACGTTATTCAAGTCGCCTGTCCTTTATGGCAAGGCATAGATCAACTCGCTACAGCTATTGAGTCGGTATTTATTCAACTTAATAATCAACATGATACTGCCGCCATTACGATGACCGGCGAGTTAGTGGATATATTCCCTAATCGTGAAGCAGGAGTGGCGGGGATTTTAAGCTGTATCTCTGGTTATATGGACGCTGACAATATCATAGTCTACGGCGCAGAAGTGGGCTGGCTAAAACCACAGCAAGCGGCAGAGCAATGGCAACATGTCGCATCGCGTAACTGGCAGGCTAGCGCTAGCTATGTTGCCCAAGCGATACCTCAAGGTCTATTTGTTGATATTGGCAGCACAACCTGTGACATTATTCCTTTCAATAATGGCTTAGCGATCCCACATGGCCTTGATGACTTTGAGCGACAAACTAGCCGTGAATTACTTTATACCGGCGCAATTAGAACACCACTGATAGCACTGAGCCAAACAGCGCCGTTCAATGGAACCTTAGTCAGCCTTGCCGCTGAAGTATTTGCGACCACAGGCGATTGCTGGTGTTTATTAGGCTTACTTGAGCCAACTTCAATTCAAGATAACAGTGCCGATGGCCAAGCATGGCACACTGATTTTTGCGCCAGTCGTATCGCCAGGTTGCTTGGCACCGATGCTAATCAGGCTAATTTAGCTCAGTGGAGACAACTTGCCCAATGGTTTGCCGAGCAACAAAGCCATCTAATAAGCAATGCCATGTTACAGGTCTTATCTGCGCACTCAGACTTGGCCGCTGATGCGCCCATTGTTGGCGCTGGTGTGGGCCGGTTTATCGCTCAAGCTTGTGCGCAGCGTCTTAACCGCCCTTATATGGATTTCAACGAAATACTCTCATTCAAGCATCCCACTAGCGCCGATCATGCGCCCGCCGTTGCAGTTGCTCTTTTAGCTCAACAACAGTTACCGTAAAATACGCGCTATGAATGATATAACTCTTCCACCTCTTTGTACTGAGCTACCTTATCTCGCAGATAGTGCTACTTATTTTGAAGCTATCCGAACAATGCCTTGGTCAATATTTTTAGACAGCAGCAACTCAACACGCTCAAATGATAGCCGTTATGATATTCAAACCGCAGCCCCCTTTATAACGCTGGTCACCACTGGTGAAAATACGCTGATCAAACATCACAATAAAGATGCAGTATTATCAAGCGACGATCCCTTCATCATTTTACAAAATATCTTGCGTGAGTTTAAACCTCATCAATATGCTGATTTACCGTTTTGTGGCGGCGCATTGGGCTATTTTTCTTATGATCTTGGTCGACGCATCGAAGAGCTTCCTGAGCACACAATAGATGCTGAACATATCCCCGAGATGGTGATTGGCATTTACGACTGGGCTATCGTGACTGATCATCAACAACAGCGTTGCTGGTTGGCAAGTTATGGGCTTAATGACGAGACTAAAACTCAATGGGATGCTCTTGTCAGCACCTTAAACTCAATAACACCACCCAAAAATCCAGATACCTTTCATGTCAGCGGCGAATTACGTTGTAATTTAAATCAACAAGACTACCAACTCGCCTTCAATAAGATTCAAAATTATATTCGTGAAGGAGATTGTTATCAGGTTAATCTCGCTAAACGGTTTGAAATTAATGCCAACGGTGATCCTTGGTTTGCATACCAATTATTACGTAAACAAAATGCCGCGCCGTTTTCTAGTTTCTTTTCAACACCATATGCTACCGTACTCAGCTCATCACCAGAGCGACTGTTGAAAGTTAGCCAGCAACAGGTTGAAACGAAGCCCATAAAAGGCACACGACCACGTGATGTGAACAATGCGGAGCGTGACAAATTACTCGCTGACGAATTGCAAGCGAGTCTTAAAGATCGTGCTGAAAACCTAATGATCGTTGATTTATTACGTAACGATCTAGGCAAAGTTTGTGTGCCAGGTTCAATTAAAGTACCCAAACCCTTTGCCCTAGAATCTTTTGCAACCGTACATCATTTAGTTAGTACCATCACAGGCACATTGGCCGATAATCACAATCCCGTGTCATTGTTACGAGCCTGTTTCCCCGGCGGCTCAATCACTGGGGCACCTAAGTTACGAGCAATGGAGATCATAGAAGAACTTGAACCACATCGTCGTGGATTATATTGCGGTAGCATCGCCTATATTGGCTTTGATGGCAAGATGGATAGCAATATCACTATTCGCACCTTAATATACAGCGATAATCGCCTCCGTTTTTGGGCTGGCGGTGGTGTTGTTGCAGACTCAACTGCTGATGCTGAATATCAAGAAGTGCATGACAAAGCCGCCGCGATATTACGGCTACTTGAACAACTCAAGTGATTGTCATTAAGCTGGGCGGTAGTCTCTATAACACGCCAGAATTACGGCTTTGGCTGCACCGTCTGACTGAGATATCACTAGTAACACCTATCGTCATTGTGCCCGGTGGCGGTCCTTTTGCTGATCAAGTACGGGAAGCCCAGACACATCATCATTTTAACGATTCAGTAGCACATCACATGGCACTGATAGCGATGAAACAGTTTGGCTTGATGTTGATGGCACTTGAAACTAAGTGCCAGCCATTCGATGCACACAAGCCCGAACAGCCATTATCGGTATGGCTACCTGATGATGTCTTACTTTCAGAGCCCACACTTATTCATAGTTGGGACTTAAGCGCAGACAGTCTCGCCTTATGGTTCGCCTCCAAACTAGAGGCTGAAAAATTATTCTTGGTGAAGCATGTTCATGTGAGTAGCACGTCAATACATCAGCTTACGCACGATTACGTTATTGATCGTCACTTTGCTAAATTATTTAGCAATCATGCCATTTCAACTCGCGTCATCCATTATCAAGCCTACGCCGATTTTGCTAATATCATTGCTGATCCTAGCGATAAGACCAACTTGTCTCTATCATGACGGAGCTTTCAGATACCGTTAACATATTACAAAATCAACTCATGGCATTCGCTAAAGATGAGCAGATTACACAACTCATTGAACAGTTAATAACAGAAGGTCGACTACATCAAAAAGAGTCATGGACAGCACATATGACGCCCTTCATAGATCCCCCCGCTCTTTTAGGACAACTATTAGCAGGTCTACACAATGGTAATTTACTATCCGCCGAACTCTACCCCCAATTAGCCCTCATTGAACAACAGTTACTCGGTTGGTTTTGTCAGCTGTTTCAACAGCCATTTGGACACTTCACTCACGGCAGTAGTTATGGCAACCTTGATGCCTTATGGCAGGCAAGAGAGCAGACTAAAAACTCGTCCAATACTGTTTATGGTTCACAAGCGGCTCATTACTCGATCAGTAAGGCCTGCCGAATTTTAGGTTTAAACTTTCAGACAATTTCGACCAATGACTTTGGCCAAATAGATCTGGATGCATTACGTACTGCCTGCCAACGAGTTGCCCCTATCGCTATTGTAGCCACCGTTGGCACGTCTTCTTGCGGCGCAATTGACCCCATTTCTACATGCACCGAAATGGCCAAAGAATTTAACAGCTGGTGCCATATTGATGCCGCATGGGGTGGCGCGTTAATATTGTCACAGGCACATCAGCATCATCTTACTGGCATCGCTCAGGCCGATTCTATTTGTGTTGATCCACATAAAGCCCTAGGGCAACCAAAACCTTGCAGTCTGCTACTGTATAAGCGCCCCTTAGCTAACACTTCAGACCTTGATGTCGATTATCTAACACAAGCACCTAAACAAACTATAGGCGGCTCATATGGTGGTGAGTTATTTCTGCCACTATGGTGCAGTTTACAATTAAATGGCATGCAGTCATTCTCAGATCGCACAGACCAGCGTCTCGAACAGGCCGAGCAGTTTGCTCGCGCACTAAAACAACATTCCAACTGGTGGTTATTACACTCTGCAACAGGAATTGTCTGTTTCAAACCCCCAACAAACATCGACTTAACTCATCTGGTAAACCTTGGGCAGCTATCTTTAGCAAAAGTAAATGGTCGGGAAGTATATCGGGCTGTTTTTGCTAATCACACGAGCCAAGCCAAGGCACTAATAACTGCTCTTAAGGCGTTTTTTTAATCTGCTGCTGTACACTATCAAAGCGACGTAACCATGATGGCAGAGTATTCATCGGGGCTGGCCAAGTACTGCTTGCATTCAAAGCTGCTTTTTTATTGTCATAAACACCGTAAATTAAAGCATACCAAACGCGGCCATTACGCATGCTTTCAAATTCAGCGACATCGCCTACTAAGGCATATTTATCTATAAAGTCCGCTACTTCCTGCTTATCCCACGAGCCCATGAGCTGAAAGGTATAATCCGTTGCACTCTGCTGTAAAATCCACTGTTTTTGATGCACAGAAGCAGATAGTTCAACCTTCAAGACAGGTTTAGATTCTAATAGTGATTTCGCAATAGTCGTTTGAGTTTGGCTCATCACCTCATCTTGCGGTACTAGTTTAGGCTCCACTTCTGCTTCGGGCTCCACCTCTACTTCGGCATCAACGACCGCTAATTCCGAAACTAATGATTTCAGCTCTTCTCGTTCAGCTTGTGCCGATGAAGTTACCTTATCCTCACCAAGTATAACGGTTGCCAATGATTCATCTTGGCTTGTGAACGGTTTTTCAATAAGCATTTGTTCAACAGGCTTTGGTGAAAACGCGTCATTAATTGTATCTTGAAATAACAATAGCAGAATAAGCGAAATAACGAACAATCCTAACCCCGACCAACGGAGTAATGGCATTATTCGCTCAGAATTAATTTTTATAGGATTAATGAAGGCGGGCTTGTTCATTCCTAATAACTGTTGATGGGCCCATTGATTAATTAATGCCGGTACACCTGCTGATTGGCTATAGCATTGCTTAAAGTCTTTTGAACTAAAGACTGCCTCACCATTATAACCAGACATCTTCAATCGATAATCTAAGTACAGGGGCACTTCCTGTTCCGATAACGCAGGCAAGTCAACCTGCTGCAACCGGCCATGAATCGTTGATAAAGTCGGCAATGGCTGTTTACTGGTAAATACTGCATCCAGCAAAAATACCTGATTTTTTTGCCAAGATAGACAGTCCATCAATACCATTAAAGGTTCTTCAGAAAGCAGTTCAATATCATCAATCAATAAGAGTGGTTTAATATTTAATTGACGAAGACCTGCTAATCTATCTTTCAGAAGAATAAGATGATCATTGCTAAATTGAACGTCATTATCATCTATGCCAAAAGCAGATAAACATTGCGTGATTACCGCCATCGAAGTCAGTGAGACATGCCCATTAATTCGACAAATTCTCAAATCATCACTGTTGCTCTGCTCCAGTTGTGTCAGCAGCATACTTTTGCCGAAACCTTGTTCAGCAGATAGTAAGCCAACTTTGTCCGTAGCTCGTATCAAGTGCAATAGTAAATTAAAACGTTGCTCTACTTGCTCGCCTTTGAAAAATATCACTGATTCAATCGCGGTGTTAAACGGCGCAGCGTGCAATGCTAAACGTGCAATATAGTTGGGTTCTGCTGAAGGAGAAGCGAATTCACTCATCAACTAACGCTCGAAAGACTCCAATGTCTCTGCTAATTTACTCGCAGAATAATCGTCACTCATAACAGCTTCTCCAATACCTCTCAACAACACGAGGCGAATACGACCTTGTTGAACTTTTTTATCAACGGACATGAGTATCATAAACTGTTCTGAGGTCATTCCTTCAGGGGCTAATACAGGTAAACCTGCTGCCACCAATATCGCCCTAATTCGAGCTACATCGTGCTCTTGCATCCAGCCCATTCGTTGCGATAAATCTGCCGCCATCAACATGCCTACCGCAATAGCTTCACCGTGCAACCAATTCCCATAGCCCATTCCCGTTTCAATCGCATGACCAAACGTATGACCAAGGTTTAGTAACGCACGGACACCTTGCTCAAGTTCATCGCTAGCGACCACATCAGCTTTATCTTGACAAGATCGTTGAATCGCTTCCGCTAACAATGTTTGATCGCGGGCTATTAACCCCGCAATATTTTGTTCTAGCCAGTCAAAAAACGCAGGGTCGTTAATCAATCCATATTTGATGATTTCGGCTAAGCCTGAGGATAATTGGCGATCATCTAGCGTCATTAACGTCAGCGTATCGGCAATAACACATTGCGGCTGATAAAAAGCACCGATCATATTTTTACCTAAGGCATGATTCACTGCAGTTTTACCGCCAACTGATGAATCAACCTGAGATAATAATGTTGTTGGGATCTGAATAAATGGCACGCCTCGCTGATAACATGCTGCGGCAAAGCCTGTCATGTCACCTACCACACCACCACCTAAAGCAATCATCGTCACCTGACGCGAAAATTTTTCTTCTAGCAATGTGGTGAAAACTTGGCTCAAAACCTCTAGGGTTTTATATTGCTCACCATCAGGCAAGATGACTGACTCACAGCGATACCCCGTTAATGCATCCAGTACTGATTGCAAATATAACGGCGCTACCGTGGTATTCGTCACTACTAAGACATCCTTTCCCTTGATGTGTTCGGTTAGTAATGTTGCTTGTGATAATAAATCACCACCGATGTAAATGGGATAACTACGATCCCCTAAGGAAACCTGCAATGTTTTCATGACAAACCCTATTTAACTAGTGCTTCTAATTGTTCAATAACCTGTGTCACGGCATGTTGAATAGATTGTTCGCCTGTTCGTAATTCAACATCAGCCACACTGCTATAAAGAGGATCTCGTAATGCCAACAAGTCTTCTATCTGCTTTTTTGGATCTGCGGTCTGCAATAGCGGTCTTTTTTTATCTTTAGCAGTGCGTCGAAACAATTGATCAGCCGTTGCCGAGAGATAAACCACATTTCCACGTGAACGCAAAGCACGACGATTTTCTTCAGCTAAAATCGCGCCGCCTCCTGTCGCCAAGACGATATCGTTTAGTCCCGTTAATTCTTCAATTATTTTTTGTTCACGTATACGAAAACCCGCCTCACCTTCCATTTCAAATATCCATGAAATAGACACGCCAGTGCGTTTTTCAATTTCCTTATCACTATCAAAAAAATCACGACCTAAAGCTCTGGCTAACTGCCTTCCCACCGTTGACTTCCCTGCCCCCATTGGTCCTATTAGAAATATATTTCCTCTTACCACGTGCGGCCCACTCTTAATTTATTTTTATGACAAAAAAGCCGAATCTAGTGACCCGGCCTTTTAAAACTCAATTCACTTTTGCTTAAAAATCGAGACTATCTTTGATTATTTTTGGTGTTACGAAAACAAGTAACTCTGATTTGTTATCGATTTTTGTATTCGTTTTAAACAAAAAGCCAACATAGGGTAAATCACCAAAGAATGGTACGCGTGACGAACCATCACTTTTTGTTTGTTCATAAACCCCACCAAGAACAACGGTTTCACCGTTTTCAACTAACACCTGTGTTTCAACTTTTTTGGTATCAATACTAGGCACTGTAAATCGAGGGTCAAAAACCGCCTGATCTTTGTTAACTTTTAAATCCATAATGATTTTGTCATCAGGCGTTATCTGTGGCGTAACTTCTAGACTCAACACCGCCTTTTTAAACGATACCGATGTTGCACCACTTGAGCTTGCTTCTTGATAAGGGATTTCTGTACCTTGCTCAATAATCGCCGTCGATTGATTTGAAGTAATAACGCGTGGGCTAGAGATAACTTCCCCCTTACCCTCTGCCTGCATGGCTGAAAGCTCTAATTCCAACAAGGTTCCAAATGGAAGCTTTGCTAGCGCCAAAGCAATTGATCCAGCAGGATTTGCCACAGGTAAATTAACATTTAGATTCGTAGCACTTGGAATGGCCGGTGAAACACTATCATTGGCAGCATTAATATTCAAACTTTCAAGTTGGCCTGTCACGCCTGCTCCTAACGTATTACTTTGAGCACTACTACCAAACCTAACACCCAACTCTTTAGTAAAGTCATTGCTCGCAATAACAACACGTGACTCAATCAAAACCTGACGAACTGGTATGTCCAACTTAGTAATAAGTTTTCTAATTTGCACTAACTGCTCAGCGGTATCTCTCAGTAAGAGCGAGTTTGTTCGAAGATCGACTGTCGCGCTACCTCGTGATGAGAGGAACCCGGTGACACCAGTGCCAGAACCTTCTTCACTACTACTTGCTAGTAGTGCTGCTAAATCAGTTGCTTTAGCAAAGTTAATTTCGATAATTTCTGAGTATAGAGGCTCTAGCTCTATTAACTGTTTTTGTGCTGCCAACTCTTGCTTTTCACGAGCGGCAATCTCTGCAGCAGGGGCAATCAACATCACATTGCCATTTTGGCGCATTGCCAAACCTTTTGTTTTCAAAATAATATCTAAAGCTTGATCCCAAGGCACATTTTTCAGTCTCAAGGTCAAATTACCTTGTACTGTGTCACTCGTAACCAAATTCATATTGGTAAAATCAGCCAATAACTGCAATACAGCACGTACTTCAATACTTTGGAAATTTAATGATAATTTATCACCTGTATAACCAAATTCATTTTTACGATCTGCAGATTGAAGATCTTCCGTAATCGGTTTAACTTCAATAACCAATAGGTTATCCGTTTGATAGGCAATATGCTCAAACTTACCTACTGCTGATAAGGTAAGTTGTGTACTCCCTCCTTTTTGAATGCTATCAATCACATTAACAGGCGTAGCAAAATCAGTTACATCTAAACGACGTCGTAATTTCTCAGGCAATGTTACTCCGACTAAATCCACAACAACGGTATCGCGTTCTTGTTGAATATTAACCGCAGCACCTTGTTCATTCAGCTCAATCATTAACTTAGCTTCGCCTTTTTCACCACGACGAAAATCAATATCCTTAACTTGATAACGGCCCTTTGCGACCGATGCCATTGACTGAATACCACCATCAATTGTTACCATGACAGTTTTGCCGTTTTGCTCAATACTATAAGGCACTTTTTGATTCAGGCTAATAACCATTCTGGTACGTTCACCTGCCTCGACAGTTGAAATGCTTTTGGTGGCACCAAGGTTAATTTGTTGTGTCTTTTTATTTAATAGATTTTTTACACCATTAAAATCTAGGACAACACGCGCGGGCTCATCTATTGAAAAGGTACTAGGTTTATCAACTGGTTCAGAAAATGTCAGTACTAAACGTGTCTTATCACCAGCTAATGATGAGTAATCCACAGATTGCAAATCAGCAGCGGCGGCAATAGCGCTCACCATAGTCATCACACTTGCAATACTAAAGGTGAACGTCGCTTTTAGATAATCAATTACCTTTTTCTCGTTTTTCACTTGTTTTTTCCCTATTGTATACTGCCGCTTAAACATTGTAATTTCACGATTGCTAGTCATAATTTATCTACCTTTAATTCATGACCGAAAGCGAGGCATCATGCTCTAAATAACCACCATCACCATCCGGTATAATTTCTTTCAATGTTAAGTCGACATCAGAAATAGTCAACACTTTACCGTGATTCTGTCCAAGATAATTACCAACTTGTACGCGGTGAATAATTCCGTCTGGCGCTCGAACTAAGCCCCAGATACCATCAGACTCTTGCTCCAATGTTCCAACCAAAACCAACTCAGACAAGGAGTAGAACTCTAGTTCCTCTTTTAATCTTTGGGAATCTGGATGAATACCATTATCAACCACCAATTTCGCATTTTTGTCTTCGTCAGACGGCAAGTCTATAATTGTTGGTACGAAAGGATCTCGCAGTTCAGCAGCCAAATAGATGAATTTTTCATAGGGCTTCATGACAGGTATTGGTGCAATTTCAGAATGCGATCTTAACTTCACTTCGGCAACAAAAGTGCTGAGGTCTTGCTTTTCTTGCTGACAAGCGGAAAGCGTCATCGCAACAAAAACTGGCATTATTATTTTCGCTACTTTAACCATTACTAAATCCTATTTCTCTTACTTGAGATGGCTAACAACATTATTTAATTTCCTCATCTAAATAACGATATGTTTTAGCGTTAATCTCCATGCTCATTTTGCCGCCGTCTTTTGCAAGCGGTGACATGGTCAAATCATGCAAAATGACAATTCGTGGTAAAGCAGCCACATCACTGACAAAACCGGCAAATTGATGGTATGTGCCTGTCACTTTCATATTTATCGGTAATTCAGCATAAAAATCAACTGGGCGTTCGGCTTCCGGTTTAAACAGTTCAAATTCTAAACCATTAACAATGCCTGTCCGCGAGATATCGATTAACAAGTCAGCCACCTCATTTTTACGAGGCAACTGTTTCAACATAGAAGAAAAAGTAACTCTCATCTCAGCCAATTGAGCTTGATATGCAGCCAGGTTCCATGCCTTTTCTTGTTTGACTTCAAACTCTTTCTTCAGCTGGACTTCGGTCTGTTCCAGCGTTGCTAGTTCAGCTTGCTTATCTTTTATCATGAAATAATAGCCGCCCCCCCAAACCAGCGCGACTAATAAGATAATTGCCACAACCTTTATCGGAAAAGGCCATTCACCACTTTCATTAAAATCTAATTCACTTAAAGATGACAGTTCCATTAACCTTCTCCATCTTCATTTTTCACTTTAGATTCTCCAATGCTCAAGCTAAACTTCCTAATCGCATCATCACTAATCGAGGTTCTCTGTATCACACTCAACGTAGATTCGGTAAGCTCCTGATTACTGTCTAATTGCTGCATAAAGACAGATACACGTGCATTTGATTGAGCAACACCATCCAAAATTAAGGAATCACCTCTTCGTGTGAGCTTTTCGAGGTAAATACCATCAGGCAGAGTCCTAACTAACGCATCAAGTACTTTAACCACTTTCGGGCGACTAGTCTGTAATTCCTGAATTACGTTCATTCTCGCCAAAAGTCGTGTACGCTCAGCTTCCAGCGTACTTATTTCAGCAATCGTGCGGTCCATGAGCGCAATTTCTTTTTTCAAAAAAGCATTTCTTTGATTTTGCTCTTCGAGCAAACTATCTGCATACATTAAGGCTGCATAAAATATTGCAACAGCCACAATAAGACTAAGTCCTATAGCCGTTAAAAATTGCTGTTGGCGTTCTTGTCGGCGCTCTTCACGCCATGGTAATAAATTAATTCTTGGCATCAGTCAAAATTCCTCATGGCAAGACCGCATGCAATTAGCATTGAAGGACTGTCATTACTCAAAGACTGGATCGACACGCGTCGTCCTATAGTCATGTCGGAAAATGGATTGGCAATAGACGTTGATGTTCCTGTTTCTTCAGCGATCATTGCGTCAACACCTTGGATAGACGCACAACCTCCAGATACGACGACATGATCAATTGATTGATATTGTGCTGATGCTGAGAAAAAAAACTGCAACGCACGTGTTACCGTCGTTGCCATGGATCGTTTAAACGGTTCTAACACCTTCACGCCATAGTCATCTGGTAAGTTATTTTCTTTTTTAGCCCGACCAGCTTCTTGGTATGACATGCCGTAATGACGCTCTATTTCTTCAGTCAACATATTGCCACCAAAGGTCTGTTCGCGGGTAAAGACAATTTTACCATCGACTAAAACATGTAACGTGGTCATATTCGCACCAATATCTACAACGGCTACCGTCAACCCCTGCCCCTTGTTGACTAATTGTTCTGCGATTAAAGAAAAAGCATTTTCCATTGTATACGCTTCGACATCGACAATTTTTGGAGTCAAGCCTGCTTTTTCGAGGACCTCGGTACGGGCATCAACATTTTCACTCCGCGAGGCTGCCAGCAACACGTCATTAACATCAATATCTGTCAATGAAGGGCCTAATACTTCGAAGTCCAAGCGAACTTCTTCTAGCGGGTAGGGGATGAGAGCTTCTGCCTCCATCATGATTTGATCTTCTAGTTCGCGTTCTGAAAGCGATGCGGGGTATGAAATTATTTTTGTAATCGCAGAGTTAGCTGAAACAGCAACAGCAGCATCTTTAGCTTTTGTTCCTGAACGTTTAATAGCACGTTTGACCGCAGCTGCGACCTCGTCTCTATTTTCAATTCTGCCTTCGATAACGGCGTTAAGCGGTAAAGGCTCTGCCGCGTAGGATTCAACTGTAAACTTCCCCGCTTTATGGCTTAGCTCCAACACCTTAACCACTGATGAGCTAATATCTATCCCTAATAGTGGTGTCTTATTTCGTCCAAACATTTACGGCCCCATTAATCGACAATCCAAAACAACTTACTTCGCCTACTTAATGTAGTTTCTTAAGACTATAGTGCATGCATTCTAAAAATACAACACTTAACTCACCTTTTAATAAGCCCTCGCCGCTCCGCGGCTTGTAACATTATCACCAAAATTCTTTATAAATCATCTCGCTAAATAACGCGTAAGATGAAGATACGTCTTAATTGGTCACTGTTCTACATATTAGTTACCTTTAAGTTGTTGTGCAATAGTCTTCTTTATATATACTACATGTCATCATCACCTTTAGGTCTGTAATCAGAATTCGCTTATGTTGTTTTTTATCCGTCGACTACTCGCTCTCATTATCGTGCTTGTTGCGTTAACCACCATCGCAGTCTCTGCTCTCTACCTATTCCTTGCTCCTAACCTGCCTGACACTGCAACTCTTAGTGAGACACAATTACAAGTCCCGTTAAGGATATTTAGTGCTGAGGGCAGCCTAATGGCCGAGTTTGGTGAAAAACGCCGTGTTCCACTTGAGCATGAGGAAATTCCTGAGCAACTCGTTCAAGCGGTGCTTGCTGCTGAAGATGCACGGTTTTTTGAGCATCATGGCGTCGATTATAAAGGCATTCTTCGTGCTGTGTACTCCTTAGCAACTACTGGGGTGAAAGCACAGGGTGGCAGTACGATTACGATGCAAGTAGCGCGTAACTTCTTCTTAACTCGAGAAAAAACCTATCTTCGCAAACTTAATGAAATCATTCTCTCTTTACAAATTGAACAGTCACTCAGCAAAAACGAAATTTTAACGCTTTATCTCAATAAGATTTATTTAGGTAACCGTGCCTATGGTGTGGGCGCTGCTGCCAATGTTTATTACGGTAAGTCTATTCAGGAACTCACTTTGCCTCAATTTGCCATGATTGCTGGTTTACCTAAGGCCCCTTCTGCATTCAATCCGATTGCAAATCCAAGCCGTGCCCTGTTACGCCGAGATTATGTTCTACGTCGTATGTGGGAGGTAGGCTACATTAGTCAACAAGCGTATCTTGCTGCGATCCAAGCTCCGCTCACTGCGAGCTATCATCGCCGTGATATTGAAGTGTATGCGCCCTATGTCGCTGAAATGATCCGAACTCAACTTATCGAACAATATGGTGAGGAAGTCTACAACATAGGTTTAAACGTTTATACGACCATAAAGGGTAAACATCAACAAGCGGCAAATAACGCACTGCAATCAGCACTCCTAGCTTATGATAAACGCCATGGCTACCGAGGAGCAATCCATCATGTTTCTTTTGATGAAGCGCCTAATCTAGAAACCTTTGAACAAGCGCTGACCGCCTTTGATACTATTGGCCCTCTTTTCCCCGCTATTGTGTCTACAGTAGATGCCAACACAGCTGAAATTTATATTAAGTCATTGGGTGCAAAAGAGCTTAAATTGGCCTCTATGACTTGGGCTGGCAAGCAATTAAGTACCAACAGTCGTGGTAAAACACCCAGAAAAGTTGGTGATGTTCTAACTGTTGGCGATATCATCCATGTCACTCAAGACAAAGAAGGCCAATGGTTGCTTGCACAACTCCCTCAGGCTGAAGGGGCATTAATCGCCGTTTCTCCTCATGATGGGGCTATAACAGCATTAAATGGTGGCTTCGAATATTTCCAAAATAAATTCAACCGGGTCACTCAATCTCGCCGTCAACCTGGCTCAGGCTTTAAACCTTTTATTTATTCAGCTGCCCTTGAAAAAGGCTATACAGCAGCAAGTATCATTAACGATGCTCCAGTAGTGATAGAAGGTTCAGGGCTAGAAAATGAATGGCGACCAGAAAACTACAGTCAAAAATTTTATGGCCCAACACGATTAAGAGAAGGGCTCATTCATTCTCGAAATCTCGTCTCTATTCGCCTACTCAGAGATATCACACCTGATTATGCTATTGATTACGCTTCGCGGTTTGGCTTTGATAGCCAACAAATGCCACGTAACCTATCGTTGGCCTTAGGCAGTGGTAGTGCAGCACCTTTGGATATGGCTCGCGCCTACTCTGCAATTGCCAATGGCGGCTATCGGATTGAGCCCTATGTCATTCAACGAATCGAAGACGCCGACGGCAATATATTAATGCAATCTCATCCAGCAACAGTCTGCGAAATCTGTTTAATTGCAACTGATGATCAGGTGCAAGGTACGAAGAATGACTCACTGTCATTAAATCCTGCTGAACGCATAATGACTCCTCAAAACAACTACATTATGAATAGTATGATGCGAGATGTTGTTCGTCATGGAACGGGCCGTAAAGCATTAGCCTTAGGTCGTAATGATCTCGCAGGCAAAACAGGCACAACCAATAACCAAGTTGACGCTTGGTTCAATGGATTTCAACCTGAACTCGTTGCCATTAGCTGGGTAGGCTTCGACTCTCCTAGAACCTTAGGCCATTATGAAACAGGCGGGCAAGCAGCATTACCAATGTGGGTCGATTTTATGAGAGTTGCACTAGATGGAGTACCAGATTCACCTCTCAAAGAGCCGGTAGACATGATTACCGTCAAGATTGATCCTTATACAGGATTGTTAGCAAATTCAGATTCAATAGATGCAATTTATGAAACATTCAGCATAGAAAATGTGCCAACACAAGTCGGGATGTCAAGTAATGCTATCAGTAATGGCTCTACGCTAGGATCGTCGCCGTCTGTAGATTTATTCTAACCTCAAATATGCAGTGGCCTCCCTCTGCTTACACAGCAAAGTGAGGCTATTAGTTTCTCATAAACATAGATGAAGAACGGATGAAAAAACAAGTAGGAAAAATAGCTTATATGATAAATTTAAAGGCTTATTAATGTACTCGTTTGGCCTGTTCACCACGCTTTAATTCGCCAGAAGGGTAATGACCATTGAGTAATTTCAACTGTTCTAATGGGCTATTACTAATTCGAGAGTCTTTAGCCCAAGTCGTATAATTATCAAGCTTACCAACAGTAACTACATCCAATTTTAGGGCTTTTGCTAATGCTATTTCGTCTGTCCTTAAAGCATGCAAGCTTTTAGCTGTCTCCACAAAGTCAACATCAAATTGACTGAACATTTTATTATTTTTTACGCCACCAAAAAACACAAAAGCCTGATCTCGCAAATAAATAACGGCAACACGCGCCAACCTATTTTGAATATCAACTATCCCCGTATAACCATCTAAGCCGTTAACGTTTATCTGCTCACCTGATTTCAGCCTATCTATTTTTAAGCGCTGTTTAATAAAGTCACGAGGAGATAGCTTTAGATTAATATCCGTTGCCCGCAGCTCAACAACGGCATCGCCATTAGGCGATAACGACTGCAAACTATCTGGGTTATTATTAATTTGCCACCCAGCAGGGAACGCCATCGAGAAGTTCATTGCTAAATGATAAAAATAGCGATCTGACCGAATACCTTGTGCTTCACTATCGCCAAAAACTAGACCATTAATATGTGTTAAATACTGCGAACGTCCAATTTCCGCTTTTTGAGCACTGGCATATTTATCCGCACTCGCCACCACTTCATGCAATCGCGTGTCGTTATCAGGATGACTAGCAAATAAACCGTGGTAGCCTTTTACTTCGCGGCCTTGTTTTTTTGCCTCGGCAGCAGAGAATGTCTCTTGATCTTTAAGTACGCGAATAACATCAATCATCGCCTTCGGCTGATAGCCAGCTCGTGCGAGATATTCTGCGCCTAAGCCATCAGATTCCAACTCATGCTCACGCCCATAACCACTGAGCAAAGTACCGCCTAATATATTAAACAAATTTTGAGAAGGAGCCCCTCGTAGTCCGGGAAATAAAATTGCGCCGAGGGTATAACCTAAATTAGCGGCTTGGGAAGCACTTTGCTGCCGCACACCATGACGCGCTGTCACATGGCCAATCTCATGCCCTAATACCGCTGCTAACTCTGCCTCCGAGTTTAAATAAGCCATCAGACCACGCGTGATATAAATATATCCGCCAGGCAAAGCAAAGGCATTAATTACGGGGGAATCAAGAACAGTAAAGCGGTACAGTAACTCTGGTCGATGACTTACTAAGGCGAGTTTGTCGCCTACTGCCTGCACATAGCTTTGCACTGATTCATCTTCATATCGTCCATATTGTTCGATAATTTTTGGATGATTGGCCCGACCAATCGCTATTTCACTGTCGACGCCGAGCAGCACAAAGTCTTGATCGCCACTTACAGGATTTTGAGCACAGCCTGTAAGCGTTAAAAACAACAAAGCCCCTGCTAAAAAGCAGAGGCCTTGTAATATATTACGAACTGTACAAGTATGTACAAACACGTTCTATGAATCCTTAATATGTTAGGCCAATGAGACCCGACAAATTATTTTCCGTATTTTTGACGAAATTTATCAACACGGCCAGCAGTATCAAGCATTTTTTGCTTACCTGTGTAGAATGGGTGACATTCTGAACACACGTCTAAAGTCAATGCAGTACTACGTGTTGAACTTGTTTTAAACGAGTTACCACAGCTACATGTAACATCGATTTCATTATATTCTGGGTGGATATCAGCTTTCATATCTGTTCTCGTTTTGTGTGTTATCTAAAATAAATAGTGAGCCATGAAAAGAAACAAGGCTTTAGAACCGCATAATTCTACCCGCCAAAGACACTTCCGGCAAGTTTTATTTATAACAAATGCAACAATAAACAATATAGAAAAAGGAGGATTCCATTTATTGTGCTCCCTGCCAAATTATTTTTCAGCCACTAATAAGGCTTGATTTCGCCAACCTTGCTGATGGTCACCTAATAAGGACTCTTCTCGATAAACACGCAGCTTCATTCCCGAGAATAAATCTAACAGTTCATTGTCTGCCAATAAAAAACTGACATTACTTGGGCCTTGTTGTTCTGTTTTTTGCTGGCAATAAGTCTGGTAGAACAGTAATCCTCCAGGGCGCAAAGCGGCCAGCAAGCTATTACACACGCCACGATCAAGAAAAAAACTCACCACCAACACATCTAAGCTATTCGCTTCAGGCGGCGAAGCAAGTACATCACGCACTTGGCTATTAATGCCGATCTTATTTAAAGCAGTAAAATCTTGTAACTGTGAAATTGCAACAGGCGACACATCCCATGCCGACACCTCCAAGCCTGCTTTGGCTAATAACACGGCATTACCACCTTGACCACAAGCCAAATCTAGGGCTTTGCCGTACTTCGGTAACAAATGTTGGTTTTGGCTTAAGACTAGCGATGCTGTTGGTACATATTGTTTTTTGCTATAAATAGCATCCCATTTAGCCTGAATGTCACTCATGATTAACGTCTCCAGAACGCAGGCGTCAAGACCACTAACAAAGTAAAAATTTCGAGCCGACCTAATAACATTGCCATACATAACACCCACTTTGCAGGTGAATTAATACTACTGTAATTAGCACCGACCTCGCCTAAACCTGGCCCTAGATTATTCAAGCAGGCAGTAACAGCAGAAAATGAAGTCACAATATCTAACCCTGTGGCCATTAAAAATAAATGCATAATGCTAAAGCAGAAAACATACATAGCCAGAAACCCCCAAACCGCACCGACAACCTTCGTGGGCAATGCCTTATTATTTACTTTTATAGCAAATATGGCATTAGGATGAATAAGACGCAAAACTTCACGGTAGCCCTGCTTAAATAACAGCATCACCCGAATAACTTTCATCCCGCCCCCCGTTGAACCCGCGCAGCCCCCGATGTAACTTGTCATTAACAATAAAATCGGTAAAAAGCCCGGCCATAAAGAATAATCTGCCGTCGTAAAGCCTGCTGTAGTACCTATCGATACTGTCTGAAAAATACCATGATGAATCGCGGCCCATGGGTCTTGATAGGTATGCGTAAAATACAAATAACCAGATACCACCATCGAAATAAGAGCTAAAATCCAAACATAAGTACGTAGCTCAGAATCTGCCCAATAATGCCGAATCGAGCGATGGCGCCATGCTAAAAAATGGAGTGAAAAATTCATACCAGCTAACAGCATAAAGACCACGGCAATCATCTCAATCGTAGTGCTATTAAAATAGCCCATGCTGGCATCATGGGTTGAAAACCCACCAATTGCGACCGTTGAGAAGCTGTGACCGACAGCGTCAAACCAACTCATACCTGCAAAGTAAAATGCCACTGCACAGCCAATCGTTAAACTTAAATAGATATACCACAGGGCTTTCGCTGTTTCAGTAATGCGGGGGGTTAATTTAGAGTCTTTCATCGGCCCCGGTGTTTCGGCACGATACAGCTGCATTCCCCCGACGCCTAATAAAGGTAAAATAGCAACCGCCAAAACCACAATACCCATACCGCCTAGCCATTGCAAAAACTGGCGGTAAAACAATACGCCTTCTGGCAAGGTATCTAAGCCAGTTAACACCGTGGCGCCAGTAGTCGTCAGGCCTGACATAGACTCAAATACGGCATCCGTAAAGGTCATTTTTGGCACTTCTGTCAAAAAGAAAGGTAAGGATCCCGATATTCCTAAAGTGATCCAGAACATCACAACAACGATAAAACCATCCCGAATCTTCAATTCTTTACGGTGTTTTCGTGCTGGAAACCAGAAAACAACGCCTGTTACCAATAATAAAAGAAAGGCATCCATAAAGGCCTGAGTCGAACCATCGTCGTAATAAAATGATACCGCGGCTGGAGGTAACATTGAGATACTAAACAGGCCTAATAAAATACCTAATATGCGTTGTATGGTTAAAAGCTGCATTAATCCATCTACCTAATTTAATCTGCTCGACGATAATACGCCCACGCCATCAGCATAAACAGAGACCACAACCACAGCGGTAACTGTCCCCACATTACATAGGGGGTTGCACCCTGACGTGGCTGCACATGACCAGTTAACACTGCCTCTTCAAACTGCGCAGTCTGATGTTGCAAGTGTCCTTTAAAATCTATCAGTGCCGACACACCATTTGTAGTAGCACGTATTGTTGCACGGCCGGTTTCCAATGAGCGGTTTTGTGAAATTTGTAAATGCTGATGTGGTGCAAACGAATCGCCATACCATGCATTATTAGTCGCATTGACTAACAGACTGGCCTCAGGCACGCTGCGTAATACTTCAGTTGAAAAGGTGTCTTCATAACAAATCGACAGGCCTATCGCTTGGCCAGCAGCATGCACTAATTCACTAGATACCGGACCTGGACGAAAGGAGGACATAGGTAAATCAAAAAACTTAATCACACCACGCAACCATTCGAAGGGTACATAATCTCCAAAGGGCACTAGGTGGCTTTTATAATAAAAGCCCTCTTGCTCACCCAAAGAGATGATGCTGTTGTAATATTCATCAGTGGCCTTATTAAGCACTGGCAGACCCAATAAAATATCCGTTTTATTCGCACGCGCCTGCTTCTGTAGAGGATCAAGGTAAAACTCTTTCACTTGATGATGGAAAACCGTCACTGCATTCTCAGGCCAAACAATTAAGTCACTATCCCAATTTTGCTCTGTTCGTGCTTGATACAAGGCTAAGGTTTTGTATAACTGCTCAGGATCCCACTTGATTTCTTGAGGAATATTGCCTTGAATAATACTGACTTTAATTTCCTTATCGACCGGCTGAGTCCATAACGTAGGCTTTAAGATATAACCTACCGTCCAAATTACCAGTACAATAACTAATAAAGACATTCGTTTTGCTTGCCATGCGGCAGCGATAAGTCCAGCGGATATTGCGGTTAATAACGACACACCCAAAACACCAACAATCGGCGTATAGCCACTTAAGGGACCATCAATTTGACCTGCGCCGACCTCCAACCACGGAAAGCCAGTTAAAAACCAGCCTTTAAAAAACTCAAATACCAACCAAGCAACGGGGAGCAGCAAAACAAAATCAGCTGTCGATAGGGTCTCCGCGCTAATTTTTTTAATTCCCCAGCCGACAAAGGCAAGGTACGAGGCAAAAAAAGCAACAAACACCGCCGTGAGTAATACTGCTAAAGGCATACTCGCACTGCCGAAATCATGAATCGCTACATAGACCCACGATACGCCAACACCGAAAAAGCCTAGACCGAATAAAAAACCTCGCAAGGCGGCTTGTTTTGCTGAAACACCTTGCCAAGATAAAAACAACAAGGCCAAACTAAGAACGGCAACGGGATAATAGTGAAAAGGAGAAAACGATAATGGCAATAACATGCCTGCCACTAAGGCAATGACATTACCTTGCCAAGTAAAAAAACCTTGCTTCATCACCGCCCTCATTATACGGGGTCAATATCCTGTTCAACGTCAGCCAAAACTCTCATTTCAAGTAAATGAACTCGGCGATTATCAGCCCGTAAAACCGTAAATTCGAGACTACCAATGGTAACTTGCTCATCTCGCGCCGGTAAACGACCAAATTGATTTACCACATGGCCACCGACGGTATCAAAATCTTCGTCACTCCACTCAATACCAAAGTGCTCATTAAAATCTTCAACTTCAGTGAGCGCTTTAATCACATAGGTGTTATCGCTACGCTGTACGATTGGAGCATCATCATCAACGTCATGTTCATCATCAATTTCACCGACGATCTGCTCAAGCACATTTTCAATGGTGACAATACCTGCAACACCGCCATATTCATCAACCACAATCGCCATATGATTACGACGGGCACGAAACTCGCGTAACAAAACATTTAAGCGCTTACTTTCAGGTATAAACACCGCAGGACGAAGCAGTTCTCGCAGATCAAAATCAAATTTTCCCGCCGTAACGACGGCCGCCAGCAAATCTTTTGCTAGCAAGATACCGATCACATCATCTCTATCATCATCAATGACTGGAAAACGCGAATGTGCGGTATCGGCAATCAGTTTTAACATGTCTTCTGCGGTAGCATCACGCGACACCATCACCACTTGTGAACGTGGAATCATGATATCTCGCGCTTTCATTTGTGAGACATTTAATGCACCTTCGACGATAGACAAGGCTTCTGCATCAAGAATATGGCGTTGTGACGCGCTACGTAACAAATCGATCAATTGTTCTTGATCTTCCGGTTCCCAAAAGAATTTACTGAGTCGTTTTAACCACGACTGTGACTTGGTAAAAGACTCGCTCGATCGTCCTTCACTCATGCTGTATCTCCCTGCTCTAGATAAGGATTATCTATTGCTAATGTTTGCAAAATTTCAATCTCAAAAGCTTCCATCTCTTCAGCCTCATCATCTTCAATGTGATCATAACCTAATAAGTGCAAACAACCATGCACGACTAAGTGAGCCCAATGATGCTCAAGTTGCTTGATTTGCTCTACTGCTTCCTTTTCGACGACGGGCACACAAATAACCAAATCTCCCAGTAAGATAGGATCCATGGCTATGGGCGAATCAAAAGGAAAAGATAACACATTGGTCGGTCCAGACTTAGCACGATAGGTCATGTTCAACTCAGCACTTTCTGCGACATCAACCAAGCGAATACTTAGCTCACAATCTTCCGTTACATCTTCTTGCAATGCTGCTTCTGCCCATTTTTGAAAAAGTGCAAGATCTGGCACTTGCCCTTCATAGGCAATTTGCAGATCAACGGTAACCATCACAGCTGTGCTCGCTCCGCTTTTTCATAAGCAATAATAACTTTTTGTACTAAAGCGTGACGCACTACGTCTTTCGCTTGGAAAAATGTAAAACCAATACCTTCTACATCTTTTAAAACTTCAATCGCGTGGCGTAGCCCTGATTTTACAGAACTAGGTAAATCGATCTGTGTAATATCACCGGTGATCATTGCCGTAGAGTTATAACCTAGGCGCGTCAGAAACATTTTCATCTGTTCAGCCGTGGTATTTTGTGCTTCATCCAAAATGACAAAGGATTCATTCAAAGTACGACCACGCATATAAGCCAACGGCGCGACTTCAATCACATTACGTTCAATCAGTTTGGCAACACGTTCAAAACCCAACATTTCATACAAGGCATCATATAAAGGTCGCAAATACGGATCGACTTTTTGACTTAAATCACCTGGCAAAAAGCCTAATTTCTCACCCGCTTCAACGGCAGGTCGAACCAATAAAATTCTACGAACAAAATCACGCTCTAAAGCTTCAACAGCACAGGCGACCGCTAAGTATGTTTTTCCCGTACCTGCTGGCCCGATACCAAAGTTGATGTCATAGGTCATGGCTTTTCTTAAATAATCTTGTTGATTATCACCACGCGCTTTAATTAAACCCCGCTTGGTTTTAATCACAATTTCATCTTGCTCTATCGACACAATAGTATCAGCGCCACCCGTTTCACGAATGGCTAGATGTACTTGCTCTGGCACCAATATTGTTTGGGCTGTTTCAGCATAAAGCTCATGAATCACTTCTTGCGCACTGGGTAAAACATCCGCTTTACCAATAATTTGAAACTTGCTGCCACGGTTATTGATTTCAACACCAAAACCACGCTCTAACATCCGTAAATGCTCATCAAGATGACCACAAAGATTTGCTAAACGAGGATTATCAGACGGGCTTAATTCAAAACTTATACTATCCAATGAAGGAGCTGGGATGGTCACTAATAGGGTTTCCTAAAGGTTTAGCTGATGACGCTATCAGCAAGCAGTTCGCCACGCAATGAATTGCTATAGGCTTCCGTGATAATGACATCAACAAATTTACCTATCAATGCTTTATCACCTGCAAAAACAACAGTACGGTTATTCTCGGTGCGACCTTTTATTTCGCCATCAACGCGTTCCGCTATTTGGTCAACCAAAATACGCTGTCTTGAACCTAGCATCGCTTGGCTGTGGCCTGCTTCAAGCTCCAATAAACGTTCTTGAACTATTTTTAAACGTTCTTTTTTCACATCATCAGGCACAGAATCTAAAAATGCTGCTGCTGGCGTACCGGGACGTTGGCTATAAATAAAGCTAAACGAATGATCAAAACCAATGTCGTTGATCAAATTCATTGTACCTTGAAAATCAGCATCCGATTCATCAGGAAAACCAATAATAAAATCGCTCGACATACTAATGTTTGGACGCACTTCACGCAGACGACGAATTTTAGCCTTGTATTCTAAAACGGTATGACCTCGTTTCATCATCGCCAAAATACGGTCCGCACCTGACTGCACAGGCAAATGTAAGTGATTCACCAATTCAGGTACTTCAGCAAAAGCATCAATCAAACTATCTGAAAATTCAACAGGATGTGAGGTTGTGAAACGAATACGATCAATACCCTCAATAGCCGCCACATAATGAATCAATAAAGCCAAATCAGCCGGCTCATCACCCTCAATTTCACCACGATAAGCATTCACATTTTGACCAAGAAGATTCACTTCACGCACGCCTTGTGCAGCCAAACCGCGAATTTCTCGCAACACTTTATCAACAGGACGACTGACTTCTTCACCACGCGTGTAAGGCACCACACAGAAAGTACAGTATTTGCTACAGCCTTCCATGATTGAGACAAACGCCGTCGGGCCATCGGCTTTTGCCGCGGGTAAATTATCGAACTTTTCAATTTCAGGGAATGAAATATCAATGCGGGGTTTATGACTTTCCCTGACATCCGACAACATCTCAGGCAAACGATGCAAAGTTTGCGGGCCAAAGATAAGATCAACATAAGGCGCACGGCGACGAATCGCATCACCCTCTTGGCTTGCTACACAACCACCCACACCAATGACTAATCCGGGCTTGGTATCCTTCCACTTTTTCCAGCGCCCCAACTGGTGGAACACCTTTTCTTGTGCTTTTTCACGAATAGAACAGGTGTTAAGGAGTAACACATCTGCTTCTTCCGCGATTTCAGTCAATTCTAACTGGTGCGATTCTGCAAGGACATCCGCCATTTTTGCTGAATCATATTCATTCATCTGGCAGCCAAAGGTTCTAATAAAAAGTTTACCGGTCATTCAATACTAATCATCAATATAAAGACCGCACAGAATACTATTTTTACTACTTTAATTCAAAAATAAGTGATTGTTTTTATTAAAAACAGTATATTAATTTTGTAATTCATATTTAAGGATAAATTGAATGGCAATCAAGGACTGGCCTGCCGACGAGCGACCTAGGGAAAAACTACTGCAACATGGTGCATCGATCTTATCCGATGCTGAGCTATTAGCCATATTTCTAAGAACCGGCGTAACAGGGCTTTCTGCTGTTGAATTAGCGCGACATTTACTAACTCGTTTCGGTAGTTTGCGTGCGTTATTAGAAGCCGACCAAAAACAATTTTGCTCACAACACGGCTTAGGCCCCGCCAAATACACCCAATTACAAGCGGTGTTAGAAATGAGCCGCCGCCATATGGAATCCACCCTGTCGCGCGGCGATGCACTCACCGATGCCGCGACAACCAAACACTATTTACAACAACGCCTACGCGCTTATCCCTATGAGGTGTTTGCCTGCTTATTTCTCGATAATAAACACCGAATGATTGCCTTCGATGAACTGTTTCGCGGCACGATTGATGGCGCGTCAGTTTATCCCCGTGAAGTAGTTAAACAAGCTTTGGCGCATAATGCAGCCGCGGTTATCTTTGCTCATAATCATCCTTCAGGGATTGCTGAACCGAGTAAGGCGGATTATGCGATTACTGAACGACTTAAAACTGCATTAAATACTGTTGATATTCGGGTGCTGGATCATATTGTGGTGGGCGATGGTGAAACGGTGTCGTTTGCCGAAACAGGTCACTTATAACAACCACGCTAATTGCGTGATAAAGTAAATTTCTAAATAACAGGTTAACGGATGTCACAAATGTCTACATCACCACTACAAGAGTATTTTGAGTTATTAAGCATGTTTTCCTCTGGAATGGTTAATCTGGTCGATAACTCTTTAGATATTGATCTTGAAAAGGTAAAAAGTTTAATAAATCAAAATTGTTTGTCAGGCATTGATACATCAACATTAGCAGGGAAATCATTTCATAATGTTTCTATTACACCGCAGGGTGCTGTTGTCTTAGCTGAGTGGAGCTCGTTACTAAGAGTGAGTAGCCCAAAAGGTCAAATAATGGAAGCTTTAGGTAAAATTATTTGGCTCTTAGCTGGCATGTTGCTCACAGTTGGTAGCGGACTTTTACTTAAGATGATTGAATAGGTAAAAAGGACAGATTTATTTTAACTGCAGTCCTAATGTTCATTTTTTGCGTGGCCAAAAAACGAACCAAAAAAGGCCAATCCCATGCTTGCCCTAACGGGTTCCCTGCGCTTCTCAATATGACTGGGCACTTTGGAAACTCGCTACGCTCAAACACCCAAAGTGCTCGTCCTGCCATATTTCCGATGCTCGGCTTCGCATTGAGGGCATCCGCGGGTATTTTAATAAAGATAAATGAAACTTAGAGTCTGACCCTTTATCCCATGTTATCGCCGCCAAAAACTAAACTAGTTGGTGGATGAAGTAGGCGAGTGTCTCAGCGTAGCGAGTTTTCGCCTACGCCCACCAACTAGTTTAGTTTTTGGAAGCAAGGCGGTAAGGGTGGCCTTAGTATGAAATACATCCCTGGATTTCACCCCTATCGGGGCCGCTCCGCGCTTCAAATATGCTCCTGCATATTTGTCTTTGGTTCTGTTTCTTTTGGCCACGCAAAAGAAATGAACGCCTAGCGGCAGCGACCAGCCTCAAATAAAGAAATACAACTTATGATTACAACAGACCTAAATAGTTTTTAAATTTAATATTTAAGAAACCGCATTCCACGGTAATTGCCCCGGCGCAATATCCATAAACCTAAAATACTGTTCCAACTGATCAATCAAATCTCGAATCACTTCTTCATGACTACAGCCATACAAATCATAACCCAGCGCACCACTACGAGAATACACATCCGCTTGCCAATGAATCGTTTCTTTTGAACTCTCGTTATGCACATCTGGAACAACATGTTCCGTTGCTGATACCTGATAATAAAAATCAACAACGTCATCACGCTCAAGTTGAAAAATAACGCCATTTTCTTCCATCGTTATATTCGCTTTCCAGCCATGAATAACTAACTCTTTTTGCACATCGTCCATTGCTGGTATTACGATCTCTTTTATAAAATGATTAATCTTCGGCTGTTCTGGAAATTTGAATAAATTATTTAGCCGTTTACGCCAACTTCCTTGCTGATTGAATCCGCGTGTCGACGTGCCAATAACATCTAACGTTGCATCGCGATGACCTTCTATCACTAATGCTCGCCATAGCCCCGCCACCGCGATTAACATGACGATAGCAAAGGGGAGCGCCGCTAAAATACTCATGGTTTGAAGCGCACTTAGCCCTCCAGCTAATAAGAGGGTAGAAGCAATAATACCTTCTAATGATGCCCAAAAAACACGTTGCCAAATAGGCGTTTCATGTGCGCCACCTGATGCAATAGAATCGACGACTAATGAGCCTGAATCAGATGAAGTGACAAAGAAAGTAATAATTAGAAATACCGTCACAACGGATAAGAAGGTCGATGCTGGCAATAGATCATAAAACTCAAATAAAGCGACGGCATGGTTTGCTTGAACCTCAGTGATCAAGACTTGTTTACCTTGCTCCATGATAAGGTGCAACGCCGAATCGCCAAACACAGCAAACCACAAGAAGGTGAACAAGGTAGGTACTGCAAGCACGCCAAACACAAACTGACGAATCGTACGGCCTCGGCTAATTTTAGCTATAAATAAACCGACAAAGGGCGACCATGAAATGGTCCAAGCAAAAATAAATAATGTCCAGTTACCAATCCAGTCACTATGGGTATAGGCTTGTAAATTAAAGGTACGCGACACAATGCTACCGAGATAAGCACCGGTATTTTGAACAAAGGCATCAAGAATATGAATGCTTGGGCCAACAACAAAAACCATTATCATTAAAAATATTGCCAATACCATATTTAAAATGGATAAATTTTTAATGCCTTTGTCCATACCTGAAACCACAGAAGCAATGGCAGCAAGCGTAATCAAACCAATCGCGAGAACTTGTACGGTAGTATTAATCGGTATGTCTTGCCATAGATAATGAAGACCGGCATTAATTTGGGTAACCGATAAACCTAATGTAGTTGCCAAACCAAATAATGTACCTAAAATCGCAAAGACATCCACGACATGGCCAATAGGGCCATAGATCCTATCGCCAATAAGCGGATATAAAGCTGAACGAATAGATAAGGGTAAACCATGACGAAACGCAAAGTAGGCTAAGACTAAGCCCATTACCCCGTAGATCCCCCAGATATGCAGCCCCCAATGGAAGTAGGCAATTTGCATCGCATCGCGTGCAGCATTGATTGTTTCTGCGGTTGCATTAGGCGGTTGCGAGAAATGTAGCACGGGTTCGGATACGCCAAAAAACAATAAGGCTATCCCATAACCTGCCGAAAACAGCATCGCAAACCACACAGGAAAGCTATACTGCGGTTCACCATGGTCAGTGCCTAACCGTATATTGCCCCAGCGACTAAACCCAACATAAACGATAAAGATCAGAAAAGTGGCTGTGGCTAACATATAGAACCAACCAAAAGTCTCCGTAACCCAAGTCAGCGCGTTTTTAAATACCTCACCCGCGAGCTCAGGGTTACTCAGCGTGCCAAGAATCAACAGTAAAGAAATAATCACGGCGGGAGCAAATACCGGTAGCAATACCGTGCTCGACAAAGCGCGTTGTGGTTTGGTCATGAGTTCTCCTGTGGTTTAAGTTAGCCTGCCAAACTCCAATGTTAATAGCAACCAACGTACATCCATGGGATCTTTCATTTTAAGAGTAAGTCACACAGAAACATAAGAAGCAGCAATATGCTGGGCCAATGACGCACAGCACCGATTGTTACTCAGCTGACAAAAAACATAAAACACCGCCTGAGCGGCACAAAATAACGCCCTTATTCAGCCTGTTGGTCAATCCGCAGTTATATTGTTAGTGGAGGTAAACTTAATTTTTTCATCTCTTATTGAAAGATTATGCCAAGTGCTGTCATCGCCATAATCTTCCCTTTCATTTTATCGGGCTAAAATACATCTTAACTCACTAGAAGCTGAAAATAGTCTTTTACTCTGCATCAAAGGGTTTATGAGCAAACACTTTTTTACCCGTAAACATGGCAGATACGAGTCCATTACGTTCTCTTACCTCGGTGACTACAACGCCAATTAGGTGCAATATAATCGCGGCGAGTAATACATAAAACGCGTAATAATGGACGGTAATAAAAGGTTTTCTAACATCACGCATTTCTTTGTAGGCAATGTCATTAATCGCTTCTTTAGAGTACGGTTTCACGCTGTCCACCAGCGAGGGATCGCTGGCAATCCATTCTTTTATAGTATTACCAAAGGGCGGCATGTAAACGTCTGTGCCAGCCAATACCAAACCCGTGATCGCTTGTGCCGATAACAACAAAAATAATAAGCCAACCATTAAGCGTCCAATTGGATTATGCCCCAAAAAGCGCACTGGCTGGCCTGATTTAATACCCGCTTTCATGGCAGCTAATTGTGTACGATGTTCAGCATTGAAAGGTAATATTGAGCCCCAACGAGCATAACGATTACCGATAAACCCCCAGATAATTCGCCACGTTAAATTAGCGGCAAACACATAACCAAAATAAACATGAACGGTTTTTAATAAGATTTTGCCATCATCGGTCACACCCAGTGCTTTAGCATTCAAAATTGCCACACCGATGGCAATGAGTGCTAATACACACAGTACATTTAGCCAATGAAATATGCGTACGCTACGATCCCAAACGGGATAGGTGGTTAATTTTGCTGTTGCAGTGCTCATGTTATTTTCCTTGAAGCGGGCCTATTAATTTAAGATTAAACCAGTCGAACCTTAACTAAACCTTAAATTTATACCGAAAATGGATATTTGATTGCATCATGACATTCATAACCCGTCACTTCAAAATCATCCATCGTCACCCATGTTTCAAGGTCTGCTAGTGTTTTAATCTCAGGATTTATCATTAATTGTGGTGAAGGCAATGGTTCACGCTTTAGTTGTACATCTCTCATCAATTCCAGCTGATCTTCATAAATGTGGGCATTCACTATTTTATGGTAAGCCATGCCCGCTTTGTTGCCAGTAATTTGTGCCATTATTTTAAGTAAAGTAAACACTTGTACTTGATTAAAATTGAGCCCCAGCGGCACATCACAAGATCGTTGATAAGACGTTAAATAAAGCGTGTCACCCAATAATGAAAAGGTATGAGTATGCATACAAGGTCGTAAGCAGCCCATTTCAAATTCACCGGGATTATAAAAAGACAAGATCTCACCACGGTCATCAATACCCCGAGACAAATTATCAACGAGTTTACGAAGTTGATCTAAATGACTACCATCAGGCTTGGCCCACGATCGACCTTGGACACCATAAACCCGCCCCATATCGTCGGTACCTTTTCGGAAGGGGCTATTTAGCCATTGCTCATTATCATTGGCATTGGCATCCCATGTTTTTGTACCTAAGGCACGAAAATCCGCCGCATTATCATAGCCGCGAATATAACCGATAATTTCTGCAATCGCTGCTTTCCAATAACTTTTACGGGTGGTAATTAGAGGAAACTGATTATTTGCAACATCGTAGTTTAGATCAGCATTAATAACCGTCAGGCAACGTTTGCCCGTGCGTTTATTTTCAATCCAACTACCGTCATCGATAATTCGTTGGCATAAATCGAGATACTGTTTCATGACGAGCCTTAGCAATAAAGTGAATGCCGCTATTATGGCTTACAAGGAATATTTTTGCATTCGATACAATAAGGTATCTCGGCTAATGCCTAGCAATCTTGCCGCGCGAGAACGATTGCCAGCAGCGAGATCCAAAGCTTGTTCAATCAAATCCAACTCAACTTGTGCTAAATCGATACCTGTCGGTGGCAAGGTAAAAGCGTGATGACTTGCCGCCACTTCTGGCAACATTTCCGGTGGTAAATCTTCTTCAATTAACGCTTTACCCGGATACAATAAAGCCATACGTTGGCAGAAATTTTTCAGCTCACGGATATTTCCTGGCCACGCATACGTTAATAAACAGTGTTCAATATTCTTTGAATAACGTACCACAGCATTATCACCAGCAAACTCCCGACTATAGTGTCGCAACAACAGCAATATATCGTCACGGCATTCTCTTAAGGCAGGCATCGTAATCGGCACCACTTGCAAGCGATAGAATAAATCTGACCGAAAACGACCTGCGGCAACTTCTTGTTGCAGATCGGCGCTGGTTGCCGCCACAATCCTGACATCAGCAACATGTAATTTATGGCTACCCTGTAATTGGCACTCACCCGCTTCCAAAAACCGTAATACTTTTGCTTGAATGGATAAAGGTAAAGCATCCACCTCGTCGAAAAAAACCGTGCTACCTTCAGCCGCTAATAAGCGACCACGATGCTCTATCTCACCCGAGGTATTGGCACGGCCAAATAGATCAGCTTCTATTCCCTCTACCGATAACGCCGCACAATTGATGGTCACTAACTGTTTGTTAGAGCGCCGACTTTCGGCATGTAAAGCTTGTGCGAGCAACTCTTTCCCCGTGCCCGTTTCACCATAAATTAAAACGCTCGCCCCACTGGCAGCAATCATAGGAATGGTGCGTACTATATGGGTAATTTGTGGAGATTGACCTAAGATCTGCTTCATAACACCGTCACCTTAACTTTGATGAAGTAAATGTGCACTCAGATCGGCATGGCTGCCATTCTGAACACTGTGATCCATCTTCATTGGCCAAAACGTCGTGACTAATGCCATCACGATAATTAACAGGCCCGCCATTTGTCTTAAGTTTTTTACTTTTGCCATTGCGGCTAACATGCCAGTAAACAAACCGGCGCCCATCACCGCAGGCAAGGTGCCAGCGCCAAACGCTAACATCACCAAGGATGCCTTAGCAGGATCACCTACTGTCGCTGCGACGGCTAAGGCAGAATAAACTAAACCACAGGGTAACCAGCCCCAAATAATCCCCAGAAATAATGCTTGTGAACGTGTTTTCACCGGTAATAATTTTTGTCCTATTGGCTGCAAATAACGCCAGATAGGGGCCCCCATTCTTTCCATGCGAGCAAATTTAGGGAACCAACCCGCCAAATATAATCCCATCGCAATCATCACCACTAGCGACACATAACGCAGTACTTGGTGGCCATTAATGTCTACTAACGGTGAGCTCAACAAACCGACAATCGCCCCAGCTGATCCATAACTGAACAAACGGCCTAGGTTATAGTTCAATATGTAGGGAAACATTTTAGACTGACTTTCACGTATTTCTGTCGGCAGACTTAAGGTGAGCGCGCCGATCACCGAACCACACATGGCAATACAATGCACCGTGCTAAATAATCCTAATAGGAAAGCAGCAACATATGAGCTGGTAATGGCTTCCATCGTTTTAAACCTTCGTTAAATAAATAAAACTAGGGCAGATTAACATGCCATAAAAAAATAATTTTGCGTCATTTGACACATATATTAATGATAAAACACATATATTGTCCCAAAGTGGTCGGTAAACTGACATGGTTATTTTATGGAGTCTTAATCATGTCACATTTTAAATTATTACCACTATCCTTTGTACTCTTGGTCGCAATGAATCAGGCCGCCCACGCGGAACAGCTGAGCTTGCCATCAATGTCAGTAGAAGGTTTTGCAGGTGAAGAAACGCCCTATGCATTGCCAACCATAACGTTATCAACACCAGATACTGGTGAAATGGTTAAACGCCTACCCGGTGCCAATATCAATAGTAATGGCCCATTAACAAGTATTGTTCAATATCGTGGCTTATTCGGCGACCGCGTCAATGTACTCATTGATGGTGTACGGATCAGCCAAGCAGGTCCGAACCGTATGGATTCGCCCTTAAGTTACTTACCTTCATCACGCGTTGCTGATGTCGCTTTGTATCGCGGCATCGCACCCGTCAGCTCAGGCATCGAAACCATTGGTGGCACCATTGTCGCAAATTCTAAAAAAGCAGAATTCGGCATAAGCGATGAGGCAGAATTTCACGGTAATACGTCAGCAGGCTATGCAGAAAATGGTCATACTCGCTATGCTGGATTATTAGCAAGCGTTGCTAATGACACTCATCGCTTGCAAGTCGCAGGCAGCCTAGATCGCGGTAATGACTTAGATTTTGGTAGCGGTACGATTCGCCCAAGCAGACAGGAACGCGACACTATAGGCATTACTTATGGCTTTCAAAAACTCGGGCATGAACTAGCGTTAGATATCGAACATCACGATACTGGTGAAACGGGCACCGCCGCCTTACCAATGGATATCATGTATGCCAGAGGTGAAAACTACAAAGCCCAGTTTAGTAAAGCGCTGAATAATGGCGGCAAAATAAACGCGCGCTTGAACTATCAAGATGCTGAACATTTAATGAATAATTACGTGCTACGCACAAATCCTGTCATGGTCAATATGGGCGGGATGGCAATGAAGCGCTACGCTGCCACCGATGTGCAATCACAGGGTTATCATCTTGATTACACCCAAAACAATTGGAAAGCCGGGTTTGATGCTGATCAAGCTGAACACAATGCCGTTATTTATAATCCTGATATGGCAGCCTTTTTCATCACTAATTACAATGATGTTGAACGCGACCGTTACAGTGTATTTGGCGAATGGAATAAGCAACTTAACGAAAGTTGGAAAACCGAACTAGGTGCGCGTTATAGCTTAATTCAGATGGATGCAGGGCGCGTAAATAGCAATATGAATCCGATGAATATGGGCGGCATGATGGCGATGATGCAATCTAACGTCAACGCATTGCAAACCGAATTTAATAATTCAGACCGCAGCCAAAATGAAAATCTCGTTGATTTAACAGCGACATTTACCCATAAAATTGATGATGCTTTAGACCTTAATTTTGGTTTAGCACGTAAAGAACGCGCCCCAAGTTATCAAGAGCGATATTTGTGGTTGCCGATGGAATCAACATCAGGTTTAGCGGATGGTAATAACTACATGGGCAATGTCAATTTAGACAAAGAGACTGCCTACCAAGGTGAATTAGGGTTTGATTGGCACACCCAAAAAGCCGCTTTCTCGCCTCGTATTTTCTACCATCATGTTAATAACTATATTCAAGGGACTTTATACGATTCCAATGCAACAGTTAATGCCATCAACACGATGATGTCGACATCAGCTGTTGATCGCACTGTTTTACAATTTAACAATGTTGATGCCAAACTTTATGGCCTTGATGCTAACTGGTTTATAGCGGTGACCAACACCTGGCAATTAGATGGCACTGTGAGCTATGTTCGTGGCGAACGCCGTGATACCAGCGATAATCTATACCGTATTGCACCGCTGACAGCACGTACCATGTTAAGTTACGTTCAAACAAATTGGCGTGTTGGCGTTGAAGCCGAAACTGTTGCCGCACAAAGCAAAGTCTCATCTGAAAACAATGAACAAAAAACCAATGGATATGCAGTCTTTAATCTGATGGGGAATTATGAAGCGACACAAGCACTGACATTGTCTGCCGGTATCAACAACTTATTTGATCGTGACTATCAGAATCATCTAGGAGGTTATAACCGTATTAGTGACAACCCTGACATTGCTCAAGGTGATCGGTTGCCAGCTCTAGGCCGTAGTATTTATGCAGGTGTTAACTTCAATTGGTAATGCCACCTAACTGATGTTTCACTTTAGCGTTGTTCTTAAAAAGCCATAGCTAAAATATAAAATAGGCTGGATAGATCTCTAGTCTATTTTGTTTTATTTTCTTACGTCTATAAAAGGTTTAGGAGTGTAAACCTCACTGTGCTAAGGCTGAAACATTAGTATCTCATCGCGTTTTAAATGCAACTCAAACTTAGCCTGCCGTGTTTCTGCGTCATCGGTGACATAGCGGAATACAATGACATGACCCTGAGAGAATTGCTGCCATAAACTATCAAGGGCTAGGGAACCACGAATAGGAAAATCAACCACCTCAGGTCGTCTGTCCGAACGCATATGTTGATAGATATCTTTATCCCAGCCTGTCAGTTTGAGAATATCAGGCTTGGCGGCTTCTACTCGGTTAAATTGCCAGTCGGTGCGCGATGCTTGCGTCTCGAAAGAATAGCTTACCTTTTGTGACATTTCGGCTTTGCCACCTCCACAGCGCTTAGTCTGATCCAGCTTAATCGGTTGATTCTGATCTATTTGCATCACGATCAACTCATGATCTGCAAAACTAGCAGCAACGTGGTCCGTGATCATAAAGCTTCCCCAAATCTCACCATTATTCAATTGATGAAACATTAAAGTATCGCCAGTGTCACTCTCCCAAGTTAGGGATTCATTCGCGTAAGCGACACCGCTGTTTAGCAAACAGATCAATATTATTAGCTTAATTCGCAGCATCACATCCCCCCTCTTTATCTAAGACAGGGTTACAAAATGTTAGTTCGGTACGCTTTCACGGATTTTTAGTTTAAGCCCTATCTCCTTAAGGTGGTGGGCCTCGCGCAGCAGGTCTGACTCGGTCAAAGGATGCTCGCTCAACCAACCTGCGGGTAAATTTAAACGTAGGCCTTTTTCTTTAACGGTTAAAGCAACAAAGGTATCTGTTTGTTCGGAGCGACCACGGTTGAAGACCATCGCTAGCCGCAACAAAACGGTTAATCGTTCAGTTGCTTGTTGCAATTCGTCGGGTAGTTTTCTGAGCTCTTTTCGTGGAAATGAGCGACGTTGACCACGCACCATCACCGCTAAAGCATGTTGTTCTTCTCGCGAGAACCCAGGTAAGTCGGAATGCTCAACTAAATACGCAGAATGTTTATGAGACTGGTCATGAGAAATAGACAGACCCACTTCATGTAATTTCGCCGCCCATTGTAAGTGTTGTAATTGTTCCTCATGATCGATCATCCAGTCCTTAGCTACCTGCTCAAAGAACTGTGTTGCCATCACACTCACACGTTCAGCATGCTCTTCATCGACCTGATAACGTCTCGCCAATGAGACAACCGTTCGGTCGCGCTCATCATCATGTTGAATACGTCCCAAGAGGTCATACAATAAGCCTTCACGTAAGGCACCATCCGACACCGTCATCCGCTCAATATTAAGGCGTTCAAAGACCGCTTTTAAGACGCAGACTCCGCCAGCTAGAACATTTGCACGCTCACTACTTAAACCTTCAATTTGCAATGCATCTACATGACCGGCATCAACCATGGCATCGATCACTTTATCAATGGACTCAGGCGTTATTACGCCATCATCTGCCCAACCATTTTCTTTAACAATATTGGCAACGCTCCGAATGGTACCAGATGCCCCGACAGCCTCGGTCCAACCCATTTTACGATAAGGTTGCTGGATAGCACGGATCCTTGACCCTGCCGCAATGAGTGCAATCTGAACCCGTGTTCTAGTGATCGTGCCGTCAGAAAAAAAACGCTGGGAGAAGCTCACACAACCCATTTCTAAGCTTTCCCGTCTTAATCCATTAAAGCCTTCGCCAATAATACATTCTGTACTGCCACCACCAATATCAATAACCAGTCGGCGAGCATGATCAAAAGCGAGGGCATGAGCAACGCCAAGATAGACTAGTCGTGCCTCTTCTTCACCCGCAATGATAGCAATCGAGTGGCCTAAAGCCAGTCGAGCTTTACGTAGAAAGGGCCGACTATTTTCAGCGATACGTAAGGTGTTAGTTCCGACAACACGCACGCTACTTGCTGGCAAGTCTTTAATGCGTTCGCCAAATCGTTCCAAACAAGCAATGGCTCTTAGCTGAGCTTCATCAGATAACTCATTATGTTTATCTAAACCTGCTCGTAATTGCACCATTTCACGAAGTTTATCGACTACTTGAAAATGACCATCGCGCAATCGAGCAATAATCATATGAAAGCTATTGGAGCCTAGATCAACCGCCGCCAAAATATCATTTTCAGTCTGTAGTTCCATTTTCATCACTTATGTTCAGGGTTTGCCGTCATTTTGCATGACTTCGCCCTGTCTGACCAGCTTTCCAATGATGATTATTGATGCCTAGACACTATACACAACCGAGATCAACGAGGACGATTCAGTACCTTTTCCATTTTTTCGACGCTAAGGTGGCGTACATCCTTACCTTCTACCAAATAGATAATATGCTTACATACATTATGGGCATGATCAGCAATGCGCTCTAATGAACGAGCAGACCAAATCATATCGATCACGCGTGTAATGGCTCTAGGATCTTCCATCATATAAGTAATAAGTTGACGAACAATGCTTTCATATTCAGCATCGATATATTGATCTTCACTTGCGACTTTGACTGCTTGATCGACGTCAAAACGTGCAAAGGCATCTAAGGCATCACGGAGCATCGTGCAGACATGATTGCCTAATGATTGTAGCTCACGATAATTTTTCTTAGGTCGATCTTTTTCCGATAAATTTAACGCCATTCTAGCAATACTAGTGGCTTCATCACCGATACGTTCAAGATCCGTAATGGTCTTTAAAATACCAGTTACTAATCTTAAATCACCCGCAGTAGGCTGACGCAGAGCAATAATTTGAATGCACTCTTCATCAATGCTCATTTCTAAGGCATTAACTTCTTTATCAGTATCAATTGCCAAACGTGCTAATTCGGTATTACCGGTCATTAAGGCTTCTAAAGCGTTGCTCACTTGTTGCTCTAATAAGCCACCCATCGCTAGTACGCGAGAGCGAACATCTTGCAGTTCTTTTTCAAACTGCTGAGAAATATGTTGTGAATTTGTAACCATTACTTAACTCCTAATTCGTATTGTTCCATTGAGACTTAATGATAGAAGCGTCTCTTATTAACCGTAACGGCCTGTAATATAATCTTCTGTTTGTTTTTTGCTTGGGTTAGTGAACAACTCGTCAGTCGCGCCAAACTCAATCAACTCGCCCATATACATAAACGCCGTATAGTCCGACACTCGTGCCGCTTGCTGCATATTATGAGTAACAATAACGATGGTGTATTTATCCTTTAACTCGTAAATCAATTCTTCAATTTTCAGTGTTGATAAAGGGTCGAGTGCTGATGCAGGCTCATCAAGCAGTAAGACTTCTGGTTCAATGGCAATGGCGCGAGCAATCACTAAACGCTGTTGTTGTCCGCCAGACATGCCCATTGCTGATTCATGTAAACGGTCTTTCACTTCATCCCACAATGCCGCGCCTTTTAGCGAAGATTCAACAACCTTATCTAAGGTCGCACGGTCGTTAACACCTTGAATACGTAAGCCATACGCCACGTTTTCATAAATGGATTTAGGGAATGGATTTGGTTTTTGAAACACCATGCCCACTTGGCGACGTAAATCAGCCACATTGACAGATGCCGCATTAATATCATTACCATCTAAGCGCATATCACCTTCAATACGCACGGTATCAATTAAATCATTCATTCGGTTAAAACAACGCAATAAGGTTGATTTACCGCAGCCACTTGGGCCGATAAAGGCGGTTACTCTGTTTTTAGCAATCTTCATATCAATACCGTGTAGGGCTTGTTTATCGCCATAAAACAGATTGAAATCGTTGACTTCTAGGCAGATCGTTTCGTTTGCCATATTAAGTTTAGGTCCACGTTGCATTGATTCAATATCAATCGAACGGGTTGCCGATGCTTGTTGTGGTTTCACTGCTTCCATCTTAATTCTCACTTGCTTTAGAGGTTTCACGTAAACGGTTTCGAATTGAAATCGCTGACATATTCAATATGATAATGATCATAACTAACAAGAATGCGGTTGCATAAACCAACGGTCTTGCCGCTTCAACGTTCGGGCTTTGGAAGCCCACATCGTAGATATGAAAACCTAGATGCATAAACTGACGATCTAAATGTAGGTAAGGTGCAATATTATCGACCGCTAAAGCCGGTGCGAGTTTCACTACACCCACCATCATCAGTGGTGCAACTTCACCGGCTGCGCGCGCTACAGCTAAAATCAAACCCGTCATCATTGCAGGCGCTGTCATCGGTAATACAGTTCGCCACAAAGTTTCCGCTTTAGTTGCACCAAGAGCGAGACTTCCTTCACGAATCGCCCGAGGGATACGTGATAGACCTTCTTCTGTCGCGACGATAACAACGGGCACAGTCAAAATTGCCAAGGTTAATGAGGCCCACAACATGCCTGGCGCACCAAAGGTCGGCGAGGGTAATTTTGCTTGGAAGAATATCTCATCAATATTTCCACCGAGGAAATAAACAAAAAAGCCTAAACCAAACACGCCATAGACAATGGAGGGCACACCCGCTAAATTATTCACCGCAATACGAATTAATCGAATCATCGGTCCCTGTGTCGCATATTCTTTCAAATACACTGCCGCGATAACTCCAAATGGTGTTACTAACACCGCCATAATCATGACCATCATGACCGTACCAAAAATAGCTGGGAAGATACCACCTTCTGTATTGGCTTCTCTCGGTTCGCCAGAAACAAACTTCCACACGGCTTCAAAATAAAAGCCTAGTTTTTGGAATACACTCATCGCATTAGGACGATAAATATCCACCACTTTCGCTAAAGGAATTTCAACTTCGCGGCCGTCCGATATCGTGACCATGATCTGATCACGATTGAGTGCGGCATACAAATCAGCCAATTGTTTTTGTAAACCCTGATAAAGCACATTCCACTGCTTACGCTCTTGCTCAATTTCATGATAAGCCAATGAGCCTTCTGGTAGGCCATCCAATTCATGTTGGCGTTTTTGTAAGCGTAATGCTTCTAAGCCATGATTGATTTTACCAATTTCATTTTTTTCTATCGCTTTGATTTCAGCAACAAGGTTATTGCTTCGTTCTAAGCGTTTTTGCAATTCATCCCATGCCATATCACCTGTAGCAACGACTTCACCTTGTTGTTTGACCGTAGTGAGATAACCATAAAAATTACCCCACTCTCGGCGTTCAATCGCAACAAGATCTTTGGGGTAGCTTGTTTCGCCCATCCACACGCCATTTATCCATAGAAAATCTAGGCCGAAATAATCACGATTACCTACTTTCAATAAATGACGCTCACCAGTAACCTGGCCCTCTGGCAAATGAACACCGACTCGCTTTAATCGTGCCGTAGATACCACCTCAGTTTCAACCGCCTCAGCAATCAAGGTAATCGATTCTTTATCTGGGTCATTATAGGTAATAGACATGATATCAGCAGGCCAGAAGTGCCCTAGACCACGCACGGCAATCAGCAATAATAAGCCCACCACCATGACTAAGCTAATACTGACCGCGCCAGCATTCAGCCATACCCAAGGGCTACCGCTTTTATACCAAGAAGAAAATGATTTATTTGACATGTTTTTCCACCTAGCCTTTAAAGACTGCTGTATTTAGTACGTAAACGCTGACGAACAACCTCAGCCACCGTATTGAAGACAAATGTCGCCATAAACAACACTAAGGCCGCAAGGAACAACACGCGATAATGTGAACTTGCCACTTCTGCTTCAGGCATTTCAACGGCTATATTGGCCGATAAAGCACGGAAACCTTCAAAGATATTAAAGTCCATGATCGGTGTATTACCGGTCGCCATTAATACAATCATCGTTTCGCCTACCGCACGGCCTAGACCAATCATCACCGCTGAAAAGATGCCTGGACTTGCTGTCAATAACACAACCCGTATAAGTGTCTGCCAAGGTGTTGCACCTAAGGCTAATGAACCGACCGTTAAATGTTTAGGCACCGAGAAAATCGCATCTTCAGTAATTGAGAAAATGGTGGGAATAACCGCAAACCCCATCACTAAACCCACTACTAATGAATTACGTTGGTCAAAATCCAGACCAATATCATTAAGCCACTGCGGCATATTGCCATCAAACAACCATAACTCCAGTGTCGGACTGGCCATCATCGATACCACACCAACCATAATCACAATAGGCACCAAAATAGCGGCTTCCCATCCATCAGGAATGCTTTCACGGAAACGTCGCGGTAATTTAGTCCAAGACCATGCGGTAAGTACAGTCATGACCGGCAGCAGAATTAATATCGAAAAGACCCCAGGAAGGTTACCCTCAATAATAGGCGCTAACCATAATCCAGCAAGAAAGCCTAATATAACGGTGGGTAAGGCTTCCATAATTTCAATGGTAGGCTTAACAACAGTTCGCATAGCTGGCGACATAAAATAGGCGGTAAAAATAGCGCCCATTATGGCCAATGGCACGGCAACCACCATAGCGTAGAATGCCGCTTTAATCGTACCAAAGGTCAGTGGACTTAAGCTAAACTTTGGTTCAAAGTCATTACTTGCCGAGGATGACTGCCATATATATTCCTCTTTATCGCGACTTTCATACCACACTTTTTCCCAAAGAGAATGCCAGGAGATTTCTGGGTGCTCATTATCGATATGCGTTAATTTAGTCTGGCCATCGGCGGTCATACTGATCAAGCCATTGGCGCGAGGCGATATCGCCATCACCGCATTATCACCTGTGACTAAAGGTTCGACGAGTAGAGTCCGATGTGCTGTCGTGTGATAAATAGCTAATTGGCCGCTACTATCTAAAGCAAGAAAACCTTTACGAGCGTATTCAGGCGAAATCGCGACAATGGCTGATTTTTGATCGTGAAAACTGCGGACATTGTGTAGCGTGTAGTTATTATTAGCATCTCGTACAGGGAACCATTGATCAATCTGTCCATCACTACGGCCTACTAAGATTGAAATGCCACCGGTCAAAAATTCCAACGTCGTAATCTTAACGCCTGAAGGCACGCCTTTAATCTTTTGAATCAGTCTTGGCGCTTCAATATTTGTAACATCAAAATAACTAATGAAACCGTGGCTATCTGCTAAATATAATTCACGTTGGTCAATATCCAATTGTAAGTGCGTGATAGTTTCACTAGCATCAAGTTTAATTTCTGCCGTTTTTTCCTCAATGGTGAACGCATCTTCATCCATAAAGTTTTCTTCGCGGATCAGGCTCTTTAGTACCACACGGTTATCTTGCGTTAAACCGACCAAGCTTGTTTGATCAGAATTACTTTGTACACTTAACAAACGTAATGCTTGTCCTTTCACATCAACAACTTGCGTTTTCTCGCCTAGTGGGTAACGAATTAATGGCGTAATTTTCCGTGTATTTCCCTCGGGATAACTGATTTTGTAATCTTGCTGGAATACCAAGGTCGTACCATCATCAAATCCATAAGCAAACACGCCCGTCGAAGCCGCACCTTTGCTGAAGCTGACGATTTTAGCTTGCTCTGGTAATGGCAATGCAACATCAAGCATAGATTGACCATTATTTGCGTCAAAAAACTCAACTTTACCTTGCATGTCTAGCGTTAAAGCAACGTCGTTATATTCATTTAAGGTTAAATGGCTGCTATTGCTAATTTTCGTGCTGTATTGTGCCTTTGACTCAATGTCGGCACCATAAAATAAGGGCATCACCACATACAGTAAATAAAAGAAAATAAGCACGATCGCAAATATCACCGATACACCGCCTACCGCCACACCATATCTGGCGAGACGATCTTTAAATTCGCGCCATGCACGACGGCGAATTGCTACCGGAGAATTCGGTGCGGGTAACACACTATGTTGTAATGAATGTTCAACCATAAAATTCAGATACCATTATCAAATTGAGGTGCATAACCTCATCCACATATTCGACTTATCACCAAATATGCCAGCTATAACACAATAAAAAACAGACTGCGTTCAATCAATTTTTCATTATATTTAGATAATAAAATGCCTCGCACAAACTATGTACGAGGCACTTTAAGCATTTTTTACAAAAACTTAGTTAAGTTTAGCAAGTTCTTTTTCTGCCACTGCAGCAGGTAATGGAATGTAGCCATCTTTAACCACAACCTTTTGTCCCACTTTAGCAAGAATCATTTTAATAAATTCACGGTCAATGGGTGCTAATGGTTTATTAGGTGCTTTGTTCACATAAACATATAGGTAACGTGATAATGGGTAAGCACCATTTGCAGCATTTTCTTCATTTGCAGCGATAAATGGTTTGCCTGCTTCTTTAGCCAAAGCCACCGCTTTAACACCTGAAGTTTTATAACCGATACCAGAATAACCAATACCGTTTAAAGATTTAGTGATACCTTGAACTACAGATGCTGAACCTGGTTGTTCGTTTACGCTATTTTTGAAATCACCTTTACATAAAGCATTTTCTTTAAAGTAACCGTAAGTACCAGATACAGAGTTACGACCGTAAAGCTGAATATTACCTAAATCAACACCCACTTGGCCCCAGTCATTGATATCTTCAGGGTTACCACATTTACGTGTTGCTGAGAAAATTGCATCTACTTGAGGAATCGTTAAGCCTTCGATTTGATTATCTTTATGTACATAGACCGCTAAGGCATCAATTGCAACACGAATTGGCGTAGCTTTATAGCCATATTTAGATTCAAACGCCGCATCTTCTTTATCTTTCATCTTACGGCTCATTGGGCCGAAGTTTGATGTACCTTCAGTCAATGCAGGTGGCGCAGTAGAAGAACCCGCCGCTTGAATTTGAATACTTACATTTGGGTATTCACGTTTGAACTCTTCAGCCCAAAGTGTCATCAAGTTAGCTAAGGTATCAGACCCCACACTTGATAAGCTACCTGAAATACCGCTTACTTTTTCATAATCAGCTAACGCAGAATCAACTTCGCCAGCAAAAGTAGTCGCAGAAAAAGCCAACGTTACCGCGGCACCTAAAATTGCTAATTTCTTCTTGAACATTGTCGTCCAACTCCCAAATAAAAAATAAGTAGTAATCAAGTTACTGCAGCAAGTATCTCGCTTGTATATGACAATGATATGAAATAATTATGACAATTATGTGACAGTCAATGAAAAGTCTCTCAAACCAGCGGTTTATCGATTACTTTTGTTATTGGGAAGCCACAAGAAAAGCGACTGCCGAGCCCTAATTCACTGGTAATATTTAGCACTGCGCCGTGGCGTTGTAAGACATGTTTCACAATGGCTAAACCCAGCCCTGTGCCTCCAGAAGTGGAAGCTCGACCACTGTCCACGCGATAAAAACGCTCCGTTAATCGATCAAGGTGATGTTCGGCAATCCCATCCCCTTCATCACGCACCGAAATCCAGCCGTTATCATTGTCAACTTCCCAGCTCACTTCAATTTTGCAAGTTGGAGGTGTGTATTTCACTGCGTTAAACACCAGATTAGACACTGCGCTCCGTAGTTCATCTGGATCCGCCAGCAGCCATTGTTCACTTATAAGGCCCAGTTGAATATCATGTTCAGAAAACTGTCTTAGACATTTAGCATCTTCGATAATCGCATTTAGAAAAGAGCTGACATCGATAGGGACAGAATGTAGTCTTTTTTCTCCTGTTTCTAGTTGTGATAAGGAAAGTAAATCTTTAATCATGATGTGCATGCGATCGGTTTGCTGGCGCATAACAGGTAATACGCTGGCCCATTGATCGGCGGGGCTATCTTCAGTGAATGTTTCCAAATAGCCACGTAACACGGTTAAGGGGGTCCTTAATTCATGAGATACATTGGCCACAAAGTCACGACGCATACGTTGCAACTTAATCGTCTGTGTCATATCACGAGCGATCAACATTCGACCATTGCCCATATAGCTCACTACTTTCATCTCAAGAGTCATAGCCGCATTAAGTGGCGAGTTGACCGTTGCTACGCCTCCTTTACCCACGGGATCATTCAGTAACTGCTGAAAGGCTGGATCTCGAATAAGATTATTAACGCGGACATGATTATCCCTTGGCCACCGGACACCTAATAACACCGCTGCCGAATGATTAGCCCAGGCCACTTGATCGTAATCGCCTAAAACAATAATGCCATCAGGCAGCGCTGCCGTCGCGGATTGGAAACGCTTAAGATAACCGGTCAGTTTCTTCTTTCGTGAGTTATTTTGCTGACGAACATGCTCAACCTGTCGACACACATCATCAATGATGCCATCAGCCGATGGTGAAGGATTTTTTTTCGGTTTCTGCAACCAGTGCCAGAGCTGGTACCATGTGTTTTGTAGCCATAAGGCATAGGCAAAGGAGGCCAGAAACATAAAGGTCATCATCTGACCAAATAACAGCCCCACAAAACCGGATAAACTTACAATCGTTAGCAGCCGCCAATAATCCCATTGCATTCAGTAGACCCTACTTTTCAGCAGAAAAACGATAACCCACACCACGTACTGTTTGTACGAAATTCTCATAGCCAGATGGCTCTAATGCTTTACGCAAGCGACGAATATGTACATCCACGGTGCGTTCTTCAATATAGACGGTATCACCCCATACGTAATCGAGTAATTGTCCACGACTATAGGCCCTGTCTGTATTTTTCATAAAGAAATGTAACAAACGAAACTCTGTTGGTCCCAAATCAATACGCTCAGCATCAACCGTAACCCGATGACTCTTAGTATCAAGTATCAACCTGTCACATTCAATCGTTTGTTTACCACCTGATTCCGTAGGATTACAACGCCGTAATACCGCCTTAATGCGAGCGCCTAACTCAGGCGGTGAAAATGGTTTATTCACATAATCATCCGCGCCAACACTCAAGCCTTTAACTAAATCCTCACTTTCACCTTTAGCCGTGAGCATAATGACAGGGATATTCGCTAGGAATTCATTGGCACGTAATCGACGAATAAATTCAATTCCATCAATGCCGGGTAGCATCCAATCTAATAAAATGAGATCTGGCTGCTGTATTTTTAAACATTCTAAACCTTGCTCGCCATCACTCGCAGCCACACAGGCATAGCCCATTTGCTTGAGTGAAAAACACAGCATATCTCTAATTGCTACATCATCTTCTACTACTAATATCGTTGTTGTCATCATTCCTGCTCCAGACCTTTGCTTGATCCATCAATCATAACGACTAAATGTTACAGTTTTGTAACAGTCAATTAAATCGCCGCCTGCACACACTTTAAAACGCCATAATCATACTCGCCATTCAATTCATCATAAACGGGTTTTAATCGACCTTTTTCTTGATCTTCTTGAGATTCGAGTACAAACACTATTTCATTAAACTCGGCATTTGATAATCCCGTTACCTCATGCACATCAAGCAAACCAACTTCAATTGCGTCAGCCAAATGAGTGAAGATCGTGCTCGACTTGACCTCACGTTGTTGTGCGATTTTTTCAATATCGATACCTTGCTGATATAACATCAAGGTTTCATTAACAGTCGCACTGAGATGGTTATCCAGTAATTCTGATAATGGGTATTCGCGGATCTTAGCGAGAAATACCTGTCCATAACGCGCTAGCTTTTGGCCACCAACACCTGAAATCTGGCTCATATCCAGATCGGTTAATGGTCTTTTTTTAACCATGTCTTGCAAGGTCGCATCATGGAAAATCACATAGGGCGGTACACCAGCTTCTTCTGCCAGGGAGGTTCGTAAAGCTCTTAATGCACCCCATAATGGTTGATCTTGTGGCCGAACAGCCATTTTATGTTTTTTATCTGTAGCTGTTTTATCTTGCTTGACCGGCTTTCTTAATTCTAAGGTTTGTTCACCGCGCAATATTAGTCGACATTTTTCAGTCAAACACAATGCGCCATGACGTTCGACATCAATATCGATATAGCCAAGCGCAATTAATTGTCTAAATAGGCTTCGCCATTCAGTGACTAAAGTATCGTTTCCGATGCCAAAGGTACTAATTTTATCGTGGCCATTACGCTGTATACGTTCATCTATTTTGCCGTGCAAAATATCAACGATGTAATTCACCCCAAAACGCTGTTCGGTTCGATAAATACACGACAGCGCTTTTTGTGCTGACTCCGTGCCATCCCACCTTTCAGGTGGTTGTAAACAGTTATCACAATTACCACAAGGTTTTGGGCTCGCTTCATCAAAATACGTTAGTAAAGATTGCCTGCGACAGGTAATCAGCTCACACAAGCCCAACATCGATTCTAGCTTGTGGTGTTCCATTCGTTTATGCGCTTCATCCGCTTTGGAGTCTTGCATAAATTGCCGCAAAGTAATGACATCTTGCAGGCCATAAGCCATCCACGCATTTGCAGGTTCACCATCTCGGCCAGCACGACCCGTTTCTTGATAATAAGCTTCGATGCTTTTCGGCAAATTCAAATGAGCAACAAATCGTACATCGGGTTTATCAATGCCCATCCCAAAAGCAATCGTCGCTACAATGATAACGGCTTCATCTCTTAGAAAACGTTGTTGATTACGTTGTCGCACTTCCTGTGGTAACCCTGCATGGTACGGCAAAGCATCTCGGCCTTGCTCGGCTAACCAACTCACCGTTTCTTCTACCTTTTTACGCGATAGGCAATAAACAATACCCGCATCCTGAGGATGATTATCATCTATAAATGTCCATAATCGTTGTTTGGCATTATTCCCTTCAGAAATCGCATAATGAATATTAGGGCGGTCAAAACTATTAACAAAAACTCGTGCATCTTCCAGTTGTAGCTGACTAATAATTTCATCGCGGGTCCGCTTGTCAGCGGTAGCCGTCAGTGCAATTCGGGGGATATTAGGATAACGCTGGTGTAGCAATTTAAGCTGCTGATAATCGGGGCGAAAATCATGCCCCCACTGCGATACACAATGGGCTTCATCAATGGCAAACAATGACAGCTTACAACGATCTAGTAACGCCAACATGGCGCTATTTTGCAAGCGCTCTGGTGCCACATAGAGCAGTTCAAGTTCACCATTCAGCAGTTGTTGCTGAATGGCGTATGCCTGACCCTGGCTCAAACTTGAGTTAAGAAATGCGGCTTTAATGCCAAGCTGTCGCAACGCATCGACTTGATCTTGCATAAGCGCTATCAACGGCGAAATAACAATCGCTGTACCTTCTCGCACTAATGCTGGTATTTGATAACACAGTGATTTACCGCCACCTGTCGGCATCAAAACCAGCGCATCATTACCATCCAAGAGCGTTTGAATTATGTCCTGCTGAGCGTGTCGAAATTTATCGTAACCGAAAATTGATTTCAGAATATTTTGCGCACGCTCCATTTTCTAAACCTAGGTCATGATACCTTTTATCATATAAAACACAGACGCCGCTAACACTGCCGCCGCAGGGACAGTAATAACCCATGCAGTCACAATTTTTTTAATAGCATCACGTTTAACGTATAAGGTTTTTTCATCTTTTTTCAGCTCTTTCTTAACCAGCTTGATTACATCTTTTTCTTCATCAATGGCAGCATAAAGCTCAGTGATCCGTCGATAGTCTTCGCTTGATTTAGTTGCTTTTTGACGCAAATCTTTAAGCTCATGCTTTAAAGCATTACGGCGCTTTTTTTCTTCCTCAAGCTCATCCTTATCCTGCTGGATTTCAGCCTCAATACTAATGCTTGAGTCTAGCCATTCTCTTAAAAACCCCACACCAAATACACCGCCGATGGCGATATGCGTAGAACTCACTGGCAAACCTAATTGACTAGCAATTATCACCGTAACCGCAGCTGCCATGGCGACTGAAAATGCGCGCATCTGATCTAATTCAGTAATTTCGCTACCTACGGTTTTTATCAAGCGAGGGCCATACAATGCTAAACCTATCGCGATACCAAAGGCTCCCACACCCATCACCCAGAAAGGAATACCCGCTTTCGATGTTATCCCCCCCGTCATCACCGCATCATTAATGGCAGCAAGAGGTCCAATTGCATTAGCGACATCGTTTGCACCATGAGCAAAACTCAATAAGGCTGCAGCAAAAATAAGGGGAATGGTGAACAATACATTCACGCTCGCTCGATCATTCGTTAAGCGATGTAGTTTAGCCTTAAGGGAACGCTTAACCACAAAGTAAACAATAATCGCCGCTATAACACCCAATAATGCTGCGGTAGCAAAGCTTGGTTTATTCGTCACCTCGACCGTAAAAAACGTCACATCATTAATTAAAGTAAGTATGTTGGGCCAGACTGTTTTCAAACCTTTCAATACTAAATAGGTCACAAAAGCCCACGCCATAAAGGCGACATAGTAGGGAACCCAAATGTATGAAGCACTGATTTTGTCTTCACGAAAAACGATGGTTTTTTTAATGGCCAATAAAAAGCTTGCTGCGATAATTCCACCAATCAACGGCGAAATAACCCATGAACTGGCAATTTTCGCCATGGTGGCCCAATTAACAATACCAAATCCTGCAGCAGCCACCCCTGCTCCCATAACACCACCGACAATAGAATGCGTAGTCGAAACAGGCGCTTTGGCCATTGTTGCAAGATTTAACCATAAAGCTGCGGCCAATAATGCCGCCATCATTGCCCATATAAAACTGTTGGTATCACCGGCAAAGCCATCGATATCAATAATGCCGTTCTTGATAGTCGACACAACATCACCACCAGCAATAAAGGCACCTCCGGCCTCAAATATCACTGCAATGACAATTGCACCACCCATCGTCAGCGCTTTTGAGCCGACGGCAGGTCCCACATTGTTAGCCACATCATTGGCACCAATATTCATCGCCATATAGCCACCAAAAACCGTGGCAATGGCTAAGAAAAGGTGATTAGGCACGCCACCACTTGTCGCAAAGCTATATGCCAAAATCCCCACCAAGAAGAACAAGGCGAAACCTATACGTGCCAGTTCATTATGACTTTTTTTGATGGCCTGCGTTTCAAGGTGATGTATCGTTTTTATTTCCACAATGAGTGAACCTTCTTAATATGAAAAGATTGCAGAATTATTACAATTTTATGCTGGATTAGCACGCTTAATTCGTTTTTTAAACTGTATTATGTAACTATCGCTTGTTAAGATTGTCTGCTTATACATACCTCTAAGCGGCCAATGTTACTTATGAAAAAATATTTCTTTTTATTCCTCCTATTGCTGAGCTTTAGCATTCATGCGCGACCAGGATTACTAGACAGTCTTGGTTTAGGAAATGAATTCGACACGCCGCCCAATGTTGATGAAGTGTTTGTTTTTTCTGCTCAAATCCAAGATCCACAGGCCCTCTTAGCACGCTGGCAAATTGCCGAAGGTAATTATCTTTATCGCGACAAAATTCAGTTCGAACTGCTTGATAATGATAATGTTCAATTACTCGCGTTTTCATTGCCAGCCGGTGAAAACAAAATGGATGAGATTTTCGGCTTAAGCGAAGTGTATCATCGTGATACGGATGTTGTTTTACCTATCAAACGCAGTACAGAAAGTCAGCAAGTCACCCTGAAAGCACACTATCAAGGCTGCTCGGAAACCTTCAACATTTGTTACCCGCCGACCAATAAAACAGTCTCACTGACCTTACCAGCAGCTATCGCGAGTGACACTGCGACTATCAATTCTGCTATTAATAATCAAATATCGTCAGCCCCACCGGTTATTGCCGAACAAGATCGCATCGCACAAAGCCTAGCTCAAGATAGTCTTATTAAAATTATGCTGGGCTTTTTTGGTTTAGGTTTATTGCTCGCCTTCACGCCCTGCGTGTTCCCTATGATCCCCATCTTATCGAGCATCATTGTCGGTGGCGGTGAACGGATCACTACCCATCGTGCATTTATTTTATCTTTAAGCTATATATTAGCGATGTCAGTGACCTATACCGCAGCGGGCATCATGACAGGAATTTTAGGAGAGAACTTGCAGGCGATGTTCCAAAACCCTTGGATTATCGGCAGTTTTAGCGGCTTATTTGTTATCTTATCGCTTTCAATGTTTGGCTTATTCGAGCTGCAACTTCCCCAAGTACTTCAGCACCGCCTGCATCAAATTAGTCATAAACAACAAGGTGGTAGTGTCACTGGTGCCGCCGTAATGGGTTTATTGTCGGGTTTAATTGTCGGCCCTTGTTTAGCACCGCCATTAGCAGGTGCCCTAATTTTTATAGGTCAACATGGCGACCCGATATTGGGCGGCGCCGCTTTATTTATGCTCAGCATGGGGATGGGCTTACCACTGTTAATTATTGGCACCTCTGCGGGCTCACTATTACCTAAAGCAGGTGACTGGATGAACACCATCAAAGCTATCTTTGGTATTTTGATGCTAGGCCTCGCAATCTGGATGCTAGAGCGCATCATTCCAGGCTGGATAAGCTTATTACTCTGGGGCGGATTACTCATTGTCTCTGCCGTCTACTTAGGTGCTTTAAATACACTTGCTATAGACAGTAACGGCTGGGAAAAACTCAGGAAAGGATTGGGACTTATTTTATTAATCTACGGTAGTCTGTTAATTATCGGCGCAGCCAGTGGCAGCCATAATCTTTGGCAACCATTACAAGCTATAGCTCAAACTGGAACAAACAATAAACAAGATCTTCACGGCTTGGACTTTAAGCCTGTCAATAACTTAACCGAACTAGAGCAAGTACTCGCACAATCTAAGCAACCAGCAATGCTCGATTTTTATGCTGATTGGTGCGTGGACTGTAAAAAAATGGAAGCCACTACCTTTAAAGATGTCGGCGTCATTGCCGCACTAAAAGGCACTACGCTCATACAAATCGATATTACAGACTACACGGAGGAGCAACGAGCATTACTACAACACTTTGGCTTATTTGGCCCACCGACTTTATTATTTTTCGATGCTAGCGGAAAAGAATACTCACAATACCGTTTAATTGGTGGCACTAGCGCTTCAGCATTACTCGAACATCTCGATAAATTAGCAATTATTCGACCATCCCCCTAAAAACAACACATTTCGCCGAACTTAGCGACATAAAGCCCATTTTCAGTTAAAAAACTGGACAAGAATTAACCCTTGGTGCAAAATTCGCCTAATTAATCGACCTCGGCGAAAACATCACTATGGCAAAAATTCTCGTGTTGCACGGCCCCAATTTGAATCTTCTAGGGACACGTGAGCCCGAGCATTATGGCTCTGATACGCTACTAGATATTGCTCAACGCTTAACGTCACAAGCTTCTATCGCCGAATGTCAGATCGAAAGCTTTCAGTCTAACGCCGAACATGAGTTGATCGATAAAATTCATGCTGCGCGTACCGATGATACCGACTTTATTATTATCAATCCCGCCGCATTTACTCATACCAGCGTCGCTATTCGCGATGCATTATCAGCCATTGAGGTGCCTTTTATTGAAGTGCACCTATCTAATGTACATACACGGGAAACATTCCGACATCACTCTTATTTTTCAGACATTGCCCTTGGCGTGATCTGTGGTCTAGGAGCCCAAGGTTATGAACTCGCTTTACAAGCGGCTATAAAACACACCACTAAATAAGGTTATCTAAATGGATATTCGTAAAATTAAAAAACTGATCGATTTAATACAAGAATCAGATGTTGCAGAAATTGAAATTAAGGAAGGTGAAGAATCCGTACGTATTAGTCGTGCAAGCGCAACAGCACCTATCATGATGGCCTCACCTTCAATGCAACAACAATACGCGCCAGCACCCGCTGCTGCTCCAGCCGCGCCAGCCGCCGCCATTGAAGCTACAGCTTCCGCTAACTTGGATAAAGCAGTCAAATCACCGATGGTAGGTTCTTTCTATCGTTCATCATCACCTGAGGCTGCGTCATTTATAGAAGTCGGCCAAACCGTTGCTGTTGGCGATGTCATTTGTATTATCGAAGCGATGAAAATGTTTAACCAAATTGAATCAGACCGTAGCGGTGTTGTTAAAGCAATTTTGGTTGAAAATGGTCATCCCGTTGAGTTTGGTGAGCCTTTAGTTATCATCGAATAAGCTGTACCGAAAGGTGACAAACACATCTCAATTACGGATAAAGAAACATCATGATCGATAAAATAGTCATTGCTAACCGAGGGGAAATTGCCCTTCGAGTACTTCGAGCCTGTAAAGAATTAGGCATTAAAACCGTTGCCGTTCACTCTGACGTGGACCGCGATTTAAAACACGTTTTATTAGCAGATGAAACCGTGTGTATAGGCCCTGCAGCTTCTGCTCAAAGCTACTTGAACGTGCCGGCATTGATCAGTGCTGCTGAAATTACTGATGCATCAGCGATTCATCCTGGTTACGGATTTTTATCTGAAAATGCCGATTTCGCCGAACGTGTTGAACAAAGTGGTTTTATTTTTATTGGTCCAAAATCTGAAACTATTCGCCTAATGGGTGACAAAGTATCGGCGATTGCTGCAATGAAAGAAGCGGGCGTGCCATGTGTTCCTGGTTCTGACGGTCCTCTTGGTGATGATGACACGACCAATCTTCGACTCGCCAAACAAATCGGCTACCCGATCATTATTAAAGCTTCGGGCGGCGGTGGCGGTCGTGGCATGCGTGAAGTACACAGTGAAGCACACCTATTAAATGCTATTGCCTTAACACGCAGTGAATCTAAGTCATTATTTGCCAACGACATGATTTACATGGAAAAATTCTTAGAAAATCCACGCCATATTGAGTTCCAAGTATTAGCCGATCAACACGGTAATGCCATTCACTTAGGTGAGCGTGACTGTTCTATGCAACGTCGTCATCAAAAAGTTGTTGAGGAAGCGCCAGCGCCCGGTATTACGCCAGAATTACGTGCCAAAATGGGTAAAATTTGTGCCGATGCCTGTGTGCGAATTGGCTACCGTGGTGCGGGTACTTTTGAATTTCTATTCCAAGATGGTGAGTTTTATTTCATTGAAATGAATACTCGTATTCAAGTAGAACATACAATAACAGAGCAGATTTCTGGCATTGACTTGGTCGCAGAACAAATCCACATCGCTGCTGGCAGGCCCTTATCATTCACTCAACAAGATATTATTCTTAATGGCCATGCTATCGAGTGTCGGATCAATGCTGAAGACGCTAAAACATTTATGCCAAGTCCCGGTTTGATTACACATTACCATGCGCCAGGCGGCATCGGTATCCGTATGGACTCACATGTTTATAGCGGCTACCGCGTGCCACCAAACTACGACTCAATGATCGGTAAGTTAATTTCATATGGCCCAACACGTGAATCAGCCATCTCGCGTATGCAAACAGCGCTCGGAGAAATCGGCATCGAAGGCATCAATACCAATGTTGCCCTACAAAAAGCAATTATGGATGACACGCATTTCCAAACGGGTGGCACTAACATTCACTATCTTGAAAAGAAACTGGGGCTTTAATGGCTTGGATTCAATTCATATTTGATAGCACGCCGGATGCCGCGGATAGATTATCTGATGCGCTATCAGAATGTGGTGCTGCAGCCGTTACCTTTCAGGATAATGCAGATCAACCGATTTACGAGCCTGAGCTCGGTACAACACCACTTTGGGCGGCCACAAATGTGGTCGCTTTATTTGATGCTGAAGAAAATACCGATGCCATTATCACGCTGTTATCTCATAAATTAAGACCACAATCGGTACCCCATCATCGGATTGAGGCGGTTGAGGATAAAGATTGGGTACGCGAATGGATGGATAGTTTTCAACCCATCTGTTTTGGTGAACGATTATGGATCTGCCCGAGCTGGTTATCACCCGTTGAACCTGAAGCCGTGAATATCATGTTAGACCCAGGCTTAGCATTTGGCACGGGCACACATCCAACCACGGCTTTATGTTTAAACTGGCTCGATCAGGCTGACGTAAAAGATAAATATGTCATTGATTATGGTTGTGGCTCAGGTATTTTAGCCATTGCAGCCGCCTTACTTGGTGCCAAGAGAGTAATTGGTGTTGATACCGACCCGCAAGCTTTAGAAGCAACCCAAGCGAATGCGGCACGCAACGGCGTTCACATTGAGACTTATTTTCCAGATGAATGTCCTGATGAACCTGCCGACTTATTACTGGCGAATATTCTAGCTGGCCCCTTACAGACACTTTCGGAACGTTTAGCCAAGTTGACCAAAGCCGGTGCGCCGATAGTTTTGTCAGGCATCTTAGATGTACAAGCCGATGCGGTTAGCCAAAGTTATCAGCCATGGTTTGACATGCAACCTGCAACATTAAAAGAAGAATGGACACGTATTGTTGGTCAACGCCATAATGCTTAGTCCACAACACCCATGATCACTCTAAACTCAACATATATAAATCTGTGATGAAACTAGGCCCCTACATATTACCTAATAATCTATTCCTCGCGCCTATGGCGGGGGTAACAGATCGGCCTTTTCGACAATTATGTCGTCGTTTAGGTGCAGGCATGGTCGTGTCTGAAATGATTACTGCCAATAAGGCATTGTGGGCCAGTAAAAAATCATTATTACGCGCCAATCATGATGGCGAACCAGAACCCCGCTCAATCCAAATTGCAGGAACCGATCCAAAAATGATGGCGGAAGCAGCTCTACACAACGTTGAGCAAGGTGCGCATATCATTGATATCAATATGGGTTGCCCCGCTAAGAAGATTTGTAATGTGATGGCTGGCTCAGCCTTATTACAAAATGAAAAATTAGTTGGTGAAATTTTAGAAGCCGTCGTTAATGCAGTTGATGTTCCTGTCACTTTAAAAATTCGTACTGGTTGGGATACGTGCAACCGTAACGGTGTCACTATTGCCCGCATCGCCGAACAATCAGGTATTCAAGCACTCGCGGTACATGGTCGTACGCGTGCTGATGCTTACCGAGGAGATGCTGAATACAATACCATCGCCGAAATAAAGTCTGCGATTTCAATACCCGTGATCGCAAATGGGGATATTGTTACCCCTGAAAAAGCACAAGAAGTACTTGCTTATACGCAAGCGGATGCCTTGATGATAGGTCGCGCAGCCCAAGGCAACCCGTGGATATTCCAACAAATCAACCACTTTTTACAGCATGGCGAACATCTATCACCACCCACTGTAAATGAAATTAGCCAAACCCTGATCGAACACCTCCACACACTTTATGAGTTCTATGGTGAATATTCAGGTGTACGCATGGCACGTAAACATATTGCTTGGTATAGCAAAGGCCTGCGCAATGGCAACCCTTTCCGCCAACACATGAACACGCTTGAGCTGCCGCAACAGCAACTGGATTTCACCGAGCAGTTTTTTGCTCAACTCGAACAGGATACGATTGCCGCATGAATAACTTAAACGACACTGCATCCGCCTGCTTTAGCTTAGGCGTCTCCGAAGAATTAATTCATCAGCCATTAAGTGAATGCGTCGAGACTGCCTTAAAAGATTATTTTAAACATTTAGAAGGTCATTCCGCAGCCAACCTTTATGAAATGTTATTAGCCGAAGTTGAAGCACCATTATTCAAAGCAACACTCGAACACACTAATGGCAATCAAAGTCGTGCAGCAGAGATCTTAGGACTCAACCGCGGCACCTTGCGTAAAAAGTTAAAAACTTACGGGCTATAAATTGTTTTTATTGCCCAAGGCGATAAAAGCAATTTATAGCTGCTTCTTAAATTTTAGAGATTACAAATGAATAAAATCCAACGTGCATTATTAAGTGTGTCAGATAAAACCGGCGTATTAGAGCTCGCTCAAGAACTAACTCGTCTTGGTGTCGAATTATTATCCACAGGCGGCACTGCTAAATTATTACAAGAAGCCGGATTACCCGTAAAAGAAGTATCAGAACACACCGGTTTTCCTGAAATGATGGACGGTCGCATCAAAACCTTACATCCTAAAATTCACGGTGGTTTATTAGGCCGTCGCGGCACGGATGAAGCGATTATGGCGGAACATAATATTGCACCTATCGATTTGGTTGTCGTTAACCTTTATCCGTTTGAAGCAACGATTGCCCGCGATGATTGCACCTTAGCAATGGCGGTTGAGAACATCGATATCGGTGGCCCGACCATGCTACGAGCGGCAGCCAAAAATCATGCATCTGTCACCGTATTAATCGATCCAAGTGATTACAGACGCGTATTGGCACAAATTGAAAATGCTGGCGGCGTTGATGATGCAACCCGTTTTGATCTTGCTATCAAAACATTCGAACATACTGCGCATTATGATGGCGCGATTGCTAACTACTTCGGCACCTTAACCGAAGGTGATGAAAAAGTTAACTTCCCACGCACATTCAACAGCCAATTCCATAAAGCACAAGAAATGCGTTATGGTGAAAATCCACATCAAAAAGCAGCATTTTATACCGAAGCGAAGCCTGAATCTGGCACAATTAGCGCTGCTGTTCAGATCCAAGGTAAAGAATTGTCATATAACAATATTGCCGATACCGATGCCGCACTTGAATGTGTTAAATCATTCCCTGAAGCACCGGCTTGTGTCATCGTAAAACATGCTAACCCTTGTGGTGTTGCAACGGCTGATGATTTATTAACTGCTTATGATTTGGCCTACCAAACGGATACGACGTCAGCATTTGGTGGCATCATCGCTTTTAACCGCGAATTAGATGCGGCAACAGCACAAGCCATCATTGATCGCCAATTTGTTGAAGTAATTATCGCACCATCGATTAGTGATGAAGCTAAAGCCGTTGTCAGCCAAAAAGCCAATATCCGTTTATTGTGCTGTGGTGATTTCCCTGTTCAGCAAGCTCAAGAATTAGACTACAAACGCGTCACTGGCGGCTTGTTAGTCCAAGATCGTGATACGGCATTAGTGACGCAAGATGAACTAAAAGTCGTCACTAAAAAAGCACCAACAGCAGAGCAAATGCTCGACTTATTATTTGCATGGCGCGTAGCTAAATTTGTGAAATCAAATGCCATTGTTTATGTCAGTAAGCAACAAACTGTGGGGATCGGCGCAGGCCAAATGAGTCGCGTGGTGAGTAGCCGAATTGCAGGCATTAAAGCCGAAGATGCAGGCTTAACTGTACCGGGTGCAGTGATGGCTTCAGATGCGTTCTTCCCATTCCGTGATGGTTTAGATGCTGCTGCCGAAGCGGGCATTAGCGCTGTTATCCAACCCGGTGGTTCGATGCGTGACGATGAAGTGATCGCCGCTGCAGATGAACATGGTATCGCAATGGTATTCACAGGCATGCGTCACTTCCGCCACTAATCAGTCCGGCATAAAGTCTTACGATTTTTAATTCAAATACTCAGGTGCTGCTTAGCTAGTTATAGCTAAGCAGCACCTGTTTGCCGTGGCAGATGATTAATCCGTCTGAACACCTGAAAAAATAAGCTAACTCACACCTTCAATATTTTCCTTAGAAAACGAAGAAGGTAAATCATTTCAACACATCAACAATACGCTTATGCCTTTACGTAGGCTGTGCCGCACTATATTGACTTGAATAAACTGCGCATTACAGTCGTCATGACGTGCCTAGAGCATTGATAGGAAAGTTGAACGATGTTCGTTTATTTAAACGCCTAAATGATCTCGTTATAAACTTAGCGAATATAAGCTCTCTCTATCCTTTGTATATCAAGCCACTCAGCGCCACAGCATGATAAATTTACACGCTTTAGTGCAACAGAGCTTTTACAAAAAAAATTAAAACCCTACTAAATGAAGCAGAAAATCTTTCGCTTTGATGGCAGCTCTTTTATCATGTCTACTTCATTTGACGATTAAAGCAGAGACATTATGATCAAAGTTGGTATTGTTGGCGGCACCGGCTACACAGGCGTAGAGTTACTCAGATTATTAGCCACTCACCCTGAAGTATCGTTACACGTCATTACCTCACGTAGTGAAGCGGGCATGGCAGTCAGTGAACTCTTCCCCAATCTACGTGGTCATGTTGATCTTGTCTTTACAGTTCCCGATGTTGAACAACTTGTCGAGTGTGATGTCGTCTTTTTTGCCACGCCACATACCGTTGCCATGGCATTAGTCCCTGAACTCATTAAACGCGGCACCCGTGTTATTGATCTTTCCGCTGATTTTCGCCTTAAAGACGCGACATTGTGGGAACGCTGGTACAACACGCCACACACCTGCCCAGAATTATTAGAGCAAGCCGTATATGGTTTGCCTGAAATTAATCGCAAGCAGATAAAAACCGCACAACTTATCGCGGTACCAGGTTGTTATCCTACGGCGACTCAACTCGGCTTTTTACCTTTATTAGAAAATGCCATTATCGATCCCAAGCAACTTATTGCTGATACCAAATCGGGCGTAAGTGGTGCGGGGCGAAAAGCGGCTATAGGCACGTTGTTAACTGAGTCATCTGAAAATATGAAGGCTTATGGGGTAGCAGGCCATCGTCATTTACCCGAGATCGAACAAGGCCTTAACTTCGCCAGTAAACGCACTGTGGGATTAACCTTTGTTCCACATTTAACGCCAATGATTCGTGGTATTCACGCTACGCTTTATGGCCAACTGACATCAGACATCGATCTACAAGCCCTATTCGAGCAGCGTTATGCCAATGAACCTTTTGTCGATGTTATGCCTGCAGGTTCACACCCAGAAACCCGCACGGTTCGTGGCACAAACACCTGTCGTATCGCGGTACATCAACCACAAGGTAGTAATACCGTTGTTGTTTTATCCGTAATTGATAATTTAGTGAAAGGCGCGTCAGGACAAGCTATTCAGAATATGAACATCATGTTTGGTTTCGATGAAACATTAGGCATCAATATCATCGCGACACTTCCATAGGCATGTCATCACTTGACAATTACGTTATTCATAAAGCAAAGCCCTATCGCTTAGCCATCATCATTCTGATCGTCGTCATCATTACCACGATATCGGTCTGGTTTTTCTTAAAGGAAGACAGCACCACCCTGCAGCAAAACTTAATGTTCTTAGAGAAAAACTTAAACTTGTCACGACAAAACACCCAGCAGCTCAGTGATGAGCGCTTAGATTTACGAGAACAAAATAAACAACTAAATGACACGACTAGTATTCAGCTACAAGAACTCAATATTCAACAAGCCACCGTTGACCAGCTGCAACAACAGATAGTTGATTTACAAGATCAGGTCATTACCCTCAACAAAGAGTTAATGTTTTACCAAAACATCACTCAAGGTGTGAAATCTACTGAATTGCAGATTAAAGAACTCTATCTCACCGCCGATGCCGAACAATCTGATATCATTTATTATCGTTTAGTCATTACCCAAGGTAAAAATATAACTAAACCAGTCACAGGCTTGGTTAATATAAATATCGATACTGATGCCACCGTACTCGCTGAGCACCCGTTAAAATTACGTTATGTGCAGTTGATTGAAGGTCGGCTTAAAATAGCCGATAACGATCAGCCTAAATCAATTACAGTAACTATCACACAAAACAAAAAACCTAAGCTGACTCGTACTTTTGACTGGCAATTAGCTTCTACAATTAAATAAGCACTGAGGAAAATCATGTTCAGAAAAGACAAACCAAAAACAAAATCTAGTCGAATTGATACCCTCATTGGCCAAGGAACCGAGATAAATGGCGATATCAGCTTTAGTGGTGGCCTACGAATTGATGGTAGTGTCAATGGCAATGTTTACACACTAGATGATGATTCTGCGGTGCTCACCTTAAGTGAACGCGGCATCATACACGGCGAAATTAAAGTATCGAATTTAATCATTAACGGAACAATTACAGGTAACGTCTATTCAACATCGCATGTAGAACTAGCGCCAAAAGCCAAAATAAAAGGTAACGTATACTATCGCCTAATAGAAATGTCGATGGGTGCAGAAGTAAATGGTCAGCTCATTCATATGGCAGAAGATGAACAAGCTATTACTAATCTCGAACATGAGGCTGTGAACGCCGTACCAAAACTTGATCTCACTTCGGATTAAACTAAATACACTTATTTTTTGTTGAGCATCAAAGTCCGTCAGTAACCAGAGTAGCTAGTCCATCGCTTTTACCGCCGTAGCTCACTTGCTTATTCGTATATAACAATCTCAAGATGATGAGTGACTGTGTCCTACAGCAAACTTGCGACTAAATAAGACGTACAATTCCAGTTATTCCCTCTCCCCCTTAATTCCCTTGGCGGCTTAGTTTCTAGCCCTTCACCGAGTAACAAGCTATTATTTAATTAGCAGTTTCTGCTAATATCGTAATTAAAGCAGTGTGGTGCTTAGCTCAACAAATCGTCAGATAAACATACAGACTCTTCTTATCTGATGGTTTCGGTTCAATATATGCAAGTGTAATTTCACCCCTTACAAATTAATGCTATTTATGTGTTGGAGTAGGCAATGAAACAGGCATGGAATGACTATAACCCGGGCAACTTCTATGATGAATTGATGTATGCACAACATCAACCTCACCCCTTTAGCTATAAACTCATGCAGTATCTACAATCGATGAAAAAAGAGGTGTTTGCAAGGCGCATAAAAGAGTCTGAGCTAGAAATGCGTGAACGCGGTATTACCTTTACCGTGTATAGCGATGCTGGAAATATTGATCGGGCTTGGCCATTTGACATTATCCCCCGCATGATTCCTAAATCAGAATGGGATCGCACTGAAATGGGACTAAAGCAACGAATGAATGCACTCAATCAATTCATTCAAGACATTTATAACGAAGGTCAAATAATTAAAGATGGCATCATTCCTGAAGAGGTAGTGCTGCAGTCCAAAGGTTACCGACCTGTCTGCAAAGGCATTACACCGATACATGGCGTATGGGCCAACATTTGTGGTTCGGATTTAGTGCGTGACGATAAAGGTGTGATGTATGTATTAGAAGATAACTTGCGGGTGCCCTCTGGTGTATCCTATATGTTAGAAAATCGCAAAACCACTAAACGTGTTCTGCCCGAAATATTCAAACTACACAATATCCGTCCAGTCGGTGACTATCCAGCCCATTTAGCACGAATGTTGACTTCGCTTCGCCCTGATATTGCAGATCCAGCCATTGTTTTACTCTCGCCAGGTATTCACAACTCTGCATATTTTGAACATGCATTTTTGGCTCAACAAGCCGGATTAATATTATTGGAAGGCGCAGATCTGATTGTTGGAAAAGATGATTTTGTCTACATGAAAACAATCCATGGACTCAAGCGAGTTGATGTTATTTATCGTCGCATTGATGATGACTTTATTGATCCAGAAGTCTTTCGTAAGGACTCCATGTTAGGTGTTCCAGGTATTATGCGTTCTTGGAAATTGGGTAAAGTCGCGATTGCGAATGCACCTGGCTGTGGCGTAGCGGATGATAAAGTACTTTATGCCTATGTACCGGCCATGATTCGTTACTATCTTGACGAAGAACCGCTTTTGCCTAATGTGCCGACCATGCTCTGTCGAAATGAAGACGACTTGGCTTATGTACTCGAACACTTGGCAGAACTTGTCATCAAACCAGCCAATGAATCAGGTGGTTATGGCATGTTAGTAGGTCCTCATGCTAGCGCGGAACAGATTGAAGCATTTCGCGAAATATTACTCGCCGATCCAGATAATTATGTTGCCCAGCCGACACTTAAGCTCTCTGTAACACCTACCTGTAGTGAGGAAGAAGGAATCGCTCCACGACATGTTGATTTACGCCCCTTTATCCTCAGTGGCAACGAAACCTATGTCACACCAGGAGGTTTAACACGAGTAGCCTTAGTTAAAGGCTCATTAGTGGTTAATTCATCACAAGGTGGTGGTAGCAAAGACACCTGGATTGTAGATGAGATCATAAATGAAGGAGAATTTTAATGTTATCAAGAGTAGCTGAACGTGTGTACTGGATGGCACGTTATCTTGAACGAGTTGAAAACACAGCGCGCTTAATTAATGTCCACACGGCATTATTAATGGACTTGCCGAGGCAAAAGGAAATTAATTGGTACACCTTAATCAAGATCTTCAATTGTGAGCAAGATTATCACCAACAATATGAGCGTATTGATGAAAAAAATATTATGCGCTTTCTAGTTTCAGAGATGGATAATCATTCATCTTTAGTTCAAGCACTCTTCCAAGCAAGGGAAAATATCAGAACATTATTAGATGTATTACCTGAAGAAGTATGGGAACAAATAAATGAACTGCACTTGATGGTCAAAGCCTCATTATCAGCAGTAGGCAATCGCCGTCGCCGTCAAAATATGCTGTTACAAATTATGGAGCGATGCCAGTGTATTAGTGGCATCATCGATAATCATATGAGTCGTAATTATGCGTATGATTTCATTCAAATAGGTAAATACATCGAGCGCGCCGACATGACAAGTCGTATTTTAGAAATGACATCTTTACTCGCTTCAGATAGTGCAAGTGAACAAGTAACAAAACATCAAGGCATCTTATGGGCAAATTTACTCAAGGCAATTAGTGCACAACAAATGTACTTACATGAAAAACGGACCTCTATTACGGCAAATAAAGTGCTCGATTTTCTGATTACAGATAAAGCACTACCTCGTTCTTTGTGTTTTGCATTGGCAAACATTGGCAGCTACCTTAACGTACTGCCTGAGCCGGAAGACTCTCTCCTTATTCAACAACAAATTCTTGAAAATTTAAATGCTTATCGCCCAGCGAATATTCCGGCTGATCAAACTCATTTTTTTATGGATAGTTTCCAAATGCGATTGATGGAGTTGCACCAAAAGATCAGCTCAAGATGGTTTTATCCTGATTTTGAAAAAATATGAAACGGTTTATTTGCCAATGTGGCCAAGAAGTGTTTTTTCAAAATATGCACTGCAATGCCTGTGGAATACAGCTCGGCTTTTCGCCATCAAAACAGACGGTACTTGCCTTATATGACGATAACAACGATCCACAATGGCTTCGCTATGACGGACTCGCAAATTCATATCGCCTGTGCCAGCATCGAGAACACGAAATCCAATGCAATTGGTTAATTGAAGACGATTCAAATAATGTGCAATGCATTTCGTGTCGCACAACTCGCACCATTCCTATTCTCGATAAGCCAGAGAATTTCCGCCGTTGGACGATTATGGAATCAAACAAACGTCGGATGATTTTTGGTCTGCTAGACATGGGACTATCCATCACAAGCTACACAGAAGATAAAGACCGAGGCATCGCGTTCGATTTTCTCGAAGATCAACGAACCAATGCTTCTATTTATGAAGAACACATACTGAGCGGGCATGCCAAAGGCATCATTACCATCAATGTGGCCGAAGCAGATAGTAGTTATCGAGAGGCAACTCGTGAAGCAATGAATGAATCCTTTCGCTCATTATTAGGGCATTTTCGCCATGAAATTGGCCATTATTATTGGGAACGTTTAATTCCTCACTCAATGGATTATCCAAAATTTCAGCAACTTTTTGGTGACGAAACACAAGATTACCGTAACGCCTTAGATAATTATTATCTTAATGGCCCCATAGACAATTGGCAGGCCAATTATATTTCTGCTTATGCCAGTATGCACCCTCTAGAGGATTGGGCTGAGACATGGTCTCATTACATGCTGATGCGTGAAACCATCGAAACGGCATTCAATTATCAAATTTGCCCTAAATTAACACCGTACAGTGACTTTGATATTTGGATGTCAGAGTGGATGGAATTAGCCGTAGTACTCAATGCATTAAGCAGAAGTATTGGTAATGCCGATGCCTATCCATTTATTATTTCAGAAACCGTCAATACCAAACTTAAGTTTATTCATCATCTTGTCAACGGCTGAGCGGATTAAGAGATTTTTTCGAAGTCTGAAATTCGCGGCATGGCATGAAAAGCTTGATTAAGTTTATGATCCCATTCCCGTCGAATAGCAATAAGGTAAGGATCATGCACTTCTAAAACATGGTGGTTATCTAATGTATAACTATCATTTTTATACATCAACATTTCAATAGGTGGCCCCACACCCGCATTACTTTTCATCGTTGAATCCATTGAAATTAGTGAACAGGTTGCCGCATCAATCAAGGAGGTCTGACGGGTTAAAAAGCGGTCTAGAACCGGTTTGCCATATTTACTCTCGCCAATTTGTAAATAAGGCGTCTGAGCAGATGTAGTGATGTGGTTACCTTCTGGATAAATCAAGAATGCTTGTGAACGTTCGCCTAGAATTTGGCCTGCAAACAACAATGTCGCTTCAGGTGAGAAGCCCGTTTGCTCTTTCTCAGAATAACGACGGATCCGATTACTTAATACATCGCCCAGATAATCTGCAATATCAGATAAATATTTAAAGGTATTAATATTGTGCTCATTACCTTCACGAATATCACGTCTAATTTGCTCAATAACACACTGGGTCGTAGCCAAGTTACCCGCACTCATAATCACAATACTGCGGTCCGGCATCGTTTCGTAACGGAACATCTTGCTATAAGTGCTAACGTTATCGATACCAGCATTAGTACGTGAGTCAGAGGTCAGAACTAAGCCCTCATCCAAAGAAATGGCAACACAATAGGTCATACGGATCCTAGCTAATATTAATGGCTGTTTAAGATAATAGCTATTTTAAACTAAGGCAATGTTATATCTATAGCATTTCAAAATAATGTGGTAAATAAAGGTTCACACATAACGCAAAAAGTACCGTCGCTTATAACGTGATAATAGTGAAACAGCAAGACTAATTCTTGACTAAATTACTCAGTCTTGGATAATGGGTAATTAATTATATATATTTTGGAGACTCTCATGAGTGAAATGCCTAGTCCTGTTAATTTTACCGATGCAGCTGCCAGCAAAGTTAGCGCATTAATTGCCGAAGAAGGTAACGACCAACTTAAACTACGCGTATTTATTACGGGTGGTGGTTGTTCTGGCTTTCAATATGGTTTTACTTTCGAAGAAGACATTAGTGAAGGTGATACCCAGGTAGAGAAAGGTGGCGTAACGCTACTAATAGATCCTACTAGCTATCAATACTTAGTCGGTTCTGATATTGACTACAGTGATGGCGTTGAAGGGTCACAGTTTGTAATCCGTAACCCCAATGCGACATCAACCTGTGGTTGTGGTTCATCATTTTCAGCCTAATCAAACACCAGCCTAATGCTTAACGATATCTTAAGTATAGATATCCAGCTGATCATAAAAATCGCACAAACGGACCTGTTTCTTAATCACAGTATCATAAGAAACAGGTAACCAAACCCATCAGATGGGTGACTATGGGTACATTTTCTGTGCCTATAAATCTCATCAAAAGTCAGCCCCTTACTAACCTCGAACTTCATCATATTAGTGCTTAGTTTTCCTTACTATCACCAAATTCTTTCATCACCTCGGCATTACAACTTCGCTCAAACAGACATTCAGGAAAGGTACATATCAATGTTATGCGTTTAGTGAAGTTCATATATAAAATCACCGAATACTCATTGGTTGATGCAGCAGCATTAATCGACAATAAACGTTGTCGTGAACGGTGTTTATTGCAATTAAGGCATCTGATCAAATACACAAAAATAATGTGGTGTAGCTTCATGGTGAAACATCCCAAAGAGTTCCTGCGAAATTACACATTATTGACCCATACAACGTGCGCCTAACTCTAACTGAAGATCGTTCTCATCAGCGGTAACAGGGTTAAATCGCTGCACTGTCAGTAAATCAGTAGCCTGGAATTAGATCTAAATATTGGCCATTGGCGCAGTTTAACTCCAGCAGAAGTCAAAGCGCTTTCAATTAAGGCTTAACGGCCTTAGCTACGAATTGTTTAAAAGTCATAATTGGAGTTAAAGAAACAATTAGGTCAGTGCTAAATCTCTATTAAAAATCACGCAATAAATGCATAGGCGGCACTTTTAATACTATCCTGCTGGCAAATAGACCGATAGCAGTAATAATACAAACACCAATCAAAGGGCCTAATCCCCATAGTAAAGAATGCCAACTGGCCTGTGATTGGAATACCAATACTTGCAAACCATAGAGACTAGCTTCGGCGCCCGCCGCTGCAATAAGTCCTGAAAATAGACCTAGTGCACCAAACTCCACAAAAAGCGCTTGCTGTACTAAGGCTTTTCTTGCACCTAAAACGCGTAACAGCGCACCTTCTTCTAATCGCTCCTCTAACGTTGAGCGTACGCTTGATAGCAATACTAAACCGCCTGCACTCAATATACATAGCAACACCAGCTGAATCGCTTGGGATAATTGCCCAATGATGGTTTGTATTTGTTTTAAAAGATCACCAATATTGAGAATGGAAACGGTTGGAAACTGAGACATCACTTTATAAAAAGGCTGAGCGTTGTTATCGCTAATAAACAAACTACTCACAAAGTTTGCTGGATAGTCCTGCAATATTTCCTTAGGCAAGATAAGATAAAAATTAGGCTGCATCGACCCCCAGTCAACCGCACGAATTGAAGTGATAGGTAGCGTGATGATATTACCGCCAATATTTAGAGTTAATTTATCCCCTATACTGAGATTGGCCTCTTGCGCTACTCTTAGTTCGATAGATAAGCCATCAGCAGCTAAGTCTCCAGATACCAGTTTATTACCTTTACCTAATGTATCAGACCAAGTGAGATTGAGCTCGCGCTCATATATTTCTGGCTCGCCCTTATCTTCAGGATAAAGCGCTTGAATACTTTCTCCGTTAACCGAGATGACTCGACCTCGAACCATAGGATACCAATCCGATCTTACTACCCCAAGCTGATCAGTTACCTTATTAATGTGATCGATTTGGTCAACTTGTACATTAAATAAATAGTGGTTGGGGGCATCCTTTGGCAACTGCTGTTGCCAATCTGCTACGAGACTAGACTTCACGCCAACTAAGATAAGCCCGAGCATGATAATGAGTGTAAATACCAGTAATTGAAATAGATTAGGAATCAGCCTTCGATAAAGAGAGGCAAAACCAATCTGCCAGCCGCTGGTAGAGCCCGAGGTTAAAGATCGTCCCAACCTAAAAACAGTAAAGCCCAATACAGCCACTACAAGTCCAATACCCACTAATGCTAAGGTCATAATAGAGGGTAATAAAAACCCTTTTGTGTAGATGCACATGAGTCCATACATACCGATAAAGCCAATGCTATAAATAACCGTCGTATTTTGCTCAAACTTTAAACTCGGCTGCAATACCGACATCGGCGAGATTTGGATAAGTCGCTGCATCAATGGTAAGCAAAAAGCCGCCATAGAAATAAAGCCTGTTGCCACGCCCAACCATAAGCGACTAATCGAAGGTTCAGGTAACGACGTTGCCATTAATCCTGATAAAAGTGACGAAATAAGCGCTTGAACTCCCCAGCCAACAGCCAAACCTATTGCAACGCCTATGAAAAACAGCATTGTGAATTGTATTAAGAATACCTTAATTAACAATTTTGGCGTGGCGCCTAAGGTTTTTAAGACTGCAACCTGCATTAAATGCCGTTTTACAAAACGTACTGAGGCAAGTGCCATCGCGATTCCAGAAAGGATAACAGCCAAGGTTCCCGCCAATAATAAAAAGGATTCCGCCTTGCCTATTGTGTCGCCTATCCGTTCTCCTTTTTGTGTCGGCGTTCGCCAGCGCTGCCCTTCGTTTAATAGTGGTGTTACCCACGCTTCATAGTTCTCGAGATCGGCACGATTTCCTGCTAATAGAAGGGCATAACGTACACGGCTACCTGGGATAATCACTTGAGTCGAGGCAAGATCAGCCATATTCATCACAGCACGCGGAGATATAGCAAAGGCCGAACTACTAGAACCAGGATCTCGCACCAAGTATTTGGCAACGGTTAATTTAAATTCACCGACTTCTACTTGATCGCCAATGCTCACATTCAACAGGCTGGCTAACCTAGATGACAACCATACTTGTCCTTTTTGCGGTGGATGGGTGAAAGACTGTCCGGTACCAAATAAATTATCGTCTACTAAATAGGCTCCTTTTAATGGATAACTGTCAGACACTGCACTCAGCTGACTTAATTGCAAAGCATCACCCGCGAATATCATCGTACTAAATGACGTGTTCTCTGCCTGTTGTAGAGATAGCTCACTAGCTTTAACTTGCCAAGCGCTTGGAATATTATCATCGGAACGTATTAAGCGATCAGCAGCCATTAGGCTCGCCGACTCTTGCTCGAAGGAAAGTTGTAACCTATCGATAAATAAGCCGATGGAGGTAACGGTACTCACTGAAATAATCAGAGCAACGATAAGGGTAATAATATCGCCGCTACGTATATCTCTTAATATTAATTGAAATGAAAAATTCATCAATATTTTTCCACTAGTTGGCCTGCAGACATGACCAACTGACGGTCACACTTTTTCGCCAATTCATTATCATGCGTTACCATCACCAATGTAGTGCCTTGAGACGCGTTAAGCTCAAACAGCTGCTCAATAATGATTTTGCCATTTCCCTCATCAAGATTCCCTGTTGGCTCATCTGCAAACAGGATTTTAGGACTAGAAGCAAAAGCGCGAGCGATTGCCACTCGTTGCTGCTCGCCACCAGAAAGTTGATTAGGATAATGTGTTAAACGGTGAGATAAACCAACTTTCTCTAATAATAATGCCGCTTTTTTCCGCGCATTCTTATCGCCTTTTAATTCAACTGGCAGCATGACATTTTCAATCGCTTGGAGACTAGGCAAAAGGTGAAAAGATTGAAAAATAAATCCCACGTATTGACCACGCATTAAAGCCCTCTGTTCCTCATCCAAACTAGAGAAAGCCTGCTCATACAGAGTTATTTCACCCGACGTATTGACATCAAGTCCCGCTAATAAACCAAGTAAAGTGGACTTCCCAGATCCAGAAGCGCCAACTATTGCAACTGATTCACCTTCCTTGATGTCCATATTAATTCCGTTCAATATGGTCAAATCTCCTGTATTTGCAGTAACAGTATGAGTTAAATTAGTTACTTTAATCGCAGTCTTCACAGCCATGTTGTTCCACTCTAAATTAAGGTTTTTATGTTTTTTATAAGACAATTGTTGCTTTTTTTGACCATTAGCTTTTTATTCACTAACGTGACTTTAGCATCAACATTACTCGTTATGGGGGATAGTCTAAGTGCAGCCTACAACTTACGACAAGAAGCCGGTTGGGTTAGTTTGCTCAAAAATCAACTTTCCAAAGATAACCGCGAAATTAAAGTAATTAATGCCAGCGTCAGTGGTGAAACATCTCAAGGTGGATTGTCCCGTTTTGGGCCTTTACTCTCAGAATATCAACCCTCTTGGGTTATTTTAGAGCTAGGGGCTAATGATGCACTGCGAGGCTATCCTTTAGAACAAACGGCTAATAATATCGAACAAATGATTGAGCAAGCTCATCAGGCTAATGCCAGTGTGCTTTTGATCGGAAATAAAATCCCACAAAATTACGGCAAACGTTATACCGACATGTTTTTCAAGCTATATGAAAAGATCGCAGATAAGTACACATTGGCTTACGTACCTTTTATGCTAGAAGGTGTTGCACTCAATAAAAGCTTAATGCAGGACGATGGCTTACATCCGAACAAAGACGGCCAACCATTCGTATTGCAAAATATCTTGCCTCATTTACAACCTTTACTAGATGAACATAAAGGACATTGATGAATAAATAATCCACAAAGTTTTAGTCAGCATATTTTCATCTAATCTCACTAGACATACTTGAAAAATCCCCTAAAATGCCTCACATCACAGTCTAGAGATTAAAACAGTGAGAAGTAATTAACTTTTAATAATCCAACTAAATAAAAGCCCCTGCACAATAAACCACTGAGGCTTTGTTACATACGGTAATGAATATGCCTTAGTCCATATTTATTAAACATAGAAATAGGGAAAACAATGAAACGAATAATATTATTTATTATGACCAATATCGCCATTATGGCAGTACTGAGCATTACTCTGAGATTGCTGGGTGTTGACAGTATATTAGCTGAAAATGGTTCAGATCTAAATATTCAAGCACTAGTCATACTTTCCGGCGTCATTGGTTTTGGTGGTTCATTTATTTCATTACTAATTTCGAAATGGATGGCAAAACGCATGACTGGTGCGGTAGTCATTACCAATCCAACTACTAATATTGAAAAATGGCTAGTAAGCACTGTTGAAAAACAAGCAAAAATTGTAGGTATAAAAGTACCAGAAATTGCCATTTTCCCATCACCTCAGATGAATGCTTTTGCAACGGGTGCCAGTAAAAATAAAGCGCTTGTGGCAGTGTCGCAAGGTTTATTAGATAACATGTCTCAAGGTGAAATTGAAGCGGTAGTCGGCCACGAAATGAGTCATGTTGCCAATGGTGACATGGTGACCCTAGCGCTGATTCAAGGTGTGGTTAATACCTTCGTCGTCTTTTTATCACGCATTGTCGGTCATATCGTAGACCGTGTTATCTTGAAAAACAATCAAGGTCACGGTATAGGCTACTTTGTTACTGTAATGGTGAGTCAGGTTATTTTATCCATACTTGCATCAACCATTGTGATGTATTTCTCAAGAAAACGTGAGTTCATCGCAGATACTGGCGGTGCTGATTTAGCAGGGCATACAAACATGATAAATGCACTTAAACGCCTTGGACAAGTTGAGCCTGCAGCATTGCCAGAGCAAATGGCCGCTTTTGGTATTAATGACAAAGGTGGAATTATGGCCTTATTTTCATCACATCCACCGATAGAAGCAAGAATAAAGGCTTTAGAACAGCGAGCTATGAATCGTTCATAAGTCTGCGTCTATATTACTCAACCTGAGTTTTGCCTTCAATGGTGAAGCTTAGGTTGAATTAACTATTACAGAAAAAGTTAGTGAGATTAGAAAGTAAATTTATTTACCAATACAAAAGCTTGAAAAGATCTTATCTAACAAGTCTTCATTGCTAAAACTACCAGTGATTTCGCCAAGTGCCTGTTGTGCTTGGCGGAGTTCCTCGGCAAGCAACTCTCCCGCCCCCATGCCAGTCAGACAGTCATAACCAGCCTCAATCGCTATACGAGCTCGTGCTATGGCATCTAAGTGGCGACGACGGGCAATAAAGACCCCTTCATCGTGTGGATGATAACCTACCGCCTCACATAGATAATTCTCAAGAAGCTCCATACCCTCACCCGTCTTAGCTGACATATAGATGACTTGTTGGTTATTTTCGGTGACTAGTTCGATATTATGGCCTGTTTTATCGGCTTTATTTCGAATAAGTGTGAGTGGAATGTGCGTTGGTAATGACGCTAAAATAGCCAAATCTTCTGCATTTTTGCCCTTGCTATCATCCATCACCATTAGAATATGATCGGCTTGAGCAATTTCAGATTGTGTACGACGGATGCCTTCACGCTCAACTTCATCGGGAGAATCATGCAAACCCGCAGTATCAGAAATTCGAAGAGGCAAACCACCCAAATGAATTTGTTCCCGTAAAACATCACGCGTAGTCCCTGCAATATCTGTCACGATAGCAGCATCATGTCCGGCAAGTTGATTGTGTAAACTTGATTTTCCGGCATTAGGTTGCCCTGCCAATACAATGCTAATGCCATCTCGTAATAAACGGCCTTGTTGTGCGCTAGCTTGAATACCATCCAACACCAAGAGTAAAGCTTGTAATTGTTTATCAACGGCTGCTTCTGCTAAAAAGTCGATTTCTTCATCACTAAAATCTATCGAAGCTTCAACAAACATGCGCAATTCAATCAATTTTTGCAGCAAGCTTTCAATACGATCAGAAAAGACACCTTGTAATGATCGCATGGCACTGCGAGCAGCTTGTTCAGTAGAACTATCGATCAGATCCGCCACCGCTTCTGCTTGTGCCAAATCCATTTTGTTGTTTAAAAAAGCACGTTCGGAGAACTCGCCGGGACGAGCCATACGAGCACCCAGCTTTATCGCGCGTTGGCATAAGCGATCCAATACAATGGGGCTACCATGCCCTTGTAACTCGATAACATCTTCACCAGTAAACGAAGCAGGATTAGGAAAATACAACACAATTCCACTGTCGATAATTTCACCATCATGATCGCGAAAATGACTAAAGTGGGCATAACGTGCCGGTGGTAGTTTGCCACAGATCACTGCCGCGATATTAGCACTTTTATCGCCCGACAATCGAACTACACCAACACCTGCTCGTCCCGGTGCAGTCGCTATTGCTACTATTGTTTCCACTTAGAATCCAGCGAATTCGTTAGAGTGCACCTAACTTACGAGTAATATTCCACTGCTGTGCAATTGATAAAACATTATTCACGACCCAGTACAATACGAGACCTGATGGGAAGAACGCAAAAAACACTGTGAAAATAATCGGAAATGCTTTCATTACCATTGCTTGGGCTGGATCTTGAGGTGCGGGGTTCAATTTCTGTTGGAAAAACATACTCAAACCAAATAATACCGGCAACACAAAATACGGATCTAAAGCGGTTAAATCTTGTAGCCAAAAGATGAAGGGCGCTTGGCGTAATTCAATACTTTCAACTAATACCCAGTAAAATGCTAGAAATACAGGCATTTGAACCAAGATAGGTAAACAACCACCTAATGGATTAATTTTCTCAGTACGGTACAAATCCATCATCGCTTTGTTAAATGCCGGTTTATCATCACCATGACGTTCTTTCAAAGTTGCTAACTTGGGTGTCAATTTACGCATCGAAGCCATTGACTGGTAACTTTTGGCCGACAATTTATAAAATACTAATTTAATCAATATGGTTAAAAAGACAATCGACCAGCCCCAGTTATTCGTCAGCTTATGTATCCACTCCATGATAGTAAATAAGGGCTGAGAAATAATCGTTAAAATGCCGTAATCTACGGTCAAATCTAGGTTTTTAACCACAGCCTCTAACCGTTGGTGCTCTTTCGGCCCCAAATACATTGAATATTTTGTCGTTGCCGCATTGCCACTCGCAACATTAATATCAGACATTTTGGCGCCAGCAGTGTAATTACTTTCATTTAACGATTTGCCATAGAAACCATTTTCCTGATCATTTTGTTCAGGAATGAGTGCAGCAACAAAATAGTGCTGAATCATGGCTGTCCAGCCGTTAACCGCTTTACGGCTAAACGCGGTATCGTCTAAGTCATCAAACTTAATTTTGTCATACTCATTGCCTTCACTCGAAAATACCGCACCCGTGTAGGTATAAATAAAGCCAGAATCTTCCTGCGGTCGAACACGATTAAATTGTGAATATGGGTAAGCTGTAAATTGCTCGCCCGAATTATTTTCAATCAAATAATCAACATCTACAAGATAGCTATTACGATGGAAATGGTAAGTTTTAGTCACTTTTAGACCATTAGCAGATTGCCAATGCAATGGCACTGTGATGGTGTCTTGACCATCGCTTAACTCATATTGCATTTTATCTGCAATATATTGGTCGTAATGCGTAGGCGCTGCGACATTCGAGCGCAAGCCAGACTGCACAACAAAGAACTGTGATGCGGTGTCAGAAAGCAATTGAACCGGTACATCGGGTGTCGTTGACTCTATTGGATAATTAAGCAAGGCAAGATTATGGATATCTGCACCTTGTGTGCTGATATACACATCAATTACATCCGTTTTGACATGTATTTTGTTGGCATTACTGGCTGTAGAAGCTTGCTCAATAGCGGGCAAACTATCTAGTGATGTCGGTAAGTCTGGTAGATCTTGCTGGTTTCCAGTTTGACTATTCGCACTTTCAGAACCCGGCAAACCAGCCACTAAATCATTACTGGTTTGAGCTGCTTGTTGTGGTTGGACATAATCCGTTTGCCATGCTTGCCATAATAATAAGGAGACAATCAACAAGCCAAAGATGAGATATGTTTTTAAGTTATCCATTGTGTTTTTTAGTCTTTAATTGAGGAACGGGATCTAATCCACCTTCGTGCCAAGGGTGGCAATGTGAAAGTCTTCGCAGGCCAAGCCAGAAACCATGTATTACGCCAAAACGTGACACGGCCTCTATCATATATTGGGAACAGGTAGGATGAAAACGACAATTTGCGCCCAGTAAAGGACTGATGATTAATTGATAGCCTCGAATGAGACCAATTAAGATTTTTGCCATTGCGCTATCACCGTTAACCAATGTTGCTCCAATGCTGCCCAAATTTGTGCCGATTCTCGTTGTTTTACGTCGGGACGAGATAACACCACAATATCTATATTGGCAAAGTCAGTCTGATGCTGTCGAAATGACTCACGAATAATTCGCTTCAAACGATTCCGTTGATGTGCGAATTTAAGATGTTTTTTTGCTATGGCCAATCCTAAACGCGGATGACCTACGGTATTTTCAACCGTTAAAATCGTCAAGCCACCACCACCTGCACGTTTTGCTTGGCGAAATACCCGAGAAAAGTCTCTCGGGCTATTCATTCTCATGGCTCGGCCAAAGCGCGCCAAGTCATGTTCTCCTTAAAAACTTAAGAAGAATTATACAGTTAAGCTTGCACGACCTTTTGCACGACGTGCATTAATCACACGACGACCACCAACAGTTTTCATACGAGCACGGAAACCATGTGTACGGCTACGCTTTAAATTACTAGGCTGAAAAGTTCTTTTCATTTCATAAACTCCAATCAAAAATTCGGGTTTTGCTCCGAGCAGCATGAACAGCCTGAGCAAAAGGGCTGAAATTATAGTGTTTTATACTGGAACAAGTCAAATGATTGTTCAATACTGACTCAAGTAGAACTTATTAATTAGCGCTTGCTAAAAATAAACATTGGGGATAACTTTAACGACCTAGCTTAAAGCATTATACTTATCACCGTAAGCCTGTCATAGATCATACTAGTTATTCAATATCACTCAAATTTAAGGAGCCGCTGTGTCATCACCCCTTTGGGAAAAATGTCTGTCCCATCTTGAAGGTGAGCTGTCAGCACAGCAACTCAATACTTGGTTACGTCCTTTACAAGCTATCCAATCGCCTAACAGCCTGCGTTTGCTCGCGCCAAACCCATACGTACAAGCTTGGGTACAAGAACAGCTTGAAACAAAAATAAACCAGCTCATTCAGGCTTTAAGTCAGGGTGCGATTACATCGGTCACAATCGATGTCGGTACTAATAAACCTCAAGAAACAGAAACAAAAGCCACCACTAAAATAACTCCTGAAGCGCCTAAATCAATGGCGCCTGCGGCAGGCTCCCCTCTTAACCCTGCCTTTACCTTTGACTCCTATGTCGAAGGTAAATCTAATCAAATTGCGCGAGCCGCTTCATTACATGTTGCCGAGTCTCCGGGTACTAGCGGCTATAACCCCCTATTTTTATATGGTGGAACAGGGCTAGGTAAGACACATTTGATGTTAGCCGTCGGGAATCAAATTAAAAAAGATAATCCTCAAGCCAAAGTGATGTATTTATCATCAGAACGCTTCGTGCAAGACATGATCACCGCATTGCGCAATAACGTCATTGATCAGTTTAAAGCGCATTATCGTAGTGCTGATGCCTTACTAATCGACGATATACAATTTTTTGCCAAAAAAGAACGTTCACAAGAAGAGTTCTTCTATACTTTTAATAGTTTACTCGAAGGTCAAAAGCAAATTATTTTAACCTGTGATCGATTCCCTAAAGAAGTTGAAAACCTTGATGAACGTCTGCAATCTCGTCTTGGTTGGGGTCTCACCATCGCGATTGAACCCCCAGAGCTAGAAACGCGTGTTGCAATCCTAATTAAAAAAGCCCAACAAAACTTGGTTATGTTGCCAGAGGATGTAGCATTTTTTATTGCCCAGCGTATCAAATCTAATGTGCGTGATTTAGAAGGTGCATTACAACGCGTACTCGCATTTTCTCGTTTTACCAATCAACCTTTTTCGATTGAAATGGCACAAGAAGCATTAAAAGATTTACTCGCTTTGCACCAAAAGCTCGTCACATTGGATAGTATTCAGAAAACGGTAGGCGAATATTTCAAAACACGTGTATCAGAATTACTTTCTAAAAAGCGTACTCGCTCAATTGCCCGTCCTCGTCAAATAGCAATGGCACTGGCAAAAGAGCTCACCAATCACAGTCTACCCGAGATAGGCGAAGCCTTTGGTGGTCGCGACCATACCACGGTGTTACATGCCTGCCGTAAAATAGCCGAACTAAAAGAATCTGATGCACGTATTGCTGAAGATTACCGCAACTTACTTCGAACCCTGTCGAGTTAAACCGAGAGAACTATCATGCAATTTACCGTGAGCCAAGAAACGATCGCCCGACCACTGCAATTGGTTTGCAGTATTGTCGAACGTCGTGCCACCCTACCTATTTTATCGACCATTTTATTGCGTGCTCATGGTAATCAATTATCAATGACCAGTACTGATATGGAATTGGAAATGATCGCCACCTTACCGGTTGCAGTTGAACAAGAAGGCAAAACCACGGTCTCAGCCCGCAAGTTTCTCGATATCTGTCGCGCTTTACCGAGTAATGCCACCATCAGCTTCAATGCGCAAGACGGTAAAGCCATCGTCCGTGCGGGTAAAAGCCGGTTTTCACTTGCCACTTTGCCAGGCGAAGACTTTCCAGACAGCGAAGGTGCAAATTATGTTGATGAAATCAGTTTGCCACAATCGGCACTAAAATCACTACTTGATGAAACCAGCTTTGCAATGGCCAGCCAAGATGTTCGTTATTACTTGAATGGTTTGTTACTTGAACGTGAAGAAAACATTCTTCGAACAGTAGCAACCGATGGTCATCGTCTCGCCTTAGGCAGCTTAACGACCACCAATGCCATTACTGAAAAAAGCAGTATTATCATTCCGCGAAAAGCAATTATGGAGCTCGGTCGCTTGTTGAATGACAGCGATGACAATGTCACTATTGCTTTTAGCAATCAACAGATCAAAGTGGAGTTACCTGATTTGCATTTCACTTCCAAGCTTATTGATGGCCAGTTTCCAAACTATGAACGTGTGCTTCCTTTAGGCGGCGATAAAGAAGTGATTGCCGAACGCGACCAACTTAAACAAGCTTTATCTCGTGCCGCGATTTTGTCCAGTGACAAACATCGTAGCGTGCGTATCAATCTTGAGTCCGGCTTACTTAAAGCAACCGTTATTAATCAAGAGCAAGAGTCAGCGGAAGAAGAAATTAGTGTTGAATACACTGGCACACCATTAGAAATAGCCTTTAATAATGCCTATTTGCTGGACTTATTAAATGCGATACCCGATGACAAAGTAAAAATGGTCTTTAGCGATGAAAATAGTAGTGCTTTAATCACCCCAGCTGATGACAAACTGCAACGGCAATATGTTGTTATGCCGATGCGTCTGTAAGTTTAGGGAGCTATTTCATCATGGCAGGTGGCTGGTCACGAGACGGTGCGGTACAAGACCAAATTGACGCAAGCGTAGAAGATGCCATCAGCTTGGCCCGCAGCCAATTGCCACAAGGCGAGAGCTTAAGCCACTGCGAAGAATGTGATGCAAAAATTCCCGAGGCTCGCCAAAAAGCCATTGCAGGTGTAAAGCTCTGCGTAAACTGTCAATCAGCATTAGATAAAGAGCGAATCAAACAAAGTGGTTATAACCGCCGTGGTAGCAAAGACAGTCAATTAAGATAAAAAATAAAGCTTGCTTAGTGTCTCAACTCACCCATGACCACTTTGTTGTCACTCACTTTCTTCACAACATCTGAATAATAATCTTCGCGGAACTCATTGATAACCCGCGTAACCTCAACACTATCTACCCCGCTGCCCAACAAGGTTTCCTCTGTCAGACGCAAACTTATCTCTAAGGTTTCAGATACTGTTGTCGTTGCACCTTGACTGATTAAATCCGCACAATGTTGTCGATCCCTTGCTCGCGCATGTATCGGCATATCAGGGTAGGCCTGTCGCGTTAAAAAAACGAGTCGGTCCACTTTTTCTGGGTCCTCCAATGCGATAACCAACATTTTAGCGCGTTCGGCACCTGCAGCTTGCAGCACTTTAACTTGACTTGCATCGCCAAAAAATACCGGAAACCCTTGTGCTCGAGCAACTTTAACACGCTCCTGCTTCATATCTAGGGCGATATAAGACACGCCTGCTTCACCTAATAAAGCCCCAACCCTTGCACCTACACGCCCAAAGCCCGCCAAAATAACATGTGCTTCTGAGGCATCGATAAACTCAGGATACTCGCCGGCATCAGATGGTTTAGGAACATAATATTTAAGCAATATTATGTTAGCGCCTTTCACCACAAACGGCGTTAATACCATCGTCAACGCAATAATCAACGTTAACATTTGACTCAACTGCAACTCTAAGAGCCCTAATGTTCCAGCCACCCCAAACAACACAAAACCAAACTCACCACTTTGTGAGAGCAATGCACCAGATTGTAGTGCAACATCATGCCTCGCTCCGCTAGTTCTTGCCAGGATATAGACCACAGTGCCTTTTATTACCATCAGCCCAATCGTCAGCGCAATGATGAGGCCCAACTGCTGCCATAACAAACCAAAATCTACCCCCATACCCACTGTCATGAAGAATAATCCGAGTAATATCCCCCTAAAAGGCAAAATATCGGCCTCAATTTGGTGACGATAATGTGATTCTGCCAGCATTAGTCCGGCTAAAAAAGCACCTAAGGCCATGGATAAGCCAACGGATTCCATCAACCACGCCACGCCCAACACCAATAGCACAGCTACGGCAATAAAAACCTCAGGATCCTGACTGGCGACAATTCTGCCTAGTATAGGATTAAGTAAGTATCGTCCCAATAATAACAAACCAATAATCGCCGCAGCGCCATGAAGTAAACTAAATTCGGATAACGCTGCACCTTCACCACCATCAGCGAGATATGACACTAAGGCCAATAACGGCACCACAGCTAAATCTTGGAAGAGTAAAACTGAAAATGACATTCTGCCCATGAGGGTTGATATACCGCCTCGCTCAGCCAGTAATTTCAAACAAAAAGCCGTGGAAGATAACGCTAAACCAAAGCCGATAATAATTGCACTTTTTCCTGATATACCAAAGCCTATCGCCACACCATAAAGTACCAAAGCCGTCAGAAATAACTGCCCTGCCCCTAGCCCTAGCACCATTTTTCGCATATGCCATAACTTGTCAGGTTTGAGTTCTATACCCAGAACAAAAAGCAGAAAGATGACACCAAACTCACCTAAATGACGAATTTTATCTACTTCTGTAATGACCCCAAGCCCCCAAGGGCCCAAAACCACACCCGCAGCCAGATATCCTAACAAGGCCCCTAGTCGAATAGCATGAAAAAAGGGTACAACAATAACCGTTGCTAACAACAGCGCTAAAATTTCAACTAAATAACTTGCTTCATTTCCACTTACCATCAATCACTTCCTTAACTGCACGATTAAACTAGGTGGGAATATCAGCTTGCTGCACCATCATCGCTAAACCCTGCTTATACATATCCGTTGCCGCCAGCTCCTTGCCCTCAGCGAATAAAACCTCTGCTAATACTTGATAGGTTTCACCTCTAGCACCATGAGTAAGACTCTCACGCAAATATTGTTCTGCCTTTGCCCACAACTTATTCGCGGAGGATAATCGACCTAAAGTCAGAAGCAACCATGGGTTTTGCTGATTATTGCTTAGCCACTTTTCAGCTTTTGCTAAACGCTTCAATGAATCACCTTGTTTTATCTGTCCGTACTGGTAAATAAGCGCATCGCTCCATTGTTTTCGTAGAAAATTTTCAATCAGTTCACAGGCTTGTAATTGCTCACCTTGCTGAATCAACCCTGCGACATAAGGCGTCAGTAATAATTCGGCATGACGCATTTTACTTGGCAACTGTTGCCAGAGCGTCGACATTAAGGTCCAGTCTTGTTTTGCTAGCGCTGCTTGTAATTGGCCGACGGTAGCATCACTTGATAAAGTATCCACTTCTGATGCGGCTAAAACATGACGTTTTCGTAAATCAGGTAATACATCTTGTACACCCTGCCACTGGTTCATATCCTGATAAAGCTGCTGTAAAAGCTGTAATACATGAGGATGCTTTGGTGCCAGTTCTCGCAAATGCTGTAACGTAGCTAAAGCATGCTCATTTTGGCCCGCAGCAATTTGTAACTCTGCTTGCACCACACCAACAGCCACCTCAGATCCGGCGGTGGTTTGATGTGCTAAAGCTAAATACGAATCTCGACGCTCCAGTGCATTTTGTTTTTGAGCGGCCCGAGCAGCGGCTAAATAGTGTAATAATGGCGTATCACTGTTGCCTGCATTATGAATCAATACTCGTTCAGCCTCAGACCAGCGCCCTTCTTCAAGTGTAATAAGCCCACGAGTCAATGCTTCACTAGCCCGTTTATGTCGTTGTAATAATTGCCAAGCAGCTATCTTTTTAGGTGCTTGTTTTACCAAGACTAAGCTTCTTAAAACAACATAAGCAGCCACGACTAAAAACAGGAATGCGACAACAAAAACGATTAACGATGTCTCCAGACTCCAACGGCCATATTTCAATAAAACAAAGCCTGGCTCAAAATCTGCCAGCCACATTAAACCCGTACCAACAAGCAGGCCTATAACAATGATCAACAGTAGTTTCATTATTGACCACCATATTGTTGTAGCCAAATTAATGAAGCTGAAATATCAGGCATTTCAACAGTGATCGTTTCCAACTGCATCGTTTTTAGCATATCGAGCATCGCATCACGCTCTGATCCAATAAAATAGTGCTGCAACCACTGTTCTGCAGAAGCTAAGTTATCATGGAAAACCATTTCTCTAGAGGACAACAGTCCTAACCGTGCACTTTCTAATTTCAAACGTAAGTTCTGATACAAAAAGTAGCGCTGCTCGGGCACTAATACCGCAACAGCAGCATCTTGCTGATGGCGAATCACCACCAAGGACTTTATTTCTTGCCAAGCATTAGATAGCGCCGTCTGTACACTTGACGATGATAATGATGTTGCTAAAGCATCCTGATCTTTTTGTTGACCAAGTTGCGGTCCCATTAATACCTGTAGATCGTCAATCTTATTGAGTGCACTTTGTAGTTGCATCGCTAAACCGTCGATATCAACCTTGGCGACAGAAGCTAAAGCTAGCTGCTCATCCGTAATTATTTCCCGTAGTGCATGTAGGCGAGGGTCGGTCAGTGATTGAAGCTGTTGATTAGCCAATTTTAATGCTACTCGAGCCTTATCGACATCACCTGCTAATAAAATACTTTGGTTAGCACTTTGTAATAAAAATTTTAGCTCTGCCATGATCCAGTAACGTAACACATCATCATTGGTCAGCGTCTGGGCTTTAGCTAGTTCATCCACCTTATCCAGCAAGGCCAGGTTTTCTGCATCTAAACCTACTAAGCGTTGTTCTGTTGTTGCAGTATCCGTCATCACGATCTGCTTCAATTGAGTAATTTTATGCTCAAGTTGCTCCGTTAATGAGCTATCTTGAATCTGCGCTACGGGTTCCTGTTGTTTAGATAATTGCTGCTGTAAGAACCAAAAAGCACCCGCGACCAAAATGAACATGATGATAATTGCCAACCACACTATACGAAGTTGAGACCGCTCAACAGCTTGTTTTTCTAGCAATTCAGTCTCCGCTTTTGGCGTTATTTTCTCAGCGTTTACTGGCTTTTTATCATTTTTTTCCATCATTTCGCTCCATCTGATTTACTCGCTGCATCACGGCAGCGTCACTAGCATCAGCAACAACGACACACTGCTGAAAACCTAAAGTTAAGGCATATTGCCTGATCCGCTCACTCATCACGATCAGCCATTTTGGCGCTAATTCCTCGATATCAATCAACTGACATAAATTATCGAGCCCAGCAATACTTGTAATAACAATACAATCTGCCGTTTTTGCTTGCTCGATTTCCATCTTCGACCTAGAAGGTAAGCCTCGTCGGTAAACCTCAAGATAGTTAATCTTAGCACCTCTAGCGACTAAGGTATCAGCCAACAACTCTCGGCCGCCATCACCTCGCACAATCAATATTTTTTTGTCTTGTACCTTCTTCAATTCAGGCATAGTCAATAAACTTTCACTACCCGCTGGAGGAGGTGGTTGAATATCAACTCGCAAGCCATGTTCACGCATGGTTGCTGCCGTTCCTGAACCTACGGCCACTAGTTGAACCTTATCCGTTAAACCAACTACTAAGCCTGCCACAAAATGAGTCACAGCGTTACGACTAATAAAAATAATCATATCTTGTTCAGTCAAACTAAGTTCAGATGTATCCCATGGCAATATTGGCACAATATCCAGTACCGGCATGGCAATCGCTACACCACCACCAGCGGTAATGCTGTCACATAGTGACTTTGCTTGTTGTTCCGGACGAGTAACCAGCACTTTTAGTCCTGTAAGTAATGGTTTAGTCACCGTAAATAGCCGCTAAGATTTCATCTGCACCTTGGGACAATAAATCTTCTGCCAATGCAATGCCTAACGACTCTGCATCTTCAGCTTTACCTCGAACCTCACCACGCAAGGTCAGACTACCATCAGGACGTCCCACTAAGCCACGTAACCAAATAGTGCCATTTTCTAATAAAGCATAACCGGCTATCGGCACCTGACAACCACCAGCCAGACGTTTATTCATTGCCCGCTCAGCCGTCACAACAATCCACGTTTCAGGACATAACAGTGGGGCTATTAAGGCATTTATTTCAGCATCATCAACCCGCGTTTCAATACCCACAGCACCTTGGCCAACAGCTGGCAGACTTTGCTCTGCTGATAATGCACTTTTAATTCGTGCCTCCAATTTCAAACGTTTCAAGCCTGCGGACGCCAAAATAATCGCATCATATTCACCGGCATCTAATTTTGCTAATCGGGTATTCACGTTGCCGCGTAAGGTTAATATATTCAAGTCTGGCCGTGAAGCACGTAGCTGACATTCTCGGCGCAAGCTTGATGTTCCTACTTTAGCGCCCTGCGGTAAATCATCTACAGATGTGTAATGATTGGACACAAAGGCATCGCGTGGATCTTCACGTGGACAGATCACAGGTAGATGCAAACCTTCAGGAAAGGCCATGGGTACATCCTTCATCGAATGTACCGCAATATCGGCATCACCCGTCAACATACCTTGTTCCAGCTCTTTAACAAACAAGCCCTTGCCACCAATTTTTGCTAATGGCACATCTAAGATCTTATCGCCTTGCGTGGTCATTTTGACTAATTCAACGCGTAGCTCAGGGTGTAACGCTAATAAAGCATCGCGTACAAACTCCGCCTGCCACATAGCAAGTGGGCTTCTACGAGTGGCTATTTTTACAATTCTATTAGTCATTTTTATTCACTTAATTTTTTAGTAATCATTCGTTATTTTTCTGAGCTGAATTAGCCCTGCCCTCATCGCTAGATGCAAGCTGTAAAGTTCAGCAGAGATAACACGCTAAATCGATGCACCATTGCCAAAGCGAGCTTTCTTGCCCAACATTCTTATATTTAACAACAATTCTAGCATTTCTAGCATGATTCTCGAATAACCGCGTTATAATTCAACTTTTATTTCGATAATCCAAGATAATTAATCATTATGACTTCTACTTCGACAGCAACTACGCCTAAGAAAAAACTCTCCTCAGCTCGCCTTACTCAGCCGACTAATGCCTTTGTGGAAGAATTCACAGCCTCAGTGCAGTTTGATAAGCGGATGTATCGTCAAGATATTCAAGGCTCTATTGCTCACGCCACCATGTTAGAAAGTGTCGGCGTATTAAGCAATGAAGAATCCACCAAAATTATTGCTGGCTTAGAAACCATTATCATCGAAATCGAAAATGATGATTTTGAATGGTCTATCGCCCAAGAAGATGTTCACATGAACATCGAAGCAAGACTCATCGCACTCATCGGTGAAGTCGGTAAAAAGCTGCATACGGGTCGCTCGCGTAATGACCAAGTTGCAACCGATGTAAGGCTTTACTTACGGGATATGATCCAGCCTATAAGGTCTGAACTATTTAGGCTTCAAGACGCGCTACTGAATGTTGCTGAACGTGAAGCCGACACAATTATGCCGGGCTTTACTCATCTGCAAACGGCACAGCCAATTACTTTTGGTCATCATATGCTGGCCTGGTATGAAATGTTAGTGCGTGATGCTGAACGTCTAGATGATTGTGAAAAACGCGTCAATTCATTACCTCTAGGTGCGGCAGCATTAGCCGGAACAACCTTCCCTATCGATCGTGAATTGACCGCTAAACTACTTGGCTTTGAGCGTATTTGTCTCAACTCACTTGATGCTGTGAGTGATCGAGACTTCGCAATTGAGTTCACCAGCTTTGCTTCTTTATTAATGATGCACATGTCTCGCTTCTCGGAAGAGCTCATTATCTGGTCATCAGCACAGTTTGACTTTGTTGATTTAGGTGATGCCTTCTGCACTGGCTCATCGATCATGCCGCAAAAGAAAAACCCCGATGTACCGGAATTAATCCGCGGTAAAACAAGTCGTGTGTACGGCAATATGTTCAATTTATTTACCTTGATGAAAAACCAACCTTTAGCTTACAACAAAGACAATCAAGAAGATAAAGAACCATTATTTGACACAATCGATACATTATTAGGTTCTTTACGTGTTTATGCGGACATGATGGCCGCTATTTCCGTTAAAGCGAATAATATGCGTAACGCCGCATTGCGTGGCTATGCAACAGCGACAGACTTAGCCGATTATTTAGTTCGCAAAGGCGTCGCCTTCCGTGATGCTCATGAAGTTGTCGGCTTATCTGTGGCATACGGCATTAAACACAAAAAAGACTTGTCCGAACTCAGTTTGAAAGAGTTACAAAGCTTCTCAGATCAGATCGGCGATGATGTATTTGACGTATTAACATTAGAAGGCTCAGTGGCTGCTCGTGATCACCTAGGTGGTACTGCGCCCAATCAAGTGCGTGCAGCTATCCGTTATGCCCGCTCACAACGCGAAGACTAGGAATGACCTACTATGAGCAGACTCTATAATGATCAGCACCGCGAACTTCAAGACCAGTTCAATAGCCGGGAGCTAGCAGATCGCATCGAAGACATCGCCGTCGCCACCGAAATTGCCGATGACGCCAAAGGTTTCATTGAAAGCCGTGATATGTTTTTTCTGTCCACCGTTGACGATGCAGGACGCCCAACCGTGTCATATAAGGGTGGCGAAGCCGGTAACTTTGTTCACGTCATTGATTCAACAACAATTGCTTTCCCCAGTTTTGATGGTAATGGCATGTATTATTCGATGGGCAATATTAATGGTAGTGCTGAAATCGGCATGCTGTTTATTGATTTTGAAAAACCGCATCGAATTCGCGTACAAGGTAAAGCAACGGTATCAGCCAATGACCCATTACTGTCCTTATGGAAAGAAGCCGAACTCGTCGTTCGGGTGACCGTTTCTGAACTGTGGCAAAACTGCCCGCGCTATATTCACCGTTATCAGAAAATAAAAGACTCACGATACCTGCCCAAAGCAGAATGCGAAACGCCGGTTGCCACTTGGAAACGCACTGAACCTGTTCAAGATGTACTGAGAGAACATGAGCTTAAACAGGTAGATGATGCAGGCGGAGCAATTCCCATTGAGGAATGGATTGGCTATATTCAGTCCGGCGATGAAAAAGCCTAACTAGCTTTTACTTAATCTCATCGGCTGGAGATAATATAATTGCAGCCTGATAGCGTGGTCGGCCATAACCTAAAATCCGACTAAACTCTTGATGAGTAACCGGAATATACAAACTATCCGTCACGCTTTTATTTTCTTCCCAATCAATATCAGGGTCATGAAAGTACACAAAAGTATCAGAAATAGAAGCCAGCACCACCCAGTGTGGTGATTTGCTTTGGTTCAGGCGATAAGAGCTAATTAACACCACCGCCAATGCACCTTTTTTTAAATAAGATTGCAAAATAGCCACATCAACTTGGCCAGTTTCAACCGTCATCTCGGTCTCAGCAATAGCTACTTGAAAATCCTGATGCACCAGTTCAACAACGGCTTTTTTCTCGTCATTACGCACACTATTAATAAAAGGCGTTTCCGTACTATTGGTGATCAATGTTGTCGAGAAACCGCGTTTATAGGCTGATAATGCCAGTCCGTGAGGGCTGCATCCACCGTGGCCCGATGTCATAAAAATAGTCGTCGCTTCGCGCCATAATTGCAATTCTAAACTACGATCCAACTGAAAACTTGGTCTCAGCGTTTTCATCACCATCATTAATGATGCAGGACCACACGTGAAGTCGGTACTTTGTGAATAATGCACCACTTGCTGATGAGCAACTTCAGGCTCGTGATGTAACACTTTCATCATTCTTAACGCATCAGCATGGTCTTCATAATAATCACTGACGACATCAAACACTTCATAACCTAGCTTCTGATATAAACGAATCGCGCCTGCATTATCGGGCCGTACTTCAAGTCGTAAAAAGCTGCGGCCATCTTCTAGGGCTTCGTGTTCAGCGATTTCCATCAACTGTTTAGCTAAACCTAGCTTTCTTTGCTCAGCAGCAACAGCAAGCGAATAAACCCGACCCAGTGATGTGCCTTGGTGATAAAGCAGTAATACATAACCCACAATATGCTGTTCAGACTCAGCCACCAGCAATAAAGCACGACCTTTAGTGATCATCCATTTAAAACTACGGCGTGATAATTGGTCTGAATCAAAACAATGATTTTCTAACTCGACCAAAGAATCAACGTCGCTGATAACCGCCGGTCTTATCCGGATATTAGTATCAGTTATGAACATTACCATCTATTCCGTTTAAGTTCGTTAACCCGGTTAACGCCATCTCTATCACTTGCCGACCACGAAATAACACTAACTCTTGCCATTGTTTTTGATCGGGACAGAAAAAATCCTGCATTGCGTATTTAATTTCACGTGTTTTATCATCTTGCCAGTTGACCTTTTGCTGTTGTAATTGCTGATCTGCAAATAAAACACGTAACATTTCACTATTACCGAAAGTGCCGAACTCCAACGTTAAAAAACTAACGTGATCGCCCTGACCATGCCAAAAATAATCATGTAGACCTTGTTTAATGCCTGAACACGATGTTCCCAATACAGGTTCCGCTAAGCTCGCACCATAGATATTCATTAACGTTTGTCTAGCCGTACACTCCACAGGATGGTCGCTAATCAACTCACCGTGACCGTAGGGGCCGAGACCACTATGTAAATCAATCACCATCACCTGCTCACGATCAGCAAGATGAAGTTGCCCAGCTAATTGCTCAATGCACTCGCGAGACCAACTTGGCTTAGTTCCACCAAAATACAAAGCATTAGGGTTTTCATATTGCCCCTCACTCAATAAATCGAATTGTTCGCGATGACTACCCACGTCATCAATATCGGTTTTTTTATTGATTAAGTCCTGCCAAATCTCTGCTGATTGTGATGTGGGTAACGGTGCAGAAAAATCGACAAAGTTACGATTGACATCAATACCTTCATGATCGCTACGGCTAGCCCAGGCTAAGCCCCATGGGTTCAACGCATGAACTAATATCACACAGACATCTGAAGGCAGGCGACGATAGCGACTTAAAAAATCTGATTGAATGGCTGAACCTATACCGCCTTCAACGCCATGCAGTCCTGATACTAAGACCAAAACATTTTTTGCATTGATATTACCTATCCAAGCAATATCACAAAATAACTTTTCGCCTTTAGGCCCTTTGAGTGGGTGTTTATAGCTATTCACTTTATCTACAATAGAACTCATCTCTGTCGCAGACATAAATTTTTCGCGTGCATCAGCATAACGCTGTGAAAACACATTTAAAACGGCATCGGTATACATAATACTGTTCTCCAAGTCACAAAATTTTCGCGAAGAATAGGTGAGTTTTCAGCATTAATCCAGTAAATAAATCATCGCCGAAAAATAATTATTACACAGCGCTTATAATAACTTTACTATTCGCTTTGATGATACACATTTCTATACGAGGCAATAAGCCAGCAATATGACTAAACATTTGATAATTATTGAGAATAAAGCGGACTGGGCGCCGTATTTTCCTAGCGTTCAGGTTATCACGGTCGACGAATACCTACAAAATCCGTCGCAAACGAGCAAAACACGCGCGCAAGTCATCAACCTTTGTCATAGTCTAGATTATCTTAGTCCGGGTTATTACTGCTCTATGGTGTCTGAAGCTCGCGGTCATAAGGTGATTCCCGGCTTGCGCACCATTAATGATTTGTCTCGTAAAAGTCTCTATGCCTATGACATCACGGAATTGGCACCGCAATTAGATAAATTAATCTCCGCGACTGAGAACAGCGATCAACGGCCTTTCTTAGCCAAAGTATTTTTTGGTCATTGCGATATCAAGCCCTTGCAGAAGCTGGCACGACAAATTTATGAACAGTTTCCTTGCCCGATTGTTGAAATTGAATTTAGTCATAAAGATCACTGGCAAATTAGCAAAGTAAAAGCTGGCGCAATTAACAAACTCACAGAAATTGAACAAGATAGTTTTGCCAATGCACTTGATAATTTTGACCGTAAATTATGGCGTAAACCGTCTAAAAAACGCAGCTTTCGATACGACATGGCTATTTTGCATAATCCTGAAGAAAAAATGCCTCCGAGTGATGTCACCGCTTTAAAACGGTTTATTCAAAGTGGTCGCCGTATTGGGATTGATGTCGAACTGATCACGCCAAAAGATTACAATCGATTAGCCGAATACGACGCCTTATTTATTCGTGAAACAACAGCGACCAATAATCACACCTACAAATTTGCTCGCCGTGCCGAAAGCGAAGGTCTGGTTGTTATTGACGATCCGACATCCATCATTCGCTGTACTAATAAAATCTACCTGATGGAATTATTAGTTGCCAATAAACTTCCCATGCCTGATTCCTACTTACTCTATCGAAATGATCACGCAGGTATGGATAGAATTTGTAATGAAGCAGGCTTTCCTCTGGTGATGAAAATTCCTGATGGTGCATTTTCTCGTGGCATTATCAAAGTGAATGATGCTGAAGAACTTCGCTTGCACGCTGCCGAGTTTTTTCAACAATCAGCAATCGTGTTATTACAAGAGTTTATGTACACCGATTATGACTGGCGTATTGGTGTGTTTAATAACAAAGTCATCTACGCCTGCCAATACTTCATGAGTAAAGGTCACTGGCAAATTTATAATCACAATACGACTAAAGGTACGACTAGCGGTAAGTCAGCAGCCGTTCCTATTAGTGAAGTACCCGAAAAAGTGCTTAAAGTGGCACTAAAATCAGCCAAATTAGTAGGCGAAGGTTTATATGGTATTGATATCAAACAAAGCGGCGACAGAGTTGTTTTAATTGAAATCAACGACAACCCTAGTATTGATAGTGGCGTTGAAGATGCTTATCTCGGTGTTGCCTTATACGACGATATTATGCGTGAGTTTTTACGCCGACTTGAAGAACAGAAATCCAGTAACCGCTGAGTAAAACAGCGACTAGAAACAAAAAAAGCGGCGATAAAATTATCGCCGCTTTTTTATTGCTTACGTTTTAAGTTAAAAACTTAGAAGCTATAACTAGCACCTACATGCAGGCCGCGTTCTTCACCCACGAAGTAACGATCGCCACCAAATGAGGTGTAATCTGCACGTTCTGCATATTCAGTATTTAACAAGTTAGAAATACGACCGTAAACCGTTACGTTTTGAGAAACGTGATGTGTCGCCCGTAGATTCAATAAGTCATGTCCATCATAAGTATGCGCAGCCGCTTCATCAGTATAATAACGACCAACATGAACCCACTCTAACTCAGCACGACTTTTTGGCATGAAATTCCAGCCTAAACGGACATTAGCTAAATGGCGTGGCGCAGTATCCATATCCGTACCATTTACAATACCGTTAGATGCATTATCAAAATCATATTCATGAATTGCATAAGTAAAGTTACCTGCAATATCAAACTGTTGTGCAAGTGGCATAAATGCGCCTAATTCAACACCATAATGACGCGTTTTACCATCTGGAACATCGATGTTATTTGAGTCTCGGAAAAAGTAATTCTTCTTCTTCATTGCGAATGTCGACACTTCGTATTGGAAACCTGAGCCTAATTTCCTAACACCAACTTCAATACTATCGATGGTTTCAGAATCAGCTTGCGTAGCCGCATTCGATGCTAAACGCATACGATATAAATCCGTTGTTTGTGGCGCTCTATTACCTCGTGCTAAATTTACAAATGCACTAGTATCCTCTGTCAACGATTGAACTAACCCTAATTTAGGGCTGAAGTTATTAAACGTGTCATCACTATCTGCTGGACGATAAAATAAGGTACCAAACATGCCATCAGCCGTTTTATTATCATATTCATAACGGGTATGTTCATATCGAGCACCTGCTGTCACACGGGTTTTTTCAGCAACTTGCCATTCAGTATGAATATAAGGCGCAATCACGGTCGCATCAACGTCATAGTTATAATGTGTACCTGTTATATATCTAGGGCCGACATTTGGGCCTGTTTGTATTTCTGTTAGCGAACCTTGAGTATATTCAAAATCTGTCCCAACAATGACTTTATGGCCACCCTCTAGATCTTTGTAATAAGCCGCAAGTAAGCCCGCACTTTGGTGATCATTTTCTTCAACCGGTGTACCCGGCAAGAAATGCATCAAAAAATTCATTTCGGTATGACGGACATAGGGCGTCAAACTAAAATAAGAAGAATCGGATAACTCATGATCCCAGCGCATTGATAACCGAGCAGATTTGGCATCACGATAGGCTTCTGGATCTTCATTCGTTTTTGAGGCTGCAGTGTTTTTGTAGGCATCAGCCCCGACTTCATAACCCGCAGTTTCTTGATTTAAATTAGCAGCGGTGAATATCGTTTTTAAACTATCTTTTTCACCATAATAATCATGACGGAAAGTCATTTTTTGCTGATCAAAACCAGAATCATCTATCCAACCACCATCCGATGTGCCATTAAAGCTAAAACGATACGCTTGATTACCAATCGTATCGCTAACCGTGCCTTTAGCGTTGTAAAGGTCATGTGGGCCAACAGACAGATCAATAGAACGCTCCAACTCCAATGACGGCGCACGAGAAAGGATATTAATCAAACCATGTACGGCATTAGAACCATATAGCGCACTACCTGGCCCCTTCACCACTTCAATACCACCTGCTTGTTCTGAGTTAGCTTCAAACAAACCATTTACATTAGCAAAACCTGCTGCACGCATTGGCACGCCATCTTCTAAATATAAAAATGAACCCGCGCCGGCACCACCATTTAATATAGGCGAACGAATTGATGTTAAGTGCTCTTGGCCATTACCACGTTGAACCATTACACCAGGAAGACGATTAATTACTTCGGTAATATGATCAGCGCGTACAAAATCAATTTCTTCTTCTGTAACTTTAGCGGTGTTACCTGCTAACTCTAATAATGGCGTTTCTGAACGTGTGCCTGTAACCACTAAGCTATCTAGTAAAACATCACTATCAGCAATAACCAGCGGGCTGACACAAGAACTGGCTACCGCCACTAATAAAGAAACCTTTCTCAACGAAAACATCATAAACCTCTAATATACATAATAAATTTTATGGTCATATTGTCGCATAATCTTATTATCAAAACCTCATAAAAATCCTTGGCAAGGCTTGAAATTACTCCTTAATGCCCCCATTTATTGCTTCAAATCAACTTAGGTAGCTAAAAGTACATTTATGGAATACAAAGATTATTATCAAATTCTCGGTGTCGCACGTGATGTCTCTAAAGAAGACCTTAAAAAAGCGTATCGAAAATTAGCACGCAAATATCACCCTGATGTCAGTAAAGAAACCGATGCTGAAGCTAAGTTCAAAGAGCTAGGTGAAGCATACGAAGTGTTAAAAGATCCTGAAAAACGAGCACAATACGATCAATTTGGTGCTAACTATAAAAATGGTCAATCTTTTACACCACCACCCGGCTGGGGCCGACAAGGTGGACGTGGTGGTTTTGATGGTAATAGTAATTTCAGCAGTTTCTTCGAAAGCATGTTTGGCGGTGGCGGCATGGGCGGTGGTAGAGATAACTTCTACGCTAAAGGTGAAGATGTAAACGCCAAAATCACTATTTCACTTGAAGATGCATTTAACGGTGCCCAAAAGACCATTCGTCGCCCGAGTGGTTCAACTGAAACCGGCACGCTCAATGTCAAAATTCCTGCCGGAATTACATCTGGTAAAAAAATTCGCCTGTCTGGTCAAGGCCGTGCAGGCATGGGTGCAAACCCTGGTGATTTATTATTAGAAATCAATATTGCAACACATTCCTATTACCGCTTAGATGGCAGCAATATCACGCTAGATTTGCCTATTGCACCATGGGAAGCGGCATTGGGTGCCAAAGTCACCGTGCCTACCTTGGCGGGGAAAATTAACCTCACCATTCCAGCAGGCGCTAAAAGTGGTCAAAAGATGCGCTTAAAAGGACGTGGCTTACCGGGCAAAGATGCAGGTGATCAAATTGTGAATTTACAAATTATGACGCCAGCCGCTGACAACGATAAAGCGACGAAGCTCTACCAACAAATGGCTGAGGAATTGAGCTTCAACCCTCGTGAAGATTTAGAAAACACACTGTAAAGAGGCAACGATGAAGGCAATGAAATCTACTCTTGTTTGGTTAGCAGGGCTAAGTTTACTGGCCCAAGTTGCGGTGGCAGCGCTGCCCTTTGATTGGTTTAGCAGTAATGGTGAGATGCCAACACTCGCCCCAATGATCGATCAATCTAAACCTGCTGTTGTGAATATCGCGACGCAAAGCCACGTGAAAGTACAAGATAATCCTTTGCTTAATGACCCGTATTTTCGTCGTTTTTTTAATATTCCAGAGCAACAACCTCGCCAACGCACTAAGCAAAGCCTAGGATCAGGTGTCATTTTTGACGCTAAAAAAGGTCTCGTTTTAACTAATAACCACGTAATTCATAAAGCAGATGAAATCACGGTGTCACTGACCGATGGCCGTAGTTTTCAGGCAGAACTGGTGGGTAGCGATCCTGCCACCGATATTGCTTTGATTAAAATTCCTGCCGAACACCTCACTGCTCTACCGCTCGCCAACTCAGATAAGTTACGCGTGGGTGATTTTGTCGTTGCTATCGGTAACCCCTTTGGTTTAGGGCAAACAGTCACATCAGGCATCGTCAGTGCCCTGGGTCGCAGTGGACTAGGTATTGAAGGTTATGAGAACTTTATACAAACCGACGCCTCCATTAATCCGGGAAACTCTGGTGGTGCTTTAGTCAATCTTCGTGGTGAATTAGTGGGAATTAATACCGCCATTTTTTCTCCCGGCCAAAATGCGGGCAATGTCGGCATCGGTTTCGCTATTCCAAGCAACCTTGTTAAACAAATTACCGACCAACTACTCGAACACGGTGAAGTACGACGTGCTCATTTAGGCGTACAAATGCAAGATGTGACGCCAGAGCTAGCCAATGCATTCAATCTTAGTTCTGATAAAGGTGCCGTCGTCACTCGTGTATTAGAAGGGTCTGCAGCCGATGAAGCCGGCCTAAAAGTAGGCGACGTTATTATCGCGATTGATGGTGATAATTTAATTAATGCCGAGACATTGCGTAATAGTATCGGCTTGTTGGTTGTTGGCCAAACGATAAAACTAAACATCTTACGTGAAGGAAAGGCCAAACAACTTACCGCAAAGGTTAAAGAAACCAAACCCGCCATAACACAAGCGGCAGTACACCCTAAACTAGCGGGAGCAACTTTCGGGGATATAGAACCAAACTCCCCTTATTACGGACAAATTAAAGGAGTAATGATCTATTCTATTAGTCCTAATAGCCCTGCTTGGAATGCTGGCCTTCGGGGTAATGACATCATTACTTCTGTTAATAAAGAAAAAGTCGAAACTCTTGAAAGCTTTAAGCCGCTGGTTCAAAGTACCGCCCCATTATTGCTTAATGTCACACGTAATCGTCAGGCTATGTTTTTGATTTTACGTTAATTATCTCGCCCTTCGATTAAGTCAGTCAGGCAGACAAAAAAATCTAACATACTCTGCTGTATGTTAGATTTTTTTGTTTTATACATCTGATAATCACAGTATTCTCAAGAATATATTATTCAAAGACTGGTCCTGCTTATTATTTGCAACATTTTCATTCCCCAATTGTCTACATTGTTAAGCCAGTAGATAATGCTTCGATAACACCTACCCCTATGGCTCAATTCATACTCCACGACACAATAAGGAGATTAAAATGAACGTACACAGTTATATTGAACATCATATTCCAGCTCAATTTTCCATCAAACATGTCGCCGTTATACGACCGTTTAGTTGGCTTACTCTTGCTTGGCAAGACATGAATCTTCATCCGAGAGCCAGCCTAGCTCACGGTCTAATTGTCACCACCTTACTCTTAGTCACATTACTCATCACGAGTATCCATGTCTATGTGATTGCAGCAGCTATCACTGGTTTCATGCTGATAGGACCGATTCTATCTGCTGGACTATGTGAACAATCACGGCAAAACGAACAAGGTAATGCCGTCAGTTTTGATAGTTCGCTAGAAGGTCTAAAACGTTGCCAAGATTCACTTATTCAGTTTTCTGGCATATTGTTAGGCTTCACTTTGGTATGGTTTGCTATATCAGGCTTATTATTATTGGTTACTGCTGGCGATGCACTACCCTCGTTGCAGCAATTATTATGGGGAAGTGTTTTTGACATTGTCACGCCAATGCAACTAGCCCTCTACACCCTTATTGGTGGTTTACTTGCCAGTCTGGTATTTGTAGTATCAGTAATATCCATACCTGCCATTATTGAAAATAATATCTCCGCACTTGATGCCATGGCAGCTAGCGTAAAAGTAGCTATTGAAAACATACCTACCATGCTTGTGTGGGCGGCTTTGATCGTTATATTGTCGTCCATAGGATTTGCAACTTATCTCATCGGCATGGTCGTGATTTATCCACTACTCGCCCATGCCTCATGGCATGCCTATCGTGACTTGGTGCAAAATAACAAGTGATGTAAATCACAGCACATAAACGAAAAATAATGAATAATAGCGATTTTTAACACCGGAAATTAATATCATGAAAATAGCATACCTTTTAGCAAGCTTAGCTCTATTCTCGTTCAACGTGCATGCTGATGATTCTACTTTAGATGCAGCAATTGGTGCAGGCATTGGAGGTGCCGTGGGTGCCGCCATAGGTAATGAAGTGGGTGGCAGAGAAGGCGCCATTATTGGTGGTGGTTTAGGTGGCGCAACCGGAGCGGCTATAGCAACAGATGGACAGGTTCAGCATAAAGATAACCACAATCGAGGTTATATTGAACCAAAACACACCCATAAGTTTTGTCCGCCGGGCCAAGCTAAGAAAGGTAACTGTTAAAAACAGAGCCTGAAATAAGCCGATGAGGGCATGGATGCCACGAATCAGCTTTTACAGTGCTGATCTCAAACGTAGCCGCTTGGCTGTATATGTCTGTTGGATGCCTTTTATGCGAAGCGGATCATTCCATAAGGAATTGTTGTTTACTTCTTCTTAACGGGTCTCAGCCACCCCTTAACCGTTCGCTGCTCGGACTTCGTCAAGGTCAAGGCATCAGCAGCAGCCGTCTTACGAATAGTCGAACCTGCGCCTATCGTCGCCCCATCCTCAATCGTGACTGGGGCTACTAATTGCGTATCAGATCCTACAAACACCCGATCACCAATAATCGTACGATGTTTATTGGCTCCATCATAGTTGCAGGTAATTGTGCCTGCACCGATATTTACATCGGCCCCCATATCAGTATCTCCAATATAACTAAGGTGGTTTACTTTAGAACCTTTGCCAATATTGGCATTCTTCGTTTCTACAAAGTTACCAATCTTGGCCTTATCAGCCAATACTGTACCCGGTCGTAACCGTGCAAAGGGACCAATATTGACGTTGGCACCAATCACACTTGAGTCAATCATACTGTTAGCTAAAATTTTCGTACCTTCACCAATCGTGGCATCTTTAATAATACAGTTAGCCCCGATCTCAACATTATTTGCTAAGCTGACGTTGCCTTCAAAAATGACATTCACATCAATTATAATGTCTGTTCCCGTTATGAGTTCACCTCGAATGTCTATGCGTGAGGGATCAGCAAGTGTCACGCCATTAGTCATCAATACATTAGCTTGAGATAACTGATAATGACGCTCTAATTCTGCTAATTGCTGGCGTGTATTCACACCCGCGACTTCTGCATTGTCAGCACAACAGACGGTGTTTATATTTATGCCTTCTGCTACCGCAAGTGACACCATATCGGTTAAATAATATTCACCTTGTGCATTGTTGTTGGTCAGTTTTGCTACTGACTCCGCTAACCATTTGGCAGGTAGTACCATGATGCCACTGTTCACTTCTTTTATCGCCAATGTTATTGCATCGGCATCTTTTTGTTCAGTAATACAGATCACATTACCAGCGTCATTTCGCACGATTCGTCCATAACCGGTCGGTTCAGCAAGTTCGGTCGTCAATACTCTTAAGCTATTGGCATCACCACAGTCGATCAACTGCTGCAATGTCGACAGTTGTGTCAGTGGTACATCGCCATAAAGTACTAACACCTGTTCAGCATTGGCAAATTCTGCCGTGGCTTGCATGACAGCATGGCCTGTGCCTAGTTGTTCATGCTGCATCACTTCTACTACCTGCTTCGTTTTCAATAACGGTTGTAGCTGTTCTGCACTGTTGCCCGTTACAACTGTGAGATTGCTAGGGTTTAATTTTTTAGCGGTATTAATGACATGTTCAACAAGTGGTCTACCCGCCAGTTTATGCATTACTTTGGTGATGGCAGACTTCATTCTGGTGCCTTTGCCAGCAGCTAGGATGACGATACTTAATGACATGATATATTTCCGTTAACAGTGTTTAGCAGGATATTCTAACAAATTTCAGGCAAAAAAAAGGCTGTCATAAGACAGCCTTTTTTATGGCATGAGGTCTGTTAGTGACCTTTGCCTTTTCTCATACGATCAATACTGCGTAGTTGAGCCATTGCTTCAGCCAATTTAACTTGTGCTTCGGCATAGTCCATCTTCGCACCACGATCTTTTAATGAACGTTCTGCTTCAGCTTTAGCTGCTAGCGCTGCCGCTTCATCAATATCATTAGCACGTACCGCAGTATCAGCCAAGATAGTGACTAGGGTTGGTTGTACTTCAAGAATACCACCTGACACGTAGAACTGTTCTTCTTTGCCATTAACCAACACGCGTACTTCACCCGGCTTTAAACGAGTCAACATCGGTGTATGACGTGGATAAATACCCACCTCACCCATGACGGCAGAAGCAAAAACAGCTTCTACTAGACCTGAATAAATCGAGGTGTCTGCGCTTACGATATCAACGTGAATTGTCATTGCCATTGTCCAGCACCTCCTAAAAGGTTAAAGTTTTTTCGCTTTTTCAACAGCTTCTTCGATACCACCAACCATGTAAAACGCTTGTTCTGGTAGTGCATCATATTCACCGTTTAAGATACCTTTAAAGCCAACAAGTGTATCTTTTAGTGAAACATATTTACCTGGACTACCAGTAAACACTTCAGCTACGAAGAAAGGTTGTGACAAGAAACGTTGAATCTTACGAGCGCGTGATACAGTCAATTTATCTTCTTCAGATAATTCGTCCATACCCAAGATCGCAATGATATCTTTCAATTCTTTATAGCGTTGTAATGTACCTTGAACACCACGAGCAATTTCATAATGCTCGTTACCAACAACTAAAGGATCTAGCTGACGGCTTGTTGAATCAAGAGGGTCAATCGCTGGGTAAATACCTAATTCAGCAATTGAACGTGACAATACAACTGTTGCATCTAAGTGAGCAAAGGTCGTTGCTGGAGATGGATCGGTCAAGTCATCCGCAGGTACGTATACCGCTTGGATTGATGTGATAGAACCAATCTTAGTTGATGTAATACGTTCTTGTAATACACCCATTTCTTCAGCCAATGTTGGTTGATAACCTACCGCTGATGGCATACGACCTAATAACGCAGATACTTCAGTACCGGCCAGTGTATAACGATAAATATTATCAACGAAGAATAATACGTCACGACCTTCATCACGGAAGTTTTCAGCCATGGTTAAACCAGTCAAAGCAACACGTAAACGGTTACCAGGTGGCTCGTTCATTTGACCATAAACCAACGATACTTTGTCGATTACGTTTGAATCAGTCATTTCGTGATAGAAGTCATTACCTTCACGAGTACGCTCACCTACACCCGCGAATACAGAGAAGCCATTGTGCTCTGTTGCGATGTTGCGGATAAGCTCCATCATGTTTACGGTTTTACCTACACCAGCACCACCAAACAAACCCACTTTACCACCCTTAGCAAACGGGCAAACTAAGTCGATTACTTTGATACCAGATTCAAGTAATTCGTTACTAGCGGCTAACTCATCAAAGCTAGGTGCTTTACGGTGGATAGACATTTTAGCCTCTTCACCGATAGGACCTTTCTCGTCGATTGGGTTACCCAATACGTCCATGATGCGACCTAATGTTTTTTGGCCGACGGGTACTTGAATTGAATCGCCAGTGTTTGACACAGCTGAGTCACGTTTAAGACCATCTGTTACACCCATAGCAATCGCACGAACAACACCATCACCTAATTGTTGTTGCACTTCAAGCGTTAAGCCACTTTCATCAACGATCAAAGCATCGTAAATTTTTGGTAGGCTGTCGCGTGGAAATTCCACGTCAACGACCGCACCGATTATTTGTACAATCTTTCCAGAGCTCATCTTGCTTCCTCTTTCAATACGTTTGGGCCATTAGACCCGTGTTATTTGCTTTATACCGCAGCGGCACCAGCAACAATCTCAGATATTTCTTGCGTGATAGACGCTTGGCGCGCTTTGTTATAAACAAGTTGCAAGTCATCAATAAGGTCACCCGCATTATCAGACGCGCTTTTCATCGCGACCATACGAGAGGCTTGTTCACAAGCGATGTTTTCAACGACACCTTGGTAAACCAAAGATTCAATATATCTCACCAATAAGTGGTCTAATACATCTTTTGCATCTGGTTCATAGATGTAGTCCCAGTGATGTGACATTTCTGCACTTGGTTTTTCAGGTGCAGCTGGTAATAATTGCACAATCTTGTTTTCTTGAGTCATGGTGTTCACAAACTCATTAAACACTAGGTACAAACTATCAATTTGACCTGATTCATATGCATCCAGCATCACTTTCACAGCGCCGATCAATTCATGTGGACGTGGCGCGTCACCTAACTGAACAGCTTGTCCAGTTAGATTGACCGGTAATCGACCAAAAAAGCTTGTCGCTTTTTTCCCGATAGTACAGACATCTATTTCAAGACCTTTATCGATCTTAGTTTTGATATCTTTTAGCGCCGTTTTGAATAAATTATTATTCAAACCGCCACACAATCCTCGATCAGAAGAAACAACAATGTAACCAACACGTTTAGTTTCTGCTCTATCTTGTAAATACACATGTTTGTATTCAGGATGAGCAAACGCTAAATGTTGGATTACATTGTGAATCTTAGTCGCATATGGACGTGTCGCTGCCATGCGCTCTTGAGCTTTACGCATTTTACTCGCAGCAACCATCTCCATTGCACGCGTAATTTTTTGCGTGTTTTTGATGCTTGCTATCTGAGTCCGTATCTCTTTGCCGCTAGCCATGGCTTATGCTCCGATTACCAACTACCTGTAGTTTTGAAGCTTTCAATCGCAGCCGTCATTGCGCTAGCGATATCTTTATCAAACCCACCGGTTTCGTTAATTTTAGCCATTAAATCAGCATGATTAGATTTCATGTTTGATAATAACGCCGCTTCGAAAGAACCTACTTTCGCTACGTCGACATCATCAATAAAACCTTCGTTTGCTGCATGTAATGACACCGACATTTCAGCAATTGATAACGGCTGATATTGTGGTTGTTTCATCAATTCAGTAACACGTTGACCACGTTGAATTTGGTTACGTGTTGCTTCATCAAGATCAGATGCAAATTGAGCAAACGCTGCTAACTCACGATACTGAGCCAAATCAAGACGTGTACCACCACCTAATTTCTTAATGATCTTAGTCTGTGCAGCACCACCAACACGTGATACAGACAAACCAGCATTGATCGCAGGACGAATACCAGAGTTGAATAAATCAGTTTCTAAGAAGATCTGACCATCCGTAATCGAGATTACGTTAGTAGGTACGAAAGCGGATACGTCACCGGCTTGAGTTTCAATGATTGGTAAAGCAGTTAATGAACCTGTTTTGCCTTTCACTGCACCATTAGTAATTTTTTCTACATATTCAGCGTTGACACGTGATGCACGCTCTAATAAACGAGAGTGAATATAGAAAACGTCACCAGGATAAGCTTCACGACCTGGTGGACGACGTAACAACAATGATACTTGGCGATAAGCCCAAGCTTGTTTAGTTAAATCATCATATACGATTAAGGCATCTTCACCTTTATCACGGTAGTACTCACCCATTGAACAGCCTGCGTATGGTGCAATAAATTGCAATGCAGCTGAATCAGACGCTGCCGCAGCAACGATGGTTGTATATTCTAAAGCGCCGTGCTCTTCTAATTTACGGACAACGTTCGCAATAGAAGATGCTTTTTGACCGATAGCAACATAGATACATTTAACGCCAGTACCTTTTTGGTTGATAATCGCATCAATAGCAATCGCTGTTTTACCTGTTTGACGGTCACCGATGATTAACTCACGCTGACCACGACCTACAGGGATCATGGCATCAACAGATTTCAAACCTGTTTGTAATGGTTGATCTACCGATTGACGAGCAATAACGCCTGGCGCTACTTTCTCAATTGGCGCTGAACCTTCAGCTGCGATATCACCTTTACCATCGATTGGGTTACCTAAAGAGTCAACAACGCGACCCAATAAAGCTTCACCGACGGGTACTTCTAAAATACGGCCAGTACATTTAACGCTATCGCCTTCTGTGATGTGTTGGTAAGGACCTAATACCACCGCACCGACAGAGTCGCGTTCTAAGTTTAATGCCATACCAAATGTATTACCAGGGAACTCTAACATTTCCCCTGCCATTACATCGGCTAAGCCGTGAACACGTACGATACCATCGGTTACACCAACAACAGTACCTTCTGTGCGTGCTTCAGTTGCCCCATCAAAGCTTTCAATTCGCTTTTTGATTAGGTCACTGATTTCTGCTGAATTCAGTTGCATCTCTGTTTCCTCATTAACGGGCCGCTAGATTATAGCGTTGGCCAGTCTGTTCAATTTACCCAAGGCAGATCCATCAATAATCAGATCACCTGCACGAATAATCGCACCACCCAATAAGCTGGCATCAATTTTGGTAATTAATGTCACATCTCTGCCAGTACGTTTTTTCAACGCCGCAGCGATACTACTTTCTTGGTCTGATGTTAACGCCTTTGCAGTTGTTACATCAGCGGTCATAGTTTGTTCAGCTTCCGCTCGTAATTCTTCAAAAATCACGGCAATGTAAGCCAACAATTGTAGACGGTTATTCTCAGCTAATAATGCTAGAAAGTTATGAGCATCAACGCTCATTAACTCTCCAGAAATATCCGCTAGCAGCGTAACTACCTGCTCATCACTTACTGCTGGGCTAGTAATTATGGATTGCATTTTTGGATCTGCTACACATTGCGCTAATAACGCCAGTAAGTCAGACCAGCCCTTCAACTCGCCTTTTTCTTTTGCCAATGCAAATACTGCACTAGCATAGGGACGAGCGATGGTAATTGCTTCAGCCATCCTTTCTTCCTCTAGATCCGGCTAACCAATTCTTCTAACAAATCGGTATGTGCCTTGTCATCAATTTCACGGCTAAGAATTTTGGCAGCGCCAGCGATAGCAACGCTACCCACTTTTGTCCGCAACTCATCTCTTGCACGATTCGCTTCTTGTTTAATTTCTGCTTGTGCAGAAACTAAAATCCGCTCACCTTCAACCCGTGCATTTTCTTTAGATTCGTCAACGATTTCATTACCACGACGTTGTGCTTGGGTAATAATTTCATTCGCTTGTTCTTTCGCTTCGTGAATAACTTGTTGTGCGCGTTTTTCGGCTAACTCTTGCTCATGTTTACCGCGCTCTGCAGCCGCTAAACCATCAGCAATTTTCTTTTTGCGTTCGTCTAGCGCAGCCATAATTGGCGGCCATACATACTTCATGCAAAAACCAACAAACAGCGCGAACGCTATCATTTGCCCGATTATTGTTGCATTAAGATTCATGTTCGTACCTCGTGTTGTATTGCAAAAAAGTCTGTTGTTACCAACGAACTTTTATTATGCAACCGCAAACAGAATGTACATTGCTAAACCTACAGCAATCATAGGTACCGCATCAACTAGACCCATAACGATGAAGAATTGTGTACGTAACATTGGAATTAGTTCAGGTTGACGAGCTGCACCTTCAAGAAAGCGACCACCTAAGATACCGATGCCGACAGCTGCTCCTAAAGCACCTAGACCCATCATTAAAGCACCTGCAATATATAATAACGCTTGTTCCATTTCTTTCCCCTAACTTAAAAAGACAAATCAAAAATAAAATTAAAAATAACGTGAAACTAGTGATGTTCCTGGTGAGCCATATCCAGATAAACGATTGTTAGCGTCATAAAAATAAACGCCTGAAGTGTAATGATCAGGATATGGAAAATTGCCCACCCAATTTGTAACAGACCACCAAAAGAACCTAGTACTAATCCTGCGCCATACATAATCGCAATCAGGATAAAAATCATTTCGCCAGCGTACATATTCCCAAATAGTCGTAATGATAACGAGATTGGCTTAGCGATAAGGCCAATACCTTCTAGGAATATGTTGAACGGCATGCCCCATTTACCAAATGGTTGTAAGGTTAACTCGCCGATAAAACCGCCGAAACCTTTCATTTTGATGCTATAGAAGATGACGAGTGCAAACACACCGAAGGCCATGCCAAAGGTTGCATTTGGATCTGTTGATGGCACTACTTTGAAAAACACACTATGTGGATCCATACCAAATACCGCAGCACCGGTGAACTTAGCAGCTTCCGGAACTAAATCAATAGGAAGTAGATCCATTAAGTTCATCAGGAAAATCCAGACAAAAATGGTGAATGCTAAGGGAGCTACTAGCTCATTTCTACCTGAAAATGAACCTCGAACACTGTCATTAATGAAGTCGAGTATCCATTCTGCAAAGTTTTGAGCGCCTGTTGGTACGCCAGCGTGTGCTTTTTTAGCCACACCACGGAAGAACCACATCATCACTAAACCTAACAGGATTGACATGCCCATTGTGTCAACATTAATCGCCCAAAAGCCCATATCTGCAGCTTCTGCAGCATCATGAGCCAATCCCCATGAACCATCCTGATGTTGTCCGAACGTCAGATTTTGTAAATGGTGACGTATATATTCTGAAGATGTCATCGTTTCACTTGCCATATTTGTTTTAAGCCCGATTAAAATTTCCAAACAGCAAAGCAAGTTGTGACACAATAAATCCAGTCATTAGTGGCCCTGCTGATAATTTCAGCACAGCAAACCCGACTGCAAACATTAAGATGGTTAACACCCATCTTTCTAAGACACAACGATACGCTTTGCGTAAATTCATACCGGCATCCGATTTAGCCTGTGTTGCCGAGCTAATCAAATGCCACCTTTGTAACAATGTGTTGGCAATTGCAATGCCACCACCATAGAAACATGCTATTGAAGCACTGCTTCCTTGCCACCAAAGGGCAATTAAAACTGTTATCACCAGCGTTATAAGCTGCATCTTTATCAGATGATTAATTGGTTGAACTCTAATTCTTCTGTCCATACCAACACCGGCGTTTGATTTTGCCTTAAGCAAATCGCAACATTATAGCGATGCTCTCATTACTAGGTCAATGAAATTATAGGTACTTTTACATATGACATAACCCAAAACTCGTTTACTTCCTTTTGTATAGGCTTATAACTACCTTAATTCAGGTAACAATTTTTGTATTGCTATTGGGTAATACACAATTATCAGTTGACGACAGCGATGCCAGAAGGCTGATAATAGCAATAATCCAGAACCGATTATAAAGGCCGTAAAAGCAAAACTAAGACTGGCCACACCATAGTGTTCAAGCACGGTATTAAATACGAAAAGCACATAGAGTAATGCCGAAACCATAAGCGCTCTTCTGTCGATTGATATCGAAATTATTGCAAGGACAATATATAACACGGTTACCGATACTGCTTGCCAGAGGCCAATCTGGCTATCGAATATATTTAGCGCCGCAAAAATAGGATGGACAATCAACGGCGCCGCAATTAAATGTAACCAAAAAGCGACATCAGAGCGACGTGTTTGTCGTAATGTATCTGTCGAGTCCCACAACATGGCGAGTATAAAAACCCCGAGCCCCGCAACAAACGTTATCAACATAATCCATTGCCGCGCATCAGGTACTAATGCTAATAAAAGTAACATGATTCCAGTAACTAAAGTCCCCGTGCCTGCTGCGATAGTGATGGGAACCTTAAAACGCAGCCAATGTAACCATGCCGCCATCGCAGCAATCAGGCTTGGCCCTCCAATGCTAATTTCTTCGGTAAATCCGGCCGTTTGTAAAAAAATCATGCCTGTTACTAGCACGCCCCCCACAAACGCCAGTAACAGCATAATCGAAGGCAGTGCCATTCTGCGCTTACGCGTAAAATACTCAGCAAGGCCCCATGCCGTTATGGTTTGTAGCGTTGCGCCTAATAATAAATTAACGGACGAACCTATCCACGTGACAGATGTAAGCAATAATAAACTAGCAATCACTACAAAAATATCGTTAAAGCCTGTAATTAATCGGAAAGATTCTTCATCAACGACTGGTGATGAACTCTCCGCTGCAACATGATTTCGAAATGCAAGGGCTGCTTCTTTAGTCAAAATGCCTGCTTTGACTGCTGATGTAATATCTTCCTCACTGTACATGAAGCAATAATTCCTTAATATTTTCGAAGTTATTTTATTCGTTTAATGATTTGTTTTAATTCTGAAACATCCGCGTAATCAATGACCAGTTTGCCTTTACCGCTCACCGTATGTTTTATTGCGAATTTATCACCGAATTTTTCACTGACAAGACTTTCTATCTGCGTTATTTCTTCTAGGTGGCCTGTCGACTTTTCTACTGCTTCTTTTGCAGGCTTTAATAGCCGTCTGATGAGCTGTTCTGTTTCACGTACTGACAACCCTTTTTCAACGACATGCCTTGCACTATCGGATTGAGCCTCACCTTCAAGCGCCAACAAAGCGCGGGCATGACCCATCTCAAGATCGCAATTTTCTACTAATCGTTTTACATCATCGTTCAAGTTTCGTAATCGTAATAAGTTTGAAACTGCTGCTCGAGAACGCCCTACCGCTTCAGCGGCTTCTTGATGCGTCATCGTAAACTCTTCACGTAACCTATGCAGCGCGTTAGCTTCTTCCATTGGGTTTAAGTTTTCCCGCTGAATATTTTCGATTAATGCCATCGCAATCGCACTACGATCTGACACGTCACGCACTAAGGCTGGTATAAGATCTAAGCCGGCAAGTTTAGAAGCCCGCCAGCGTCGCTCACCTGCAATGATTTCATAACGTCCACCATCGACAGGGCGCACTACGATAGGCTGCACTAGACCTTGCGCTCGAATCGAGTCTGCAAGTTCATTTAATGATTCTTCTGACATATCAACACGGGGTTGATATTTACCCGGCTGAACCATATCGAGTGGAAAATATTGCAGGCTATCATCCAAACTTTCATCGTCATGCTGCACATCAGACAGTAGAGCATCTAATCCTCGGCCCAATCCTCGTTTTTTAATTGCCATTTATTTGTCCACTTTTTCAGGGGTTTTAGTACTTTCACGTCGCATAAACTCACTCGCCATTGCCATATAAGCAATCGAGCCACGCGAGCTTCGATCATAGCTGATAACGGGAATCCCGTGACTCGGTGCTTCAGCCAAACGGACGTTTCTTGGAATTATCGAATGAAATACTTTTTTATTAAAGTGTGTAATAAGTTGTCGTGAAACCTCACCCGCCAAATTGTTGCGCGCATCAAACATGGTACGCACTAAGCCTGTGACTTCTAGTGATGGATTAGCACGTTGTTTTACACGTTCAATGGTTTTCAATAATGAAGATAAGCCTTCCAACGCATAATATTCACACTGAATAGGAATCACGACACCTTTTGATGCCACCAAGGCATTCACTGTCAGCATGCTGAGTGATGGGGGGCAATCAATCAAGATGAAATCATATTTTTCACGGGTTGATTCTAAAGCTAGACGCAAACGGTGTTCACGTAATTTAACCTCTAACAACTGCACTTCAGCTGCCGTAAGATCGGAGTTTGTCGGCATGACGTCAAAGGTTAAATCGTCAGGTCGAACGATGGCATCAGCGGCTTTAGCGGTGGTCATGATGACATCGTAACTGCTTTTATCTATCGCTTCTTTATCCACACCACAGCCCGTAGAGGCATTTCCTTGTGGATCTAAGTCGATTAATAGTACTTTTTTACCCGCATCGGCTAAGGCCGCAGCTAAATTAACAGTGGTGGTGGTTTTCCCTACCCCACCTTTTTGATTGGTCACTGCGTAAATATTTCCCATTCACTCTGCCTTTAATTTTTAATCAAACGTACCAGGTGTCTTTTACCTTCGCAATTTGGGACATCCAGTGACACGACATCTTGCAGACTAAAGCCTTCAATATTCGCAGCTAATTCTTCCTCTGGATAAACGCCCTTCATAAGGACGAGACTGCCAGCATCATCGCAGTGTCTGCCAGCTAAATCAATAATGACATCAATCGTCGAGAAAGCACGCGCGGTTACAGTAGCAAACTTAGCTAGCTTAGCTTGCTCAACGCGGGCATGTACCACTGTTATATTGGTTAAACCAAGTTCAGATTTGACTTGCTGTAAAAACCGTGTTTTTTTTGAATTACTATCTAATAAGGTCACTGCCATGCTTGGATTGGCTATGGCAACAGGGATTCCGGGTAAACCCGCGCCAGTCCCTACATCCAATAATGAGGGCCCTGGAAGATAAGGTAAAACAGCCAAACTATCTAGAATATGACGGCTGATCATTTCTTGTGGATCGCGCACCGAGGTTAGGTTATATACCTTGTTCCACTTATCAAGTAGTTGAACATAAGTCAGTAATTGACTTATTTGTAGCTCGGTCAGATCCAGTTCTAAAGTGTTACAGCCTTGAAGTAATTGTTGCTTTAGTTGAGCGTCATCGATCATCCATTTATAACCTTACTCTGTTCGCCACGTTTCAAATGTACTAATAACAATGAAACTGCTGCTGGCGTCACACCCGAAATACGCGCGGCTTGGCCAAGACTATTAGGCCGAGCATTAGCTAGCTTTTCACGTACTTCGTTTGATAAACCGCGAACCGTTCCATAATCAATATCATCGGGCAGCGCTGTCATTTCATGACGTTTCAAGCGATCAATTTCAGTTTGCTGACGAGTGATGTAACCTGCATATTTAGTATGAATCACCACTTGCTCAGAAACATCTTCATCCAACATCGTTTCTTCACCCATCAGTAATAATAAAGCCGCATAATTTACTTTAGGACGACGTAGTAGGTCTAATGCCGTATTCACCTTATTAAGTGGCTCACCTAAAACTTGTTCCGCTACGTTCTGGTCCACATTTTCTGGCGTGAACTTATAGGCAGTTAGTCGCTCGGTTTCTTTGGCCACCGCTTCTTGTTTTGCAGAGAATATCGCCCAACGTTCATCGCTAACCAAACCTAACTCACGACCTTTAGGTGTCAATCTAATATCGGCATTATCTTCACGCAATAACAAACGATATTCTGCACGGCTAGTAAACATACGATAAGGTTCGCGGGTACCTAAGGTAATCAAGTCATCGATCATCACGCCGATATACGCTTCGTCACGACGTGGGAACCAAGCATCTAACCCCCGTGCTTGCAAGCCGGCATTAATACCCGCAATCAAACCTTGGGCAGCGGCTTCTTCATAACCCGTGGTGCCGTTGATTTGCCCTGCGAAAAACAAACCTGCCATATGTTTAGTTTCTAACCACGGCTGTAAATCACGTGGATCAAAATAGTCATACTCAATCGCATAACCAGGTCGAGTAATGTGGGCATTTTCTAGGCCTTTCATTGACCGCACTATTTCATACTGCACATCAAACGGTAAACTCGTTGAAATGCCGTTTGGATAGACTTCACCACAATTTAAACCCTCTGGTTCAAGGAATATTTGATGAGAGGTGCGATCAGCAAACCGTACAACCTTGTCTTCAATCGACGGGCAATAACGTGGACCTATACCTTCAATTTCACCACTGTACATAGGTGAACGATCCAAATTGTTGCGGATAACGTCATGTGTCGCTTCATTAGTATGGGTGATATGACAGGAAATCTGTGCCGGATGATCGGAACGCTTGCCCAAAAATGAAAAGATCGGTGTTGGTGTATCACCTGGTTGCTCTGCTAGTTGAGAGTAATCAATACTATTGGTAGCAATACGTGGTGGGGTACCTGTTTTTAAACGATCCACTCTAAACGGTAAGGCACGGAGTCTTTGTGACAGCGTCATCGAAGCCGGATCACCCGCGCGGCCACCTTGGTGATTTTGCATACCAATATGAATCAAGCCGCCCAAGAATGTGCCCACTGTCAGTACGACTGATTTAGCGGAAAAACGTAAACCTGCTTGAGTCACCACACCGACAACGCGATCATTTTCGACCACGAGGTCATCTACGGTTTGTTGAAATAAATAGAGATTGGGTTGGTTTTCAAGATAGTTGCGAACCGCTGCTTTATAACGAACTCGATCTGCTTGAGCACGCGTTGCCCTCACTGCAGGACCTTTGCTTGCATTCAAGATACGAAACTGAATACCGCCCTTATCGGCGGCTTGCGCCATAATGCCGCCAAGCGCGTCGATCTCTTTAACCAAATGACCCTTGCCTATACCGCCGATAGCGGGGTTACAGCTCATTTGACCTAATGTTTCGATATTCTGCGTCAGCAACATCGTTTTCACGCCCTGACGCGCAGAAGCCAATGCGGCCTCAGTACCAGCATGACCGCCGCCGACAACAATCACATCATAATGATCTTGATAACTCATAACACACCAAACACACTTAAAATTAATGATCGTGTATTTTAACATGCGTGCAATAATTATGAGTCAAAATGATTGCAGCCTCTAATTTCACTGTTGCCATAACTGACTGACAGTACAAGATTTTACCTCAGATTGATCCATGTTATAGTCGCAGCCAACCTCACTTATGGAACAAATTTACTATGGAAAAGAACACTGGTATTAAACGGATTTTATACGCAACGCTTTACTCATGGCAGGGCTTTAAATCTGCTATTACTAACGAATCGGCCTTTCAACAGGAATTTCTTGCGGTCATTTTACTCGGAGGACTGAGCTTTTTTCTTGATGTGACCGCCTATGAACAGCTGGCAATGATCATCAGTTTGGTTGTCATTCTCATTGTTGAGATATTAAACTCCGCTATCGAATGTGTAGTAGATCGCGTGGGCACAGAACATCATGCGCTATCAGGACGCGCCAAAGATTACGGTTCTTTGGCCGTTTTGTTATGCATACTGATTGCCACCGCCATCTGGGCTACCATCCTCATTTAATGTCTATTTACTGTGGTCTACGGTAAGCATGGATTAACAGGAAGCCGCCCAACAAAATCATGGGTAATGATAAAATTTGTCCCATCGTCAGCCAATCAAAAGCAAAATAACCGTATTGCTGGTCGGGAATGCGAACCAACTCAACCAGAGTTCTAAACACACCATAACCCAATAAAAACATGCCTGATACAGCTGCCGTAGGTTTAGGCTTGGCCGAATAGAGCCATAAAATAATGAATAAAACCACCCCTTCTAATACCGCTTCATAGAGCTGCGAAGGATGGCGTGGTAGCGGACCGCCATGAGGGAAGACCATTGCCCAAGGCACATCACTCACTTTTCCCCATAACTCACCATTAATAAAGTTACCAATGCGACCAAAAAACAAGCCGATTGGTACCATCGGTGCAATAAAGTCGCTAATAGCGAAAAAAGATTTCCCTGTTTTTCTTGCAAAAAACCAAAATGCAGCCAGCACACCTAATAGACCACCATGGAATGACATGCCACCCTGCCATATCTTTAATATATTTAGTGGGTTAGCCAGCGTATTTGGCAGATCATAAAAAATAACAGAGCCTAGCCGACCACCGATAATGACACCAATTGCACCATAGAATAATAAGTCTTCAACTTGTTCAGCAGTCCAACCATAGCGCTCAGCGCGTAAACGTCCTAACCACCACGCACCAACAAAGCCACATAAGTACATTAAGCCGTACCAATGAATTTGTAACGGCCCTAAAGACAAAGCTACGGGATCAATTGTGGGATATACCATTGTTATTTCACCTAGATAAATTTTCTCACTATGATAACAAGCCTTGTAGCAAATCAATAATCCGTTTATACGCACCAAGACGGCGCAAGCTGTCGCTAAGCCGCACTAAAATGAACCGACATTATCAATGAAAAACAAACAAACCAAACCTAACACTATGAATTAAAATGAAATCCTCATGTTGGCACACATACTGCAAAACCTGTTGCAGTCTGAATACATAATGTTGTCATAGAACAACAACATCGCATTCAAACGATTTTATTATTTTTATTTAATAGTCACGAGGAATGAACAATGAACCTGAAAAAAATCTCAACGTTATGTTTAGCAGCAAGTACTTTAGTTGCCACATCGTCAGCAATGGCATGGGAAAGTGCTGATGGCGCTTGGTCTACAAGTGCAAGCGTAGCGCTATCATCTGAATATGTATGGCGCGGTATTACCCAAACTGATAGCGATCCTGCCATTTCTGGTAGCTTCGATGTCGGTCACTCAAGTGGTGCTTATGCTGGTGCATGGGCATCAAATGTTGACTTTGGTGATGATGCTTCTCTTGAAATTGACTACTACGCTGGTTTTGCAAGTGACATCGCTGAAACGGGCGTATCGTACGACCTAGGGGTTATATACTACGATTACCCAGGCGTATCAGAACTAAACTATGACTTCACAGAGTTATACGGTTCATTAAGCTATAGCTTCTTAACAGCAGGTGTTGCATATACTGTCGATGCCGATAACAAAGCTGCTGAAGATAACGTTTATTATTCTTTAGATGCGGGTTATGACATCGGCGCATTCAGCCTAGCCGCTGGTGTAGGTTACTATGACTTTGATGCTGGTGGTGAGTACACAAACTACCACGTAGGCGCTTCAACTGAACTTGCTGGTTTTGGTTTAGATCTGACTTACTCTGCCGTTGATAATGATGGTGAAGCACTAGGTGGTGACGACCAATTCATCTTCACAATTTCTAAATCACTGTAATACTTTTTGGGTCGCCTTAGATTCTCGAGGCGACCATTTATTTACAAGGAATATTTTATGAAACAAGTAGTAGCGATAATCAAGCCTTTTAAGCTTGATGATGTCCGCGAATCGTTGTCCGAAATTGGTATTCAAGGTTTAACTGTTTCTGAAGTTAAAGGTTTTGGCCGCCAAAAAGGACACACTGAGCTATATCGTGGCGCAGAATATGTGGTAGATTTTTTACCTAAACTCAAACTTGACATTGCGATTGATGACGACTTAGTTGATCAAGTTATCGAAGCAATTACTAAAGGTGCTAACACTGGAAAAATTGGTGATGGCAAAATCTTTGTATATCCATTAGAGCAAGTGGTTCGGATTCGCACAGGCGAAACCGGCTCCGAAGCCCTATAGTTTGAGGAGCATCAAATGGAAAATGTAACAAATCAAATTTTTGAACTCCAGTATGCCTTAGACACCTTTTATTTCTTGGTGATGGGTGCATTGGTTATGTGGATGGCTGCTGGCTTCTCAATGTTAGAAGCAGGCCTTGTGCGAGCAAAAAACACCACTGAAATTTTAACGAAAAATGTCTTATTGTTTGCAATTGCCTGTACTGCTTATATGGTCGTTGGTTATGACATCATGTACGACGGCGGCATCTTCTTAAAAGGTATTGCTGGTGGTGATACGTTAACCGCTGATGCTTTAGCGGCGTCAGCAGAAGCAGGTTTTGATGGTGGTTCTGTTTACTCTACAGCGTCAGACTTCTTCTTCCAAGTTGTATTCGTGGGCGCAGCTATGTCCATTGTGTCTGGTGCGGTTGCTGAACGAATGAAGTTATGGGCTTTCGCTGCTTTCGCAGTAGTTATGACAGCATTCATCTACCCAATGGAAGGATCTTGGACTTGGGGTGGTGGTGAAGTATTTGGAATGTACAGCTTAGGCGACCTTGGTTTCCTTGATTTTGCTGGGTCAGGTATTGTTCATATGGCCGGTGCAGCAGCGGCATTAGCTGGCGTAATCTTACTTGGTGCACGTAAAGGTAAATATGGTCCTAACGGTGAGATTCGTCCAATCCAAGGTGCTAACTTACCTATGGCAACACTAGGTACCTTCATCTTATGGATGGGTTGGTTTGGCTTTAATGGTGGTTCAGTATTAAAACTAGGTGATGTGGCGAGCTCTAATGCCGTGGCAATGGTATTCCTAAACACTAATGCTGCAGCTGCTGGTGGTGTAATTGCTGCCCTGATCGTTGCTAAACTCATGTTTGGTAAAGCTGATTTAACCATGATTTTAAATGGTGCATTAGCTGGTCTAGTAGCCATTACCGCTGGCCCAGATACACCAACACCACTCATCGCTACAATGATTGGTGCTGTCGGTGGTGCATTGGTAGTACTTTCTATTGTAACCTTGGACAAGATGAAACTTGATGATCCAGTCGGCGCTATCTCAGTTCATGGTGTAGTTGGTTTATGGGGTCTATTCGCAGTACCATTAACTAACCCTGATGCGACCTTTATGGCACAGTTGATTGGTGCAGCAACCATCTTTACTTGGGTCTTCGTGACAAGTTTTGTAGTTTGGTTAGTAATCAAAATGGTGATGGGTATCCGAGTCAGCGAAGAAGAAGAGTACGAAGGTGTTGATTTAAGTGAATGTGGTATGGAAGCATATCCAGAGTTCACTAATAATACTAAGTAAACCTTTTCTTAGTTAGTTTAAACTTAAGGGCGACTCATTAATCGAGTCGCCCTTTTTTATTGTCTGCTTGCAATATAATTGTCCACATATTACTTTTATAACACTCACCATGAATAAAGGTCACTTCCTATGGATAACTCATCATCCGCTACAACAGATTTTTTATCTATCACCGTAAGACTACTTGGCTTAATAATGCTACTTATTGGCTTGTTTATCGGCATTAAGGTAATTTTTGAGGCCTGGAATCTTTATAAAGAGCCCCAAAATATTGAACGATTTGCTGATGCGATTGAACAAGGCTCACATCTCGACATCATGCTTGCCAAGTTCACAGCTCAAGCCACACCGAAAGTAAACAACGACGAATCTACTGCTCAACAAGTCATGCCAAAGTCTGACTCAAGCACCGAGTCATTACGGCTTACTTACTTTTTAGCCTGGGTCATCGCCATCTTATTATTAATGGTTGTTGGAGGTCTGGCATCTAGTGCCATTAGAACGGGTGGGCAACTTGCTTTATATGATTTACAGGTTAAACGTTTTGCGCGGCAACTAATTGAGGAAGCACGCAAAACTAGTCCTAACGAACGGTAAAGTTAAGACCTACTCTTCTCGCTTATGCAACATCAAGCTCATAACACCGACAATCACTAACAATACACCCAAAGCAATCTTAACGGTAAATGGTTCACCTAAGAGATAAACAGCCAAACCAATGGTAAATATCGGCCCTAACATACCAACAACACCTGTTTGAGCTGGGCCAATACGATGTATGGCTTCGGTCATCATAAAACTCGGTATAACCGTACTAAAAATAACCAGCATACAGAGCCATAACCAAGCTGCATTCGTTATTGTTAATTGAGCAAAATCTACAATGAATAGGCCGTGCAATATGCCAAAAATACTCGATGCGATCATCGCAATACTGGTAAATAACTTACTTCCTAGCTGCTTTATAAAAGAGCGACTCAACAAAACGTAGAAAGCAAAACTTAACGCTGACCCCAACACCAAACTAACACCATGAACCACATTGTTACCTGTTAGTTGTAATTCTTGACTCATTACGACAAAAAGGCCGGCGTAGGTGATAATTAATGCAAATACAAGCCGACGTGTCAGCCCTTCATTAAATAAGAAGTAACCGATCACCGCCACCATAAAAGGATAGGTAAACAAACTCAACCTTTCTAGCTGAGCACTGATTAACTCAAGTCCCATTAAGTCTAATAATGAGGCGAAATAATAGCCTAAGAATCCGAGCAATAAGATCGCTCTTAGCGTAACAAAGTTAAGCGGTGAGGGATTCGATTCGCAACGTAGCAACCAGAACAAAATCATCAGATAAATAGGCAAAGCTAATGCCATACGCAATGCCAGTACTGCGTCAGCATCTAAGCCTTGTTGGTATAAAAATTTGATGAAAATTGATTTTAGCGAAAACAGCAAAGTGCCAAATATCGCCAAAAAGAAGCCTATTAATAGATTCTTATTGGCTAAACGAGTCACATTAGCGGTGTTTATATTCAGCATCGATAGTTATCACAGATATGACAGGAGAGAATGTTACACACTTGGCTTTCACCCTGAACCACTGCGGTTTAATAAAGTTACCATACCTTATTCGCATGCTCAGAGGCATAACGAGCAGCTCGATGGCACAAGGTTTAGTTGAGTGACGGTATATTATCAACCAACTTCAATAGCTAAAGATCAGATAAAGAAGAACCTATTTTTGATGGTATGGCTCACTCAACTTATGTACCGAGTTAACAAGTCGTTCCATCTTTTCAGGTGCAATAGTAGGATGAATACCATGACCTAAGTTAAACACATGGCCTGTTTCACCCTTGCCGAAACTTGCTAAAACGCCAGCCACTTCTTGTTCTACACGGTCTGCAGAGGCATAGAGTACACAAGGGTCCATATTACCTTGCAAGGTTACTTTATCACCAACACGTTGCCGTGCTTGGGCAAGATCGGTAGTCCAATCAAGACCTACGGCATCAACGCCCGTTTCGGCCATCAACTCTAACCACTGACCGCCACCTTTAGTAAACAAGGTAATGGGCACTCTTCGGCCTTCACTTTCACGGCTCAAACCAGCGACAATTTTTTGCATATAGGCGAGAGAAAATGTTTGGTAATTTTCAGTACTTAGCGCGCCACCCCATGTATCAAATAACATAATGGCTTGTGCGCCAGCAGCAATCTGAGCATTCAAATAGGCGGTAACTGAGTCTGCTAAAACATTCAGTAAGGCGTGCATTTGTTTAGGTTCATCAAACATCATGCCTTTTACTTTGGCAAAATCTTTGCTCGAACCACCTTCAACCATGTAACACGCTAATGTCCAAGGGCTACCACTGAAACCAATCAGTGGTACTTTACCGTCAATTTCGCGTCGGGTCAGACGAATCGCATCCATCACATAGCCGAGGTTGTCTTCCATATCTGGCACACCGAGCTTGGCAATATCAGCTGCAGACTTGATAACACTACTAAATTTAGGTCCTTCGCCAGATACGAAATGCAAGCCTAGGCCCATCGCATCGGGAATAGTCAAAATATCCGAAAAAATAATCGCTGCATCTAAATCAAAACGGCGCAGTGGTTGTAATGTCACTTCACAGGCAAGTTCTGGTGTCGTACACAACGTCATGAAATCGCCGGCTTTCGCCCGCACTTCACGATACTCTGGTAAATAACGACCAGCTTGGCGCATAACCCATACAGGCGTCTTGTCTACGGGTTGACGTTGTAGTGCACGTAAATAGCGATCGTTTTTTAATTCTGACACGGTAAATCCTTTGACGGTTTTAGTTCTGAACTCCAGGTGTGGCTTACAAATTAGACCTTTAAATAATCTAGAATACCTTCACCTGCTTGGCGTCCTTCCCAAACAGCGGTCACCACAAGATCTGAACCACGCACCATATCACCACCGGCGAATATTTTTTTGTTCGTCGTTTGGAATGCACATTTGCCATTTTCTGGCGCAATAACACGACCACTATCATCAATATCAACACCAAAGTCAGCAAACCACGGTGCAGGGCTCGGCCGGAAACCAAAAGCAATAACAACGGCATCCGCAGGAATAATTTCTTCGCTACCAGGTACTGGTTGCGGGCTACGACGACCGCGTTCATCTGGTTCACCCAAAGCCGTAGTAATTACTTTAATACCTTCAACTTTACCGTTACCCACAACTTCAATCGGTTGACGATTCCATAAAAACTCAACGCCTTCTTCACGTGAATTGTTTACTTCACGACGTGAACCCGGCATATTTTCTTCATCACGACGATAGGCACATTGAACACTAGTAGCGCCTTGGCGAATCGCAGTACGGTTACAATCCATCGCTGTATCACCACCACCTAATACAATGACTTTTTTGCCCGCAAGATCGACATAATTTTCTGGGTTTAAATCTAATAACTGTTTGTTGTTCGCTACCAAGTAAGGTAGCGCTTCATAAACACCCGGCATATCTTCACCCGGGAAACCGCCTTTCATGTATGTATATGTACCCATACCGAGGAACACTGCATCGTATTCATCTAGTAAGGCTTGGAACTGAATATCACTACCAATTTCGGTGTTTAATACAAATTCAACACCCATGCCTTCCAATATTTCACGTCGACGGGTAACAACTTCTTTTTCAAGTTTAAACTCAGGAATACCAAAGGTTAATAATCCACCAATTTCAGGATGTTTATCAAAAACCACTGGTGTTACACCACCTCGTACTAAGATATCTGCACAGCCCAAACCAGCTGGACCAGCGCCGATAATCGCCACGCGCTTACCCGTTTGTTTAACACCCGACATATCAGGGCGCCAGCCTTGCGCGAAAGCAGTATCGGTAATATATTTTTCAACCGAACCAATGGTCACCGCACCAAAGCCATCGTTTAAGGTGCATGCGCCTTCACATAAGCGATCTTGTGGACATACTCGTCCACAGATTTCAGGCAATGTATTGGTTTGATGTGCCAATTCTGCCGCTTGCTCTATATTGCCTTCACTGACCAATTTCAACCAGTTTGGTATGTAGTTGTGTACCGGACACTTCCATTCACAGTATGGATTACCACACTCTAAACAGCGCTCTGATTGCTCTGCAGCCTGAGGCTGTTCGAAGCTTTCGTAAATTTCACCAAAACCTTCAATGCGTTTTTTTGCTTCAAACTTTTTTGGATCGTGACGACCTACTTCTAGAAATTGGAACGTATTTTTAGCCATAATTTTTATTTGCCCATTCTTACAGGTGTTTTATGCTGCTTTACTTGGTGAGGTCAGCAAAGTTGCTAATGCTGCCGCTTTCGGTTTAACCAACCAGAATTGTTGCAAGCGTTGCTCGAACATATCTAACAATTGGTTACCCCAGTCACTGCCTGTTTCACGGACGTGATCTTCAATTAAACCTTTCAAATGCAAAACATGTTCAGATAACAAGTCGTCATTCATTCGAATCAATTCAACTAGTTCAGGGTTGTAGCGTTTCTCAAAGGTATCTTCGATATCGAGTACATAAGCAAAACCGCCCGTCATACCAGCACCGAAGTTCAAGCCTGACTCGCCTAATACTGCAACAACGCCGCCAGTCATATATTCGCAACCGTGGTCGCCAATGCCTTCAACGATTGCCGTTGCACCCGAGTTCCGGACAGCAAAACGTTCGCCAGCCATACCCGCTGCATATAACTTGCCGCCCGTTGCACCATATAAACAAGTATTACCCATGATGCTAGCTTCTTGGGTAGCAAAATGACTTTCTGGTGATGGGTAAATGACTAGCTTGCCCGCCGCCATACCTTTACCCACGTAATCATTAGCATCACCTTCCAATCGCATTTCTAAACCGCCGGCATTCCACACTCCAAAACTTTGGCCCGCAGAACCTTTAAGTTGCATTCTAATAGGCGTATCGCTCATACCATAGTTACCGTGATGGCGAGCAATTTCACCCGAAATACGTGCACCAATAGAACGGTTAATATTGCGAATATCATACTCAAAGAAGCCACCTTTTTTATTAGCAATGACCTCTTTCATGTCCACAATCATTTGCTCTGCTAATTCACCTTTGTCATAAGGTGTATTTTTTGGCTCGACACAATACTGCGGCTTATCTGCAGCAACACCAGCATTTGATAACAATGGCGTCAAATCAAGTTTGTGCTGTTTATCGGTTATACCCGGCAAAATTTCAAGTAAATCTGTACGGCCAATTAATTCTGCCATACTGCTAACACCGAGAACAGCTAACCATTCTTGTGTTTCACGAGCAACAAACTGGAAGTAGTTCATCACCATTTGCGGCAAACCAATAAAGTGTTTGCTACGTAAAGCGTCATTTTGAGTTGCCACACCGGTTGCACAGTTATTTAAGTGACAAATTCGTAGGAATTTACAGCCTAAAGCGACCATTGGACCGGTACCAAAACCAAAACTTTCAGCACCTAAAATCGCGGCCTTAATAACATCAAGCCCAGTTTTTAAACCACCGTCTGTTTGTAGGCGTACTTTGTCTCGTAAGTCATTAGCACGTAAGGTTTGATGTGCTTCAGACAGGCCCAACTCCCAAGGTCCACCGGCATACTTAACAGAGGTTAGAGGACTTGCCGCTGTACCACCGTCATAGCCTGAAATCGTAATTAAATCTGCATATGCTTTTGCAACACCAGCTGCAACGGTGCCCACACCCGCTTCAGAAACGAGCTTCACTGAAATCAATGCAGCAGGATTCACTTGTTTCAAGTCAAAAATTAGCTGCGCTAAATCTTCGATTGAATAGATATCATGATGCGGCGGTGGTGAAATCAAGGTAACGCCTGGAACCGAGTGACGTAAAGTTGCAATCATTTGATTGACCTTACCACCAGGTAATTGACCACCTTCACCAGGCTTAGCACCTTGCGCTACTTTGATTTGTAACACTTCAGCATTCACCAAGTAATTTGGCGTGACACCAAAGCGACCTGAAGCAACTTGTTTGATCTTAGAAACACGTTCCGTACCGTAACGAGCAGGATCTTCACCACCCTCACCAGAATTAGAACGTCCACCTAAACGGTTCATTGCCGTTGCCATTGCTTCATGCGCTTCAGGCGATAATGCACCTAAAGACATACCCGCACTATCAAAACGTGACAAGATTTTAGCTATCGGCTCAATCTTATCTAATGCTAGAGGTACATCAGCCGCTTTAAGTGCTAATAAGTCACGCAAGACCATTGCAGGTCGGTCATTAACCAAATCAGCATAGGTTTTATAATCATCATAATTACCGCCTTGCACTGCTTTTTGCAGCGTAGCGATAATGTCAGGATTATAAGCATGATATTCACCACCGTGAACAAACTTCAATAAACCGCCTTGCTCACGTTTTTTACGGTTATTCCAAGCACGATCAGCCAATGCTTGTTGATCCGCCTGAATTTCTTCAAAACCTGTACCACTGATACGGCTAGTAGTCGCAGTGAAGCATTTACTTACTACCGCTTCATTTAAACCGATAATTTCATACAACTGGGCACCTCGGTAACTGGCAATGGTTGAAATACCCATTTTTGAAATGATCTTGAACAAGCCTTTGTTGATACCTTTGCGGTAACGGTTACATGCTTCAGGTCGTGATAGTTGTTTAATTTCACCAGTAACAATCAAATCATTTAATGTTGCATACGCTAAATACGGATAAATAGCCGTTGCACCGTTACCGATCAATACTGCAAAGTGGTGTGAATCACGCGCCGTTGCCGTTTCAACAACGATATTGGCATTACAACGCAAGCCAGCCTTAATTAAACGCTGATGTACCGCACCCGTTGCCAATAAAGCATGAACGGGTAATTGATCTTGTGCAACGCCACGATCCGTCAGAACAACAATGACCGCACCATCACGTACTGCTTGTTCAGCTTGTTGTACAACAGCATCTATCGCTGCTTCCAGACCTACTGGTGCTGAATAAGCTAATGAAATCGTTACGGCTTTATATTCACTGTCACTATCACCCAAAGTAACTAACTGGCGGAAGCGACTTTCAGACAATACAGGTGAATTAACCACGACACGTTGGGCATGGTCAGCGCCTTCTTCAAACAAATTACGTTCTTGGCCAAAACATGTTTCCAATGACATCACAATACTTTCACGTAAAGGGTCAATGGGTGGATTGGTTACTTGTGCAAACTGCTGACGGAAATAATCAAACAACGAACGTTCACGTTGTGACATCACGGCAAATGGTGTGTCATCGCCCATTGATCCCATTGCTTCTTGTCCAGACTCAGCTAAAACACGAAGCACTTGGTCGCGTTCTTCAAAGCTGACTTGGTATAGCTTTTCGTGAGCAGCGAGATCATCACCTTCAATTGTAGGTAAGGTTTCATCATCCGCTTTATCTTCTAAGCGTTGTAAATGTGTTTCGATCCATTCGCGGTAAGGTTGCGCTTTTTTCAATGCATTATTAATATCTTCAGGCAGCAAAAGCTCGCCGGTAGAGGTATCAACAGCTAACATTTGACCTGGCTTTAAACGGCCTTTAGCAACAACATCTTCCGGTTGGTATTTATAAACACCCACTTCCGAAGCAATTGTGATATGACGATCTTTAGTGATGATATAACGTGCTGGTCGCAAACCATTACGATCTAAAGTACAAGCGGCATAACGACCATTAGTTAATACTACACCCGCAGGACCATCCCAAGGCTCCATGTGCATAGAATTGTAGTCATAAAATGCTTTTAGATCTTTATCCATGGTGTTGTCATTCTGCCATGCCGCAGGCACGAGCAAACGCATCGCACGGAACATATTGACACCACCGGCCATTAGAGCTTCCAACATGTTATCCATGCTGGATGAGTCTGATCCCGTAGCACCAACAAGTGGACGAATATCGTCCATATTGTCGATCAATGACGTCGCAAATTTTGCGCCTCGGGCTAAAGCCCAGTTTCGGTTACCTTGCACAGTGTTAATTTCACCATTGTGCGCTAAATAACGGAAAGGTTGCGCCAACTTCCATTGTGGCCACGTATTGGTAGAAAAACGTTGATGGAACACACAGATTGCGGTCTCCATACGTTTATCCTCTAAATCTTTATAAAAGGTAGGTAGATACGCAGGCATCACTAAGCCTTTGTACGATACCACTTGTGACGATAAGCTCGGGATATAAAATGCAGCATCATCCGTCACTGATTTTTCAGCTAAACGACGCGCAATATATAAGTGACGCTCAAATGCTGCGACGTCCATCTCTGAACCCGCATTCACAAAAACCTGACGCATGATCGGCAATAATGCCATGGCAGTTTCACCACATGCGGTTTCAGCATCGACCGGTACATCACGCCAGCCCAAGACTTCAAGACCTTGTCCTATCAATTGTTGCGTAACAATCGCCTGATTAATTTCAGCTTTTGTAGCATCTTGCGATAAAAACACCATGCCCACGGCGTAATTTTCAGCGAGCTTAAAACCAAGCTCAGCGGCAATCGCACGGAAAAACCCATCTGGCTTTTTCATTAAAAGACCACAGCCGTCACCCGTCTTACCGTCGGCGCCAATTGCACCCCGATGCGTTAGGTTACCTAATGCTTCAATCGCAGTTTCAACTAGCCAATGACTAGGTTTGCCGTCCATCTGAGCGATCAGACCGAAGCCGCAGTTATCTTTTTCAAATTCTGGCCGATAAAGGCCTTGTGTTAATTCTGTTGGCTGACTCACGTCCGTACCTTCAAATTACAGTTAACGCCTGTCTCCTCGTCACCCTATGCAGATGAGGAGCACTGTCTTTAGAAATAAAAGACGGCAAATTGGATCAACTATTATAACGATTGATCTAACACCATTCAATGACTAGACCACTTTTGCATACCATATATCCCCTACAAACTTCCCTAATTTCAATAAAATAGCTAAAATGTCATGTTGATTTAAAGAAATATAATGGAAAAATCATGGATAATCCAGTAATTGGCGTCGTCATGGGAAGTAATAGTGATTGGCCTGTGATGCAAAAAGCAGTTGAACAACTTGAGGCCTTTGGCATCGCTTATGAAGCTAAAGTTGTTTCCGCACATCGCACTCCTGATTTACTCACTGAATATGCCGTCACCGCTCAAGATAGAGGCATCACCTGCATTATTGCTGGCGCAGGTGGCGCAGCACATTTACCCGGCATGTTGGCGGCAAACACCATCATTCCAGTGCTTGGCGTACCGGTCCCATCACGCTATTTAAAAGGCCAAGATTCCTTATTATCTATTGTCCAAATGCCCAAAGGCATCCCTGTAGCAACCTTCGCAATCGGTGAAGCAGGCGCTGCAAATGCCGCATTATTTGCAATTGCACAATTAGCGACTACAGACAGTGATCTCGCAGCTAAACTGGAACAATTCCGCAAAGATCAGCACCAAGCGGTGTTAAATATGACGCTTCCTCCACAATAGCACTCTACTTAATTATTTAAAGACTCATCATTATGATATTACCTGGCGCAACTCTCGGCATGCTCGGCGGCGGTCAACTAGGCCGCATGTTTACCACTGCTGCTCAAACGATGGGCTATAACGTGATCGTATTAGATCCTGACGCCAATAGTCCGGCAGGCATCATCGCTGACCAGCATATCTGTGCAAAATATACTGATGAAGCCGCACTGCAGCAATTAGCTGAATTATGTGATGCCGTGACCACCGAGTTTGAAAACATTCCTGCCGCGACCTTGTCTTTTTTAGAAGCTCAAACCGTTGTTCACCCCTCATCAAAAGCACTTGCCACAACACAAAACCGCATCATTGAAAAACAATTTATTGCCTCACTAGGCATTCCTGTCGCACCATTTGCAGCCATTCGTTCACTCAATGACATAGATACGGTTGCAGCCAGTTTTCAACTACCTGCAATATTAAAGGTTGCTAACTTTGGTTATGATGGCAAAGGTCAAGTCGTCTGTGAAACCATTGAAGCGGTACGCGAAGCCTTCCAAGCATTAGGTGAAGTGGAATGTGTACTTGAACAACGTATTAATCTAGAACGTGAAGTATCGACGGTATTAGCGCGCGCTCAATCCGGCGATATTACCAACTTCCCCGTCGCAGAGAACGTCCATATCAATGGTATTTTGCACGCAACGACTGTACCTAGCAGCGTAGCCGATCATCTCGCACAAACAGCTATTCAAATGGCCGATAAGATCGCTGAAGGCTTAGGCTATGTAGGCATCATGGCTGTCGAGTTTTTCATTTCTCAAGAAGGTGATGTCATCGCGAATGAGATTGCACCGCGTCCACATAACTCAGGCCATTTCACACTTGATGCCTGCGAAACATCACAATTTGAACAGCAAGTGCGTATGTTATGTGGATTGCCTTCTGGCAATTGTGAGCTTACATCACCTGTAGTGATGATCAACATTCTCGGTGATGTTTGGGGCAGTAGTGTGCCACATTGGGATACATTGCTATCGCAACCCAATAACAAACTGCATTTATATGGGAAAAAAGAAGCACGTCCCGGTCGAAAAATGGGCCATTTTAATGTGCTTGCCGCTAATATTGAACAAGCAACGGCTATTGCCAATCAGTCCTTTTCTGACTTGCAAGCAGATTAAATTCAAAGCTTACTGAGTTAGGAAAGTGAGTAAATATTACTAGGAGACGGGGAAGCATCCCCGTCGTGACTAGTTTTTAGCTTTAATGTTTAGCTTAGCTTAAACATTAAAGCGGAAATGCATAACATCGCCATCTTTGATAATGTACTCTTTACCTTCTAGACGCCATTTACCTGCATCTTTTGCGCCTTGCTCGCCTTTATATTGGACATAATCCTCGTAACCAATCACTTCTGCGCGAATAAAACCTTTTTCAAAGTCAGTATGAATAACGCCCGCACCTTGCGGCGCCGTCGCACCCACACGAACTGTCCAAGCGCGTACTTCTTTTACGCCTGCGGTGAAATAGGTTTGCAGACCCAATAAGGCATAACCGCTACGAATAACACGATTTAAACCAGGCTCTTCTTGACCTAACTCTGCTAGAAATTCATTTTTCTCTTCAGCATCAAGCTCCGCAATTTCAGATTCAATGGCCGCACAAATACTCACAATCGGTGCGCCTTCTTTTTCTGCATAGGCCGTTAAAAGATCGAGCAAAGGATTATTTTCAAAGCCATCTTCTGCCACGTTGGCGATATACATAGTTGGTTTGATAGTAATCAGATGAACTTCGTTTAATAGGGCTAGTTGCTCAGCATCTAAGCTCATTGTTCTGACTAACTTACCTTCATTTAGTACGTCACGAATCTCAGTTAATAATTCCAATCGTGCTTTAGCGGTTTTATCACCACCTTTTGCATCACGCGTTGTTTTAGTAATCGCTTTTTCAACGCTTTCTAAGTCAGCTAAACACAGTTCAGTATTGATCACTTCAACGTCATCAAGTGGCGACACTTTATTCGCTACGTGAATAACATTATCATCATTAAAACAACGCACCACGTGAGCAATAGCATCAGTTTCGCGAATATTAGCAAGAAACTTGTTACCTAGCCCTTCACCTTTTGATGCACCTGCCACTAAACCCGCGATATCAACAAACTCCATCGTTGTTGGTAATATCCGCTCTGGTTTCACAATGGCGGCTAATGCATCCATTCTCAAATCAGGCACTGGAACAATGCCTACGTTCGGCTCGATCGTACAAAACGGATAGTTTTGTGCATCAATACCTGCTTCAGTCAGCGCATTGAATAAGGTTGATTTGCCAACATTGGGTAGGCCTACGATGCCGCATTTAAATCCCATGATATTTCCTATTGTGAGTGTAGCCAGTTCATGGCTTTATCTAAGTTGCCAGATAAAATATCAGGCAGAACCCTTAACGAATCATCGATCGCCGAAACAATACGTTGGCGATCAGGCTGTGACGGCTTACTTAATACATAGTCGGCGACTTGACGACTATCGCCGGGATGATCAATACCTAAGCGACAGCGTAAAAAGTCTTTACTACCTGTGCGGGCAATAATGTCACGCAAACCATTATGACCGCCATGACCGCCGCCGCGCTTCAAGCGTGCAGTACCGGTAGCCAAGTCTAGCTCGTCATGAATAATCAGTATATTAGTTAAGGGGATTTTATAAAAATTGGCTAATGCTGCTACGGATTGGCCACTGCGATTCATAAACACCAGTGGTTTGAGCAGAAATAGTTTGTGTTCTAAAAGTGGGCACTGAGCCAGCTGACCATGAAATTTATTTTCAACGGCAAACGTTGTCGATAAATCATGTGCCAGCTGATCCAGCCACCAAAACCCAACATTATGTCGAGTGTGTTCATATTGAGGACCGGGATTGCCCAATCCAGCGATTAACCAGTTAGCCACTCACCGCCCCTCAATTATTACTACTGAAAAGTATTACTCAGCATCAGCAGCTTCAACTGCTTCATCTTCGTCTTCGTCTTCATCAACATCTGCAGCAGGGCCACGTGGTGCATGAATGCTCACAACCGCTTGATCATAAGAAGAACGTTCGCCTTCTTCTAACTCTTCATCTTGGCTATGAGATAAAGCAGTTAATGTAACGCCTGCCGGTAAAACAAGTTCAGACAAGTGAATTGTTTCATCCATAGCTAATGCAGATACATCAATGTCGATAGACTCAGGTAAGTCTTTTGGCAAACAAGAGATTTCAACCTCAGACATTAAGTGGGCAACTAAACCGCCCGCTTTAACACCAGGAGCAACGTCTTCACCGTTAAAATGTAATGGTACATTCATTGTCAATGCGTGGTTTGCACTTACGCGCAAGAAATCAGCATGCATGATTTTTACATCACTTGCAGGATGACGTTGTAAGTCTTTCAATACAACTTGTTGTTTTTTACCGTCTACATTTAATGTCAAAATGTGTGAGTAAAAGGCATCTTCAGCAAGGTGACGTAAAAACTTGTTGTGCTCTACTGTTACAGAAATCGGCGCTTCATCCGCTCCGTACACAATCGCTGGAACTTTATCCGCATGACGTAGACGGCGGCTCGCACCCTTCCCTAAGTCAGTACGTAGTTCAGCTTGAACTTCAAATAAATTTTTCATTGTTTTCTCCAAAATCATGAACAAACACTGTTGTCCATTAAAAATGCCGCCTTTCGGCGGCGCTTTGCCTCCCCGCGACCAGGGTCAGCATGTAAAGAACATAAACTGTTCTTTGCAACCCACTAAACAAATTTTAGCGTGGTTAATCCATGTACAAGGAACTAACAGACTCCTCGTTACTTATTCTATACATCGCTTCAGCTAGCATTTCAGCAATACATAACTGGCGAATGGTCTTACATTTACGGGCATTTTCTTGCAGCGGAATAGTATCGGTAACAATAAGTTCATCTAATTCCGATGCTTCAAGATTCTCAATAGCACGTCCAGACAATACGGCGTGAGTACAATAAGCCACTACCCGTGTCGCACCTTGTTTTTTCAAGGCTTCAGCCGCTGCACATAGGGTTCCAGCAGTATCGACCATATCATCAATTAAGATGCACACTCGACCTTCAACCTCGCCAATAATATTCATTACTTTGGCAACATTAGCTTTCGGGCGACGTTTATCGATAATCGCCAGTTCCACACCTAAATGTTTGGCCAAAGCTCTTGCACGCACTACACCACCAACATCAGGAGAAACAACCACTAAATCCTTATATTTATGCTTCCAAATATCACCTAGCAATACAGGTGAAGCATAGACATTATCTACAGGACAATCGAAGAAGCCTTGGATTTGGTCGGCATGTAAATCAACCGTTAACACGCGATCTGCGCCGACGCCGGTCAACATATTAGCTACTACTTTTGCGCTAATCGCTACACGAGCAGAACGCGGCCTGCGATCTTGTCTAGAATAACCAAAATAAGGGATAACCAAGGTAATGCGTTTTGCCGATGAACGACGAATAGCATCGGTCATGACCATCAGTTCCATCAAATTATCATTAGTAGGACGAGATGTTGGCTGCACAATGAATACGTCTTTACCACGAACATGATCTAAAATTTCGACCATGATCTCACCATCACTAAATTTTTCAACCGTAGCTTTGCCTAGCGGTACATTTAGAAATTGAGCGATATTTTGTGCGAGAGTCGGATGGGCGTTGCCGCTAAAAACCATCATGCTGTTATCAGCTGTGCGTTCTTGTAGCTTGAGGAGTCTATTTTTTGTCACAGTTTATAATGCCGAATGTTCTGTCAAAAGAGAATGGCTGGGGTACCAGGATTCGAACCTGGGAATGCAAGGATCAAAACCTTGTGCCTTACCGCTTGGCGATACCCCAACTGTAAAAAAAGCATTCTAACATTTGCAGCTACATTATGACTTCTTTTTTTTGAAGTCTTAAGTTAAATGTAACTTAAGTGGCGAGCTATTACAGCCTTTTGCCACAAATCCTTGCCAATATTCCGGCAAGTCATCCACTATTTTTTGCGCTTGCTGTTGATTATTTACATCAACAAAAACACAGCCCCCAGTCCCCGTCATTCTAGCTTGGCCATATTGCGCTAACCAAGATAATGCTTCAAACACTGCGGGATAGCGGTATTTCACTACATCTTCACAGACATTTCTGCCTTCCCCCGAAAGGAAGCGCGATATTGTGATAGGTTCGCAGTCTCGCGTCAACTCTGTTGTGGAAAATATTTCACTAGTTGATACATGGCAAGGCGGCACAATGACGACATACCAAGGTTCTGGCGGTAAAATGGGGCTTAATTTTTCTCCCACGCCTTCAGCCCAAGCAGCATAACCATGTATAAAAACGGGGACATCCGCGCCTAATTTCAAGCCAATCTGCGCTAATTCATCATTCGAAAACCGACAATCCCATAGCCTATTAAGCGCGACCAATGTCGTGGCGGCATTGGAGCTCCCACCGCCTAAACCGCCTCCCATAGGCAGACGTTTATCCAAAGAAATTAAAGCACCTTGAGTAACGCCTGTATGTTGTTGCAATGCCTTTGCTGCGCGAACAATTAAATTACTGTCATGTTCAACGCCTTCTATTTGCGTCAATAGCTGGATATGAGGCTCAACTGTAGTCTCAAAAGACAATGTGTCGCCATAATCTAAAAACTGAAATACCGTTTGTAACTCATGGTAACCGTTACTGCGACGGCCGGTAATGTGCAAAAAAAGATTTAATTTGGCAGGGGATGGCCAGTCGGTCATTCGGTGCGGTTCCATCTGGTGACAGCTAAGCGAAAGCTCAGGTCTTGGTTCTTAATAAAGATCTTCGTTGGCATAGAATAGATGCCAAAGGGCACGTATTTTAAAAAACTAATATCCCAACCTTGCTGGACAAGGCGTGTTATTTGTCCTTTGTCATCCAGCTCTAGTTGATCAATTTTGATTGCAGAATAAGGTATTCCGCGCACCCAGTCGCGCAATGCACTAACGGGTAATTGAATACCTAGCGCCTCTTTAATTAAGAGTTCAGGATCGGCAGCAACTATTTTTTTGCCATCAACCATCGTCAACGTGGCTTGATCTGCATCACCATCCAGTGTGATCCCCCCTTGAGAGAAAGGGCCCTCAATCTTAATTTGATACGCCGCTCGGTTTTCTTGCCAGCGTATGCCAGCATTCCATCCTTCTTTACCTTGGGTAATCACCGTACGACCTTGCAACTGCCACTGCTCAAGCTTAACTAAAGCCTGATGTCGAAATTGCCATAATAAGTCTGGATCGCTTGCTGGTCTTTGCTGCCAAATAGGTGTACAGGCTGTTGCCGTCAACAAGAGTAAGATAATAGCGGCTAATTTCATTACGTGCCTCACAAACCAAATCGAGACATCGTTTTCAAGATTAACTTATTGTTAACATCTTTTTTCAAACCGTCATTCCACGCTTTTTTGGCTTCCGTGTATTTACCCTGTCGCCATAGAATCTCGCCTAAATGAGCCAGAAATTCTGGATCAGCTTGAATAGCAACGGCTTGTTTAATAAAACGCTCAGCTTTCTCAAAATCGCCTAAACGGAAATATACCCACGCCAAACTATCCAAATAAAAAGCGTCGTTCGGGCTTAACTCAACCGCTTTTTTTATCAATATCAAGGCTTCTTGATGACGATTTGTTCTATCCGTTAAGGTATAACCCAGCGCATTCAAAGCATGACTATTGCTGGGTTCTTTCTTCAAAATTGTACGTAAATCTTCTTCCAAAACACTTAAATAATTCAATGGTTCTGCAACCATCGCCCGCCCATAAAGCAACTCTGCTTGCTCTGGAAATTGTTGCAAGGCCTCTGTATAGATATCAAAAGCAGCTTGGTCTTGATTCCGCTCTCTTAAAAATGACGCTTCAAATAAATAATACTGTAGCGCCATGCTAGGCTGTTCAGTGCGCAGTAACTTTAAATGCAACCGTGCTTTATCCATTTGGCCGCTATCAGCTAACAAATTAATATAACTTGACTGTGCAGCCTGAAAGCGTTGACTATCTACAGGCACAGACGCAAACCAGATCATTGCTGCCTCATTATTCTGATTAAGTTCTTCCGCCAAGCCCATAAAATAAGTCGCTTGTCTGCCAGTGTCGCCTAGCGAGATCAATTGATTAAAATAATGTTTAGCTTGTTGTCCGTCCCGCTCTTGAATGGCAATTAAACCTAAGGCAAAAATAACCTCTTCATTCTCAGGGAAGTCAGTATTCAGCTGTAGAAAAATTTCGCGCGCCTCAGCTGTTTTATTGTTTTCACCCAATAGTTTTGCATACGAAAAACGCAGATTTTCGCTGGCACCGTCGCTCGTCGCAGGCTTTTTAAGCAAGACCATTGCCGATGGACCTTTACCCATTCGTTGTAATATTTCTGCTTTTAAAATGAGGGCGTCTTCTCGACTTTCTTGTTCTTTAAGCACTTTATCAACATGAAGTAACGCCACATCGTAGTGCTTATAAAAAGCGGTCATCCGCGCATAAGCAAACACGGCTTCCAGCTCGTTGTGCTGATAAGCGTTCAGTTGCTGTACCACGCTTAAAGCCTGTTCAGGTGTTGATAGCTCTATCAAGGTCTCTGATACCCGAGCCAAATAAACCTGAGACTGTTCAGGCGCTAACCCTAATGCCGTATTTACATCTTTAATAACTGTCGCATACTGCCCCTTCAATATTAAAAATGGCACTTGCATGATGTAAATATCCGCATCGGTCGGATCTACCTCAATCCACCGTTCTAATGCGCGGTTAATTCGCTGTTGGTTTCGAGTGAAATTGGCGATCTGTGTAGAGCGCGCGGCCACAGCAGGCGAATCAACGAGGTTTGCCGCATTATTATACAAGTCAGCCGCAATCCCTATTTCACCTCTTTGCCCGGCTATTTCAGCTGTTAAAATATCGTAGACCAGCTCCGCACTTAACGGTAAGGTTGGCTTGTCCTCCGGCAACTCTTTCGCTGCAGGGGTGTCTACAGGCGGCAATGCTTCTATTGGTTGAGCAGGTGCAACAGCACACGCCACCAAGAGGATTGATGAAGCAAAAACAACGCTTCGTTGAAGAGATGACACTGAACGAAGCCAATGTAAGGGTAATAAATCCATAATAAAACAACCTGAACGATTGATTTTGGTAGAATGACACATTGATTTAAACAATCTGCCCCCAAAATATTAATTAACGGTTGTAGAGTTTACCAGCATTTAACGACGACTTATCACCAAAAAATATGCAATTTGTCACCTTCGGCATCAACCACAATACGGCACCTGTAAGCATTCGTGAGAATATTGCGTTTAATGCCAGCGTGCTGCCGGCTGCGCTAGCCTCGCTCAAACAGCAGCCTTATGTCGTTGAAGCGGTGATTTTATCAACCTGTAATCGCACTGAAATTTATTGTTATATCGATGACGAATGCCAACCACTTATTACTAAATGGCTACATGAATTTCATCAGCAAGATGAAGATTCATTAATCGAACACCTATATTGTCATCAAGGACATGAGGCAATGCGGCATTTATTACGTGTTGCCTGCGGTCTAGACTCGATGGTGTTGGGCGAATCACAAATTTTGGGACAAATTAAAACCGCCTATAGCGATGCGCTCAACGCCGAAACTCTAGGCAAAATGCTAGGTCGATTATTTCAACATGCGTTCACCGTCGCTAAACAAGTCCGTACTGACACCGCTATTGGTGATAGTCCAGTATCGGTTGCATTTGCAGCCGTTAGCCTAGCCAAACAAATATTCAGTAATTTAGCTAATGCCACCGCCTTATTAATAGGCGCGGGAGAGACCATTGAATTAGTTGCGCGACATCTGCATGATAATGGTGTTGGTCGCATTATTATTGCTAACCGAACCATTGAACGCGCCCATGATTTAGCAAAGCAGCTCGACGGTTATGCGATTAGCTTAAGTGAAATGCCTAGCCACTTAGCCGAGGCCGATATAGTCATTAGCTCAACAGCGAGCCAGCTGCCAATATTAGGTAAAGGTACCGTTGAACGGGCACTTAAACAGCGAAAACGTCGTCCCATTTTTATGGTTGATATTGCTGTGCCGCGAGACATTGAGCCTGAAGTGGGGAAGCTAGAAGACATATACCTGTATTGTGTAGATGATCTGCATGGCATTATTGAAGAAAATTTGCAGTCACGACGTGAAGCCGCTGTACAAGCGGAAGAAATTATCGATAATCAAGTGAATCACTTTATTGCTTGGTTACGCACACAAGATGCCGTACCTGTAATTAGAGCAATTCGTGAAAAGGCTGAGCTTGAAAGTGAACACTTACTTGAAAAGGCTAAAAAACAATTAGAACAAGGACTGCCCGTTGAAGCAATATTAAATGATCTGGCCAGAACCCTAACCAATAAGTTATTACATGAGCCAAGTAGACAGCTACGCCAATCGGGCTTTGATACCGACAACAATTTAATTGAAGCAGCGCGTAGCCTCTTCAATATTAAGGATTTGCCTTGAAAGACTCCATAAAAAGTAAGCTAGAAAGCTTAATTGAACGCCAAGAAGAAATTAGCGGCTTATTATCCGATCCCCAAACGATGGCGGATCAAAATAAATTTCGTTCACTATCGCAAGAATATGCGCAATTAGAACCTGTAGTGAAAAACTTCACTGCGTATAAAACAGCGCTACAAGCGATTATTGATGCTAAAAGCATGATGCAAGAAGACGATGCTGAAATGCGTGAAATGGCTAAAGAAGAGTTGGCAGAAGCAGAAGCGGATGAAGAAAGGTTAGAGCTCACCTTACAAAAACTATTATTACCTAAAGATCCTAACGATCAGCGCAATATCTTCCTTGAGGTTCGCGCAGGTACGGGTGGTGACGAAGCCGCCATTTTCTCTGGTGATTTATATCGCATGTATAGCCGTTATGCCGAATCGCAGCGTTGGACCGTAGAAGTCATTAATGCGCAAGAAGGCGAGCATGGTGGTTATAAAGAAATTATCGTACGTATCGTCGGTGATGGCGCTTATTCGCGGCTCAAATTTGAATCAGGCGCACATCGTGTACAACGTGTTCCAGAGACTGAATCACAAGGGCGAATTCATACCTCAGCCTGCACAATAGCCGTCATGCCTGAAGCGGATGAAATTGATGAAATTGAAATTAACCCGGCCGATCTAAAAGTGGATACTTTCCGCTCACAAGGTGCTGGTGGACAACATGTTAATACCACTGACTCAGCGATTCGAATCACTCACATTCCTACTGGCATTATCGTTGAATGTCAGGAAGAACGTTCACAACACAAAAATCGCGCAAAAGCGATGTCAGTATTACAAGCCCGCATCATGGCTGCAAAACACGAAAAACAAGATGCCGAACAAGCGGAAACACGTAAATCATTAGTCGGCAGCGGGGACCGTAGCGAGCGTATTCGTACCTATAATTACCCCCAAGGGCGTGTGACAGATCACCGTATCAATTTAACGCTCTATAAATTATCAGAAATAATGGAAGGTGATCTTGAACAAGTGATTGAACCGCTGATTAATGAATATCAAGCCGATCAACTCGCTTCGCTAGCGGGTGAAAATGAGCTGTAACATCCACCACCACATATTTATTAGAGTTTAAATTAAGGAAACCTCGTGGCTGTTAACGAACAACTGTCTCAACAAGATTACGTCAAAAAATGCAAAAAAGCGGCTGAGCAAGGTCATGTCATTGCACAAAATACCTTAGGGTTTCTTTACCTTAATGGCCAGGGTGTTGATAAAGACTACACGCAAGCCGTTAAATGGTATCGTCGTGCTGCAGAACAAGCTTATGACGTGGCGCAGTTCAATCTTGCCATCATGTATAAGCTCGGCAATGGCGTTGAACAAAATCACACACAAGCCCTAAAATGGATGACTGCCGCAGCAGAGCAGGGGCATGCTGATGCACAAAACAACCTAGGAAATATGTATTACCAAGGTTTAGCGGTCATGCAGGATTATGTACAGGCCTATAAATGGTGGTTGCTAGCAGAAAGTAATGGTGTAAATGATCTCGACCACAACAAACAAGAATTATTGAAAAAAATGCAGCCATCACAAATTAATGATGCTGAACGATTTGTGCAAGAATGGTTGCAACAACATGGCAAATAAGCACGGATTTGGTTTTTACAACATTACCTTTAACGCCTTAGACTAGGCTCTATCATTTGGCTTTTCAAACTATAGGCAAAATATGAAAACACCCAATCGACTCCAGCCCTTAGTAGATGATGGCTTAGTAGATGAAGTCATTAGTCGCCTAATGAGCGGCAAAGAAGCAGACGTATATGTTGTGCGCTGTGGCGCTGATATCCGTTGCGCCAAGGTCTATAAAGAAGCAGCAAAGCGTAATTTCAAACAAGCCGTACAATACCAAGAAGGCCGAAAAGTACGTAATAGCCGTCGTGCTCGCGCAATGGAAAAAGGTTCTAAATTCGGGCGAAAACAACAAGAAGAAACGTGGCAAAATGCCGAAGTAGATGCCTTATATCTATTAGCTGGCGCGGGCGTACGTGTCCCTCAACCTTATGATTGTTTAAACGGTGTGTTGATTATGGAGCTTATCACCGATGAATCAGGCGACGTCGCACCACGATTAAATGATGTCTCGATGTCAGCCGAACAAGCTATAGAAGATCATGCCTTGGTCATCCGAGACGTGGTTCGTATGCTTTGTGCTGGCGTGGTGCATGGAGATCTATCAGAATTTAATGTGCTGGTTGATGAATATGGCCCAGTAATTATTGATTTGCCGCAGGCTGTTGATGCCGCAGCCAACAATAACGCCCAAGCCATGTTAGCGCGTGATGTTAAGAATATGGCTCGTTATTATGGTCAGTTCGCTCCCGAGCTCCTTAACACCCAATATGCTAAAGAGATTTGGGCTTTATATGAAGATGGCCAATTAACACCGGATACCGAATTAACAGGCCTTTATGCAGAAAATACTAAAGCGGCTGATATTGATGCCGTTATGTTAGAAATTCAATCCATCTTAGCCGAAGAAGATGCCAAACAAGCTCGCCTACGTGAAGCAGCGGATGAATCGTAAGATCCACATTACTTCAGAAAGGCTGTCTCACATTGCGTGCAGACGTAATCTAAGGCCGCGGTGAATTGATGATACGTTGCTTGCAGACACGTACTGCACTCACAGAAATTATCCGCTTCTGAACTGTCGCTAATCGCGGTATCGACCAAAACTTGGCGTGCGATAAAAAACTCCGCAATCGTTTGTTTCATCACCGCAGTTGACTGCGCATCACCATCTAACTGCGCTAACGTTTCATGTAATAATTCTATTTGGGTAGACATCAACAAGACTAGTTTGGCCACCTCCAGCACTTTAAGCGCTTTCTGATTTTGTATCGCATCGGCAATAAGGGTATTTTCCGGCTCGACCATCGCTACGCATTTCAGCGCAATGATAGTATGTAACTGCATAAACAGATCATCAAGTACGCCAACCAACTCTGCCGACATTGACTCACCGTCACGAGCTGGTATCGTCGTTTGCAGTGCCCGTATCTCATTTTCAATATAGTCAATTTGTTGGTCGTAGTGCAGTTTTTCAAGCTGGTTATTAATAAGATCCATTCGATCTACTCCTCTGACAACTGATATCGCCGCCGCGCCCCCAGTAGTAAACCTGACTCAGACAGGCTTAGTCCCTAAAATATCTAGTGCTACTGCTTGTGCGACTTTAATACCATCGATAGCTGCAGAGAAAATACCACCTGCATAACCTGCACCCTCACCAGCCGGATATAAACCTCGCGTATTAATGCTTTGGAAGTCTTTACCACGCTGGATACAAATAGGTGCTGATGTCCGCGTTTCCACACCCGTCAAAATCGCATCTGCCATGGCAAAACCTCTAATTTTGTCATCAAACTTCGGAATCGCTTCTCGAATGGCTGCCACTGCATATGACGGTAATACTTGCGTTAAATCGCCTAGTGCAACGCCAGGCTTATAAGATGGCGAAACGGTGCCCAACGCTGTCGAAGGTTTGTTTTTCAAGAAGTCACCGACTAATTGAGCGGGTGCAATGAAATCACCGCCACCCACTTCATAGGCCAATTTCTCCAAGTCACGCTGCAAATCAATACCGGCTAATGGATAACCCGGAAAATCAACTTCTGGATCAATACCTACCACGATCGCCGCATTGGCATTACGTTCATTACGTGAATACTGTGACATACCGTTAGTAACTACTCCGCCCTCTTCCGAAGCAGCAGCGACAACTGTTCCTCCAGGGCACATGCAAAAACTATAAACACTACGGCCATTTTTACAATGGTGGACCAATGAATAATCAGCAGCGCCTAAAATCGGATTACCCGCTTCCTCACCAAAACGCGCCTTATCAATCACTGATTGTGGATGTTCAATGCGGAAACCAATCGAAAACGCCTTAGGCTCAATAAACACGCCATACTCCAATAACATTTCAAAGGTATCACGCGCACTATGGCCAATCGCTAAAATAATATGCTGGCCAGTTAAAACTTCACCATTACTCAAAGTTAAGCCGGTGATCTTGCCGCTATTATCCGGCGTGTCACCATCAAGCTCACGCTGAATACTTTCAACTTTACTATCAAAACGAATTTCACCGCCGAGGCTGATAATTTCATTACGCATATTTTCGACCATTTTAACGAGCTTAAAGGTACCGATATGCGGCTTGCTGACCATTAAAATTTCTTCTGGCGCGCCCGCTTTAACAAATTCATTTAATACTTTACGTCCTAAAAATTGTTTATCTTTCACTTGGCTATACAATTTTCCATCCGAAAACGTGCCAGCACCGCCTTCACCGAACTGAACATTCGATTCAGTATTTAACTTACCTTTCTGCCAAAGCTCCCACGTATCTTGGGTACGTTGCTTAACCGCTTGGCCACGCTCTACAACAATTGGCTTTAAACCCATTTGCGCTAATACTAAGGCCGCTAAAAGACCGCAAGGTCCAAAACCAATAATAATCGGCCGTTCTTGATTGTCAGCAGGGAAATCTACAGGTGCTTGTGCAACAAATTTATACGAAGTATCAGGGCTTTCTTTTACAAAAGATTGCTTGGCAAACTTATCTAATACCGCCTTTTCATTTTCGTCGGACAGTGTCACATCTAAGTGATATATCAACAGGATATTTGATTTTTTACGGGCATCATAACTACGTTTAAAGATAGAAAAGCTGAGCACCTCATCCTTTTTAATGCCGAGTGTTTCGGCAATAGCTGCGGGCAGCTCATCTTCAGCGTGGTGTAGCGGTAATTTAATTTCAGTAAGTCTTAACATGAGTGCGTCGCTTGCTTATAAGTAAGGGGGGTTTAATTGCGAAATTTTAACATGGCTAGCCAGATGTCGTATTTATATAGCTTCTAACGACTAAACAAATAAGCCTGCACTGTAACCAGATGACCAAGCCCATTGAAAATTATAGCCCCCTAAATGGCCGGTGACATCAAGCACTTCACCGATAAAATAAAGCCCGGCTTGTTGTTTAGCTTCCATCGTTTTGGAGCTAATACCATCAGTATCAACACCGCCTAAGGTGACCTCTGCTGTACGGTAACCTTCTGTCGCCGATGGCTTTAAAACCCAACTATTAAGATATTCGCCAATCTTGATTAATTGCTTGTCATTGAATTCTGCTAAGGCCAAATTGGCTGCATTCGGCCACCATAACGCTTGCAATTCATTTACCAAGGTCTTTGATAATTTATGACTTAAGATGGTTTTTAGCTGGTTTTTTCCATGTTGCTGTTTCGCTTCCAGCAGCCATTTTTTTGCATCAGTATGGGGTAGTAAATTGATCTTGATCTGATCTCCGGGCGACCAATAATTAGAGATCTGCAAAATAACTGGGCCGCTGATCCCGCGATGCGTAAATAAGATGTTTTCCGTAAATGAGCGATCGTTACAACTCACAATCACCTCTAAAGCGAGTCCGGCTAAACGCTCACAAACAGGCTTCATCGCATCGCTAAACATAAAGGGCACTAAGCCAGCTTGTCGCTCCGTCAGTGCCAAAGAAAATTGTTTGGCGATGTCATAACCCAGTCCACTGCCACCTAGAGATGGGATAGATAATGCGCCCGTGGCGACTACCAACGACTGACTTTCGACACTGAATTTACTCTCGACCTGCGTAACATTGAGGCGATAGCGATTGCGCTTATTATGGGTAGAGCCTTGATTAGAATCGAGTGCGTCATTAACGTCCAATGATTTGATGGCATTAATGTCACAATCCGTTTTAATCTCAACACCGGCCAACTCACATTCTGCTAACAACATTGCCAAAATTTCTTTTGCCGAATTTTTACAGAATAACTGGCTGTGTGACCGCTCTTCATACTCAATATCATAACGCTCAACCATGGCGATAAAATCCCACTGGCTATAACGTGTTAAGGCCGCTTTACAAAAGTGCGGGTTCTTTGAAATAAAGTTATCGGCTTCAACAAAATGGTTGGTGAAATTACAACGACCACCACCCGACATTAAAATTTTCTTACCCACTTTATTGGCTTTTTCCAACACCAACACTCGTCGCCCTCGTTGCGCGGCAGTGAACGCGCACAATAAACCCGATGCACCGGCACCTAAGATAATGACATCGTATTTTTTTAACGCTAATTTCACCGAGACTTTATCCGAAAATTATTAATATCATCACCTCAAATGCCTTAGCCAATCGCCTGAAAATCGATAAACCCTGAGGTCCAGATACACGAAACCCCGCACTGGGCGGGGCTTTAAGTGTTCGTTATATTGTAATGATAGTTGAACTGGTGGCTATACCTAGATTCGAACTAGGGACCCCATCATTATGAGTGATGTGCTCTAACCAACTGAGCTATATAGCCATACCAAGCGGAACATTTTACGATGCCATAAATAAAACATCAAGAAATTACTTAAATTATTTACAACCAATCCGTTAATTGAACACCAAACCCTAGGCTATTCGAATAGGCATCGTAATCAATAAGGCTTTCACCATAGCCATTAAACCACTGAACATAGCCTCTGACGTTCTTTGTTAAAGGAAAGCTCCAATTGAGTTGAAACGCACCATGATTATCGCTGGTGCTTAAGTTATCTCTCACCATGAAATCAAAGTTTTGGTTGCCTCTTTTATATAAGCCGCTCAGTTCAAAGTTACCCAAATAATCATCAATATCTGGATTATTATCATCTTCAAATTGTTCAGGAATTCGCCACCAAGGTTTTGCAGAGAAAAACCAATTGCCTTTTTCAAAAATAAAGTCGGCATACACCCTATTCCAGCTGCGGGATAAAGTACCTGCTTGACCATTTGATTGGTGAACTATCCCTGTGCGAATAACTGAATTATGGAAACCAAAGATGGTTGTATCGTTTCTAAATGATAGCCACATTTCTGGTTCGTGATCCGACTCTCTAAACGGCGAAGAGCCTTCTTTATTAAATTGTTGCCAGAAAGATCGATTGGTATAAGCGGCGTAAAGATCACCCTGCCCATTAAATAAGCCTCGGGCAAGCGGCACTTTCAGACTCAATTGAAACTTAGTTTCCCATGGTTGAAAATGTACATTTTTATCTGGAAAAGCCTCTTTAAAGGGCTCTTCGTGGGGCGAGGCCAAATTATTACTGATGATAATATAATTAGGCTTATGTGGATGTAATGAAAAGGGATTATTATTTTCTGACTCAAAAGATAAGCGCCGCGCCAATGCCGACTCAACCGTCACGATATCATTACCCTCATCCGATAAATTGTCTGCCACCGTACTTTCATCGCTAAGACGTTTGATTCTTAACTTATCACAACGCGCCTTTAATTCCCCAATCGTCACGGTGTCCGCTGCCGAGACGAGCTGGTCTTGCAGACATTGGTCAATATTTGCTGCCATGGAAAACTGCATGGAAAAGAGCCACCAGCAACCAACCAACATGCTTATTATAAATTTCATTGTAATTTTTCCAAAAAATCAGTTGCTTACTTCTCTGCTATGTCCACTATTATTCATGATTCCGAGGGAACATTAAACCGTAATACTACTGCAAGTAATAGAAATGCCATCTGCCCTAATACAAAGTGTAACCATTGCGCATGTAATAGCGGCACTGCAACGCTAGCAACGCCAGCACAGATCGACATTTGGATAAAGCTTTGCATCGCTGCCGCTGCGCCACGATTATCTGGAAAGCAGTCTAATGCTAAAATAGTCACTGCTGGCATGATAATCGCCATTCCCAGTGAATACAGTACCAAAGGTGGAATAACCGTCATAATCTGCGCTTCAAACAGCCAAACTTGAAGAAGGTTGATAGTAACTGCTATCACCATAATAGCTAGTCCGACGGTTATCGTTTTTTTCGTCGGCCAGTAATGTGCAAGACGACTACTGATATAAGAACCCGCCATCATACCGCCAACCATGGGCATAAACTGCAAGCTAAAACCATGACGATCAAGCCCTAAAAAGTCATAGATTACGGTCGGTGCGCCAGCGATATAAAGGAATAAACCCGCGAAGGCAAAAGACACCGTAAATACCAATGCCAGAAATCGCCCATGCACTATCATCCGAGCATAAATTTTAATCACCGCAAATGGATGTGCTGACTGCCGCTTTGAATAACTTAAGGTTTCATCGACAAACATAACCAGAACAATTAACAGCCCCCCTAAACTGGTCAAAAACCAAAAGATACTATGCCAGCCCCAAACGTCATATAACCAAGCACCAACAAGTGGTGCGATAGCTGGTGCTATGGCAAACATCAACATGACATGAGACATCGCTTTATGTGCATCTTGTGCAGAATAGGCATCTCGGATCATCGCTCGACCAGCCACCAAACCACCACTTGCTGCCAATCCCTGCAAGATACGAAGCAGCAGAAAGCTATCAATATCATTTGCTAAAGCACAGCCCGCAGAGGCCAAGACGTAAAGTACCGAACTCCCAAGAATAACAAGGCGGCGTCCGATACGATCTGACAACGGGCCCCAAAATAAAGTTGAAATAGCAAACGCCGCCAAATAAGCCCCTAAACTTTGCGAAAGCATTACTCGCCCGACACCAAATTCAGCCTCAATACCGGGAAAAGCGGGCAAATATGCATCGATGCTAAAAGGTGCCAGCATCGATAATAAGGCCACGATGATGGTTAGGTGTGGGCTGATGATTTTATTATTAATGTTCAAGTCCGTTAATTCTGATGTCAGGCAATGATCAACTTCAGACCAGTCATGTAAGCTTACTTATCGTCGATAGAATAAAGTTGGGATGTTACGGTTTGTAGTTCAAGCTACTTAGTGAGTAGTGCCAACACTAAACTTACTTTCGGCAGCTTATTTGAGATCATACAATTAGTCGCATGAAACAAACATATTCGCATCATTGTTATACTCTTTGGCTAAAATAAAACCCGCGAGTTTCTAAAATAATTGTCGACTACAATAACAGATTGACCCGCTTCAATAAGTAAAAATCATGCCTTTTCAAGATGACAAACATAAACATTCATCACTCAAAAAACGGCTCACTAATATTGTTGAGACATTAGATATCAGTGACCAATAACGTCCCAACATCAAGGATAAAACTACTGTGTTACAGCTCTCTAGCAATGTGTCATTAGCAGATGAAGAAATAGAACTCACTGCCATCCGCGCTCAAGGTGCTGGCGGACAAAATGTCAACAAAGTCTCTTCTGCCATTCATTTACGGTTTGATATTAACGCGTCATCACTGCCGGATTTTTATAAAGAACGTTTATTAGCGTTGCGCGATCAACGAATCAGTAAAGAGGGAATTATTATCCTCAAGGCACAAAAATTTCGTACTCAAGACAAAAATAAGCAGGAAGCGCTCGATCGTTTAAAAGAGCTGATCAAATCTGCTGTCATAGTACAAAAAACACGACGTGCCACCAAAGCGACCAAAGGTTCACACAGAAGACGAATGGATCGTAAAACCCAACGTGGAAAAACCAAAGCATTACGCGGTAAGGTGTCTGAATAGAGGATAAAATAAGTAATCATCAATAAGCTTAAAACGAGAAACGATAATATGAAAATATGGGTAGATGCCGACGCTTGTCCAGGGGTTATTAAAGACATTTTATTTCGGGCTGCTGAACGTACCAAAATTCAGATGACGCTAGTAGCTAATCACAGTATGCGGATCCCGCCCTCTAGCCATATTAATTTTCTACACGTTACCCAAGGGTTTGATGTCGCAGATAATGAAATCGTACAACGACTATCTGCCGGCGACTTAGTGATCACTGGCGATATTCCCTTGGCTTCTGAAGTCATTGATAAAGGCGCCCATGCACTGAACCCGCGGGGTGAGTTATATACCACTGATAACATTAAGGCACGCCTCAGTATGAGAGACTTAATGGAAACCTTACGCGATAACGGGGTTAATACCGGTGGCCCTGCGCCATTAAGCCAAGGCGATCGCCAAGCCTTTGCCAATCAGTTAGATAGCTTTCTAACTAAACATCATTCGCGCTAAACCAATGCTGGGTTCGATTTGCAAAGTACACCAGTGACAGCATTACCGGTACTTCGACTAATACTCCAACGACCGTGGCTAATGCCGCCCCAGAATGTAGACCGAAGAGTGAAATCGCCACAGCAACGGCTAATTCAAAAAAATTTGACGCACCAATCATTGAGGCCGGCGCGGCAATATTATGAGCCAACTTCATCCGCCTAGCGGCTAGATAGGTAATTGTAAAAATGCCATAGGTCTGAATAAGTAATGGAATAGCAATCAGTAAAATAGTTTCTGGTTGCGCAATAATAATTTCAGCTTGAAAGCCAAATAATAAAATGACCGTTGCTAATAAGCCCATGATCGACCATGGCTTTATGGTATGTAAAAATGATTGTAGGCGATGACCATCGCCATTTTTATTTAAACGGTTTCGCGTCCAGATCCCAGCTGTTAACGGTAAAACGACATACAATACCACCGAAATAAGCAAGGTTTGCCAAGGCACAACGATATCACTCACACCTAATAAAAATGCCGCAATCGGTGCAAAAGCAAAAATCATAATGATATCGTTGATTGAGACCTGAACTAATGTGTAATTAGGATCACCTTTGGTGAGCTGGCTCCAAATAAACACCATCGCCGTGCAGGGAGCGACCCCCAATAAAATCATACCGGCAATATATTCATTCGCTGTTTCATGTGAAACTAGGTCGGCAAATATCAACCGAAAAAATAACCAGCCCAGCAATGCCATAGTAAACGGCTTGATAAACCAGTTAACGACAACCGTTAGCACGATGCCTTTGGGTTGTTTACCAATATTCTTGATGGCATTAAAATCAATTTGCACCATCATTGGGTAAATCATCAACCAAATAAACAATGCAATTACTAAATTAACATGAGCAAATTCAAGCTTTGCTATTAAGCTAAAAAAGTCAGGAAGTAGACTGCCCATCATCACCCCGATAAAAATGCACAGCCCAACCCATATCGATAGATAACGTTCAAATATACCCATGTAATATCCTGAATTTAGAGCAGATAGTTATAAGATCACGAGTGGGCATGGCGAGGCAGTTTAGTTGATAACAAGGCGGCGGTAGCTACAAATAAAGAAGAAGCTATCAAACATCCAAGCAAGCTATATTGCTGATAAATAAGACCAGATAAAATAGTGCCGACTAAACGCCCGCCAGCATTAGCCATATAATAGAATCCTACATTCAGCGCTACTTTGTCATGGTCTGACCACTCAACGATAAGATAAGAATGTACGGCGGAATTCAGCGCAAAAATGATGGCAAATAAACTTAAACCGATAAGGATGACAGAGGTAGGATCAAGTCCCTTATAAAGCGCCAAAGCCATGCCTGCTGGTAGTAACATTAAAAGTACCGCCAATTGCTGTGTTGTTTTACCGTCGGGGGATCGCCCCTTATTTTTAATGTGAAGCAGTCTGGGGCTTGCGGCTTGTAATAAGCCATAGCCGATAATCCACAAAGCAAAAAAGCTTCCTACTTGTGCAAAATTCCAGCCCAAGTTTGCGGTTAAAAATACCGGCAAACCTACAACAAACCAGACATCGCGTGAACCAAACAAAAAGAACCGAGCGGCCGATAACCAATTAATCGCCGGATCGTTGGCAAATAATTGTGAAAACTTGGCTTTAGCCTTGGTTTTACCAAGATCACTTGGCAGTAAAAACCACGTCAACAACAAAACAATAAATAAACAGCCCGACAACACATATAAAGCCCCTTTAAAGCCATACGCGGATAATAGTAAACCGCCTAAGAAAAATCCTACGCCTTTAAGTGTATTTTTCGAACCAGTTAGCATCGCAATCCATTTAAATAATGGATTTGCAGCCTCATTGTCAGTTGTCGTCGGTACAAACAGTTTAACGCTAGCCTTGGCACTCATTTTATTAAGATCTTTGGCAATACCTGATAAAGCCTGCGCCGCCATCACATAGATAACCGTCAAATATTCCGTAGGTACCGTCAGCATCAGCAATGCAAAGACCTGCAATAACATGCCCACATGCATGGTTGTGTTAAGGCCAAACCGTGCCGCTAACCAGCCACCGACCAGATTAGTAATAATGCCAAACAGCTCATAAAATAAAAACAAGCTAGCTATCGCAAGTGGCGTGTAACCAAGCTGATGAAAATACAACACCACCAGCATTCTTATCGCACCATCAGTGAGGGTAAATGCCCAGTAACCACCCGTTATCACCGCATAATTGCGTATATTATTACTTACAACCTCCACGGCTACATCGTCCGAGCAATCATATGTGCAATATCAATCATCCGATGCACATAACCCCATTCATTGTCGTACCACGCTAATATTTTCACTTGCGTATCATTAATCACCATTGTTGATGGCGCATCAATAATCGCTGAACGAGAATCATTGGTGTAATCAGCAGACACTAGAGGCCGCGTTTCATAACCTAATATATTCTGTAATGAATTTTCTGCCGCCGCTTTAAATAAGGCATTCACCTCTTCCGCACTCGTTTTAGTATTGGACTCAAATACAAAGTCCGTCAGTGAACCATTTAACAAAGGTACCCGAACAGCCGTACCATTTAATTTCCCTGCTAGCTCTGGAAATATCTTGGTAATTGCTTTGGCTGATCCCGTTGTCGTTGGGATTAATGATTGGCCACAGGCACGAGCACGCCGTAAATCCTTATGACCTTTATCAACAATGGTTTGTGTATTAGTGATGTTATGGATGGTAGTCATCGAGCCATGTTTAATCCCTAAAGATTCGTGCATCACCTTCACCATCGGCGCTAAACAATTCGTGGTGCATGATGCTGCTGTCACAATATCATGCCGTGCCGGATCGTATTTATCTTCATTTACGCCATATACGATATTAAGTGCTGGCTCAGGACATGGTTCTGAAACGACTATTTTTTTGATGCCTTGATCAAAGTATATTTGAAGCTGCTCCGCTGTCTTAATCTTGCCAGAACATTCCAACAAGATCTCAATACCATAAGCTGCCCAGTTCACTTCCTCAGCAGTACTATATTGGCTAAAACTAATTTGGCTATCATCAATAAGTATCTCGTTATCAGTAGCTGAAATGGCCTTATCTTGACCCCAACGACCATGCACAGAATCAAATTGCAGTAAATGTGCGTGACATGCAGCATCACCTTTTATTTCGTTTATATGCACAAACTCAAGTTCATCGCTATGCCAGCCAGCTTGTAAAGCTAGCTTGCCCATACGGCCAAAGCCATTAATACCTACACGTATTGCCATTTATAACTCCAATATTTAACAACAAGTTTGATTAGGGCGATCTAACATGGCTGCTAGCGCCTTCCGATCGTCTTGATAAGGCGATGTGTTCGAAACACCGCTAACCGTCGTCTGAATAATCCCCATGATCCATTCGGGTAATTGGTTACTAACTCGGTAATAAACCCATAAGCCCTGACGACGAGACAATAATAGTCCAGCCTCTTTGAGCTGAGCTAGGTGACGGGAGATGACGGGCTGCGCTAGATTAAGGGCATGTGTCAACTCGCACACACACAGCTCACCCTCTTGTTTGAGTAACACTAAAGCCCGCAGTCGCATCGGGTGCGATAAAGCGGAATAAAAATCATCTGCTTGCAAATCCATAACACTAAGTCTCAAACCATTACATATTAAAAACTATATATATAGATTTATGAATATGCAATATTTAAATGTAGTTTAGATCTTAAGTGAAGAAGATATGCTTTTGAATTCGTCTTTATTATTCAATGTTAATAAATAAAAAAGCCGTGCTAGTAAAATAACTGGCACGGCTTAGTGTATTGAAAATAAGTGAGGAAGCAATGATCGCGCTTAAAAGCTACCCCAACTATCTTTTTTCTGAAATCGCAATCTAGGCAGAATCAACCCCAGTAGCAAGCCTCCGAACAACACCGCCGAACCAATCAAAAACCAGCTTTTTGCATCATTATCTTTCAAGGCGCTATTTTCGATGATAAGTAATTGCGTCTCATGATCAACCTGTTGCAATTTTTCCTTTAATTGGCGGTTTTCATTATCTAAACCCACCGCATTAGAGGCTGTTTTACGAAGATCATCTAGTTCAGTGCTTAAACGTTGCGCTGTTTCTTTCAACGACATATTTTCACCATCAGAATCAGTATTACGAGCGATTAAACTGCTTAACTCTTCTTTATACTTTGCGACTTCTAACTGTAAATTCACCACCTGCTGCTCACTCGCAGCGATACGATCGCGCGCACTCGGCGTATTAGATAAATAGCGTGACAGCACCCAGCCTTCAACGCCTTGATCCGTTCGAACTTTAGAATAGCCTGTAGGATCCGTTTCAAGAACCTCCAACTTCGCCCCACTTGTTAGCATTTTTCGAATGCCAAATTTCACTCCCTGACCACTACGCATAGTAATTTCAAGGTCATCTGACACATAACGAGTAGGACCCGCAACACTGACTAAAGGACTAAGTAAAGGAACGACGAGGAGCATGCTTAGAAGCATTTTTTTCACGATAAACCTGCTATATCATAGAGTTAAATTTTTATTTTATCAGATGATGCCGTTATCAGGGTTCTTACGTCGAAATAAATAGTTCGACTAGCTCACACTAAGCGGCAAAAACTCATTTATTTTGTCCTGATTTTTAACCCATAATAATCACAAAAACTTCGCCAATTTCATCTGTCTGTAACATTAACTTGTTATCTTTCCAGCAGTTAATATCAAAGGAAATACGAACAATGGAAAAGATGAGAATTTTGTTTTTATGCACAGGTAATGCCTGCCGCTCACAAATGGCTGAAGGGTGGATGAGGGAGCTGGCTCAGAATGTAATTGACGTTAAATCTGCCGGCATTGAAGCGCATGGTCAAAATGAGCGGGCAATTACGACGATGGCTGAAGTGGGCATTGATATTTCTGAACAAGAATCCATCAGAGTGAACGGTGAAATGCTGGAATGGGCCGATATCCTCGTCACCTTATGTGATAACGCTGAAGAGCAGTGCCCTGTTATTAACCCTCACACCATAAAACTGCATTTGCCACTGCCCGATCCGGCCAAAAAGAAAGGGTCAACTGAAGAAATTCAAGCCGAATTCCGTGAAGCGCGAGAAAAAGTTAAGCTACGTGTCAACTATGTCATCGAACAACTAAATTAGGATGCCTCTCCTCCCTTCCACTCCTTAATAATTGGCATATATTTTATCTGGGACCCGTAGCGATAACAGATTATTGCCATTGACGTTCTTAGCCTGAAGTTTATTTTGTATTGTATGCTCTAATAACTGAGTCTCTCCAGCGAGATCTGCCACCTTCAATTGAATTAAACTATTACCACTGATCTTTTTCGCCATTGATTTTGCTTGGGTAGCCAGCTCTGCCAAATCAGCCTCATTCTTAATGGTGTCAAAGTCTAATAGTCTGACCGCACCAATTGATAAACACAGTAAAGGAAAAAAAGCACTATTGCCATGGCGATCTTGGGCAGTAATACCTCGCTCTCTTAGATGCTTATTAGAGTATAAGTCTGGCTGCTGCTCAGTAAATGTCGATAAAATATCATGGCAGCGGCTTTGCCAGTCCTCGCTTTCAAATAAGATAATAAAGTCATCCCCACCCACATGGCCAACAAAGTCCAGCTCAGGATTAACATGTGTCGTTAAGATATTGGCTGTTTTATTAATCACCTTATCGCCTTTCCCATAACCATAAATATCGTTATAAGGCTTAAAGTTATCCAAATCAAAATAACAAATCACTGCGTCACGACCTTGATTAATCACCTCTGTCGTTTGCTCACTGATCGGCACATTACCTGGTAAACCACTCAAGGGATTAGCATGCCGCGCCATGGTGATTTGTAAATCGGTAATTTGTCTGAGTAAATCCATCAAGCTGCCTACACCGCTATACTGATTATTTTCTGTAATAATAAACGTACCGTGTTGCAAGGACGTGTCTTGACTGGTAATTCTCTGGCTTAAGTTTTTCAGTGGCAAGGCAACATCAGCAATGGTGGGGTTTGCATCCATAAATAAATTAATCGGTTTTCTACCATGCAGTTCACGTCCATAGCGACTGGCATATAAATTCATAATCTCATCACGCCAAACCATACCCGCTACAGAGTTATCGTTATTAATAACAGGTAAAGCAATCAGATCAGCAGCATGCTGAAAACGTTCACCGACTGCCGTTACATCATCATAAGTCATGACGGGCGTCATAGGTGTTAACAAACTGGAGACCAAGGTATTTGCTCTTGGTGCACTCGCTCTAAACATCGAGACTGCTTTTCTTTTCGAAAATAAATCTTCATTGATACTGCGCTCTGGTTGAATTGCTGGGCGAGCGAAATAATAGCCTTGTACAAACTCAATATTCATTTCATCAACAGTGCGGTATTCCTCTCGCACTTCAATGCCTTCCCCCACGATACGACAATTAATGCCCTTAGCAATATCCACCATCGATTGCACAAATTGACGCTTATGGCGATCTTGATGAATATTTTGCATAAAATGGCGGTCAAGTTTGACAAAATCTGGCTTAATCTCAGACCAAGTGCGTAGACCAGAATAACCGGCCCCTAAATCATCAATCGCTATCGAAAAACCCATCTCACGATAATGTTCGGTCGCCGTTCGCATCAAATCATAATCATCAATCGGGTATTGCTCAGTGAGCTCAATCACCACTTTATCGGCAGATAAACCTGCTTTTTTGACAAAATCTAGCGTTAAACCATGCTGATAATCTTGCTGTAACAACACTTCGGGAATAGTGTTAATAAATAATTTTGCATCGAGCTCAAGTAGGCCGAACTGCTTAATAGCCACCTCTCGACACAATAAATCCAACTCAGCAAGACGACCATGTCGACTCGCCGCATCAAACAAATTAATAGGCGAATGTAATGGGCTGTCTGAAGGCCCTCGGATTAGTGCCTCGTAACCATATATCTTATTTTCTCTGATAGAGACAATAGGCTGAAACATCGGCATCAATGTAGCATTTTGCAATATATCATCGAGCAGCTGATATTGATTATATTCATCTTTTGTCATCACGGAATCCGCTATTCACTTAATTTCAAAAAAAAGCCCCACCCAAATAATCAGGTGAGGCTCTTCATTGTTACGAGAGTAATTGTAACGTTGTTAACTTAAGATAATTGCTTACCAGTAAGCTTGTGCACGGAATTTAAGTGCAGATGGTTCGCTTGCTGAACCAGAACCATTTACGGTAAGGTCTGTCACTTGGTCATAGTTCAACATTAAACGAATGTTTGAAGTTGGGTAATAGTTCACACCAACTGTAAACTTATCGTATTCACTTTCAGCTGCGAAACTTGGGTCAAGCTCAAGTGTTTCAAAGCGAGCTGCAACTTGCCATGCACCTGTAGATGATTTAGGTGTAATTCCTGATGTGTAACCATTTTTCCATTTTAAAGATTCACCCGTCAAGAAATAACCGGCTTCGACAGCAAACGCCGTTGTATCGATATCACCAGCAGTTTCTTGCTTAACGGTGTGGTCTAAGTATTCCGCCATTGCATGGAATGAACCATATACCGCTAATGCATCAAGAGTGAATGCATCCGCGCCATCAAATTCTGCTGCTGAACTACTCAATGAAACAGGTTTATATGTATCTTCATGACTTACTAAGTCAGGTCTAAAGCTAAAGCTGTCACCGCCACCTTGACTAAGGAATGCTGCACCAATTTGAACTAGGTGATTTTTATCTTTCATGAATGGTAAAAATGAACCGCGTACAGCAAGTGTGCTGCCGTTAACTTCATATAAATCACCACCGTTTGTGCTGTTGAACCCACCACTTTGTAAACCCGCAGCTAATGACCATGAGTAATCTTTTGCAGCAAGAGATGCAACCGCACCACTTGAACGTGCTGGAGAAACAGAACTATCAGCAAACATCGGACGATCCATGAATGTCATGTATTTAGAGCTGATTTTTGTGTTTAAACCAAATGGGATATGAGATTGACCTAATTTAACGCCATATTTCATATCATTGATTTTGTTGCCGTAACTGATATATGCATCTTTAACCGAGGTATCGCCACCAGCGAAGTCGGCTTCAAATTTGTAGCCCCAATCGTAAATGCTACCTTCAAAGCCTAAACGTGCACGACGTAATTCAGTACCTTTCACATCTGCGGCGCCACCATCAGAGTCAGTATCCACCGCATCCCACATTACACGACCAATAGGTTGAAAAGCCCAGTTGCCATCAGCACTTTCAATTTTAATTTTGCCTTCAGTAGTGATTTTAGGCATTGTTTTTGTAACATTTTCAACATCAACCTTAACCGCTTCTGCCGCTTCTTTATCTGCTTTAGATGCATTCGCTAATAGGTCGTAGTTTTCAGCGGTGATAGTACCTTGGTCACGTAGAACCTTAAGTAAGTCCATCATGGCATCGTTGTTTGCTTGTGCTGGTAATACTGCTGCGCCAAATAATGCACCAGCAATTAAGAGTGAAGATGTTTTAAGTTTCAAGGGGATGTCCTCTTGGTAGTTTATAAAAAAATCTGTCCGGAACCCTGTCCGAGTTCGCTTACAATAACGACTAAATATTTCAAAAATATGACGGCGCTAAATTTATTTGCTATTGCGAGACAAAGTTTAGTTATTGTTGTTTTATTGCAACACTCATGTCTGATTTAGTTGCACCTTGAAAAATAATGACTTTGCCACAATCTATCTTTTACTGAAGAACCAACAACGAGCTAGTCATAAATACGCCCCATATGGCATGTGCTTTTTAGCGTTGTCATTAACACCTCGCCCCTTGAAAGGAAAAATGAATGTTTCGCTCCCTATTTATATTATTTCTGCTGGTGCCGCTGATTGAGATTTACTTTTTAATTAAGGTTGGCTCACTTATTGGCGCTGGTTGGACAGTATTTGCCGTTGTTGGCACTGCGGCACTGGGTGCGGGCTTACTCCGTATACAAGGTTTAAGTACCATACAACGCGCACAATTATCCGTGGCTAAGGGCGAGCTTCCTGCTGTTGCAATGCTAGAAGGTGTCGCACTAGCCTTCAGCGGCGTGTTATTGCTCACACCCGGCTTTTTTACCGACACGATCGGCTTTCTTCTACTGATTCCAGCACTTCGCCAATCGCTCATTAAGCGAATTTTAAAAAATAGTCAGTTTTTCTATCGCGGACAAACAACACACCGTCATCATGCTTATCGTGAATCAACCATTATCGAGGGTGAGATTGTTGACGAAGACTCGGATAAATACCTCAAATAATTTTCAGCTATCCCTTGAAGTTTATTTTTACAACCCCATCTTTGTTGTTCGTAATTTTATTGTTAGATATTTTTGAGGTTATATAGATGAATATTCGTCCCCTTCATGATCGGGTAGTTGTACGTCGCACAGAAGAAGAAACAATGAGCGCTGGTGGTATCGTGCTTCCTGGTAGTGCAGCTGAAAAGCCGGCACAAGGTATCATCGTTGCAGCCGGTAATGGCAAAATCACAGACTCTGGTGATGTCCGCGCAATGGACGTTAAAGTTGGCGATAAAATTTTGTTCGGTAAATATGCTGGCACAGAAATCAAAGTCGATGGCGAAGAGTTATTAGTCATGCGTGAAGATGACATCGTTGCTGTAATCGAAGCATAAGCGATACTAAAAACATCGTCATTCCCAAGGGTGGCGTAACGAAGTTCCGTGCTCAATATTGAACACTTTGAACTTCATTAGATACTCCGGGCATGGCACCAAGATAACTTAATTCAAACCTCACTTAGGTTTATTTAAGACTTACAAAAATTTAAAGAGGAATAAACATGGCTGCTAAAGAAGTCAAATTTGGAGCTGATGCTCGCCAATTGATGATCAATGGTGTGAACATTTTAGCTGATGCGGTAAAAGTTACTTTAGGTCCTAAAGGCCGCAACGTCATTTTAGATAAAAGCTACGGTGCACCAACCATTACTAAAGATGGTGTTTCTGTTGCTAAAGAAATCGAATTAGAAAATAAATTCGAAAACATGGGCGCACAAATGGTTAAAGAAGTGGCATCTCATACTTCTGATGCTGCGGGTGACGGTACAACAACGGCAACCGTGTTAGCACAAGCCATCTTACGTGAAGGTATGAAAGCCGTTGCGGCTGGCATGAATCCAATGGATCTAAAACGTGGTATTGATAAAGCCGTGACTGCCGCGGTTGAAGAGCTAAAACGTATGTCTTCACCTTGTAATGACGATAAAGCGATTGCTCAAGTAGGTACAATTTCTGCAAACTCTGACTCTTCAGTCGGTGGCATTATTGCTGAAGCAATGCAAAAAGTAGGTAAAGAAGGCGTTATCACTGTTGAAGATGGTTCTGGTTTCGAAAACGAATTAGACGTTGTTGAAGGTATGCAGTTTGACCGTGGTTATTTATCGCCTTACTTCGTGAGCGATCAACAAACAATGACGGCTGAATTAGAAAGCCCATATATTTTGTTATTCGACAAAAAAATCTCAAACATCCGCGAATTATTGCCAGTATTGGAAGGCGTTGCTAAAGCAAGCCGTCCTTTATTGATCGTCTGTGAGGATGTTGAAGGCGAAGCCTTAGCAACGTTAGTTGTAAACAGCATGCGTGGTATCGTTAAAGTATGTGCGGTTAAAGCGCCTGGCTTTGGTGACCGTCGTAAAGCGATGTTAGAAGATATCGCTGTATTAACTGGCGGTACCGTTATTTCTGAAGAAGTGGGTTTAAGCCTTGAGAAAGTAACATTAGAAGATCTAGGCCAAGCTAAAAAAATCTCTATCAGCAAAGAAAATACGACCATTATTGATGGTGCAGGTAAAGCAACTGACATTACGGCGCGTGTTGAACAAGTACGTTCACAAATCGAAAGCTCTAGCTCAGACTACGACAAAGAAAAATTGCAAGAACGTGTTGCTAAATTAGCTGGCGGTGTTGCAGTCATTAAAGTCGGCGCAGCCACTGAAATGGAAATGAAAGAGAAAAAAGCCCGCGTTGAAGATGCGTTGCATGCTACTCGCGCAGCCGTTGAGGAAGGTGTTGTTGCTGGTGGTGGTGTTGCACTTGTTCGTGCTGAAAGCAGCCTAGGTGAGTTAAGAGGCGACAATAATGACCAAAATGTGGGTATCACATTATTACGTCGTGCAATGGAAGAGCCTTTACGTCAAATCGTAACTAATGCTGGTGATGAAGCCTCTGTTGTATTAAACAACGTAGCAGCCGGTACAGGTAACTACGGTTACAATGCGGCAACAGGTGAATATGGCGATATGATTGCCATGGGTATCCTTGACCCAACTAAAGTAACCCGTACGGCATTGCAAAATGCGGGGTCAGTTGCTGGTTTAATGTTAACCACTGAAGCGATGATTTCAGAAGCCCCACAATCTGGTGCGCCTGCAATGCCTGAGATGGGCAGCATGGGTGGTATGGGCGGCATGATGTAAGCAGCCTCACCATGTAAAGTTGGCAACATGCCAACTAGCTAAATAAAAAGCCCTGTTCATTATCTGTGAACGGGGCTTTTTTATACTCGTTAATACAGTGAGATAAGCAATATTTTGGCATCAGCTTTATAAAGGTCAAAAATCCACCTTATCCTCACGCTATCACTCTAAGTGAAATTATTCCGTCCGAGCATAAAAAGCACGTAGTTTAAGAAACTCCGATTGAATAAGCGCATGGTTAAACGGTGGTTTAAACGTCGCATAGACTCGTCCTTTAGGATCAACAACAAACAAATGATGTTCTTGTTCTATTTGATAGCTGCCATCGGCATAATCAGTTTGAAGAAACAGGGCAAGAAAAGTACTCGCTAACTCGTCGATAATAGTTGATGATGCCGTTGCCACGCTGAAATTCAGCCCTTGTTTAGCTAGAAAAGTGCGTAAATCTCCCGCCCTTTCATGATCAGCATCTACTCCTACCATTAAAAACTGAAAATCAGCATTGGCAAAGCTAGATTGAAGGTGTTTCATCGTTTTTAATGTCGGCAGACAATGGGGTAAACAATGGCTATGAGAAAAATAAACAAAACTCCACTTACCATCAAACCACCCCTGACTGAGTACTCGTTTATTATCTGTATTTAATGAGAATTCCGGCAATGAGCGAGCAGGCGATGCGATATAGTCCTGCATCTCGACTGGGATATCTCGCTGTTCTTTGTTCATCAGCGGTAAATTATTCATCCATAGCACTAATAAAAATCCAACAATCATGAGATAAGTAATCAAAAAACACTTAGAATTAAGCCCTTTACATCGTTTGGCCATCGTTCACTCTTCTAGTAGTTGATCTTAAAGGGCCAAATCCTAACATTAATCATGGATTTATGAATGAGCGAAAAACTATTTAAGTCAACGGCAATCGTCAGTATCATGACTTTTTTATCGCGGATTCTTGGTTTTATTCGTGATATTGTCATCGCTCGATTATTTGGCGCAGGCTTAGGCGCTGACGTATTTTTTGTCGCATTCAAAATCCCTAATTTCTTACGACGTTTATTTGCTGAAGGTGCCTTCTCGCAGGCTTTTATTCCCGTATTGGCCGAATACCGCAATCGCGGCGATCGCGACCTTAAGGAGTTAATCGCAAGTACTAGTGGAACCCTCGCTGGCATCCTATTTATTATCACTGCCATTGGTATTTTAGCAGCGCCGATATTAATCGCCGTGTTTGCGCCCGGCTTTGTTGCGGATCCCAACAAAATAGCATTAGCAGGCGATTTGCTTAAAATCACTTTTCCCTATTTATTTTTTATCTCACTCACCGCCTTAGCAGGTTCGGTTTTAAATAGCTTTGGTAAATTCGCGGTTCCCGCCTTTACGCCTGTATTCCTTAATTTGTCGATGATCGGCTGCGCTTTATGGTTATCGCCACAACTTGAGGAACCTGTTACCGCATTAGCGTGGGGGGTATTTATTGGAGGTCTCGTTCAATTACTTTTTCAAATACCTTTTTTAATCAATATTAAACAGCTACCTAAGCCGCGTTGGGGTTGGAGAGATAGCGGCGTAAAAAAAATCTTGAAGTTAATGATTCCGGCAATGTTTGGTGTGTCCGTTGCTCAAATAAACTTATTGCTGGATACCGTATTAGCATCCTTCTTAGTGACGGGCAGTATTTCGTGGCTCTATTATTCAGATCGCTTGGTTGAGTTCCCTTTGGGCGTGCTTGGCATTGCCTTATCAACGGTCATTTTGCCGAGTTTGTCGAAAAAGCATGCCTCAGCCTCTAAAGCCGAGTTTTCAAACACAATTGATTGGGCGCTACGTTGGGTGTTCCTCATAGGTACACCAGCTGCTATAGGCCTTATCTGGCTAGCAGAGCCCTTGCTCCTAACCCTGTTCCAATATGGGGAATTCACAGCCTTAGACGCTCACAAGGCGTCGCTCAGCTTAATGGCTTATGGTCTAGGCTTGCTGCCCTTTATTTTTATTAAAGTATTGGCCCCAGGCTACTATGCACGGCAGGACACTAAAACACCGGTTAAAATTGGCATTATCGCGATGGTGGTGAATATGGTGCTCAACATCATCTTGATGATCCAATTTGCACATGTTGGGCTGGCCTTAGCCACATCATTATCAGCGATACTTAATGCAGGTCTATTATTTATCGGCTTACGTAAATTAGGGGTGTATAACCCGACTGCCGATTGGGGGCGGTTTATCATTAAGCTGTTTTCCGCCAGCGCTAGCTTACTTGTCCTACTGATGTTGTTAACGCCGGTTACCAGTGAATGGCTAGGCTGGACGGCTTGGCAACGATTTGGAGTATTATTTGGCTTAATTATCAGCGCAGCAACAATATATTTTGCCGTACTTGCTCTCGTAGGTGTAAAGATTAAAAACCTATTAAGACCCAATGAAGCGGTAGATTAATCACATAACAGTCAGACATAAAAAAAGCGTTCATCAATGAACGCTTTTTTTACAACTTAAGTCACACAACAATCAAAAACCTAGCGCCTTATGTCGATTCCACTTTTTCAGTAAAGCCACATTCTTTTTGCGGACACACTTTCTCGGTGCCACGACTTTTTGTCGTTTTGATCGTCAAAATAGGCCATTTACACGTAGGGCATTCCTCTTTCAACGGCTCATTCCATAAAGCATAGTCGCAATCAGGATAATCTGAACAAGAATAGAATATTTTACCGCGACGCGATTTGCGAGTAAGAATTTCGCCTTTATTGCATTGCGGACAGGTCACACCAGTATTGGTAGGCTGCTCTAATGATTCAATATGTTTACATTTTGGATAACTACTGCAACCAATAAACTTGCCATACTTACCCGTTCTTACCCATAAATCAGACTCACATTTCGGGCATTTACGATCAGCAACGACCTCTGGTTCATTCGATGTTTCTTCGCCATTGATGTTACGTGTGTAATCACATTCTGGATAGGCAGTACACCCAATAAAACGGCCACTACGTCCTAAACGACTCGATAGTTTTTTACCACATTTCGGGCAATCTTCATCCAATAATTCTTGAGTAACATCACTGCGTTGCACTTCTTTATCTTTGGTTTCGACTTGCTCTTTAAACGGCCCCCAGAAATTACGTAATAATGGCACCCATTCTTTTTCACCGCGAGCGACCGCATCCAGCTCATCTTCTAGCTTTGCAGTGAAATCATAATCAACATATTTGGTGAAATGTTCTGCCAAAAACTTACCTACAACCCGACCAACATCGGTTGGGTGGAAACGCTTTTTCTCAAGTTCAACATATTCACGTTGTAACAAGGTTGAGATAATACTGGCATAAGTAGAAGGGCGACCAATATCATGCTCCTCTAAAGCCCGAACTAAACTCGCTTCACTAAACCGTGGAGGTGGCTCGGTAAAATGTTGCTCAGGTCGAATGGCAAGTAACTCAACTACATCACCCACCTCCATTATCGGCAGAATACGTTCATCTTTATCTGATTTAGCGGCATCATCTTGGCCCTCAAGATAGACACTCATAAAACCTGGATTAACCACTGTCGAACCATTAGCCCGGAAGTTATTACCTGCACCACACGCTAAGTCAACGGCCACAGTATTCATCGTTGCGTGCACCATTTGACAAGCAACCGTACGTTGCCAGATTAATGTATAGAGTTTTAATTGATCACTAGAAAGGTATTTTTTTAATGATTCCGGTGTGCGTAATACGGATGTTGGGCGGACCGCCTCATGTGCCTCTTGGGCATTTTTAGACTTCGTTTTGTATTCTTGTGGCGAAGCAGGCACCGCGCCTGCACCATACTTCTCAGCAATAAAGCTGCGTAGTTCTTCAACGGCTTCGTTGGCCAACGTCACCGAGTCGGTACGCATATAAGTAATTAAACCTACCGCGCCATCGCCGGTATCTGTACCTTCATATAATTGTTGGGCAACACTCATCGTACGTTGCGCACCAAAGCCTAATTTTCGTGATGCTTCTTGTTGTAAGGTTGACGTGGTAAAGGGTGCTGCAGGGTTACGTTTACGTTGTTTTTTATCAACCTTGGTAACCAACAGCTTACCTTGAGCAGCTTTATTGAGCGTTGCCACTACTTCTGCTGATTGTTCACCATTATTAACCGTAAATTGCGATAGTTTTTTATCTTTATAATGCGTTAATTTGCCATCGAAATTTTGCTTTTCAAATGCTGCATCCGCTTCAATAGACCAGTATTCTTGTGGGATAAACGCTTCAATTTCTAATTCACGCTCAACAATCATCCTCAATGCAGGGCTTTGTACTCGACCAGCAGATAAACCACGGCGTACTTTCTTCCACAACAGCGGCGACAGAGTAAAACCAACTAGATAATCAAGTGCTCGACGCGCTTGCTGAGCATTCACCATATCCATCGAAAGCCCACGAGGATGAGCTACCGCATCATTCACCGCCTGCTTTGTTATTTCATGAAATACCACACGATGTGTTTCTTTATCCTTCAAAACACCACGTTTTTTTAATAACTCAAATAAGTGCCATGAAATCGCCTCTCCCTCGCGATCTGGATCGGTTGCGAGATATAAGATATCAGCCTTCTTCATTGCCTTAGCAATGGCATCGACATGTTTGCTGTTACGATCAATCACCTGATACTTCATCGCAAAATCATTCGCCGTATCAACAGCGCCTTCTTTAGGCAATAGATCGCGAACGTGACCATAAGATGCCAAAACCTCAACATCTTTACCTAGATATTTCTGGATCGTTTTTGCCTTAGCAGGCGACTCAACAATGACTAATTTTTTTCCCATATTCTACAGCACCAAAATGAACAGTATCGAACCATGCAACCTAATCTACACGGATGGTTTTTACGATAGTTAACACTATCATTTTTAGTGTACGACCGCCTCCAAATCTTCAAATACCAAATCTTCCATCCACGCATAAGCGACTTCACGGCCAGGCTGGTAAAACAACACCATCAACACCACCCATTTCATTTGATCTAAATCTATTTCGCCAGTATCCAATGCCATTACACGCTCAATAACGACTTCACGTGTTTCACTATCTAACACGCCTACTTGTTCTAAGAATAACAAATATCCTCGACACTTCACGTCAAGCCGTAACAACTCTTGTTCCGTATAAAACCGCATAGCTGATTCAGGTTTATGCTCACCTTCACCCTCACTTGAGGCTCCTTCTTCAATCACCGTCATACTTTCCAGCCAATCAAAGGCCTTATGTATTTCAAGGTGTGGGAAGCCTACGCCTTCAAGTTCGGTCTCTAAGGCATCTTTATCAGGTTTATTAGAATCGTCTGTGTCGATGTAGTTTTCAAATAAATACAGTAATACATCAAATACATCTTCTTTCATTTAAATCCTCTAGGAATCTCTATATTTAAGGGAGGTTAATTACCACTGCGGACATATCGCCCGCCAGGCAATGATTCAACCTGACCTTGTAGTTCTAATAATAACAGCATGGAGGAAACAACATCCGCCGTCAATCTACAGCGCTCTATCAAGAGATCAATTTGTATTGGGTCATAACCTAAGTGATTCAGCAAAATCTGGTAATCACCATCTAATTTTATCTCTGACTCGACTAGGTCAATAGTCGGTTTTTCTTCGTCTTGTACACCAGCCAATGGCCCTAGCTCTTCTAAAATATCTTGTGCCGTTTCGACCAGCTTTGCACCATCACGGATCAACTGATGGCAGCCCCTTGCTAAGGGGTTATGAATAGATCCTGGAATAGCAAACACCTCTCTTCCTTGCTCTAACGCCATTCGTGCGGTAATTAATGAGCCACTTTGCAAGGCCGCCTCAACAACAAGTGTCCCCAAGGATAGGCCACTAATAATTCGATTACGTCGCGGAAAGTTTTCTGCCCGCGGCGCAGTTCCCAGGGCAAACTCAGACACAATGGCGCCAGCTGAAACAATATCGTGAGCCAACCCCCTATGCTTAGCGGGGTACACACGATCTAAGCCCGTACCAATCACCGCAATTGTTTTACCTTGACCAGCCAACGCACCTTGGTGTGCCGCCGCATCAATCCCCATTGCCAGACCACTGGTGATTGTCAGTCCAACCTGAGCCATATAACGAGCAAACTCATACGCAGTGTCCCGTCCTGATACAGATGGGTTACGGCTACCCACCATGGCAACCTGCCATTGAGCCAGTAAGTCCACATCACCTTGAACAAACAACAAGCTCGGTGGATCTGAAATCTGTTTCAGCAACGCGGGATAGCGCGGGTCCTGTAAGGTAATAATATGTCGATCAGGCTCATCAAACCACGCTAGATCTTGCTCTACCTTATTCCAGTCAGGCTCAAGTAAGGCACTACGTGTTCGGGCAGAAATATTTTCAGCCATATTCGGTTTAATAAACACCGCTTCAGGGTCACCAAACTGCGTAAGCAAACGAGCAAAAGTTATAGGACCGACACCAGGTGTACGATGCAAAGCTAGCCAACAGGCCAAGGGCCGTTGCTTATCAGGAAACCTATTCAGCTTTAGCACCGTAGGTCTAAGCTAAAGCTAAACAATAATGATGGATAGCGAATCAATGTCAGATTCACAATATCATCAACTGCAATACCGTCTATTCTATTGCACTCACTTTGTCATTCAAATGAATAGGACGGCTTGCCTTCATCACAAGTGCATAACTTACCTTCTCAAACACTTTGAAGACCATCGCCACACCTGCGGATTCATCCGGTAGGGTGATCATATCATCCGTATCAGGGCTTACAGAATCACTAATCGTTTGGCCGGCACGCATAACCGCTAACACATGACCCACCTCTATTGATTCTCGTGAACCTCGATTCAAGACAACGATTTGATATGGGCCTACTTGTGATACGCCATCAAATACCGAAATAATACGGCCATTAACGTCGTGTTCTGGTGAATGAGGGAAAAAATTCATTTCATCCTGACCATCATCAACGGGTAGCAATCTATCGCCTATCAACACTTCACGGTTAGTGTTACGTAGCATCACTGTAGAAGTGTCTCTTGCCTTTTCTAAGAATGCATCACCTGTATAAATTGCCTCATAACCAAGCACTTCAGTCGTTTCTGGATCCGTGTAAACCTTGCCACCACGGAATACACTGAACTGCTCAACTTCATCACCTTCAATGCCTCGCACATAGGCTCTATCGCCAGCACCCAGGATTAAACGCTCATCAGTACTTGCCACAATATAAGGCGCGTTATTTAAAGTATCTTCATCGACAACTAGCGGTTTAGATAAAAATGCCGCTATCGCAGAACGTGGAATGGTTGAAATCGCTTCTTCTAGTTTTATTTCCCTCGCCTCTGGTGACAATTTGTAGGTTGTAGAGCCGCGGGTTAATGTCAATACAGGTTTACCATTGATATAGCTTAGTGAAATCACATCGCCAGGGTAAATTAAATGTGGGTTTGCAATTTGCGGGTTGACCTGCCAAATTTCTGGCCACAGCCAAGGCCGTTCTAAAAATCTAGCCGAGATATCCCAAAGCGTATCGCCTTTAACCACCACATACTCTTGCGGATGATTAGCATTTAAGACAACATCCTTTGCAAACAAAGGTAGGCTGAACAATACAAACAAAACACTTAAATAAAAGTAGCGAATCATCAAAATATCCTCATGGATGACTAAATCATTGCCCTAAATCCTAATAAGCACAGACAATACTAAGGGCATAGTGTGTTATAAGCGCGATGAGGAATCAAGCTTCATAGCCAAAATTGATCAATATAACGACCTTTATATCCGATTAACACTATGATTATTGATGATATATATCTAAAGTCTTAGCAAAAGTAACGGTGAATACTTGCCGCTTAATACCCCTCATGATATAACCTGAGTGAACACTAAAAGGTATAATTTACTTCACTTTGAACATTTAGGATATCGCATATGAAACGTCTTATTTTCCCATTAATTGCGCTAACAGCCTTGTTTGGCACAAATTCGTCCTTTGCCGCAGGCGATGTAGCTGCAGGAAAGGCAAAAACGGCACTCTGCGCAAGCTGCCATGGTGCTGCCGGTATCGCTCCCGTTGGCATGTACCCTAATCTTGCAGGTCAAAATGAAGCTTATTTAATTTCGGCTTTAAAATCCTACCGCGATAAAGAGCGCAACGGCGGCATGGCGGCCATCATGCAAATGCAAGCGGCTAATTTATCTGATACTGACATTGACAACATTGCCGCTTATTTCTCCAGCTTAAAATAACGCAACCTTTAATCATCGATGCAACAGAAAATCAGTCGCGGTAGATAAGAAACCCACTGAGTTCTGTTGCATCATTTTTTGTGACCATCTCACTTCATGGATCGCTCAAATAGAAATCTCCAAGTGAAACATTTCTCTTCCCCCCCCAGTCAGTTACAATAAGCCCAGTATTAGGATAAATATTTTCGTCCCAGCATGATGGAAAGACAACTCTTTCAAAGAGTCACGTAATAGTTATCCGATTAAGATGGCCTGTTTCGGCCAATTATTTAATCTTTTAGGTTTATTTATGGCGCTACTTGAAATTCTTCATTTCCCTGACCCTCGCTTACGTAAAAAAGCAACCGAGATCACCAAAATAACAGCCGAAATCCGTCAACTAGCGGAAGATATGCTAGAAACAATGTATGACGCGCCTGGAGTAGGCTTGGCTGCCAATCAAGTCAATGTGCAAAAACGGCTTATTGTTATTGATGTATCAGAAGACAAAACATCCCCTTTAATCTTCATTAATCCTGAAATCGTCAATAAACAAGGTGAACGTGTACATGAAGAAGGCTGTCTATCTGTGCCAGAAGCCTATGAATTAGTGACCCGAGCCGACATAGTGCGAGTTAAAGCGCTTAATCTCGATGGCAAAAGCTTTGAGATGGAAGCCGATGAATTATTGGCGACCTGTATACAACATGAAATAGACCATTTAGACGGAAAGTTATTTGTTGATTACATTAGCAATTTAAAACGCCAACGCATTAAAAAACGCTTAGAAAAACAATTTAAACAACAACGCTAGGATAACGATGCGCATCATTTTTGCTGGAACCCCTGACTTTGCAGCAGAAACACTCAAAGCCTTATTGACGACTAGTCATGAAATTTGTGCTGTTTATACCCAGCCAGATCGTCCTTCAGGTCGCGGTCGAAAATTGACCGCCAGCCCAGTAAAACAACTAGCTATCGAACACCATATTCCTGTAGAACAACCACTGAACTTCAAGGAAGACGAAGCAAAACAAATTTTAGCTGATTATCACGCAGATCTTATGGTCGTCGTTGCCTATGGTTTATTATTGCCGCAAGCCGTACTCGACACACCAAGTCTAGGCTGTATTAATGTCCACGCCTCTTTATTACCTCGCTGGCGTGGTGCAGCCCCTATTCAACGCGCGATTCTTGCAGGTGATACTGAAACCGGCGTATGTATTATGCAAATGGAAGCAGGTTTAGACACCGGCCCAGTATTATCGCGAGCAAGTTGCCCAATTAATTCTGAAGATACCGCACAAACCCTACACGACCGACTGGCCCTCTTAGGTGCCAACACGCTATTAAACTCACTATCAAACATCATCGAACTTCAATCTAAAGCGCAAGTCCAAGATCATGCATCAACCAGTTATGCAGCTAAACTACTAAAACCAGAAGCTGAAATTGATTGGCAACAGTCTGCCAGTCAAATTGTTCGTCAAATTCAGGCATTTAACCCTTGGCCGGTGGCACAAACCATCTGGCAGGATCAGGTCTTTAGAATTTGGTCGGCCTCGCTACTTGATGACAAAAGCTCAGCCCCCGCTGGTGAAATTATTACCGTCAACAAAAATAGCATTGATGTGGCAACAGGAAACGGCATTTTACGCCTCAAGCAAATTCAACTTCCAGGGAAACGCGCTATGCCAGTCGCTGACTTTTTGAATGCCAATACGATAAAGGCGGGTGAACATTTTGGCTAAACCTCAAAAACATACCGCTCGCGCCAGCGCTGCCCGCGTTATTGCTGAAGTTATTCAGAAAAAACATTCACTCAATGGTGTATTAACGGCTGCATTGGCCTCGCTGCCAGACAATGACCGTAGTTTATGCCAACAGCTTTGTTATGGTGTCATCCGCTGGCAGCCACAATTAGAAGCGATCAGCCAAAGCCTGCTTACCAAGTCATTACGCGCCAAAGATGCTGATATTGCAGCACTTCTACTTTGTGGTCTATATCAACTACGCGATATGCGAGTCCCGTCACATGCCGCAATCTCAGAAACAGTGAATGCTTGTAAAACGCTAGGCAAACCTTGGGCTACCGGATTACTTAATGCTTCATTACGAAATTATCAACGTCAACACGATGATATTGAAGCTAAAATTCAACAGCAAGAATCCGCTCAATATTCACACCCTGATTGGCTAATTCAACGTTTTAAACAAGATTGGCCAGAACAATGGCCAGCCATTTTAGAAGCTAATAACCTGCAGCCGCCGATGATGTTACGTGTTAACAAACAACATGGATCTCGCCAAGATTATTTAGCCAGACTCGCTCAAGCAGAGATTGATGCCAGCGCTATAGAGTCCTGCTCTGATGGTATCTTGTTAGCCTCCCCTTGTGATGTATTTCAATTACCGGGGTTCGCTGATGGTGATGCGTCAGTCCAAGATGGTGCTGCACAATTAGTCGCCCAGTTACTTGAGCTTAAGCCCAACTTACGCATTCTTGATGCCTGCGCCGCACCGGGCGGCAAGACCTGCCACATATTGGAACAGTTTCCTGATAATCAGATGGTCGCACTCGATATTGACCCTCGCCGCTTATTACAAATCAAACAAAATACGGATCGACTGAATCTAAATGCCGAGCTCATTGCAGCAGATGCCGTTGATGTAGAAAACTGGTGGGACGGTCAACTCTTCGACCGCATTTTAATCGACGCGCCTTGTTCCGGCACCGGCGTCATTCGACGACATCCAGACATCAAAATACTGCGTCGACCAGATGATATTGCCACCCTAGCCGAACAGCAACAGCAATTACTCAATAAATTATGGTCACTGCTCAAACCTGATGGCGTATTAATCTACACAACGTGTTCGGCACTTAAACAAGAAAACGAAGAACAGATAGCCGCTTTTTTACACCAGCACCCCGAAGCTCAGGAAAATATTATTTCACCCGCCCCAGCTGCACGCGGCTCATTTGGTTACCAACGCTTGCCTGGCGATAATATATTAGATGGTTTTTATTATGCCAGCCTCAGTCATCGCTAAATTTTATAGCTTACTCGTACTACTGCTCTTTATGAGCAGTATGAGTAATGTTCGGGCAGGCACATTCAACATACCCGATGCCCGCATCGCTAAAATTGGCAATGGTCACGTACTTAATGCAACTATAAACTATCCACTCACTCCGCGAGTGATTGAAGCCCTAGACAACGGCATACCCATTGTTTTTTTCCAAGAATTTAAACTCATCGATATTACACCGCTATTAGGAGAATATTGGCAGTGGGAAGAAACCTTATGGCAAACTAGAATTCGCTATGAGCTGCGCTACCATGCATTAGCTCAACAATACGTTTTGCAAGACATTGCCACAGGGAAAGAGCGTTATTTCCCCTCTCTTGAAGGCGCCTTACATGCCTTAGGAAAAATCCAAAATTTCACCTTACCGCCTGAACATATGGCTGAGACCAAACAGCTGAAGTTCCAACTTAAAAGCGGCATTGATTTATACGCGTTACCGACGCCAATGCGTCCTGGCGCCATCATTTCAAGCAAATGGCACCTCACCAGCCCCTGGACATCAGCACAGTGGTATTAGGTATCATTAAACGCCTTAGCTCTGGGACTAAGCCCTATTTTTCGCTCGCGGCGCTACTACTCCCACTTGCCTATTTGCTCAGTGCAGCCACGCAAGACAGTTCAAGGTTTAATGATCTATTTTTAGTCATTTTTGGACTAGGTATTGCCACCCTGCTGTTATTAATGGCCATCTTAGGTCGCAGCCTATTCAGACTTTACCGAGATTTCAAAAGCAACCAAGCGGGATCTAGACTGACTGTCCGACTTGTCAGTTTATTTGTCTTACTCATTTTGGTGTCGACAACGGTTGTTTATAGTTTTTCTATGCACTTTTTACACCGTGGCATTAATAGCTGGTTTGATGTCAAAGTCGAACAAGCACTGAATGACTCACTCGAGTTAAGTCGTACCGCGTTTGGTATTAGAATGCGTACGTTGCTGAGACAAACACGCATGATGGCAGGTTTGTTAAGTGAGTTACCCCCACAGGATATTAATCATAACTTACGAGAATTATCTAAACTTAGTGGCGCGATCGAACTGAGTCTCTGGACAATGGATGGCCAGTTGATTACCTCAAGCATGGAAAATACCGTCATATTTATCCCCAGCCGTCCTAGCGAAACTATTTTCCACCAGCTAGAAACACAGGATGCTTATATCTCGCTCGATCCCGAACAAGATAATTTACAGCTTAGAGCCGCCGTCCTGCTCCCCCCGAAGCAAGGCATCACTCAACGGCGTTTTTTGCAGGTTATATTCCCGGTTAATGACAGGCTTAGTGAACTAGGTAAAACCGTTCAAGATGCCTATACCGATTACAAAGAGCTCAGTTATCTACGCAAACCTCTGATTAGCGTATTTACCCTTACGCTCAGCCTTATCGTGTTACTTACCTTGATGGCATCGATTTGGTTTGCTATTTGGATCTCACGCCGTATCGTCGAGCCATTACAGGCATTAGCAGCGGGAACACAATCCGTCGCCTCAGGTAACTACGATACACAACTTGATGTGTCTGGACATGATGAAATTGGTTTCTTGGTTCGCTCATTTAATCAAATGACCCAGCGCCTTACCCATGCCCGTAATGCGACAGAACAAAGTCATCGTTTATTAGAACAACAAACCAACTATCTCACTACGGTATTAGGGAGCTTATCTAGTGGTGTTATTACGATTGATAACAAGCTATTTTTGCGCACAGCTAATATCGCTAGCAGCAAGATATTACACCTTAATTTACAGCAGCGATTAGAAAGCACCATCAACAGACTGTCATCTCACACCCCACATTTATTGAACTTTACTCAGCTTATCGAACAAAAAGTGGTCTTAGGTGAAAGTTGGCAACAACAAATTGAGCTGCAAAGGAAAAAAGCGTTACAGACCTTGATGTGTCGGGGCACACCACTACCTAACGATACAGGCTGGGTCATTATTTTTGATGATGTCACCACCCTATTGCAAGCACAACGAAATGCCGCTTGGGGCGAAGTCGCAAGGCGCTTGGCGCATGAAATAAAAAACCCGCTTACACCAATTCAACTATCTGCCGAACGACTACAGCATAAATATTTGCCGATGCTGCCTGCCGATCAATCCAGCACCCTGACTAAGCTTACCAACACCATCGTGCAACAAGTAGAAGCCATGAAAAATATGGTGAATGATTTTTCTGACTATGCGAGAAATCCAGGCTTACAATTACGCTTACAGCCAATTGGCAAGCTTATCAGTGAAGTTCTGGCGCTATATCAAAGCAACACTAGTCATCAGTTTCTATTATTAAAAAGCCCAGAAGAAATAACGCTTAATATTGATAGTGTTCGCTTCAGGCAGATATTACATAACTTGCTTAAGAATGCGATTGAAGCCAGTGAAGATGCCCACTTAGCGGTTGATATAATCATCCGTTATCGCACCGTCATGCAGGATCATATTCCGTGGTTTGAAGTGAGTATTAGTGATCACGGGCCGGGCATTCCGGCCAGTATGGAAAATAAACTATTTGAACCTTATGCCAGTAATAAAACAAAAGGCACAGGTCTCGGCCTCGCCATCGTTCAAAAAATTGTTGAAGAACATGGTGGCCACGTTTGGGCTGAAAATCTCGCACCGGTAGGAGCGAGTATAATTATACGATTACCTTTGGAGGGTGTTATACCGTGAGTCAAGACAAGCCGTTAATTTTGGTTGTTGATGATGAGCCTGATATTCGAGAACTGGTGAAGGACATTCTTGAAGATGAAGATTACCGCGTTGTCATTGCCGGCGATGGCACTGATGCGCGCGCGGCTTTTTCCTCTCTATCACCTAGCCTAATCTTACTCGATATCTGGATGCCGGACATTGATGGCATTAGCCTGCTTAAAGAATTTAAGCAGCAAGATCCCAATATAACCATCGTAATGATGTCAGGCCATGGGACAATTGAAACCGCCGTCGAAGCGACCCGCCTTGGCGCCTATGATTTTATTGAAAAGCCGCTTTCCATGGCAAAGCTGCTACGTAGCATCGAGCTTGCTTTTGAAAGCAGTAATAAAAAAGCGGCTATTCGACAACATCATGCACAAGCACCTGTAGGAAAAAGTGCACAAATAACCTTATTACGCGAGCAATCTCAGCGTGTTGCACAACATGATATGCCCATATTATTGCAAGGAGAAGGCGGTACCGGTAAACACTGTTATGCACATTATCTGCACAGCTTAGGTAAGTTTTCTTCGGGTAAATTTATTGAAATAACACCGGCGAGCTTCCCAACAGACAGTCTAAAACTGACCTCATTAGCACATAACAACTGTCTTTTTATTAATGATGTGTCGTTATTATCGGCTAATGCGCAAGCATTGCTGTCTCACCTGCTCAATACCAATAAACTGGCTGACTGCCAGTTAATTTGTTCAACCCAATATTCTTTAGATATGGCGATTAATAATGGCAGCTTTTCTGAAGGATTATTATACCAACTCAACAGCATTACCTTAGCCATCCCACCGTTACGCGATCATATCGAAGACATTCCCGAATTGGTTCATCACTTTGTTGATGAGCAAACAACAGCCTCTGACATGGCCTACCGTCACTTTACGGTGGCGGCACAAAATCGCTTACGTAATCACCCTTGGCAAGGTAATGTGCTTGAATTAAAAAATGTGATTCAACGTTTATTAGTGCTTGGCGAAGCCGATGATATTGATGTTGCCGAAGTCGATCAGACCTTACGTGAGACCTCTGAGCAACAGACTCAGACCAACGAGCTAAACATCATTAATTACGACCTACCTTTACGTGAGGCGCGAGAACAATTTGAACGCATTTATTTATTACAAAAATTACAAGAAACAGAAGGTAATGTAGGTAAAGCAGCCAAGCTCGCAGGTATGGAGCGCACACATTTATATCGCAAACTTCGCTCTTTAGATATTGATAGTAAACAAGTGTAAGGTAGTAACATGAAAATTCTTATTCTCGGAGCCGGTCAAGTCGGTGCTTCTGTAGCGGCATCGCTTGTTAGTGAAAATGATGATATTACTGTTGTTGATTCAAACAATGAATTATTACTAAAGCTGCAAGATCACTATGATATTCGCACCATACAGGGCCATGCTTCTCATCCGGATGTATTAGCACAAGCAGGGGCTGCAGATGCCGATCTCATTTTAGCGGTCACGAATAGTGATGAGACGAATATGATCGCCTGCCAGATTTGCCACAGTCTTTATAAAACACCGACTAAAATCGCGAGGATTCGTAGCACAGAATACTTATCAAAACCTGAACTATTCAGTAACGATGCTATCGCGATTGATATGTTGATAAGCCCTGAACAGATTGTCACAGATTATATTGAACGACTAATTAACCATCCTAATGCGCTACAAGTGCTCGATTTTGCTGGAGGAAAAGTCCAACTTGTTGCCATGAAAGCCTTTCATGGCGGACCATTGGTCGGCAGCCCCTTATCTGATATTCGTATTCACATCCCTAAAACACCAACCCGTGTAGCCGCTATCTTTAGAAATGGTTACCCGATCATTCCCAAAGGAAAAACGGTTATAGAAGCGGATGATGAAGTCTTTTTTATTGCCGCCAAAAAAGATATTCATTCGGTGATGAGTGAGCTACGTCGAATGGATAAACCCTATAAACGAATCATGCTTGCTGGTGGTGGTCATATTGGTGAACGTCTGGCTAAAGCACTCGAAAATGATTACCAAGTCAAAGTCATTGAAGCAAATCCAAAACGTGCTGAATTCTTATCGGAAGAACTGACAAATTCCATCGTTTTATTGGGTGATGTGGCAAATGAAGAACTACTACAAGAAGAAGATATTGATAAAGTCGATTTGTTCTGCGCCCTAACTAATGATGATGAAGCGAATATCCTGTCAGCGATGCTCGCTAAACGCTTAGGCGCACGCAAGGTTTTGTCACTCATTAACCGAGCTGCCTACGTTGATTTGATTGAGAGTAGCACTATCGATATCGCACTATCACCTCAACAAGCCACCATTGGTAGTTTGCTGGCGCATATCCGTCGTGGCGACATTGTTGCGGTGCATTCACTACGTCGTGGTGCAGCGGAAGCAATGGAGGCCATCGCACATGGTGATAAAAACTCATCACTGGTTGTTGGTCGTCGTATAGATGAAATCAACCTGCCTCCAGGTACAACGATTGGTGCCATAGTTCGCGGTGAAGAGGTCATTATCACCCATCATGACAGCGTGATCGAAGCAGAAGATCACGTTATTTTATTTTTAATTCATAAACGTTACGTCAAAGAAGTTGAGCGTTTATTCCAAGTAGGTTTTACATTTTTCTGATGCTTATGGAACAGTCATTACAACATCATTTTCTTATTGCCATGCCGACATTGATAGATTCATTTTTCTATCGTTCGGTGATTTATATTTGTGAGCATAATGAAGATGGCGCCATGGGATTAATCATTAATCGTCCCACCCAAATCATGCTCGATGAGCTCTTCACCCATTTAGAGATCGACAATATTTCAGCTATCACTAAAACGACTTCGGTATTATTTGGCGGCCCAGTGCAAAAAGAACAAGGTATGATCATCCATGACAGCCCAACTCAATGGGTCAGCACTAAAGCATTAGATGATGAGCTATACCTCACCACCTCGACTGATATTTTAGAAGTCGTCGGCACGCCTGCTGGCCCAGAGAACTTTTTAATTACCCTCGGTTATGCTGGATGGGAAACCGGTCAATTAGAACAAGAGTTAGTCGACAATAGCTGGCTCACCGTACACGCCAACAAAGACTTATTATTTAAGACTCCGGCCGATCAACGCTGGTTAGCCGCCGGCAAGTTATTAGGTGTTGATATGAACCTGATGACACTTTCAATGGGACATGCATGACCACGCCTCGCACCCTACTTGGTTTTGATTTTGGGCTAAAAAATATCGGCGTAGCTGTAGGACAAGAGCTTACTGGCACTGCCAGCGGTATTGCTGTCATTAAAGCCCGTGATGGCATTCCCGACTGGAACGACATCAAAAAAGTCATCGAACAATGGCAACCCCAATTATTAATCGTCGGGCTGCCCCTAAATATGGATGGCACTGAGCAAGACATGACCGCTGCCTGTCGAAAGTTCGGCAACAGACTCAACGGCCGCTTTCAATTGCCTGTCGAATGGCAAGATGAACGATTAAGCACCTATGAGGCATTGGAACAACTAGGTATTCGTGACAAAATGCAGTCCAAGCGGCGAGGTGATGTGGATCGCATCTCAGCCCAACTTATTCTTCAATCATGGCTGAATCAACAATGACAATTCCAGCAACGAACACTGACATCCAAACCTTGCTTACTGCGATGGCAGACGAGATACGCCAGACGCTAGATGGGAAAGAACCATTATTAATTGGCATTCACACTGGCGGTGTTTGGGTCGCCCAACAACTCGCTGAAATTTTAGGGGCTGATTTCTTTGATGCGCCGCTTGGCACACTGAATATCGCCTATTACCGAGATGACTTCACCCGTATCGGCATGCATCCACAAGTCACACCCTCCGACCTACCTTTTGCGGTCGATGATCGCCATTTATTACTAGTTGATGATGTTTTATATAGTGGCCGAACTATTCGTGCGGCGCTTAATGAAATTTTTGATTATGGCCGACCAGCAAGTGTCACCTTTGCCGTACTTATCGAACGTAATGGTCGCGAACTACCGATACAAGCCGACATTATTGGTCAATCATTGACCATGACAGAGGATGAACACATAAAACTACATAATAACAACGGTTTAACCTTAACGCTGTCGACAGTAAAAGCAGGAGAACACGATGTCGCATAATCAACTGACTGAGAGTGGACGGCTACATCATTTTCTCAGCATTGAAGGACTAAAACGTCCCTTATTAACAGAAATAATGGATCGTGCTGAGCAGTTTTCCAGCATCTCTCATCAACAAGTAAAAAAAGTGCCGCTCTTACGTGGTAAAACAATCGTTAATCTATTTTTTGAAAATAGCACCCGTACTCGCACCACCTTTGAACTTGCAGCAAAACGCCTATCTGCGGACGTGATGAGCCTCAATATCAACACATCCTCCGCTTCAAAAGGTGAAAGCCTAAGAGATACCTTGCACAACCTTGAGGCCATGCATAGTGATATGTTTGTCGTTCGCCACAACCAAAGTGGCGCTGCCGAGTTTATCGCACAACATGTTGCCCCCCATGTCAGTGTAATTAATGCTGGTGATGGCTGTCATGCCCACCCTACTCAAGCCATGTTGGATATGTTCACCATCCGCCGTCACAAAAAGCATTTTCCTGATCTGCGGGTAGCCATCATTGGTGACATATTACATTCTCGTGTTGCTCGCTCTCAAATACAGGCTCTGGCAACACTTGGCGTTGGTGAAATTCGGGTCATTGCTCCCAAAACATTATTGCCCACCGACACTAAAACTCTTGGCGTGCACGTTTATCATGATATGGAAGCCGGCTTACGAGACGTAGACGTAGTAATTACTCTCAGATTACAACTAGAAAGAATGCAAGGTGCTTTGTTGCCAAGTGCCAGAGAATATTTTCAATGTTATGGTTTAACCGAGCGAAAATTAAGCTTAGCGAAACCAGATGCTATCGTAATGCACCCAGGCCCGATTAATCGAGGTGTTGAAATTGCATCCGCCGTAGCAGATGGCCCACAATCGGTAATCTTAGAACAGGTGACACATGGCATCGCCGTGCGCATGGCCATCATGTCGATGGCACTTGGCTCGCAAGCGGAACTTCACGAGGCAACACCATGAATATTCATATAAAAAATGGCCGCGTCATTGATCCATCAAGCCAATTGGATGCCAAGCAAGACATTTTTATTCGTAACGGCAAAATCATCGCTATCAGCAATCATCTTGATAGTTTCACCGCCGATCACACCATTGATGCTACAGGCTTAATTGTCTGTCCAGGCTTAATTGATTTAAATGCTCGCCTGCGGGAACCTGGACAAGAGCATACGGCAACGATTGACAGTGAAACTCGTGCCGCAGTAGCCGGCGGTATCACCTCACTCTGTGTACCACCCGATACCGATCCCGTCATTGATACCCCAGCCGTTGTAGAGCTTATTGAAGATCGTGCCAAAAAAGCAGGACGGGCAATGGTCTATACCATCGGCGCTTTAACTCAAAAATTACAAGGTGAACTACTCACAGAAATGGCCGCGTTAAAAGCGGCAGGCTGCATTGGTGTCAGTAATGGCGTAACGCCGATAAAAAACAGTCTCATTTTACGTCGCGCGATGGAATATGCCGCGACTTTAGATCTGACTTTATTTATCAATGCCACCGATCCATGGCTACAGGGTAATGGTTGCGTTCATGAAGGCGCTATAAGTTCCAGACTAGGCCTCACCGGCATTCCTGAAACAGCGGAAACGATTGCCATAGCCCGCGACTTGTTATTAATTGAACTAACAGGAGTACGCGCTCACTTTCATAATATTTCATGTGGAAAATCTGTGAAGTTAATTAAGGATGCACAAGACAAGGGCCTTGCCGTCACTGCCGACGTGAGTGCCCATCATCTTCACCTGAGTGAACATGATATTGGCAATTACGACACCTTCAGTCACGTTATGCCGCCATTACGTAGCATTCGGGATCGCGAACAATTGCAGCAGGGCCTACGGGAAGGCACCATTTCAGCTATATGTTCTCACCATCAACCCCTGGATAATGATGCCAAACTCGGCCCCTTTGCCGAAACAAGCCCAGGCATTTCAGGGCTAGAGACCTTATTAGCGCTAACCCTAAAGCTAGTCGATGATGAGGAAATAACCCTCCATCAAGCCATTGCTAGCTTGACCTCCCACCCTGCCGATATCCTAGGCATTGATGCTGGTCAATTTAAAATAGGCGCTCAAGCCGATATATGTATTTTCAACCCCAATATTTACAATGAATGCCAACCTACTCAATTTGTAAGCGCAGGTAAAAACAGCCCATTTTCTGGCTGGTTATTTAATAATCAAGTCAGTTACACAATATTTAATGGCAAACTTGTATTTGAGCAGGATAAAATTCACAGCATTACGGTCTAATGCCCCATTATCCAAATAATTAAGAGACTCATCATGAATATTAAAAAACTAGCCGCATTACTTATTATCTCCAGTTCACTAGCCATCAGCGGCTGCGCAAGCAGCTTACAAGGCGATACTTATTCACGCGATGATGCTCGCCAAGTCCAAAACGTACAATACGGCACTGTTGACGCCGTTCGCATGGTCATTATTGAAGGCACTAAAACCCCTATTGGTACTGCAGCAGGCGCTGTTGTTGGCGGCGTTGCGGGTAGTAGTGTCGGTGGTGGTAAAGGCTCAATTATTGCTGGCGTTCTTGGCGCAGTAGCAGGTGGCTTAGCGGGAAGTGCGGCTGAAGAAGCCCTTACAAAAGAACAAGGTGTCGAATTGGTTATCCGTAAAAATACTGGCGAAACCATTTCTGTCGTGCAACAGTACGAACCTAACAATGCCTTCCAAGTGGGCGACCGTGTACGTCTAATGACGCTTAATGGCGATGTTCGAGTCACCCGCTAACCCAATCCGCTTTTTCGAGTAAATCATATGACCGCTATAAACAGATTGATGATAGGCTCAATGACTGCCTTTTTCCTACTCACCATCACGGCGTGCTCACCAGAAGTGGGTAGCGAACAATGGTGCGCAGAGATGAAAGCAACCCCATCAGGTGACTGGAGCGCAAATCAAGCTGCAGATTTTGCCAAAAACTGCATCTTGAAATAGATTGATGTCTAACTCTAAACTATATGCCCTCGACTTCGATGGTGTTATCTGTGATAGCGCCATCGAAACAGGTATTACGGGCTGGAAAGTTGCAAGCCAACTATGGCCCGACATGCCAGCCGAAACGCCGCTGGAAATACTTGAAAAATTTCGGCAAGTTAGGCCAGTCATGGAAACAGGCTATGAAGCCATCTTGATTATGCGTAAGCTTTTTGAAGGTATCTCACCCCATCTTTTATTAGAGCAATTTAAAACTCAGATTAAAACAATCATCCGGCGTGATGAGCTTAATGTCGCTGGACTTAAGCGTCGCTTTGGTGAACAGCGCGACCAATGGATACTTGAGCATCTGGATGAATGGATTATGATGAATCCATTGTTTGAAGGTATTGCAGAAAAACTTCGCCAAATTGATAGCTCGCTCACCTACATTATCACCACTAAACAAGAACGTTTTGTCAGCCAAATACTCAAAGCAAACAACATTAACTTTGCTGCTCAACGAATTTATGGTTTAGATCGCGACTTAAGTAAACAACAAGTGTTAGTCGATTTAACGGCACGTCACCGCGACCAACAAATTGTGTTTGTAGAAGACAGACTTCCGACCCTTCTTAATTTGATTGAAGACGATCGTTTAAGCAAGGTGCAATTATATTTTGCCGACTGGGGTTATAACACCGAACAAGACAAGCTTGCAGCAAAAGAACAGACCACCATAACAACGATCAATCTTGCTGAAATGCTGCTGTTGTAAGTAATGACCATCAAGACTACTTATACTGATAGCGATGTATGACAGTTTTTTAATGCCGGTAGGAGCAAAAGGATGATGCAAACACAGTTTAAGGCTAAACATTCTCCCGCGTTGATAACCTGCCCTTTGGTAAACTGACGATGTCTAATTTTCTTTTATTAGTGACTGCCGCCGCTGTACTGATGATCACCGCTTGCAGCGAGCAGGCTGCTCCCGTCGAAAAGACAGCTAAACCACACCTAGTTGAGATCATTACAGCACAGAGTCAAACCTTAACTATCGAGCGTGAACGTAACGGCACATTAAAAGCGCTGCGTGAAATTCAGATTTACAATCAAGAAGAAGGCCAAATTACCTCACTGCCCTTTTATGAAAATGACAAGGTCAATAAGGGCGATATCGTTGCCAAACTTGATGATCGTTTATTAAAAGCGCAATTGGAGCGAACGCAAGCCCTGCGTCGTAAAGCAGAACAGGACCTCTTACGCTTTAAAAACCTAGCCGCCAAAGGTTTAACACCACAAACAGAGATTACCCGGGTAGAAACAGAGCTTGCCGTCGCCAAAGCAGACGAGCATGCCTTATTAACACGCTTAGATTACACTGTTATCCGCGCGCCAATATCGGGCATTGTCAGCGAGCGACACAGTGAGCAGGGCAATATTGCTGAACGTTATAGCCACTTATTAACGCTTTCTGACCAAAGCTCACTGATTACAGAAGTTGCTGTCTCAGAACTGCTCATTAATAAATTGCAGACCGGCGACCAGCCACAACTTTCTATTGACGCCTTGGACGCGACAGTTCTACCTTTACACGGCACCATTACTCGCATTTATCCCAATCTTGATCCCTTTACCCGTACGGGCACCGTTGAAATCACCCTAACGCCTGTTCCAACAGGTGCAAGACCCGGCCAATTAGTGCGTGTGACCTTAAAGACCCAACAAGCTAAACGTTTGCTGATCCCTTTTACCTCGCTACGCCGTTCGACTGAAGGCGATTATGTATTCACTATAGATAAAGATCAAAAGGCTCAAATAACACCTGTGACCACGGGCCTAAATGTTGATGATCAGATTGAAATTGTCAGGGGATTAAACGAAGGTGCAGCGGTTGTAGTCCGCGGTTATACAACGCTTCATGCCAATAAAACCGTCACCGTAGTTAATGTTCCAGCGCTAAATCAACAGACGCCAAATGAATAAAAGTAGCATTGCCGCATGGTCGATTCGCCACCCAATAGGCGTCAGTATGCTCGCCTTAACCGTCGTTATCATCGGGCTGTTTACGCTAGCCCGCTTAGCCGTTGATCTATTGCCACAAATTATCTATCCCGAGGTTCGCGTTCGCATTATTGACAGTGGCGTACCAGCATCCGTACTGGAAGACAGTGTTACTCGCCAATTAGAAGAACAGTTAGCCATCACCGAAGACTTGATAGGGATTCAGTCTCATACCGAACGGGGCATAGCCACCGTTGATTTATCGTTTGATTATGGTAAGGATATCGACATCGCGCTACGCGATGCCAGCACCCGACTTGATAGAGCAAAGCGTTTTTTACCAGACACCATCGATCCCCCAACCATTTATAAGTTAGATCCCTCACAAATTCCCGTCATGGAGTTTGTTATAAGTTCAGAGTTACGTGGTGATACCGAGTTACGAAGCTGGGTCGATGATGTTTTTAGTAAGTGGTTTATCAATGTGCCTGGCGTTGCTTCAGCCGAGGTTGGTGGTGGACTGGTCCGCGAAATTCAGGTTATTCCTGACCAAAAACGTTTGGCGGGCATCGGCCTAAGTTACAAAGATATTATTGATGCACTACAAACCTCAAATACCGATGAAGCAATGGGGCGATTGCAAATGCCCGCCCATGAAATCACGGGGCGTATTAGTGGTCGCTTAAAAGACGTTAAGGACATTCAAAACCTTGCCATTGCTCACAACGCAGGCAACACCGTCTATTTAAGCGATGTCGCACAAATCATCGACACCAATGAAGAGGAACGCATTAAAGTACGAGCCGATGGTGTAAGTGGCGTCAAACTGTCAATACAAAAACAACCCACCGCTAACACAACGGCAGTTGTAGCGGCCGTCAAAGAACGACTTATTTGGCTCAAAACACAGCATATTCTGCCACAAGATGTCAGCCTAACCACCGTCAGCGATCAGTCGATATATATCCTGCAATCACTTAAAAATGCTAGCCTTGCCGCCATTACTGGCGCTTTTTTAGCCATGTCAGTCGTCTATCTATTCCTCGGTAATTTACGACGTACACTGATTATCGGTAGCGCCATTCCAATTGCCATTATGTTTACCTGTGTACTGATGGGCTTAGGCGGATTAACCCTTAATATTATGACCCTTGGTGGTTTGGCCCTTGGTGTTGGTATGTTGGTCGATAACACCATCGTAATGTTAGAAAATATTTATCGCCATCAACGTGAAAATACCGACCCCTTCTCCGCAAGTACTGAAGGTGCTAACGAAGTGACGAGTGCCATTATCGCCTCCACCTCAACCAACCTCTCTGCGGTTTTACCCTTTTTATTTATTGGTGGCCTCACCGGCCTGTTATTTAGCGAATTAATTTTTACGATTTCGGCGGCTATTTTTGCCTCAATGATCATCGCGATCACCCTAGTGCCAGCCTATGCAGCCAAGGTGACCAACATCAAAACCAACCGAATAAGACAAGCTATTGATCATGGTGTTGATTACTTACAACGTGCTTATGCCCGCGCGATCAGTATCTTATTGAGGCTTCGCTGGTTAGTTGTGCTTAGCTTCATTACTGGCTTATCGTTTAGCATTCCCATTTTCCTATCAGGCAAACACATTGTGCTGCCAAATTTAGATGACGGTAGTATCACCGTTAGAATATCAGCCGATACAGGGATATCGCTGACTGAAATGGATCAAAAAACACGGCTCATCGAGAACTTATTTTCCGACCAAGCAGAAACAGCAACGGTTTACACTTTAGTCGGCGGCTCCGTTTTCGGACGCTCACAACGTGAAACACCTAGCCAGTCTAGTATTACCGTGCAATTAAAACCTATGCCAGAACGACTCATTAGCAGTGGCGAATGGATTAAACGCATGGAAAGACTCATTAGCGAGCAACAATTAGCCGGCTTTGAAGTACGTATGTCGCAGCGAGGTATTCGGGGTATTCGAACCAATAAAGGCGATGAGGATATTAGCCTGCGCCTACAGGGGGCTAATGACGTTCAGCTTAAGCGACTGGCAGATAACATTGCTGAAAAAATGCGACTTATTCCAGGCATTAATAACGTCACACACTCCGCCGAGGATGAACAGTTCGAGCTTGCAATGACCTTAGACCGCGAGCGAGCGGCTAGCTTAGGTGTCAATCTACAAGATATAAAACAAGCTACCCAAATAGCCCTTCAAGGCGTAGTTGTCAGCGATTATCTCGACAATGACAAGAGCTATGATATTCGGCTTCGCCTGCCCCAAACTGAAATCACTAGCCCGCAAGATATGGAATCGATCTTATTATTCCCTGCTAAAGCCAATACACCCGCCATCTATCTCGGAACTGTCGCTACAATTGAATTACTTAAATCGCCGATTAGCATTTTGCGTGATAACCAAATGCGCATTGTTGAACTAACGGCATCACTTAGCGAAGACACCACCTTAGGTGAAGCCTTAAACGCCATTAGCCAATTACGCTCACAAACCACACTACCAAATGGCTATACCCTTTACGATGGCGGCTCCCAAAAGGCATTACACGATCAACAACGGCTCACCGAGTTGCTATTACTACTCGCATTATTCTTAGTTTTTGTGGTCATGGCGGTTCAATATGAATCCTTACTCAACCCTTTGATTATCATTCTCAGCGTACCATTTGCCGCTATCGGTATTGCCTTAGCGATAGATGTATTAGCACTTCCCTTATCGATGCCCGTCTGGCTTGGCATGATCATGTTAGTCGGCATTGTGGTCAATAATGCGATCTTACTCGTCGAATATATTGAAATAGAACGAGAAAAACAAAACGATATAAGCTCATCCATTGTGGCGGCCGCCCGCTTACGACTACGCCCAATCTTAATGACTACACTGAGTACCGTCGTCGGCATGATACCGCTGGCATTAGGCTGGGGTGATGGTGCAGAAATGTTACAACCCCTCGCCATCACCGTCGTCTGGGGCTTGAGCTTTTCGATGTTAGTGAGCTTATTACTGGTGCCAATTATGTATCACTTATTGCACTCGCTTAAGCCAAAAAAGATGCCAAATCCAGCAACGGCTTAAAAACAGCGAATTTTAGGCATAAAAAAACCCACCACATTTAAAATGTGATGGGTTATTTTATTAACAAAACACGTCATTACTCAAACACTTGTTTTATATCAATTAATGGCGGAGCGGACGGGACTCGAACCCGCGACCTCCGGCGTGACAGGCCAGCATTCTAACCAGCTGAACTACCGCTCCTCACTACTTGCTTAGGCATTTACGTCCCAATCAAGAAGCGGGAATAATACAGTAATTAATCCGAAGATGTTAGTGTTAATTTCTACAATATCCTAGGCTTGTCACCTCACAGCAAAAACATATTGATTGCACTGAAGTTTATACTAAAAAACAAGTCTTCTTTCTAAGCCTTATTTATGCCTCTTAATCAAAAACGAGCTTCCGTTTGCGTTTCCAATCCTGCCATTAACGCCTTAATAAATCATCATTAAAGAGTCTATTCTCAACGAACTAATTCAGTGAACATTCATCTAAAGCAGGTAAACTAACGCTCAGTTCCACAATCAGGAGTACTGCTTTGACCCTATTTAAACGTGTAGCCGTAGTATTATTGATGACCTTGCTCGTTGCCTGTGCAGGTTTGACACCTAATTATGAAAAGCCACAAGTCAACGTCACCTCCTTCACGCTCGCACCAGACTCATCAGGACTCTCCCCCCGCTTTAATATCGGTCTACAAGTTATTAACCCAAACCGTAGCGCATTACCATTGGTTGGCATGAGTTACTCGGTGGAGGTTGAAGGTAACCGAATTTTAAATGGCGCCGAGCCAAACCTACCACGTATTGAAGGTTACAGCTCTGCAGACATTATCATTCAAGCAAGTCCCGATTTATTTGGCAGCGCACGTTTTCTCAATCAACTACTTTCTGGTCAACGGGATGAACTGAACTACCTATTCAAGGCACGACTTGATGTCGGTACCTTAATGCCGTATATCAACATCGAAGAAAAAGGTCAGTTTGGTTTAACTAATGGCAAATAACGCTGGCCCCCCTACACTAAGTAAACCTGTTATCACCGTCATATGGATTGTATTATTGGTCGTAACAACGTTCCTATTTAACGGTGTTTTGGATGATATTAATAATCCTAATAAACAACTCAACGTCACCACCAATGAGTATGGCAATAAAGAAGTTATTCTAGAAAGAAACCGCTATGGTCACTATGTCGCAAGTGGAAAAATTAACGATCAATCTGTCGAGTTTCTTCTAGATACCGGCGCAACACTGGTCGCCATACCCGAACACATTGCGGTGCAATTAAATTTGAAAAAAGGCCAACCTTTTCAGTCACAAACAGCAAATGGCAGCAGCCAATCTTATGCGACCACCATCGATAAGCTAGCTTTAGGTGATATTATTATGACAAATGTACCCGCCAGCATTAGTTCGGGAATGGAGTTTGATGAAATTCTATTAGGTATGTCATTCTTAAAACACTTACACCTAAGTCAACAAGGAAAACAGCTCAGAATTAGCGTACCAGATTAAACACAATACGATTCTTAGCGCCATATAATTACTTTCATTCACCCTATTATCAGGTAAAAACATGACCCTCTTGGAGATTTTAAAACAACGCAAAGCCGTTAGAGCCTATTTAGATAAGCCGGTTGAAAAAGAGAAAATTAATGCCATCCTTGATGCTGCACGCCATGCGCCTTCAGGCGTCAATACTCAACCTTGGCAAGTCGCCGTCATCACCGGCAAAACCAAGCAAGCCTTACAAACTAAAATAGAAACTGCATTTCGTGCTGGTAATAAAGGCCAAGCAGATTACACCTACTACCCAACGCAATGGATAGAGCCTTATAAGTCGCGAAGAAAAGACTGCGGCTTATTAATGTATAAAACCTTAAAAATTGAACGCAGTGATACCCGGCGCCAACAGGATCAATGGGCTGCCAACTATCGCGCCTTTGATGCGCCTGTGATGTTACTTTTTTTCATGGATGAAAACATGCAAACCGGCTCGTATATGGACTACGGCATGTTTCTACAATCCGTGATGTTAGCTGCGGTTGATCAAGGTTTAGCGACCTGTCCACAGGCCTCTGTTGCTGATTATCCTGAACTTATAAAATCAGAATTAGGCTGCGAAGATAATAGAATTTTATTATGTGGCATGGCCTTGGGCTATGAAGACACGCATGCCGATGTGAATAGTTACCGTACGAGTAGAGAAGAAGTAGAATCATTTACCGACTATTTTGATTAGGCCCGTTAATGAAATATTCCAATATCTAGATTAATAATACCCCCCTAGGGCGCTTTTATTTTCTGCATAATCGTATTGATTTTTTCACGGTCAGCATCAATAACTAAGACGCCCGCTAGATATTGATTAACTAAATCAGAAACACCTAGTAGATTAGCATGCAACGCTTGATTTTTCAGTTGTGATAAGGCAAATAGAGCCTCTTGGATGGCAATATGAACTTCAGCCATTGCTGCGCCATCACGAGCAATAGGAAGATACATATCATTTAATATGTGTTCAATTGAGATACAAGGGACTCGGACATATTGATAGCTGATTTCATCTTGTTCAACCTTGAACAATTTATAGTCTTTCAGTTTAGACAAAATTCTAATCGAACGGTTAATAACATCAATTGCAGTGCCCGGATCATTAATGGCTTGGGAAAGAGCTCTGGAAGCAATTTCAGTCAAAACGATCATACCAAAACCTGGATCTTGATCAAATGAACGATCTGAGCCAATGGTAAATGTTGATTGAATCGCCGTGACAAAACTTTCCGACAACTCAATATTTGTACAGCCAATGGCCCTATTTAAATGGATAAAATCACCAGAGCCAACCAATAGTGAAATTTCTGCATCATGCTCCTTGGCATAACGGTTCAGTGCTTCAATATCGATATGCTGTATATAACCAATGTCTTTGTGAAACAGCGTGTTATCAATATAATCAGGCGGATTATCAAGATCTAGTTCTTTTGCATCAAGACTTGGAAATAAAACCCGTTCTTCAATGGCGGTCAACGTTGCAGCTTCAACCCTATCAACTGTTTCGCCTAATCGACCCAGTTGAGACAAGTGCTCGATCCATCTCAGAATAGTAATCACTATCAATAGTATGACGCCAATAGTAACAGTGAAGAGTATGAAGCGACCGGTTACACCATAAGCATGGCTGCTTAGGGCAACGATGCCAACTAAACTATATAAAAAAGATCCAATGAAGGTAGCAAGTACATTTTGTGTGGTGGTATCTTGTTGAGTAAGTTGAGTGGCACGAGGTGAAACAGATGAGCTTGAAGCATAGGCAGATACCATAATGCTCAAAGAAAAGGTGGTGACCGCCAGCATACTAGATGCCAAGATATGAAGAATATCCTTAACCGAGTCAGCGCCAATAGCGATATCAAAATCATAATTGAGATAGTGCTCTAAAGGGATAGCGATCAGCGCAGTAATCATAGCTAACACAGCAAATAATGATGCACGAACCCAGAGCGTGCGGGTTAACTGACTAACGATCCACTGCGTTTTCGATAACATGTTAATCCTTATTTATTGATAAACGGATGAACTACACTTTACTCACATTATCCCTTACTCTAAAGGCGGTGCGTCTATAAAGGCTCAAAGTATCTCATTATTATGTGCTCGTCATAATCTTCAAAAAAGTACATAAATTCAGTAAATAAAGACATCAAACTTGTTTAATTTATCGTGCGGTGATGACATCAGGGACTAAAAATTTTGCAAATATAGACAGCTAGCTAAAAGAAATTTAGCTCTTTTTTCTATTATTGATAATTAACCTGATATTTGAATTGAACAAAATCATTGGGGTAATGAAAAGCCTGAGCATTTTCCAATTTAATTTGTTTAGCTCTTGTTCCGAAAAGCGGTTTGCCTTCGCCTAATAGTACTGGCGCTTGAAGAATGATTATTTCATTAATAAGCTGTAAATTAAGAAATGAAGTTATCGTGACGCCGCCATCAATATAAGCATGTGTAAACCCCATATTTTCAAGTTGCATGATTAACGCAGCTATATCGCCGGAATAAATTTCAACTCTACCTTCCAGATTATCTGGTATGTTTTTTACAGTATTACTGAGAACAATAATCCGTGTATCACCATAAGGCCATTGTTCTGGGGCTAAATTAAAACCTGAAATTCGCTCCATACATTTTCGACTGATCACCATACAGTCCACAGAACGAATAAAGTCACTAAACCCCATGTCAGCATGTTCACTCATATCGGCTTCCGTATTACCTGCATTTTCAAGCCAATCAATGCGATCATCGGCAGTGGAAATGTAACCGTCAGCGCTAGTCACGACGAATACTGAACATTTCATACCCTTTTCCCTTTCTTTAAATTTAGTACTAAACGTGATGTAAGCCTATTTCCAATTATCTCGTTTAGCTTGTTGTAGTTTTTCATAGCCTTCTAGCAATTTAGTATGGCGTTCAAAGCCTTCTAAACTCAATCCTGGGCAATGCAAGTTATGAAAAACTTTCTGCCCTTCAACAATCGCAATGCCATCCCTTACATTATCTTGACCATACATTAAGGCCAAACCGTGTTCGTATTCTGCATAGTCACGTTCATCATGTTGTTTAATTTCTAGCAAGGCTTTTAAACAACGGTAATGACGAATTGTTGCTTCGCTTGCTTGATCCAGCGCTAAACACCAGTCAATCCAATCCATTGCCTGTTCGTCTTGTAGTGCCAAACACAACATCGCCTTAATTTCACCTAAACGAATTTCAGACCACAAGGTGCCTGGATCCGGGGCTAAACCGATAAATGGTGCAACGGGCGTTTGATCGTTATAACCGCCGTCTTCTAAACGTTCAAACACATCTTGCCACTGTTCGGCATCACCGTCTTTGAGTGTTAAGAAGTCTTCACGAAATAAGGCGCCTTCATTATTATTTTCCCAAACCAATTCGTCAACGGGATAAATATCGGACATGCCTGGCACTAAAATTCGGCAAGCATAAACATCTAAGTGTTCGTAGTCGGCAATATAAATATCAAAGCCCATTTCATGGATTTTATTACTTAAATACGTAAATTCATCAGCCGTTTTACTGTCGTGTTCCCAATCATTGAATTCAAAGTCAGGTGTACTACGGAAAAAATCGTTCGAAATATAACCACTAGAATCAATAAAGTGCATTTCTAAATTGGCGGGGGATGCAACCTCATCGTGATCAAAAGTAGGTGGGTGAAAAACATCCAACTGATCTAAGCTACGGCCTTGCAATAACTCGGTGACGGTTCGCTCTAAGGCCACCTCAAAACTTGGATGAGCGCCAAAAGAGGCAAACACCGAACCATCTTTAGGGTTAATCAGAGTCACACTCATGACGGGGTATTCACCGCCCAAAGAAGCATCGGCAATTTTAAGCGAATAGCCATGTGATTTGAGCTCATCAATCGCTTGTTTAATCAATGGAAAACGATTGATAACCTCATCAGGAACGTCGGGTAAACAGATCCCTTCGGCAATGATTCGGTTTTTCACATAGCGTTCAAATACTTCTGATAAGCCCTGCACCCGCGCTTCGTTTTTAGTATTACCCGCAGACATGCCGTTACTCACAAAGATATTGCCAATAACATTAATAGGGATATAAACGGCCTTGCCATCACGCACACGCTGATAAGGAGCAGCACAAATACCACGCTCACCTACGCCAGAGTTAGTATCAACCAACATCGCAGGCGTTAACTCACTAGCCGGATCAAAATGCGCCCACAAAGACTCATCCATCAAGCCTTCTGGCATTTCATCACCCATCGAATCAAACCACTTTTCATTCGGGTAATGTACAAAATCACTACTACTATGCTGTTCACCTAGGTAAAAATCAGCGAAAAAGTAGTTGCAGCTTAAACGTTCGAAATATTCACCTAAGGCACTAGCTAAACAAGATTTCTTAGTACTACCTTTACCATTGGTAAACATAATCGGGCAGCTTTTATCGCGAATATGCACCGAATAGACATTGCTCACAGGATTAAGCCATGATGCCTCTTCAATATCAAAGCCAAACGATTTCAACTTAGCCTGCATGGTAGCGATACTTGTTTCTAAGTCGCTATCTTTACCTTTGATAAATGTTTTTTCAGTCATGGCTTCTTTACTTTAGTAGTTACTGAGCAAAAATGACCTCTAATTAAGAGGCCATTAGTTATGAGTTATTTATACAGCTTAAATATTATTGCTTTTTAGGCTTTTCTACACCAATAGCACCATCAGAACGTGCTTTTAAGTAGGCATATAATTGACCTTTATTTTCCATAACCTGAACGTTAGCTTTCCATGCAGGCATACTACCAATAGTGCCTGACTTACCATTTTCAACAGTGTCGTAAAATTGTTCTTCTGAAATAAACTTTAAGCTTTCGGCAAGATCGGGGCCCACCATGCCTTGTCCATAAGTCCCGTGGCAACGCGCACACCAGTTACGAAATAATTTAAATCCGGCATAACTATTTTCATCGAGCTTGTTGCCGTCAACCACGCTATAAAGCCCCCCAGCTACAGCAGGTGTTGCAGATACTTCCGCTGTCGTTGCTACCTCCGCAATAGCGGCGGTAACCTCTTCTACCGCTTCAGATTCAACAACGTCAGCTACTGTCGTTTCAATCGTCGAAACAACCTCATTTCCTGCTGACTCAGCCCCTGCAACAACTTCTTCAAGCTTGTCTTCCACCATGGTGACGAGAGGTAATTCTTCAACCACGGCTTCATCAGCGTCCGTCGCATCATCATCTTCTTCACTAACGACATCTTCTTGTTGCGCAGGCGCCACAGCAGCAGTCTTAGTGTTATATCCTTCATTACCACTCTTTAATGCTGGTAAAAATGCCATAATAATTAGCGCTAGGAATACAATATTGATTCCGATTATTATTTTAGTTTTATTCACTTCTATCTCCATTTTTGACAAGAATCTCTGCGTAGAATAATACCACTTAGCTTATAAAACTGCATAAACTACACGGATATGACCCCCTTTATGCCGCAACATCCCTTCTCAATATGAGATAATGCAGCAAAAATATATAAGTCATGCTTTTTCAAATATGGGAGTAGGCTCAATCCATCAAGGTTTTATCATGACAACAGAACAAACATTGTTAGCGCGCAGTAACTCTATATGCGAATTGTGTCACTCTGACGCCAACTTATCTGTTTATGAAGTACCGCCTGTCACTGAGGCAACCGCAGAAAAGTGCATACTTGTTTGTGACACTTGCCGTGATCAAATTGAAAACCCAGAAAATATCGACGCTAATCACTGGCGTTGTCTAAATGATAGTATGTGGACACCCGTTCCTGCCGTTCAAGTTATGGCATGGCGTCAACTTAAACGTTTAAATACTGAGCTTTGGGCGCAAGATCTGCTTGATATGCTGTATTTGGATGAAGAAACACAAATATGGGCCGCCGCGACAGAAACAACAGAAGCTAGCTCTGAAAGTAGCTCAGTTGATAGTAACGGTGCAATCTTAAATGCTGGCGATAGCGTGACACTAGTTAAAGATTTAGATGTTAAAGGCGCTGGTTTCACTGCTAAGCGTGGCACCTTAGTAAAGGGGATTTCGTTAACCGATAATCCTGAACATATAGAAGGCCGTGTTAATGGTACACGCATCGTATTACTGACTAAGTTCTTAAAAAAGGCCTAAAAACACCAAAAACTAGATGGATCTGCTGGAAATAACAGCGAAAACATCATTAAGTGGTTAATCTAGCTACAAACCACACCAGGTTCTATATGATAATTTTGATCAAATGGGACACCATTAAAAATGTTGATACACAATTCAACAATTAAGAGATATACAATCTATGAGCTTTGCCTCACTGGGCTTATCTGCCCACATTCTTAAAGCAGTAGCTGAAAAAGGCTACGAAACACCATCACCTATCCAACTACAAGCAATACCCGCTGTACTTGACGGTAAAGACGTGATGGCCGCCGCTCAAACCGGCACCGGAAAAACGGCCGGCTTTACATTGCCGATTCTTGAGTTATTATCTAAAGGGGAACAGGCAAAAGCCAATCAAGTACGCTGTTTAATTTTAACTCCTACCCGTGAATTAGCCGCTCAGGTGGGTGACAATGTTGCGATGTACGGTAAAAACTTACCGTTGCGTTCAGCAATTGTATTTGGTGGCGTGAAGATTAATCCACAAATGATGAAGCTACGTAAGGGTGTAGATATTCTGATTGCAACACCTGGCCGTTTACTCGATTTATACCAACAAAATGCGGTGCGATTTAATCAACTTGAAATACTAGTATTAGACGAAGCCGATCGCATGTTGGATATGGGATTTATTAACGATATTCGAAAAATATTGGCTGTTTTGCCTAAAAACCGTCAAAATTTAATGTTTTCGGCGACGTTTTCAACACCTATTCGTAATCTTGCAAAAGGTTTAGTGAATAACCCTGTTGAAATTTCGGTTAGTCCAGCTAATACAACCGTAAAATCAGTGGAACAATGCATTCATCCTGTTGATAAGTCGAAAAAAATGGCTTTATTAACGCACTTGATTACAGAAAATAATTGGCACCAAGTATTAGTGTTTTCACGCACTAAACACGGTGCTAACAAAATAACCAAAATACTGGATGCTAGCGGTCTCAAATCAGCAGCTATTCATGGTAATAAAAGTCAAAATGCACGTACAAAAGCCTTAGCTGATTTCAAATCAGGCAAGATTCAAGTGTTGGTTGCAACGGATATTGCGGCACGAGGTATTGATATCGATCAATTACCCCATGTTGTGAACTTTGACTTGCCTGATGTACCTGAAGATTATGTACATCGTATAGGCCGTACAGGTCGTGCCAGTGCAACAGGTCAAGCAGTATCATTAGTGAGTGCAGATGAAATCAAACAATTATCTGATATCGAACGCGTCATCGGCGAATTACTCGAGCGTAAAATAATTGAAGGTTTTGAACCCGTCAATAAACTGTATGAAACACGTTTAAATACACGCCCAGCTAAAGATAAAAAACCTAAAAAGCCTCATGTTGGTCACCGAGATGGACAACGTTCTGGTGATAATGCACAAGGCCATAAAGCTGGCGGTAACAGACCTCGCCGCGGTTAATTTATAGTCCTGATAATGAAAAATTGATTAGCGTGCTGCAAATAGCACGCTAATCGTTTAGTAGTTTATAAAAAAAGCCACTAACGCAAGAAATTTATCGTTAATAATCAAGTGCTTTTATGATAATAAATAACACGTTCAACTTCATTTTTCGAACCTAAAATCACCGGCACTCGCTGATGAACGCCTTCAGGTTGAATGGCCATAATTCGCTGATAGCCTGTTGAGCTAAGGCCGCCTGCTTGTTCTACAATAAAACTCATTGGATTAGCTTCATACAGTAAACGTAATTTACCGCCTTGAGTCGTTGATTTAGTATCAAGTGGATACATAAATATGCCACCCCGCGTCAGCACTCGATACACTTCCGCCACCATCGAGGCCACCCACCGCATATTGAAGTTTTTTTCACGCACGCCGTCAACACCTTGAAGACACTCTTCAATATAACGTTGTACCGGCACTTCCCAGAAACGTTGATTCGACATATTGATGGCAAATTCAGCCGTATCTTCAGGAATCATCATATTGGGGTGGGTCAAAATAAATTCGCCAACATCACGATCAAGTGTAAAACCATTTACACCTTGTCCTGTCGTCAAAATCATCATGGTTGTAGGGCCATACACACAAAAACCAGCACATACTTGTTCTGTTCCTTTTTGCATGAAGTCATTAACGGTAGGCTGAGTAATACCTTCAGGGCAACGTAATATAGAAAAAATAGTACCTACTGATAGATTGATATCAATATTTGATGAACCATCTAAAGGATCAAAGGCAATCAAATATTGTCCTTTAGGCAAATTGGCAGGAATTTGAATAATTTCTTCAATTTCTTCCGAAGCCATCGCGGCAAGGTGGCCCGTCCAATTTAAGTGATCAACCATCACATCATGAGTAATGATATCTAGTTTCTTTTGTTTTTCACCTTGGATATTTTCAGAGTCAGCTACACCACCAATACCAATAATGCTGCTACGATTAACGAGGTGCGATATCTTTTTACAGGCACTCACAATATCATTTAAAAGCCCCGTCATTTCACCTGTCGAGTTTTTGTAGATGCGTTGCTGCTCAATAATAAATTGGGTTATTGATTTACCGACCTCGGACATACTGACCCCTTTGGTAAATTTTTACTACCGAGGCACGACGAGTACCGAGAGTTTATAAAAATTCCTTCCGATATTCTCGTCATACACTCTGTGCCTCGATGGTATTTGTGCTATTAAATCTTAACTAAGATCTCACCCATGCCAATACCACCTAGGTCACCTGCATACCGTTGTACGCGTGAAAAAGATTCCGTTTTGGAAAATTGGCTATCTAATTTAGTAAATGAGTTAAACAATAATGGTAAAAAGGCCAAGGTATGTGCGCCACAATCATTAAAATTAGCTGGGATTCCTTGGGTTGGCGCTTGCGTTAATAATACCGTACCACGCTTCATCCCATAACCAAGATGTGCACCGACTTGGCCTAACACAGCAATCGTCCCTGAGATCATTCTACTAGCACAATAATCACCCGCATTACCTTCGATTAAGATCATGCCGCGACGCATATGATCGCCCGTGCGAGCACCTGTATCACCTGTAACAATAACCGTACCACCGGTCATACCATTTTTATAACCCGGACGTGCCCCACCAACAAACTCACCCGCATTGCCATTGATCTTAATTTGCCCAGACTTCATTTCGCAAGCGGTATAAATCCCAGTATCTCCGGCAACTTCAATCTGACCACCTTCTAAAAATAAACCTAGGTAAGCACCCACACTACCTTCAATAGATATATTTCCCGTGGTCATATTTCGACCCACAAAATCAAGCTTATCCATGCTGTTAGCAAATTTAATATCGGCAGTGTCATCACCAGTAACATCAAACAAACTATCAACTCGAGCCGTCGTATTCCCTATGACTAGCGCTATTTCTGAAATCTCAGCAATAGACTTACCTATAAGAAGATCTGGCGTTAATGGTGAACAATCAACACGTTGTGCAGGTGGCGTTTTAAGGGTAAACGTTAAAGTACTCATGCCATAATCTCCTGCAAATGGAAGTGGAATGGACCTAATTTCCCCCCATAATTACCAGCACTAATTCGACGAATACCATTTTTAGCACCTAAATCACACACCGCTTGAATACCCACTCGCATCGCTTTATCGATATCTTCTTTAGTTAAACCATCAATAACAATTTCCATAACCGATTCAACTTCCAGTGATAAATCACTTTTGGTTTGGCCTTTAAGTGTTGGGCAAAAAGCATCATTGGTTGAAGCATTAAGTGCTTTAAATTTTGAGCCCACTTTGGAGCCAGAACGTACAACACCGCCAGGGAACGGCATAATGACATTGGGAATTTTTTTCATCTCTTCTATGGCTGCTTCGCAGGCTGCTAAAGCTTGAGCTTGTGATTCAGCTAACACCAAGAAATTACCACCACCAACTGAGTCATGTACGCCGGTTTTTTCTTGTGTTAAAAACTCACCATCCATAACAGGAATACGCCAATAACGCTTGCCATCAATCATTTTAGAGATTTGGAAACCATCACCGAAATAGCGTAAGTTTTGGCCTAAAGCGATTTCTTTCTCAGGATTATCTAAACCCGAAAACAATGCAGATGTTGGCGATGTAAGTACACACTGTCCAGCTCTAGTCTCGACCTGCTTAGCTAGTCCTTTTCCACCCATAGCAAAAATAAGTACTGAGACACCGGGACGACCATCAGGTGTTTCACTCGCATCAAGTTCACGTTCAATACCCGCTTCACAACCACAAGCGATAACAGATGTAGCAAAACCAGTGAAGGCTTGTGCTGAAATCATTGCCCATTTTGCATTGAGTGCAGTAATGATTAAACGTGTACCCTTCATTGGGAATGCTTCCGCGAAGGTTGCATCAATTGTTACACCATTGATAATCATATCGGGCCTCCTTTATGTAACGGCTGCACGGTCAAACTACCTCGGCCATCATCAATAATTTCATCATCGCTTATTTTAAAGTTGCCCATTTTTTGAGTGTGGTAACGATCAAAGTATGGTTTTAATGACTTTTCAATACTGATGTCATACTCTGGTTTAACAACATGGGTTGTGCCCCATGTCACATCGATCAAATGACCGTCCTTAACTACCATAGTGCCATCTTTAAACACGTAATCTGGTGAACTAAACATTTTTTCACGATCAGCATCATCGGTATAAACGGTAATATCGGCTGCACCACCAATACCCAAATGACCTCGATCCGCTAAACCGACCAATTTAGCCGCACCAGCTCGCGTCATAATGGCAATTTCATATAAGGTATATTCACGCTCAAGTGATGCCAAGTGACTCGCTTTTTGCGCTTCAGGATGCAATCTCGATAAAATATCATTACGGAAGGTTTTATCCATTAATAATCTAATCAGATGTGGATAACTGGTAAAAGGCGCACCATTTGGATGATCCGTCGTTAAAAATACCCGCCAAGGATCTTCAACCATCAAGAAGGTTTCAAGACCAATCATCCATTGCAATGCGTTTACATAGCTTTGATCTTTATATTTAAAGGGTAATACACCACAACCTGCATCACATTCAATATCCATACAGACCCATTTATTAGGATGAGCATGAGGGTGAGCCGCATGTTGACGCATACTATCGCCTGATGCCGTTACCGTTTGGCCAAATAAGATCTGGCCCACGTCGACAGTAATATTTTTATGCTTATTAATTGCTTCAGCAATTTGTGCCGAACCCGACGAAAACTTGAAGTCACCTTCAGTACCATAACTATGGAACTGAATATGCGTCATATGCATTGGTAAACCATCAATACCTTGAATCGTATCTAAGGTTGTATCCATATTACCCGGCACACCTAAATTACAACCATGAACATGTAAGGGATGTGGCACACCCAATTCTTTCACCGCTCGTGCAAGGCGCAACAATATATCACGAGGCGTAACGCCATAAAATTGATTACTTTCATCTAAATCAAGTTGACGTTGATTAAATTTAAATGCGTTAATACCACCTGGATTCACCACTTTCACACCAATAGCATGGCTGTGATTCATCGTCCAAGCGACATAGTTATTAATAGATTCTTGATCTTTATTGGCTGCCATCATGCGAAGTAGGAAATCATCACTCCCCAACATGACATAACCACCTTTATCAATGATCGGCGTGTCATGCATTTCCATGTGCGCTTGGCGAGCATTAACAGGTAAAATAGCGGGTTCAAAACCTGCTGTATAACCCATTTCAGCATAGCGATAACCCGCTGTTAAGGTGCTCGGTGCCGCATGTCCAGAACCACTGCGCATTAACTCAGTACGTGCCACGACATCAGCAGCGTGATCTTCAGGCAACATCGTACGGGCAATATTAACCTTACCACCACCTATATGAGTATGCATATCAATCGCACCCGCCATAATGACTTTGCCACGAACATCAATTTCTTCATCAATTCTAATGCCATCAGGACGTTTTACAATTCGACCGTCTTGAATATAAATATCACGGACTTCATTTTCTACGCCGTGTGCAGGATCGTAAATCCGGCCACCAGTTAATTTTTTTAACATATTCTTGTTCGCCCCTTATAACGCTTGTTCAACGGCGGTTAGTACATCAAAAGTACTAGGCAAACCACTGTCACGTAATTTTCTTAATGGTACAGATACAACACCATCACATCGGAAAGCCCGCCCGGCATGATCAATACCCGGCGTACCAACAGGAATAAAAACTTCAGGTTCTTGATCAAATGTCATACCTGAGCGCCCTAATACAATTGTTTTGGCATTAGATTTTGGCGGCGTGCGATCAATATTAAAGCTAGATATCCACACTAAGGTATCTACCTCATCGGCGGCTAGCATACGATTTGTATTTGATAAATAGGGATCGTAATCAGGATATCCACGGTTAAAATTCGTTCTCATAGGGAAGCCTGATTGCCAAGCAGCAACATAATTTGCTGTGATACTGCCTTCTTTACCACCTAACGGCAAACCATTGGAACGTGTTGTTAAATTTAAATCTTTAACCATCTCACATAAGGTTTGAACCGTTGTTTCAGCATGCTCAAAATTTAAGCTCGATGCAGCCCAAACCACCACTGAATACTTAGCCTGTTTTAATTGCTCAGCCAATGTTGCTAGGGCGGTCACAGCAATACCGCCAACCTGTTTAGCTTGAACCGTTTTACCTTTAACTAAGGCCCGTAATACTGACATTACTTCCGGTAAATAAGCATCATCACAGGCGATAACTTGCGCTTTTTTACCTTGTGGAGAAGTAGAAGCATCACCTGAAGGTGTTTTACCAAGATAAACCACTTGCCGTGATTCAATATCTTGATCAAACATGCTTTCTTTATTCCACACCATACGTTCATAAAAACGAGGATAGTCACGTTCAATATCACTGCCTACAACTAATAATAAATCAACGCGATTTCTCACCTCAGTTAAGGTGGTCACCATCCAACCAGTATCTTGTAAAACCAAGGTATTTCTAAAACTAGCATTTGAATCCATGCTATCTATAGTGGCACGACTTTTATCCGCTAAAGCCATGGCTGAGCGAGCACCATTTAAATCTGTTGCCATACCAGCAATAGCAGGTTGTTTGCTTTCCCGTAATAAATTAGCAATATGGGTAACAGCTTGTTCTAAAGGTACTGCCTTACCATTCACTCGAGGTGATATTTCGGTTATTGGTGTTTCAAATCCTTTTTTAGTCACTGCGTCACCGTTATCAATAACAGTAACCGTATTACCATCCACTTTGATAGTGAGATCATCTGAAGCTATACCACAGAACGGACTAGACACTTCTAACCACATTCCTGAATCAGTCATTTCAGTCATAGTTGTATCCTTAATCGTACTTAATATATTTAAAGCGAGGATCAGAAGGGGTGCCTTCAAAAGGGCTACCGTCTTCTTTGGCTGGCTGCCATTGCACAACGTTTTCAATCATTTTTGCTAATTCGATATCTTTATCAGTGATACCTTTAGCGCTATGTGTGGTTAATTTCACGATGACAAATGCATAGGATGCTGAAATATCAGGGTGGTGCCACGCTGCTTCAGCTAAATGACCGACCGTATTCACCACCATTAAGGTACCTTTCCAACCACTGGTTTTATATTTACGACGGATCCAACCATTTTCAAAATACCAATTAGGTAGTTCTGTTGATAATTTTTCAGCAACTTCTACTTCTGTGTATGTTTTTTCATTCGTGTCAGTCATGACTGATTCACCCTTTAAATATTAAAGGCATGAGGATACCCGAAATTTTTTTTACTAACCATTTTTAGCCCGCATTAATAACGAATCAATACTATTTTGTTTCAATTGTTTTTGCAGCGCATCCGCCTTATCTCGACCCAAGACCGGCCCTATTTGAACGCGATGCCATGTATCTTTATTATCTATAGTGACTGTTTGCACTCTCGATTCAACACCTAAAAAAGCGAGTTTTGCTTTATAGGCATCAGCATCTGCGGCTTTACGAAAAGAACCTACCTGCAATAAATAACTCACTTTATCTACCGCTTTCTCCGTATTTTCAGTCTCTTTAGTTAGGTTACTTGTCGGATTCGTTGGTAAGGTTACAACAGGGGGCAGTGTCTTTTTAGGTGTTTCGACAACCACTTCCATTTCAGGCAATAAGGTATAAAACTCAAAAGTAGGTTCTACTCCTGTTACCTTTTTAACGGCCTTTTTCTCAGCGACTTTTTTTGCTGGTGTCACGGTAGCTGGTTCATCTTTTATATGTAGTAAAAACATAATAAAAGCGCCTACAGCAAAACTAAGTAACATCGGGCCCCACGGCATCGATTTTTTGGGTGGTGCATTTCGTGAATTCCGCTTTTCCGCCACTTACATAATCTCCGGTGTTGATACACCCATAACGGTTAAACCGTTAGAAATAACTTGTTTAACAGCAGAAACAAGGGTTAAACGTGCTTGACTTAACTCAAGATCATCAATAATAAAATGATGCGCATTGTAATAAGTGTGAAAATCTCGTGCTAAATCCATTAAATAATGAGCCAATATATGTGGCGTATGATTCAATGCCGATGATTCTATGACTTCTGGATAACGAGATAAAGCAGTGAATAGTGCTTGTTCATGTTCTTCCGTTAATCGATTTAAATTCTGCTCACCAAGTGGTTGATTCCACGATAAGCCACGTTCAGCCAACTGTCTAAATACACTACAAACTCGTGCATAGGCATATTGAACATAATAAACAGGATTATCAGTGCTTTGTGTTTTAGCGAGCTCTAAATCAAAGTCCATATGTTGATCAGCACCACGTAATACATAAAAGAAACGTGCCGCATCTTTACCGACTTCTTCTCTTAATTCACGCAAGGTCACAAAGTCACCACTACGGGTCGACATTGCTATTTTCTCAGTGCCACGATACAACACAGCAAATTGAACTAATAATACTTTTAAGCGTTCAGCATCTTGATTCATTGCCACTAATGATGCTTTTACTCTAGGAATATAGCCGTGATGATCAGAACCCCAAATATCTATAACCGTATCAAAACCACGGTTAAATTTATTTAAATGGTAGGCAATATCAGAGGCAAAATAGGTTGTTTGACCATTATCACGCACCACAACACGATCTTTCTCATCGCCATAATCAGTTGATTTAAACCACCACGCACCGTCTTTTTCATAAAGCACTTTTGATTCTTTCAAGGTTTCAATGGCTTGTTCAACCACACCTGATTCCATGAGTGAACGTTCAGAAAACCATTCATCATAATCAGTACCAAAGTCAGCTAAATCAGCACGAATATCAGACAAAATCGAATTCAGTCCTAAATCAAATAACTGACGATAGCCGGTTTCGCCTAATAATGCTTTAGCTTTATTGGTTAATGCATCAATGTGTAATTCTTTATCGCCACCTTGTGGTTCATCCGCAGGTACGCCAGCAAAAATTTCACTTGCTGGATGTCGAAACTGTTCACTTACTTGTGCTTTTAAAGTTGCTGCAATATCTAAAACATAATCACCTTTGTAAGCATTGCTTGGGAAGGTAAATTGTTCACCACAGGCGGCTAAATAGCGTAACCAAACACTGGTTGCCAAAATATCCATTTGGCGACCGGCATCGTTAACATAATATTCACGATGAACGTCAAAGCCTGCAGCCATTAATAAACTACTGACTACCGAACCATAAGCTGCACCACGACCATGACCAACATGAAGTGGGCCAGTAGGATTTGCTGAAACAAATTCGACTTGAACTCGTTTGCCTACACCAACCTGGCTACGCCCAAACTGTTCATTAGCAGTTAACACATCTTTTACGATTTGCTGTGCAGATTCTGCTGACAAATAGAAGTTAATGAAACCAGGGCCGGCAATATCGATTTTAGTAATGAAATCAGTTTTGTTAATAGCGTCGACTAATAACGTTGCTATTTGACGAGGATTCATTTTTGCTGGCTTTGCCAACATCATCGCAATATTGCATGCAAAATCACCGTGTAATTTATCTTTGGTGCGTTCAATTTGTATTGATGGTAAATCAAACTTAGGAAGCTTTTCCTGTTGAATGAGATCCGTTAATGCCGTTTGAATAATTTTTATAAGCTGGGCTTTCAATGTCTTAAAACCTGAGATTAATTAAGTCGAAGTATTTTAACTGATCATAGCTTTAGGATCACAGATACAAAATGGGTAAAGCTTGGTTTTTAGTCATTTCAGCTTAAAGGATCAAATTATTTTGTAGTTTAGTTTTAATTTTTGCGGGATTTTCACTTTAAATAATAATTAAAAAGGTTTTTAAAAGATTTTTATGTTTATGTTTATTCTCTGTGGATATGTGGATAAACATTTAAACTTGTTTAATATCAATCTATTTTAAAAATTATAACTGTGCATAACATAGATTATTAAAAACTAATCTCTTGTGGATAACTAAGCTACTTATCCACAGGTAAAGTTATCCACAACTTATGATCAATTCTATAAAGTCCTTATACAAGAGTTATATTAAATTATTAAGGGATGAGATGATAAAAGAGAATAGTTTTAGAAAAAATTAGAAAAAAATATCAGACCGTAGTTAAAAGTTAGCCTTTTAATTGAAATATTGAAATTCAGCGGAAATTAACGATACAGAAAGAAAATTAAGGTGGTTTTACTTTAAAGTAAATCTAACGGATCAATATCAATCGACCATCTTACTTTCCGAGTTAACTTTAAAGATGAAATAGCGGGCATGAAATGATCAAGTAATTGATGTAGTGGTTTTCGATGCTGGGATAATAATAATAGTTGTGCTCGATATCGACCGGCTCGTTTTTCCATAATTGCAGGAACGGGGCCCATTACAATGACGTCGTTGAGTGTTGATTGGTGGAAAAAACTTGAAACTTCACTTAAAAATTGCATCGCTAAGGGCTCATCCTGAGCTTCTGCCCTAATCACACATAAAGCACCTGAAGGTGGCATGGCCATTATTTTTCTTTCAGCTAATATTTTTTGTGCGGTATGGGGATAACCATATTTAATAAGATCTTGCCAAAATTCATGTTGAGGTTGGCTTGTTTGGATAAACACTTCACCAGTTTTATCTCCTCTCCCAGCTCGACCTGTTACCTGAATAATCAATTGAGCTAAAGATTCTGTTGAACGAAAATCAGCACTAAATAAACCTTGGTCGGCATCTAACACCCCCACGAGTGTTACATCATGAAAGTCATGACCTTTTGCTAACATTTGTGTGCCTACTAATATTTTGGCTCCACCTTGTCTAATTTCATTAACCATATCAGCAAATGCATTCACTTTTTGCGTGGAATCTCGATCAATGCGTAATACTGGTGTTTCAGGAAAATAAGTCTGTAAGGTCTGTTCTATTTGTTCGGTACCAGCACCATAAGTTTTTAAGTCAGTCGTCTTACAAGTAGGACACTGCTCAACTAAGCGTTGAATTAAGCCACAATGATGGCAACATAAACTATGTCGTCGTTGATGCACGATCATTCTGGCATCACAATGTGAACACGTCGCTTGCCAGCCACAATCATGGCACATTAAAACGGGGGCAAAACCACGGCGGTTAATAAATAGTAAAACTTGATTATCTGCTGCTAATTGCGTTTTTATCGCCTGATATAGCACTGTAGAAATACCACTATTCGCGGTAGGACCACGACTATCAATTAATTTTATCTTCGGAATACTAGCGCCTGTAGCACGTTGGTTTAACGTTAATAGTTGATAGCGTTGCTGTTGAACGTTATATAAACTTTCAAGTGAAGGCGTTGCACTGCCCATGAGAATAGGGATAGCAGCTCTTTGAGCTCTGATTAATGCGACATTACGGGCGTGATAACGTAATCCATCTTGTTGTTTATAAGAGGCATCATGCTCTTCATCAATAATTATTAAACCTAAATGGGGTAAGGAGGTAAAAACAGCTGAACGCGTACCAATCACAATATCCGCTAAACCAGCCTTGGCTAATAACCAGGATTGTTTTCGTTCTCCATCTGAAACAGCAGAATTTAATACCACTATACGAGCAGCTAAACGTTGTTTAAATCGTTCAACAAATTGGGTTGTTAAGCCAATTTCAGGTATTAATATTAAAACTTGTTTGCCAGCAACCACCATATTTTCAGCAAGCTGCATATACACTTCTGTTTTACCACTTCCCGTAACACCTTGAAGTAAATAAGGCTCAAAGTGTGTTCTTGCTTGCCAGATTGTATCTACAGCAGTTTGTTGCTCTTCGTTAAGCTGGCAATGTTCAGCTTTATCATCTGAAGTTGCAGCTTGTTTTATCGCAGAGAAAGAGCGGATTATTTTTTTTTCTTCTAATCCCTGTAATGATGTTCGGCAGGTACCGATTTTTTGGTAAATAAATTTTTGACTTGCACCTGCTGAGTAGTCTTTTAGTAATGTGATTAATTGCTGTTGCTTTTTACCTAACTTGATATCAATGAGTTTGGAAGTCAGTTGCCAATACAACTCTGTTTCTAAATCAGCGGTTTCACCAAGACGTATTTTTTTAGGTAAGACGGCTTGAAAACAATCACCAATGGGATGGTGATAATAATCACTTAGCCATTGCGTAAGTGATAACAATTCCGTTGAAACAATAGGCTGTTGATCTATAGCTTCAATAATTGTTTTTAATTTAACGGTATCACTTTCTTTATCTGCAGTTTTTAGATTAACAATAATGCCTATTAATTCTCTATTTCCAAAAGGTACTTTGACACGCAGACCTGTTTGCCAAGTTATTTTTGAACTATTTGCGAGATAGTCAAAAGATAATCTTAGAGGACATGGCAAAGCAATTTGTAGAATGATGAGTTTCATTAATAGTAATTAAGTTATTTAAAAGAAATTGATGTTGATGTTTTATGACTGTGGATATGTGAGTAAGACATTATTGTGTATTTATTTCAAATTGTTATCTACTATCTTCTGTGTGAGTAACTTATTGACCTATTCATAATAACCTGTGGATAACCATACAAGTTATCCACAGGGAAAGTTATCCACAGCTTATGATCAATTTTATATCATGTTTATACAGATTTTATATTTTCATTAATATTCACATTAATGGCTGTTTCGATTTAAGGCCATCTGACATTAACCACATGGAAAGTAAAAAAAACTAAGCTACCGATGCTGGCACTGAATATGATAAAAAATGACATATAAACCCCTAATATTATTAAGCGTTAATAAGAACTAATTTAATAATACCTTATCCAGAGAACGGATCTGAATAATCTACGACTAGTGTTATTCTATTATTTAGAAGACTATTTTTAGAGTGATTTAATAATGAAATTGGCAATTATTGTAGCGACGGATGAACAAGGGTTAATTGGTAAAGAGAATGACTTGCCGTGGAAGTTATCAGCTGATTTACAGTATTTTCGACGGGTTACAATGGGGAAGCCGCTTATTATGGGGAGAAATACCCACGAATCGATTGGTCGGGCATTACCTGGTAGAAAAAATATTATTGTAACTAAAAATAAAACTTATCAAGCGGAAGACTGTACGGTCGTGCATTCAATTAATGATGCTTTGCTTGCCTGTGAAAATATGGATGAAGTAATGGTGATGGGCGGTGCTTCTTTATATGAACAGTTATTGCCTACTGCCGATAAGCTGTATTTAACTCAAGTGCATGCTTCACTTGCAGGAGATACCTGGTTTCCTACTTTTGAAAAAAATGAATGGATAGAAATAAGTAGAGAAAACCATCAGGCTGATGAAAAAAATGAGTACGCTTATAGTTTTATTGTCTACGATAAAATAAAAAAATAAGTTTTTTATTAGTCACCAAAAGCTAACGCTCATTAAAATGAGCGTTAAGCCGATATCGCCTCATTAAGGCTGATCTCGGCTTAACATCTTGATGTATGTTGAGCTTAACTAATGGGTGATAAAAGACGTAGTGCGGCTTGTGTATGCTCTGCTGCTTCATGACCTAAATCGGTTAAATAACCACCATCTTCACTATCAACTAAGCCTTTTTGGTGTAGGCGTTTGATGGCACTGACTAAGCCTTCACGAGCAGAATCATGAACTTTAATACCTTCTTGTGTGCTATCTAAATTGTAGCGAAGTAATAATTCAATTTCATCGACTAACTCTTGTTTAATGGACATCTTGTTTTCCCTATTTAGTTATGGCGAAACTTAATCCTACGCTGATTTTTAAAAATTACTATTGGATATTTTCTATAGTAGACGACTTTGTAATATTAAACCGTGAAACGATTTTCGTGTTCAGGGTTTTCAGGTAAACGATCATGGTATTCCTGAATGATCGGTAACACTTCTTCTGGCGTGTCGACAATATGAAATAAATCTAAATCATCTTTATCAATACAACCTATTTCAAGTACTTGTTCTTTAAGCCAATCGATTAATCCAGCCCAAAAAGATGATCCGTAAAGGATGACAGGGAATGGACGTATTTTTTTAGTTTGAATTAAGGTTAGCGCTTCAAAAAACTCATCCAGCGTACCAAAGCCTCCTGGGAAAACGACATAACTCATCGAGTATTTAACAAACATTAATTTACGAACAAAAAAGTATCGAAATCGCAGACTGATGTCTTGGGTTGGATTAGGTGATTGTTCATGAGGTAATTCAATATTTAAGCCTACTGATTTGCCGCCCTGGCGGTAAGCACCTTTATTAGCTGCTTCCATAATGCTTGGGCCACCACCACTGATAACCGAAAATTTAGCGCGTGAGAGGTTATGTGCAACCGTAATAGCATCTTGATAATACCGCGAGGTTACAGGTAGTCGAGCACTGCCAAAAATAGAAACGGCAGGCCCTAGATCGATTAAGGTTTCAATGCCATCGATTAATTCTGCTTGAATACGGAATACCCGCCATGCTTCTGAGGTTTTAAGATCTTCCATATATGTTCTCCTTGGAATAGTAGAGGTTCAATATGACAGTAAATAAAATCTATTTTTTTTGCAATCAATAGTAAATAAATAACTTGTTTTTGAATTTAATCTAAAGATTATCAGTATATAAGTGCCTGTCTAAGGTATCATTATCAGTTTTATTGACTCATTTCTGGCAGGTTTTATGAAGGTTTTGGTTATTGGTGGTGGTGGACGTGAACATGCATTAGCGTGGAAATTAATTCAATCACCGCGCTGCTCACAAGTTTATGTTGCACCAGGTAATCCCGGTACAAGGAACGAGCCAAATGTTGATAATGTCGCGATTGCTGTCGATGATATTGCTGGCCTAGTATCTTTTGCTAAAGAGAATGCGATTGAACTGACTATCGTTGGTCCGGAAGTGCCTTTGGTTATGGGGGTTGTAGATGCCTTTACTGAGGCAGGATTACGTTGTTTTGGCCCATCAAAAGAAGCCGCACAATTAGAAGCATCAAAAAGCTTCACTAAAGACTTCTTAGCGCGTCACAAAATACCAACAGCAGCATACCAAGTGTTTACTGATATCGAACCAGCTACTGCCTATATTAAACAACAAGGCGCGCCTATTGTTGTGAAAGCGGACGGCTTAGCCGCAGGTAAAGGGGTTATTGTTGCATTAACCGAGCAACAAGCGATTGATGCAGTTAATGATATGTTGTCAGGCAATGCTTTTGGTGATGCGGGTCACCGCGTTGTTATTGAAGAGTTTATGACAGGTGAAGAAGCCAGTTTCATCGTAATGGTCGATGGCGAACATATTTTGCCCTTAGCGACATCACAAGATCATAAAGCGCGAGATAATGGCGACCAAGGTCCTAATACCGGAGGTATGGGGGCGTATTCTCCTGCCCCTGTTGTTACGCCTGAAGTTTATAAACGTATTATGGATGAAGTTATTAAACCTACAGTTAAAGGTATGGCGGCGGATGGTCGACCTTATACGGGATTCCTATATGCAGGTGTGATGATAGATATGCTGGGCGCACCACGGGTTGTTGAATATAACTGTCGTTTTGGTGATCCTGAAACACAGCCTATTTTAATGCGCTTGCAATCAGATTTAATTCCTCTTTGTGAAGCAGCACTTGATGGTCAATTAGACACAGTAGAGGCGCAGTGGGATCCTCGTGCGGCAGTAGGTGTTGTGCTTGCGGCAGGTGGTTATCCTGATGCCTATCAAAAAGGTACTGTCATTCACGGACTAGATACTCTAACAGGTGATGATGCGAAAGTATTTCACGCGGGTACAGCACTCATTAATGGCGACGTTGTAACCGCAGGTGGCCGTGTTTTATGTGCGACAGCGTTAGGAAAAACCGTTGCCGAAGCACAAAGCAAAGCGTATAAAACAATTACTAATATTAACTGGCAAGATATGTATTACCGTACAGATATTGCTTATCGCGCTGTAGCAAGAGAGCAACAAAAATAGTTCAATTTTCCCATGGAAAACCTTTTTTCATATTAAGTCGTTACGCAAAAAGTACATTTTAGATTGTATTTAAGGCCCGTATGGTAGTGCTAAAACGAGGAATGAAAATAAACTTGAAAGGAGAAGGCTGAATGTCAGTATCCCACCCGATTATTGCTGTCACAGGTTCCTCTGGCGCAGGAACCTCAACAGTTAAACATGCCTTTGAAGATATTTTTCGGCGTGGTGGAATTAAGCCTGTGGTTGTTGAAGGCGATAGTTTTCATCGGTATAACCGCACAGAAATGTGTGAGGCGGTAGAAGCTGCTGAAGCCAGAGGTAGCGCACTAACGCATTTCAGCCCAGAGGCAAATTGTTTAGATCGTTTAGAACGTTTATTTCAAACCTATTCTGAAACTGGCAAGGGTGAAAAACGCAATTACATCCACAATGATGCTGAGAGGGCTAAATATGATCAAGCAGCGGGTACGTTTACGCCTTGGGAAGAAATTGATGGCGATAATGACCTCTTGTTTTATGAGGGGCTTCACGGCGGTATTGTGACCGATGAGGTTAATATTCCTAAATTTGTTGATTTATTAATTGGTGTGGTGCCTGTTATTAACTTGGAATGGATTCAAAAAGTGAAGCGCGATTGCACTAATCGAGGTTATTCACAAGAGGCGGTGATTGATATCATCCTTAAGCGGATGCCAGATTATATTCATCACATTACCCCGCAATTTTCACGTACACATATTAATTTTCAGCGTGTGCCGTTGATTGATACGTCAAACCCTTTTGTGATGCGAGAAATTCCAACGCCAGATGAAAGTTTAGTTGTTATTCGTTTTAAAGATCCTAAACAAGCTAACTTTCCTTATTATCTCAGCATGTTAAAAGATTCATTTATGTCTCGACCGAATAATATGGTGGTGCCAGCAGTGAAAATGGGCTTGGCAATGGAAATTATTTTGACGCCATTTATCGAAGAAATGATGGTTAGAAAGCGCCAGCGTAGTTAGTCGATGGCGTGAAATAAATTTAATTACAATAACGATGCTGCTATCAAGTTGTCTCGTTATTTTTATAAGAATAGAAGTTAGCTATGTCACCGTTAAATATTAGACGTGCAGTGGATACTATCAATAATGGTGGCGTTATCGCCTATCCTACAGAAGCTGTGTATGGTTTGGGCTGCGATCCTTGGAATGAGGATGCAGTACAAAAAATATTAAAAATTAAACATAGGCCTTGGCAAAAAGGGTTGATTTTAATTGCCGCTGACTTTAATCAGTTGCAAGCTTTTATCCAGCCAGTCTCAGCGACAATCTTGGCCCAATTAGAAACAACGTGGCCAGGGCCAACAACCTGGTTATTACCGGTGAGTTCTGCCGTGCCTGCTTACCTACATGGTGAGCACGATACGATTGCAGTCAGAGTAACGGCGCACAAGCAAACTGCTGAATTATGTCGTGCTTTTGGTGGCGCCATTGTCTCCACCAGCGCTAATTCAGCGGGTAAAAAACCTGCCCGAACAAGCCACCAAGTACGCTGGCATTTACCTGATGTTGATTATATTTTATCGGGCCAGTGTTCAGGTTCGGATCAGCCCTCATCTATCAGAAATGCCAAAACAGGAGAGATTATCCGATGAGCCAACCCGATATCCGTGCTGTACGGGCTTATTTTATGGATTTACAAGATCGTATTTGTAAGGCATTAGAGGTCGCCGATGGTCAAGCCAAATTTATTGAAGATAATTGGCAACGTGAAGGAACAGGTGGCGGCGGTGGTCGTACTCGGGTGTTAACAGACGGCGGCGTGTTTGAGCAAGGCGGTGTTAACTTTTCACAGGTCACGGGCGATAGTCTGCCTGCTTCGGCAACAGCCTCACGTCCAGAGCTCGCGGGCCGAAGTTTTGAGGCATTAGGTGTGTCATTAGTGATTCATCCTCATAATCCTTATGTTCCGACGTCACATGCCAATGTACGTTTTTTTATCGCTGAAAAAGAAGGTGAAGCACCTATCTGGTGGTTTGGCGGTGGTTATGATCTCACGCCTTATTATGGGTTTGAAGAAGATGTGGTCAGTTGGCATCAAACAGCTAAATCTGCCTGCGAATCGTTTGGTGATGATGTCTACTCTCGTTATAAACAATGGTGTGATGACTATTTCTTATTAAAACATCGTAACGAGCCGCGAGGTGTGGGGGGCTTATTTTTTGATGATCTCAATGAAGGTGGATTTGAAGACTGCTTTAATTTCATGAAAAGCGTCGGTGATAGCTATACACAGGCCTACTTGCCCATAGTAAAACGTCGTAAAGATATCGCTTTTGGTGAACGTGAGCGTGACTTCCAACTGTATCGTCGCGGTCGTTATGTCGAGTTTAATCTGGTTTACGATCGTGGCACTTTATTTGGGTTGCAGTCCGGCGGGCGTACAGAGTCAATCCTGATGTCATTACCGCCTTTAGTGAAGTGGCGTTATAACTGGCAACCTAAAGCGGGTAGTCCAGAAGCCGAGCTGTATGATGTTTTTCTTAAACCACGTGATTGGTTGGCTGTTTCAGAATAGAGCATTACCGTTTACAGGCTAGCTAGTATAAAGATAAATAAAAAAGGCCCCTGAAGGAGGGCCTTTTTTATGGGATTTAACGAAGCAACAGCTAGAAACGACGACCTACACCAATACCATATACAAAGGGATCGATATCGGCAGATATTTGTGCATTGCCTACAGCAGTATTTGAGAATTTAGCCGTTGTATCCATTTGGATGTATTTGACATCCAAATTTACAAACCAGTCCTCATTGAGAGCAATATCAACCCCCGCTTGTGCGGCTAAACCCCATGAGTCTTCTAGTTTCACTTTAGCCTCTGCTTGTGGCAGCACAGCCCCAACCACTTGTTCGTCGAAGAAGTAGGTGTAGTTCACACCAGCACCAATATACGGACGAATATTTGAATCAGGCGCAAAGTGATATTGTAATGTGAGTGTTGGAGGCAATACTTTTGCATCAATAACATCACCTAAGCCGGCCCAACTATTTTCACCTGTAACGGTATGCTTTGAATAACCTAAAATAAGCTCGACCCCCCAGTTGCGATCAATCATATAAGTGATATCTAATTCAGGAACCGTGTCAGAATCAACTTGAACACCTTTTGTTCCTTGGTCTACACCTCCGATAGAAAGCGTACCACTGTTATCATTAGGGTTAACATTGATGATACGACCACGAATCAACCAATCCCCCGCTTCATAAGCCATTGCCGATGTGGTTATAGCTGAAAAACCAGTGATTGCTAAAAGTGCGATGGCTAATTTTGTTGCTTTCATTTTCTGCTTCTCCCGAAAAGTTTAAAACTGTTTGAATGATTTGATGCGATCATACGAGCCTTGTGACTAATCACATTGATCTGAGTCAATAAAACAGTTGAAAAGCTTCCTTATCTTTTATAAAGGCGCAGAAAGTGTGTTGTTTTGAGGTTAAGGGTTTAATTAATGTTAATTTTTTGATGGTATTAGCCACATAATCCTTTGATTTTTTCTATATCGCGCAAGACAATTCCTTTACCGACAATAGTGATTAGTCCTTCTTCTTGAAAACGTGAAAATATGCGGCTCACGGTTTCAACGGCTAAACCAAGATGATTGGCGATATCTCCTCGCGACATGGTGAGATGAAATTCTGTGGCAGAAAAGCCACGATCACTAAATCGTTTGGAAAATGATAAAAGAAAGGTGGCGAGTTTCTCATCGGCTGTTTTTTTACCGAGCAATAACATTAGGCTTTTATCGCCGGACAACTCTTTGCTTAAGCGACTCAGTAGCTGTATTTGTAGTTGCGGCATCTCTTCGCCTAGCTCTTGTAATGCATCAAAAGGCAGCTCACAAACGCTGCTGGTTTCTAAAGCTTTGGCCGTTGATTGGTAAGACACTTGATAAAGCGCATCTAAGCCAATAAATTCGCCCGGAAAATAAAAACCAGTGACTTGATCACGACCGTTACTTGCGGAAATGGTGGTTTTAAATGATCCTGACCGCACAACAAATAAGGATTTAAAGGCATGTTCGGTAGTAAACAGTGCCTCGCCACGTTTATGGCTTTGTCTTCGTTTAATAATTTTATCTAACTGCGCAAGGTCCTTACTATGTAAACCCAATGGTAAACATAGTCTATAAAGTGCGCATTCTTGACAGGCTACACGGTGATCATGCTCAAGCTTAGCCATGTCTTTGAATAGCGGGGCCACATTGCTCTTTTGCGCCATTGCAAATCCTATGTATTAGAGATTAATCATGATACCGCTTCAAACAAGTCTCTTAAACAGTTATTATTCCTCATTTATTTTGTAGATCAGGAAAAACCATAATGTCTCGTATTGCAACTATTGCACGTAACACGCTGGAAACCCAAATTGAGGTGACTTTAAACCTTGATGGCAGTGGTCAATTTTCTGCAGAAACTGGCGTTCCTTTCCTTGACCACATGATGGAGCAAATTGCCCGTCATGGTTTATTCGATCTGAATGTTAAAGCGAATGGTGATTTGCAGATTGATGCGCATCATACTGTTGAAGATATCGGTATCACGATTGGCCAAGCACTGAAAAAAGCGTTGGGAGATAAAAAGGGTGTTGTGCGTTACGGTCATGCTTATGTACCGCTAGATGAAGCCTTATCTCGTGTTGTTTTAGATTTATCAGGTAGGCCTGGTTTTGAGTATGGCGTTACATTTAATCGTGACAAAATTGGCGAGTTTGATGTCGATTTGTTTTATGAGTTTTTTCAAGGCCTAGTTAACCATGCGGGTGTGACCTTACATATTGATTGTTTAAAAGGTCGTAATGCGCACCATATTGCAGAAACGATCTTTAAAGCCTTTGGCCGAGCCTTACGTATGGCTGTCACACTAGACCAGCGTGCATTAGAACAGCTACCGTCTACCAAAGGCGCGTTATAATTTACGTTGATATCTTGTTTTCTTTTTATTACGTAAAATAGATTTTTTCGCACACACTTCTTATCAGGTTATTTATGCGTCGCGTAGCAGTTATTGATTATGGCATGGGCAATTTACGCTCAGTCTCAAAAGCACTTGAAACGGTAGCGGGTGACGTGACTGTTGAAGTGACCTCTGATCCTGAACGTATTTTAACGGCTAGTCATGTCGTTTTCCCCGGTGTTGGCGCGATACGTGATTGCGTTGCTGAATTAAAACGTTTGCAGTTGGATGATGTTATTCGCAAGGTCGTTAACAACGGCACGCCTATACTCGGTATTTGTCTTGGTATGCAGGCGATGTTAAGCCACAGCGAAGAAAATAACGGCACGGAAGGTTTAAACATTATGGCTGGCAAAGTGCGCCGCTTTGATATTAAACCTAGTGCGAATGGTGAACATCTAAAAGTACCGCACATGGGCTGGAATCAAGTCCATCAAACATCGGCTCATCCGCTATGGCATAACATTGAGCAAGGCAGTCGTTTTTATTTTGTGCATAGTTATTTTGTTGCGCCAGATAATGCTGCTGTTACGGCGGCAACTACCGCTTATCCTGTTGATTTCACCTCGGCTATTCACAAAGATAATGTATTTGCTGTGCAATTCCATCCAGAAAAAAGCCAACATGCTGGACTGCAATTGCTTGAAAATTTTTTAAACTGGGACGGTAAGTCCTAAACCCCTAAATAATACTGATGAATTTGGAGAAATCTTTATGTTGTTAATCCCTGCCATTGATCTAAAAGAAGGTCACTGTGTTCGCTTGCGTCAGGGACGCATGGAAGATAATACGGTCTTTTCACAAGATCCCCTCGCGGTTGCTCGTCGATGGGTAGAAGCCGGTGCTAAACGGTTGCATTTGGTCGATCTTGACGGCGCTTTTGCAGGTAAACCCGTTAATGCTGAGGTTATTCATCAAATTTGTAAAACCTTCCCCGATCTTGACGTGCAAATCGGTGGTGGGATTCGTGATGAAGATACTATTCAGACCTATCTTGATGCAGGTGTTAAATACGTCATTATCGGCACAAAAGCGGTCAATGTTCCGCATTTTATTGGCGACGTTTGTGCTGAGTTCCCTGGTCATATCATTGTTGGACTTGATGCTAAAGACGGAAAAGTGGCAATCGATGGCTGGTCAAAACTATCACACCACGATGTTACAGATATTGCGAAACGCTTTGAGCAAGATGGTGTTGAAGCCATTATTTACACTGATATCAGTCGTGATGGCATGATGCAAGGCGTTAACCTTGAATCTACACGTGATTTGGCTCGCGCGATAAATATTCCTGTTATCGCCTCTGGCGGTGTCACGGATTATAACGATATCAAGGCGTTATGCCATTATGAGAGTGAAGGTGTAATGGGCGCGATTGTTGGTCGTGCGATTTATGAAGGCACGATTGACTTGGCTGAAGGTCAAGCGCTAGCAGATCGCCTTAACCCACCTGTGCAGCGATAACTTAGGATCACATTATGGGCCTGGCTAAACGTATTATTCCTTGTCTTGATGTTGATAATGGACGTGTTGTTAAAGGTGTGCAGTTTGTTGATATCCGTGATGCTGGCGATCCGGTCGAAGTAGCAAAACGCTATGACCAACAAGGTGCTGATGAAATTACGTTTTTAGATATCACAGCCACACACCACAACCGTGGCACGATGGTTGAAGTGGTTGAGCAAGTGGCCAGCCAAGTATTTATTCCACTGACTGTCGGTGGAGGTATTCGCACTGTTGATGATATTCGCCGTATGCTTAATGCTGGTGCTGATAAGGTCGGAATTAACTCTGCGGCAGTAACGAACCCTGAATTTGTACGTGAAGCGGCACAGCGTTTTGGCTCGCAATGTATTGTGGTTGCTATTGATGCAAAACGTGTATCAAACGATGGCGAACCTGCGCGTTGGGAGATCTTTACTCATGGTGGCCGTACGGCAACGGGAATAGATGCTATCGAATGGGCTAAAAAAATGGTGAATTTTGGTGCTGGTGAAATCTTACTGACCAGTATGGATCGTGATGGTACAAAGTCCGGATTTGATTTGGAATTAACACGAGCAGTCAGTGATGCTGTTGCTGTACCGGTTATTGCCTCAGGTGGCGTAGGCAACTTACAAGACTTAACGGATGGCGTAAAACTAGGTCGTGCCGATGCTGTTCTAGCCGCGAGTATTTTCCATTTTGGCGAACATACCGTGCAAGAAGCCAAGCAACAAATGGCAAGCCAAGGCCTAGAGGTGAGACTATAATGAGTTGGCTTGACCAAGTTAAATGGAATGATTCTGGATTGGTACCTGTTGTTACCCAAGAGTTTGGTACGAAGCAAGTGCTTACTTTAGCCTGGATGAATAAAGAGTCATTACAACTGACGGTAGATACAGGACATGCTGTTTATTGGTCTCGCTCTCGCCAAAAAATTTGGCATAAAGGTGAGCAATCAGGTAATCAACAACAGGTAAAGTCTATCCGTTTGGATTGTGATGCTGACGCTGTTTTATTAGAAGTCGTGCAACTGGGCGGCATTGCCTGCCATACTGGTCGACATCATTGCTTTTATCAAAAGCTTGTTAACGGCGAGTGGCAAACGATGGAAACGGTTCTAAAAAATCCAAAAGAGATGTATAAATGAGCGACATATTAAAAAAGCTAGCTGATGTATTAGAATCCCGCAAAGATGCCGCTCCCGATAGTTCTTATGTTGCCAGTTTGTATCATGCGGGCACCGATAAAATATTAAAAAAACTAGGTGAAGAAGCCACTGAAACCGTTATTGCTGGTAAGGGTGGCAATAAGGACGAAATTATTTATGAAACAGCAGATTTATGGTTTCACAGTTTAGTTTTATTGGCCCATAATAATATTGATCATCAAGATGTTTTGGATGAGCTTGATCGTCGATTTGGCTTGTCAGGTATTGCAGAAAAAGCCAGTCGAGATCAGTCGGGAGATAAATAATGACGGACTGTATTTTTTGTAAAATAATTGCTGACGACATTCCTTCAGCGAAAGTCTATGAAGACGATCAAATCTTTGTTTTTAAGGATATTAACCCCAAAGCAGCAGTCCATTTATTGGTGATTCCAAAAATACATCTTGATAGTCTAGATAACTTGAAGATGGAACATCAAGCACTTATTGGCCATATGATGTTGAAATTACCGGAATTAGCTCAGTCACAAGGTTTAAACAATGGTTTTCGAACAATTATCAATACTGGCCCTGATGGTGGACAAGAGGTTGGACATCTCCACATCCATATACTAGGTGGTAAAGGTTTAGCTAGATTTAATTAAACTTAAAAAATTACTGCCACTTGTGTGGCTTTCGTTAACCGTATTGTTTAAACGTTTATGGATAGAGCGCGCTAAGGCTGGAGTCAGTTATAGTGGCACATAAAACACAGACATTAAAATTAGCTTCGGCTTAAATATTAGGAGAGAGTTATGGGATTCGGCGGCATTGGCATTTGGCAGTTATTGATTGTTTTGGTTATTATTATCTTACTATTTGGTACCAAAAAATTACGCTCATTGGGCGGTGATTTAGGTAGCGCGATAAAAAACTTTAAGCAATCAGTTAATGATGGTGAAGAAGAAGCCAAAAAGAAAGACGAAAATAATATTCTCAATCAGTCTGATGACAGTACCCAAAGCCCAGATACACACAAAGACAAACACTCGAGCTAACGATAATGTTTGATATTGGCTTTTGGGAATTACTGCTTATTGCGCTAGTAGCATTGGTTGTTGTTGGGCCAGAGCGTTTACCCAAATTAATTCGTGTGACTGGTTTATGGCTCGGTCGTGCCAATGCATCAGTGCAGTCAATTCGAAGTGAAATATCCCGTGAGTTACGTGCCGAAGAGCTGAAACAGGCTCTGAATAAAACCGTAGATGTTTCGGATATCAATAAAATGATGGATGTAGAGCCAAAACCCGAACCATCAACAGTGGTTAAAAAGGATGAAAATGGAAACGGATAATCAACAACCATTGATATCCCATCTGATAGAGTTGCGTGACAGGCTACTCCGTGGCGTTGTTGTGGTACTAATCATTGCCGCTTGCTTATTACCTTTCTCCAATGACTTATACCATTTTCTAGCTGCACCATTATTACAGCACTTGCCCGTATCAAGCAGTATGATCGCGACAGAGGTGGCCTCTCCTTTCTTAACGCCGTTCAAACTTACCTTAAGTGTCGCCATTTTGTTGGCAATACCTGTGCTGCTTTATCAATTATGGGCATTTATAGCGCCAGGGCTTTATGACAATGAACGTAAGATTGTCTTTCCTCTATTATTTGCCAGTACAACACTGTTTTTCCTTGGAATAATCTTTGCGTACTATGTCGTTTTTCCCTTGATCTTCAGCTTTTTAACGCAAGCGGCACCAGAAGGTGTGGCAGTCATGACCGACATCAGCAGTTATTTAGACTTTGTTTTAAAGCTATTTTTTGCTTTTGGTTTGGCATTTGAAGTGCCCATTGCCACTTTATTATTAATTTGGACTGGCGCTTCAAGCATAGAGAGTTTAAAAGAAAAACGGCCCTATATTGTTGTTGGCGCCTTTGTGATTGGCATGCTATTAACCCCGCCAGACGTTATTTCTCAAACTTTATTAGCGTTGCCGATCTGGCTATTATTCGAGTTGGGTTTGTTTTGTGCTCGATGGTTACCTAAGAAGCACGATCAAGATCCAGTTGTAACAGAGCACGAGAAGTAACAGACGTTTTGTTATTTTAGTTTTTCTGGCGAAGGCCGAACGTCAAGAAAATATTATTTTGTATAACGCAATCTGGTTCCATGCTCTAAGGATAACAATATTTCATCAGCTCGGATCGCCGCAGGGAAAAAAGCCCCAGAGATTTTGGCGCCATGGAGACTGGCACCCTCCAAACTTTCACAATGAGAGAAATCTATCCCACGTAAGTCTGCTTGACGAAAATAACTATTAGAAAAATCTAACCCAGCAGCATTAATATTTTGTAAGCTGATATGTCGGAAATCACAGCCAACCAACTCAGCCTTTTCACCTTCCGCAACACGCTGATTAAACTCAACGACCTTGCCGTCTCGTAATAAGCGGTATAAAGGGTTATCAGAAATTATGGGTTCAGCCATTAGCGTGTTTACTCCTTACGCCGTAATATCAATACTGCCGCCTGGATTATCAGGGTTAAATCCTGATTCCTGAGCTTTTTGGGCTTCCTCAACTACGTCAATATTACTAATTGTTGTTGATGAGCGCTCACTGGCCGTAACTGTGTTTTGAGTTTCACTGCCGTTTTTGTCTGGCGTAACCCTCCCCTGTAGTAAGCTTTCTTGGCTTAATGGATTGGTTAATGTAGGTTGACCGCTTAATGGTGAAATGCCTGGAATTTCCATCTTATTCTCCTTTAGAGCTGGCTTGAAAGGTAGTATATTCTGATGACCATTAAGTACTTATGTTTACTTGAGTCATCAATCCCACACATTTAATATAGTGGGAGAGCCTATGAATTATTCTGGTTTACCAGCATACGCCAAAATATAGGAAATAGACAATCTACAATTTGATGCTCGTGTCTCTACTAGATAGTAAAATAGTTAGAAATAATGCATTGCTCTAGTCTGTCCTAATATATTCTTAAAGTAATTTAAACAAAAGGCTTCTAAAGCTAGCGTAGATTATGTATAATTTCCTGCTTGTTGCCTGGGTGGTGAAATTGGTAGACACAAGGGACTTAAAATCCCTCGGCTTTGCGGCCGTGCCGGTTCGATTCCGGCCCTAGGTACCATCATATATCGAAGCCTCAGTAGTTTATTCTACTGGGGCTTTTTTATTGGGGAATACTTAAAAATTGCCAGAACTTAATAGTAAGAGGTCGCTCGAATGCCTGATATCGTTGTCATGTTCTTCATGCTCGGACTTATTGCTGGCGTAGTTAAATCTGACCTAGAAATACCAAAAGCTGCTTATGATGTAATGAGTCTGCTTTTGATGTTAATTATCGGTTTGAAAGGAGGCATGGCGCTTCATGACACCTTAGGGTGGCACTTAATGCCCGAGCTTATCGGTATTGCTTGCTTAGGCTTCGTAATTCCTGCAATGCTTTACCCCATATTGCGAAAAGTCATTAGGCTTAACCTTGCAGATAGCATCAGTTTTTCCGCCCACTACGGTTCTGTTAGTGCGGGTACATTTGCTGTTGCACTCGCTTATACCGAATCAAAATCAATGGCTATTGGCGGGCAAGAAACATTGTATTTAGTGCTGCTGGAGCTGCCCGCGATCCTTTTTGGATTAATTTTATTCAAGAAGCTATCATCACAAAAAGAGAGATCGTCATACACGCACATTGTGCACGAGGCGCTTACAAATAGAAGTGTCATACTTCTTGTTGGAGGCGTGGTTATAGGTTCGCTATATGGTCCGATTCAAGGTGCTGCGGTTACAGATTTATATACAACAGCGTTTAAAGGGGTGTTAGCATTATTTTTATTAGAAATGGGCTTGGTTGCATCGAATGCATTGTTAAAGGTGACGTTTGATAAATGGCGAATAGTGTTGTTTTCACTCTTCATGCCCCCTATACTTGCGCTTCTAGGCATTCAGGTTGGGCAGCTTATCGGGTTGCCAAATGGTTCAATTTTGATTCTCGCTTGTTTGACTGCAAGCGCTTCTTATATAGCCGCCCCTGCAGCAATTCGAGCCGCTATTCCTCAGGCAGATATAGGTCTTGTCATGTTGGCTTCGCTCGGCCTGACCTTTCCATTTAATGTGCTAATAGGAATACCGCTCTATCACAGCTGGATTAGTTAGCCCCTTATAATTTCAAGGAGCTTGTTATGCTGGGGTTATTTTTTATTGAATGTTAGTAATAGTACGCCGAGTAAATAATTAAGGACGATCGCCTAATTCAATGTTTAAAACAGACAGCCTAAATGCAGAATTCAATTTAATTGAGAACGACACACAATATGAAGTTGTACCCCGTAGACGCTCTGAAAGGCGGAGTAAAAACTCGCCGAGAAGTAAGTCCGAGTTTACCGTAGAAAATGATAATATAAATGTTCAAAAAATGAACAAAAAAAGGGTTGATTTCGCCAGAGAAGGCGAGCGGCGTCAATCTGGTAGACGAAATTCAAGGCCCACCTTGCTCAGCGTGGATGAAATAGTCGTATTACGTAAAAATTAGCTTTGGTATGAGTTAACATTCCAATACGTCGAGACTGGTGGTCGGGATAAAGATATTCATTCTGCTGTACTTTTAGCTAATGCCAGATAAACGTCGTCAAAAATACAGTTATTTATCGGGAGTAGTACATGAACGACAGGTTTTCTACGGATTCTGACTCAGGGTTGACTCTCGTTCTGGAGCGCCTCACAGCAACACTGGAACAATTTTTACCTGATGACAAAAAACAAACGCCCTCATCATTAGCTGATGCGCTTGCGTATCGTTGGCAATATAGTCAGGGAATGTTTGCTAGGGGGGCTTTAGTGCCGGTAATTTCCCCCCAACTTATTGCATTTTCTGATCTCAAAAATATCGATCGGCAGAGTGAGCAGTTGTTTAACAATACACAACAGTTTGTTAACGGCTACCCCTCAAATAATGTACTTATGACGGGCGCTAGAGGAACGGGTAAATCATCCTTAGTACGAGCATGTCTAAGCGATTTTCATGACCAAGGACTGCGTCTTATCGAAGTTGAAAAAGAGCACCTTAATGATCTGCCTGATATCCTTAGTTTAATCAGAAATAACAAAGAGAAATATTTGATATTTTGTGATGATCTTTCATTCGAGGAAGGTGAAAACAGTTATAAAGGGTTAAAGACTGTTCTTGATGGTTCTATCGTGGGATCGCTACCCAATGTATTGATTTATGCGACATCAAATAGAAAACATATGATCACTGAACGTATGAGTGACAACTTTGAGCACAGAAAAGACGAGCGAGATGAAATACATCCAGGTGATGCGGTCGAAGAAAAAATCTCGCTCTCTGACCGTTTTGGATTACACCTCAGCTTTTATAGCTTTAATCAAACTCAATATCTGGAAGCAGTGAATCATTGGTTAAGCAGTTTTGGGTTTAATCTTAATGATGACGAAAATATACGTACTCAAGCAATTCAGTGGGCAACAGGACGGGGAACACGTTCTGGCCGAACTGCTTGGCAGTTTGCACGAGATTATGCTGGTAGAAAAATGATGAGTAAGGCGGAAGAACGGCGCCCAGAATCAAAATAAGGCAGCTCACAACTCGTTTCTGTTTTTGGTATATTAGTGGCGCGCTTTTTTGAACGAAATTTTCAACGGTGAGTGATATGAAAACTAAAATTATAGGCCTTTGTTTCACCGTTATTATCAGCGGTTGTGCCATTAAACCTATAACTGTTGGCGAAAATGGTGAGTTAGGCTACACGATAAATTGCAATTCAGGCATAGAAGTGTGTCAGCAGAAGTCTGAAGAGTTGTGCCCTAGTGGATTCGACATCATTGATCACGCTAAAAAATCATCGACACTTGCTCCACATTATGGTGAATACCCTACGACGATAGACACCGAGAGCCTCACAATTAAATGTAAGTAGTCAGATAAGCTGGTATCGTAAATTATTAACGGATATTAATTAGCTCTTTGGTCGAGAGTGTAATAGCCCTTTCCAGCTGAAGCGTCATCACTGCATTATGTTTGCAGGATATTATAGTACTCGCTCAGGCCCGCAAGTATGTTGGTCGTTGCAATAGATGACAAAATGAGCCCCATAACCCGACTTATGACGCGAGCGCCACTACTACCAATCAAGCGGTTAACCCCCCCTGCAACCAGCATTAATAGGTAAGCAACAAGTAGAACAGATAACATAACCAATGCGGTTTGGACTTGCTCCCAAATACTAAATACCGTGTTTTCTGTTAATAGTACTGCTGCTAACATTGCCCCAGGACTTGCAATGGAAGGCACTGCAAGGGGAAAAATTGCGGTGTCTCGATGATTTTTTTCTAAAAGTTTTATTTCTTCCTCAGGTTTGCTCTCACCAAATATCATATGTAGGGCGAACAGGAATAAGACAATCCCTCCTGAAATTTGAAATGCGGGGAGTGGAATTGATAAGGCCTGTAATAAGAACTCACCAACAACCAAGAAGAATATTAATATGCCAGCAGAGACCGCAGTGGCAAGCAATGCAATTCGGCGCTTTGTTTTTTGATCATATTGATCGGTTACTGCTATGAATACTGGTATTGTCCCAATCGGATCAATGACCGCAAAAAATGAGATAAAAACTGCCAAGATGTCGATCATTTTATTTCAACCACTGTTGTGTAAAAATTCAAAACCAGCTCACACCAAGATGGTCAGAGGTGGAGCACTATTAGACTATCTTGCCCTACTCATTATAGTTTATTGAGGATGATTTTAAGCGGTAGTGGACGTTGAAAACGATGAGCTTCTGATATAAATCAAGATACGCCCACTTAAAAGTTTTGTTATATTGCCTTAATGAGAGTGCTAGGTGTTATAAATAATATGAAAAAGGATGGTGTGATGTCTACTAATACAGCATTAATTATTGTCGATTTACAAAATGATTATTTTAAAGGTGGAAAGTGGGAGTTGGAGGGCACGCAAGCAGCAACGATAAATGCTGCGGCATTACTGAAACGTTTTAGAGAAAAGGGGTTGCCCGTCGTGCATGTACGGCATGAATTCCCAACGGCGGATGCTCCCTTCTTTGCACCGAACTCAGATGGGGTAAAGGTTCATCCATCAGTACAAGAGATAGAAGGCGAGCCAGTAGTCGTCAAACATCAAATTAATAGTTTTAGAGACACTGGCCTAAAAGATGTTTTAGAAGAATATCAGATTGATAATGTAGTGATTTGTGGTGCAATGAGCCATATGTGCATTGATGCTGTTACTCGCGCTGCGACTGATTTTGGGTATACCTGTTCCGTGGCACATGATGCGTGTGCAACCTTGGCCTTAGAGTTTGAGGGGGTCCATGTTCCTGCAAAACAGGTACACGCAGCTTTTATGGCGGCGCTTGGTTTTGCTTATGCAAAAGTGGCTTCAACGGAGAAGCTTTTAGCTCAAATCTAGCAAGTGCTTATAACTGCATCCTAGTAAGCGGGACGTTTGTCATAAGGCTAAAACCCCTTACATTTTGGATGTGATAGTTGGGTTTCGGTCACAACTATCTTCATCGAAGGCCGCTTGTTGATTAAGCGGGGGCTTTTTATGGCAATGTGGTTTAGCTTGATGCAGGGTCATATCTGTGTGAGATACTAGTGCTGGCATGTCAGTGCTTTCAGCTGAGAGCATCGTCATGGCAGTGATTTTGAAAGAATACGTTATCCATCATCAAGAATAAACTAATGAGCCACCACTCAATGACTGCGATAAACCATCAGGAGCCTTAAATGAGCCACAATATTGATTCGCCCGTCACTCAGTTACTCAATCAGCTTGCTATTTCATTTGAGGTGATTGAAATTCCCTTGTCTGAAGATAAAAAGCCGATCCGTAACTTAGAAGAACTACTGACTGCTGATGGCCGAGATCCATCATCAGTTGTACGTAGCCTGTTGTTCAAAACGGGCTCAGGAGATTTTATTTTGTTGGGCGTTGCCGGTGGTGGGCGTGCCGATTGGGGCGTCTTACGTAAATATCTTGATGAGCGAAAACTTCGCATGGCTGAATTTGATGAGGTCAATCAAGCGACTGGCTATGTTGTCGGTGCTGTGCCGCCTATTGCTTTGCCCAATACGGTTCGCGTCTTACTCGATAGCTGTGTGACTCATTACGACACGGTTATTATTGGTAGTGGTGTATTAGGTTATGCGCTGGCTCTTTCCAGTAATGATTTACAAATGGCCATGAATGATGCCGATATTGGTGCCTTTGTTAAAGCAGAAGCCCCTGAAAACTGATATGGATTTAAATACGCCGAAGACTTATTTGGGTCTACTACAAAATCATGCTGGCTTACTATCTATCGCATTTCTAGCGGTCTTCACGGGTAATCTTGGGCAGAGTTTTTTTATTGGCTTGTTTCAAGCACCCATTAGCCAACAATTGAATTTATCTGCTGGAGAGTTTGGCAGTATCTATTCAGCAATCACAATTTTTGGTGGTTTTATGGTGATGTATTTTGGACCCAAAATAGATTGGGTTTCACCAAAACGTTATGCCCTAACACTGCTGATTGCATTAACCATTGGTTTACTGATCCTGACCTTATCGCCATGGTGGGCATTGGGGATCTTCGGACTGGGGTTATTACGTTTATGTGGTCAAGGTTTAATGACTCACCTTGGCAGTACTTTGGCTGGTCGTGAATTCAGCGTTAATCGAGGTCGTGCTCTGGGGTTTGTCGGGTTAGCAATGCCATCTGGTGAGATTATTTTGCCACCACTCACTGCGTTATTGCTGGTATGGCTAACATGGCAACAAGTATGGTGGTGCATACTCGCGATTATTATTGTCTTTTGGCTGTGTCTTTTTGTTTTTGTTGATTGGCCGGATGCGCCGCACCAACATAAGGCGGCGGCAGATCAAAAACTGCAAGGCCCTAACCCAATGCGAGAATTACGATTTTGGTTATTGATGCCGATGCTATCGGCGTTACCGTTCACATTAACAGGCATTTTTGTGTATCAGGCTCAAATGACCGAAAATCTCGGAGCTTCAACAACGACATATGCACTGGCACTAACAGGCATGGGAATGATTCGTTTCCCAATGGCCTTATTGGGTGGCCGCTGGATAGATGATTTGGGTGTTAACCTGATTGCTCGCCTTTATTTAGTACCTTTTGCAATGGCACTATTGGCTGCTGGCTTATTCGGGGGCAATATAGGTATCTGGGTATTGATGGTGGGGGCGGGGTTATCTATGAGCATGTCATCAGCAGTGTCTGACAGTTTGATGGTTAAACTCTGGGGCAAAGAGCATTTAGGACGAGTGCGCTCTCTTCGCTCGGCTTTTTTGGTGTTTTCGACGGGAATTTGTCCGGCTTTACTCGGGTTTTTACTTGATGCCAATGTTCATTTTCAATACATTTTGTTCGGTATGCTGGCGTTTGTTATCGTTGCATGGCTAATGGCTCAGCTACCGATTAGGCAGGCTCATCAACAGGCCGAAGTTTGATCGCTGTTATGCTCAAAGCGTAATGGATGGCAGTTATAGTGATTACAACGATTTATTCTGTTGCATTAGCCGTTGTAATCAAGAGCTCCATCATAAGGGGTGAAGCACCAAGGTGAGGGGCGATTTTTATTTCGATCTCTGGATAATCTCGCTTACTATGGTTCACGATGTGAGGAATATCTTCAACGACATGACGTCCTGAATTCAGAAAATAAGGCAATACGACAATAGAGGTCGCACCTTCATCGACGCATTTTTTTATGCCGTCAGGAATCAAGGTTTCAGCAAGCTCTAAAAAGCTCGCATGAATAATTTCATACCGCTCAGAACCGTTGCGTCTTAAGCTCTCAGCTAAAAAAACTACCTCATCATTCGATTGTTTTCGGCGGCTGCCATGTGCAATAAGTAATAAGGCTTTCATTAAAATATCCTAAGGGCTGAGATTTTTCATGTGTCGCTTGGTTTGTCGGATTAAACAATGAGCACAATTAGAATACTGGCAATAACTGACCAGATTACAGTGATAATTGCCGATAGTCTCCAAACATAAAGCATCACAAATGCAATCATACCAATAGCAAAATCAATTGCACTGTGAATGGCTGACGTAAAGATGGGATCGTAGAGCGCGGCGGCTAAAAGACCAACTACCGCCGCATTGACGCCGGTAACTGCATTAGCAACCGCAGTATTGTCAGAAATCGCACGCCAAAATGGCAGAACGCCTGCGACAAGTAAAAATCCAGGGATAAACATAAATAATAAAGCAACGGTGGCGCCGATCCATTCATTATGTCCGGTTGGGGTAACTGCGCCTAAATAAGCAGAAAAGGCAAAGAGTGGCCCCGGAATGGCTTGGGAGGCACCATAACCGGCAAGAAAGGTTTCACTTGCTATCCAGCCTGATGAAACCATGGCATCTTCCAATAGTGGTAACACAACATGACCTCCGCCAAAAACCAAGGCTCCGGCGCGATAGAAGGCTTCTGCTATCGCAATAAGTGACGCATTGGCTGTTGAAAACAAAGGCAGTCCAATGAGTAAGCCAAAGAACAATAATAACAGTGTGCCACCAAGCCTTCTTCCGTACGGGATGGGGATTTGTGACGCTAAGGGATCCGCGGTTCCACCTCGGCATAGGACTATGCCTGCAACAGCACCGCCGAAGATAACTAACAATTGAATCCAAGCATTGCCCACAACGAGCAATAAACCTGCTGAAAGTATCGCAATAGTCGCACGCTGAATATCTGGGCAGAGTTTTTTAGACATGCCGAGCACGGCATCGGCAACTACGGCAAAGGCAACGATTTTTAAACCGTGGATCGCGGCTTCGCCGACAGGGCCAGACAATGCGGGTAGTAAATATGCAAAGCCCATCAACAGTAATGCCGAAGGCAAGGTGAAGGCGAGAAATGCAGCCAGTGCGCCTAACCAACCTGCGCGAGTCAGACCTAAACTAAAGCCCAGCTGACTACTGGCTGGGCCGGGCAAAAACTGACAAATGGCAAGTAACTGACTAAATTGACTTTCGCTCACCCAGTGCCGGCGCTCAACGAGCTCTTTCCGAAAATAAGCCAAATGAGCCACCGGCCCACCAAAGGAGGTGAGACCGAGTTTTAAAAATGCTATAAAAACTTCGGCAGGACTGCCTTGGTTATTCTTCATATACGAATATCAGAAAACGAGTGGGCTTATTTTATAGCGGCTTCGTAAAGCGGCATCACTTTTGGCGCTAACGCCTGTAAATCGTTAATCCGGTTTTGACTGCCAGGATGCGTGCTTAAAAACTCAGGTGGTGAAGCTGGGTTTTCAGCCGCCATTTTTTGCCATAATGTAACCGCAGCATTGGGGTTGTAGCCTGCACGTGCAGCTAGTTCTAAGCCGATGCGATCAGACTCACGCTCTTGCTCGCGACTATTAGGTAATGAGAAAAATAATTGTGTACCTAAGCCTGCACCTTGAGTGGCAAGAACCCCTGTTAAACCATCACCTGCTAACGCTGCGATGGCCTGCATGCCGTATTGTTGTACATAGGCTTGAGACATTCGTTCGCGACCATGTTCACGTAGAGCATGAGCAATTTCATGGCCAATAACAGCAGCGAGCTCATCATCCGTGGCATTGATTTTTTCGACTAAGCCACTAAACACCATGATTTTTCCGCCCGGCATACAGTAGGCATTGAGCTGGTCATTTTTTTCGACATTGACTTCCCAGGCCCATTTAGGCGCATCAGATCTAAATATACCTACTTGAGCGATAAGTCTGTTTGAAATGGTGGTGACGCGTTTAAGCATGGCGGCATCAGTATTCAGTGTTTTTTCGGTTTTGGCTTTTTCTAATGTTTCGTTATAAGCCTGACCTGACATCACATCCACACTGCTGGCGGGCAACATTAAAAACTGCGAGCGCTCTACGCCTGACAAGCTGTTGTTTGTAGTAGTGGCACAACCGCTGAGTAAGATGGCGGAAGTAAGAAGAAGTATTAGGTTCGATTTTTTCATGTGAATCCTTTTAGTGGCTCTGGGACATTATGTTCAATAATATAGTGATTACAGAATTATAGCGTTGATTTGTAGATTCAGCGAATAGATGCTTTTGGGTGTTAGGCACTTAATTCTATGGCGCAAAGCTCGAGACGTTCACCCGTCGTGCCATCAGGGTTATGCTGAAAAAGAGTGCCTTCTGACCCCTTAATCCACCACACGAATCCGCCACCTATATAACGCGAACCACTAGCTGAAATGGCTATTTTCAAGTTGTATACTTCAGTTTTATACTCAAGCGTCACCGAATTTGAATGGCTATAAGAGGCGACAATTATCTGTCCACTCTCGCAACGGTAGTTATGTTTGATGGTCATGCTTGGCACCGATGCCACTGCTCGTGCAGCTGATGAATGTTGTACTGCGCAAGCGCTAATGAATAGCGTGGAAAAAAGTGTGAAGACTGTGAGGGCTTTCATGAGTGTATTTCCGATTGCGGTATGTGGTTTGGAAGTTTCACGCCACAAAACAAGTAATCAATTTTAATAAAATCAAACACTCTGACCTCATTGATTTCAGTGTCTTTTGAAGCACTCTTCGGCGTGCTTTACAAGGGAATCGAAATCGGCCATTTGTCTTTTACAAATCCGCGTGCTTTGACTCGTTATACCTATTGCTATGGAATGATTTTTAAAATCTTAAATGCTTCCAAAGTTAGTTTTTTACGGAACGCCAAATCTGAATTTTTATCTATTTCAATATGGTTAGCAAAGAACCATGTTTTATTATCAGCAACAAGATAGCCAACATACCACCCATCTTTTCCTGACCACCCCGTTTTTGACCAAATTTTATAATTATCATGCTCTTCTGACAGCATAATATTTTTTAGAATTTTAATATTACTCTTTTGTACGGGAAGATCTTCAGCATGTAGTTTACGCAAAAAATTAATTTGGCCTTCAACAGATATTCTTAGCTCACCATCTAACCAAAAACGAGCTACATCGCTACCTGTTAAGCAATTACCATAATCAAATTTACGTAAATATTTTAGATATTTTTCATTACTTACTTGCCTTGAATAATACTGATAGCACCATACACATGAAGATTGAAAGGCTGTTTTAAGTGTTTGATCTTGATTCCACACTGCGTACGCACGTTCCTTACCATCCCACTTTATAATCTCAAATTCATCTGTAATTAAACCTTCTTCTAAGAGTATAAGTGTATTTGGAATTTTAAAGGTAGAAGCAGGTATGAAGGATTCTTTATCATTGATGTTATATTGATATTTAATTCCCCCATCAGCTGACTCAATGAGTATTGAGCCATTAATATTGTTTGACTTATAAAGTTCATCGATCGTGTTCTCTTCAGCATACGAGTTGATAGAAACAATAAATAATATACATACTTTTAAAAAGTTCATTTATTTCTCGATGTTGATTTCTTGTAGGGTATAACGCCACATTCAGCGGCTTGTCCGCTGCAATGCTTTGTTAGAAGAACTCATTTCGTCCATTTCATCTGGGTTGCTGAGGTACATCTTAACTAATTGATGCCTATCCAGACCTCGATTGCTAAGCCCGATGTCTTCTCGAATAGCCTTGTACAGTTGGTCAACTGCTTTCAATACGTGACCGCCCTCAGAAGATACCTTTTGAAAGTTTAGCTGGGCATTAATTACCTTGGGGGAACCCCACAGAACTACGTTCGTTTTGAATCCCACAAGGAAATCGACGAGTTCTTGCTGCGAAGGCGGCTTAAGCGAAACATTTTCGTTGCCTTCGGCCATCATGCGGGCGGCTATGTCCAAAAAATCTTTGTATATTTCAACTTTCCGTGCTCGATGCGCTTCTTCAATCTCTCGCTTTTTTATCTGAGATTGAGTGTATAGGGCGCCACCAACACCTACCAGAACAGTCGCCATTGCCCCAACAATAGCAGCCGATACGGACGGGTTAGCACTTTCCAAAAACGTCAATAGTCGGGTTGCAACAAGCCAAAGGAGATAGCCTGCTCCGAAGATCAGAACAAATCCAAATAGGACGCTTGAAAATTGCAATATTTTTGAGGTCTTGCTCATAGCTATCCTTTAGCTTCTAACTTGTTATTAACGGGAATAAAAATTCCCAGTAATTTCTATACATATAGGGACTGTAATTCCCTGTAAGTGAATAATCAAGATAAATGCAGGAATTAGTTATGGTCAGTCAAAGCCTACAATCTGATGGTGATATTTTACTGGTAACAAATAATCGCTAGACGACTGGTCTATTTTTGGTTATAGTATGCCCATGAATGCAATTACTCAAACTAAAACAGGCGATACACGCCAGCATATATTATCGGTTGCTAAGGTACTTATCCTCGGCAAAGGTTTTAGTGCGGTGGGGTTAAATGAAATCCTTAAAGCGGCACAAGTCCCTAAGGGATCTTTCTACCACTACTTTGATTCGAAAGAACATTTTGGAACGGCTCTGCTCGAGAATTACTTTGATGACTATTTAGTGATATTGGATGAGGTACTTAAAGTAAGTAGTGGTAAACCTGCATTGCCATTACTACTTAACTACTTTGACAGTTGGAAAAATAGCCAATGTAGCGATATAACAAACAATAAATGTTTAGTTGTAAAACTGAGTGGTGAAGTATCTGATCTGTCTGAAGCTATGCGGCTAGCCTTAAAACAAGGCACGCAGCGTGTCATCACACGTTTAGCATTATGCATACAGCAAGCTGTTGATAACAATGAGATCATACTTTCTGATGATGTTGAAACAGTGACCAAAGAACTCTACTATTTATGGATCGGTACTACATTGATGGCGAAAGTGAGCCATACTCCGGAGACGTTTGATGTTGCTGTAAATGTACTCCATTCACGTCTTTATGTCGCTTAATTAAATAGAGCTATGGCATTTTTATTTACTAAATTAATAGACGACTGGTCTATTAATTTGCATATTTAAAGGATAAACAGTGAACAATTTTAACTTTTATAACCCTACTCGCATTTTATTTGGTGAAAATAAGATTGCCGAAATGACAGACTTTATTCCGCAAGACGCACGAGTATTAGTATTGTTTGGAGGTGAAAGTGCTCGTAAATACGGGACTTTGCCAGAAGTAATCACTTCATTAGGTGACCGTTATGTAGAAGAATTTGGCGGTATTGAGGCTAATCCTAGCTACAGCACGCTGATGAAGGCTGTTCAACAAATCAAAGATAACAAGCTAGATTATTTAATTGGTGTGGGTGGTGGTTCGGTTATTGATGGTGTTAAATTTGTCGCCTTAGCGGTGTCATGTGAAGATGATGCGTGGCAAGAAATTTTGGTTGATAAGGCTAAAAATATCACGAAAGCCTTACCATTTGCATCTGTTTTAACCTTGCCTGCAACAGGCTCAGAAATGAATAGTAACTCGGTGATTACGCGTTACGAGACACATGAGAAAATGGCCTTTAGTAGTTCACTGGTTTACCCACAATTTTCAGTGCTTGACCCGACTAAAGTAGCGACATTACCACCTCGTCAGTTGGCTAACGGTGTGGTGGATGCCTTTACACATACCATGGAACAATACCTGACTTACCCTGTTAATGCGCGGGTGCAAGATCGCTTTGCTGAAGGTTTATTAACCACCTTGGTTGAAATAGGTCCTGATTTACTAAAAAATCCTAATGATTATGAGTTGCAAGCTAACTTTATGTGGACAGCTACCTTAGCGCTGAATGGTTTGATCGGTGCAGGTGTACCTCAAGACTGGGCGACACATATGATAGGTCATGAGTTAACCGCCTTACATGGTTTAGATCATGCTCAAACCTTGGCCATTATTTTGCCAAGTGTGATGAATGAGCAGCGCGCGCACAAGCATGACAAATTAATTCAGTATGCAGAACGTGTATGGGCTATCACCGAAGGCGATGATGACAGTCGTATTGATCTTGCTATTGCCAAAACGCGTGATTTCTTCGAGCTGATGGGGGTTCGAACTTACTTAAAAGATTATCAACTAGGTCTTACTGATATTCCGGAAATGATCAAACAGCTCGGTGAGCATGGTCTTACGCAGCTGGGTGAGCATGGCGATATCGATTTAGCTAAAAGCACAAAAATCCTCGAGGCCAGCGTTTAAAGCGCTTGTGCTAACTATATTTATAAGGACAGATCAATGAATGATATAACACAACAAATAAAACCCAGCTCAATGAATGATGCTTTACAACAAGCGCTCACCTTATTATCACCTATTCAAATCGGTGCTATAACGCTGAAAAACAGAGTGGTAATGGCACCATTAACACGAAATCGTGCTGGTGAAGGTTTGGCGCCAACAGAAATGAATGTTGAATATTATCGACAACGCGCTAGTGCAGGTTTAATTATCAGTGAAGGTAGCCAAATTGCTCATGAAGCGGCTGGCTATCCTTTGACCCCAGGAATATATACACAACAACAAGTGGATGGCTGGAAAAAAGTAACGGATGCCGTACATGAACAAGGTGGCAAAATTGTCTTGCAACTTTGGCACTGTGGACGAGTGTCACATAGCTCGCTGTTGCCAAATGCAATGTTACCGCAAGCACCATCTGCAATAACGCCTGCAGGAGAAGTATATACTTACGAAGGTATGCAGCCCTATGAAAACCCTCATGCATTAAGGCTTGATGAAATACCAGACGTTATTGAGATGTATAAAATCGGTGCTCAAAACGCACTTGATGCCGGCTTTGATGGTGTAGAGGTTCATGGTGCAAATGGCTATTTACTGGATCAATTTTTACGCGATGGTACTAATCAGCGTGATGATATTTATGGCGGCAGTATTGAAAATCGCTCACGGTTATTATTAGAAGTCGTTGAGGTGGTGAGCAAAATTTGGGGCGCAGATCGCGTCGGCGTGCGTTTATCGCCGTTACAGCCATTTAACGATATTAAAGATAGTGCTCCTGAGGCAACGTTTACTTACGCCGTTAAAGCACTTAATACATTTGGACTTGCTTACTTACACATTACGGAAATGGGCGCTGAAGCACCAGGTGTCGCAGGACCTGCTTTTGATTTAAAAACTTTACGCCCTTTATGGAATGGTCATTATATGACCAATAGTGACTATGGTTTTGAAACAGGAAATGCTGCTCTCCAAAAGGGTGAAGCAGATCTTATTTCTTTTGGTAAGTTACTTATTAGTAACCCTGATCTTGTTGAACGTTTTGCGATTAATGCGCCTTTAAATGCCGTGGATTCAAGCACTTTTTATGGTGGCGATGAGCATGGTTATACCGACTACCCATTTATGAAATAAGATTAACTCATTGTTCACGCTGACAATGAGGGAGTAATAATCTTGGTGAGGTGCTTGGCAGGTTTGATTTAACTAAATCTGTATTTTTAATGATTGAAATAACATTTATTTACTTAAAAGAACATATAATACTTTGAATAATTGTATTTAAAGGCCATTTTATAGTGAGATTTTCATTTTACAAAAAACAAATGATGACTCTCCTTGCTATTCTAATAGCTACATTTTCAATCATCTCTTATGCTGAAGAGGCCCTTGAAAAGGTCTCTTTACAGCTTGATTGGAAATATCAATTTGAATTTGCTGGCTTCATCATGGCAAAAGAAAAAGGCTTTTATAAAGATGTTGGTTTAGACGTTGAATTACGCGAATATGAAGAAAATATTGATATCGTTGACAATGTTCTTTCAAAACAAAGTAATTATGGTATTTATAACGCCAGCGTTGTCGTCAGTGAGGGTAAATTAAAACCGATTATCTTAATGGCGACGTATTATCAAAAGTCTCCTCTTGTTTTTGTTACTGCTAAAAATATTAAACAGCCCTTAGATCTTGTCGGCAAGACGATTATGGGGACAACGGATGAATTGAGATATAGTTCATTAGCGTTGATGCTAGACCATTTTTCGGTTAACAAGAAAAACACTAAGTTTTTAGAACACTCATTTAACATCAATGACTTCATAGATCACAAGGTTGATGCTATGAGCGCCTTTAGAACAAACCAGCTTTTTGAATTAGACCAGCGTAATGTTGACTACAACATTATTGATCCGGCTGATTATGGTTTTTCAATGAGCGCGGTTAATCTCTTTACTTCTTATTCTGAAGCATTAAATCATCCCGAAAGAAGCCGAAACTTCATAGATGCATCAAATAAGGGCTGGGCTTATGCTCTTGAACATCCACAAGAAACAATAACACTTATTTATAACCGTTATTCAAAACAAAAAAGCCTTGCTGCACTTAGTTATGAAGCTGAGATCACAAAACAAGTGATGTTATTAGACTTTTTTGACATTGGCGCTACCAATAAAGAGCTGACTATTCGTGCCGTGAAGCAGCTTCAATTCAGTGGCTTGCTGGCCGATGGCCAGAAATTGGGCGCGTTTATTTTTCAGGATATGCTTCGTGAATTTGGCCCTAGTGTTATATTTACTGACGAACAAATTCGCTACTTAAAGAATAAAAAAGAAATCCGTATGTGCGTTGATCCTGACTGGATGCCCTTCGAAGCTATTAGTAGTGGGAAGCATATCGGTATTAGTGCTGATGTAATAAACAAGTTCAAAAAACAGCTCCCAATTCCCATTGTATTAATTCCAACGCAAGATTGGACTGAAACTCTCTTAAAGGGTGAGTCGAGGCAGTGTGATATTTTTTCGCTAGCCACCGAGACTGAGGGACGCTCCAAATATATGGATTTTACGAGGCCGTATATCGATCTTCCTCTGGTGCTGGCAACAAAAATGGAGACGATTTTTGTTAATGATATTGCTGAAGTTAAAGATAAAAAATTAGGTGTGGTTAAGGACTATGCAATAGCGGAGCAACTGCGTAATAAAATACCTGATATTAATATTGTGGATGTGGCATCGATAACGGATGGCCTTGCCCGAGTCGAAAGCGGCGAGCTATACGGTTATATTGATAATTTAATGGTGATTGCAAATTCCATTCAAAAAGATTTTACGGGGGTGTTGAAAATCTCCTCACGTCTCGATGAAAATATTAAGCTAGCAATGGCTTCTCGTAATGATGAACCTCAGTTACATAAAATATTTGAGATGCTGGTTCAGAATTTGAGTGAGGCAGAGCTTCAAGCTATCTATAACAAATGGGTGGCAACCATTGCCATTGCACAGGACAAATCATTTGACTATAGCTATGCGTGGAAATTATTAGGTGTCATCTTTTTAATTCTCTCAGGCTACATTTTCCACTACATCAAGCTGAAAAATTTAAATAATTCACTTTTAACGTTATCAATAACGGATAAATTGACGGGACTTTATAACCGTCTTAAAACGGATGAAGTATTGCTTGAGAAAAAAGCAGAGTTTGATAGGTATGACATAGAATTATCTGTTATTTTATTAGATATCGACTTCTTTAAACGCATTAATGACGACTACGGACACCTAGCAGGTGATAGCGTGTTAATAGAGTTTGCCCAGATTATTAAGCAAAACCTTAGAGCTACAGACTATGTCGGTCGCTGGGGCGGAGAAGAGTTTTTGATTATTTGTCCTAATATAGGCATCAACGAGGCGGTGCTGACTGCAAATAAGCTGCTAGATAAGATAAGAAGTCATCGTTTTTCAGAGGTAACGAATATTACAGCAAGTGCTGGCGTAAACTGTTTTTCTAAAGATAAGACGATTGATGCCACGATAAATAATGCCGATCAAGCGCTTTACCAATCTAAAGAAAATGGCCGAGACAGGGCGACTGCGTTTAAAGCGTAACCCACTCTAATTGTCATGGGGCTTAGATCAGTTAAGACGCTTAAAGCACTCTATTTTGAAGTGCAAGCTTATTGAGAATATCGATGGTGCAATAAGCCTTAGCGATTATGGTTATGCGGTATTTTTGCTACACTTTGTAAATAACAAACAGGCAAAGGCTTTAGCCTGATAGAAAAGCCAAACATTACCCTTTAATGATAAATAACCCATTACTTATATGGCTATTATTAGGTACACTAAGCACACTTCCGATGTGAGCTTTTTCGAATCTAATTCATGGCCAATACAAAATTCAAATTTTATACCCTTATTTTTGTAATTACGGTCACCCTGCTTACTGCCCTAGTAATTGCAGATAACTACATTATTCATCGCCATATCGATCAAACTGAGCGACAAGTTCGGGATGATTTATTACCTATCGCCAATAAGCTTACCTTTAACCTTTACAATAATATTCAGGTTGTTAGAGGTCTGCCTGCACTTTTTGCGATTAATCCATCATTGTCTCAGCGAGACTTTGCAATAGCTGCTAAGAAAATGTTTGATGGGGGTACTCAGCTTCGCAATATTGCGGCAGCCCCCGACCTTATCATTAAGTATGAATATCCGCTTGAAGGCAATGAAGCTGCGATTGGTGTTGATTACAGGGCACTACCTAAGCAGATCGGTTCCGTTCGTCGAGCAATAGAGTCGAAACACTTAGTCTTGGCTGGGCCTTTAGAGCTAGTTCAGGGAGGACTAGGTTTAATTTCCAGAATTCCCGTATTTATCGACAGTGCCGATGGGCATGAGAACTTGTGGGGAATGATCTCGGCCGTTATCGATGTTGATAGCTTTTATAAGCAAAGCGGTCTATTAAACGCTGCGCTACCAATAGATATTGCGATTAGAGGTAAAGATGGCGTAGGTGAACAGGGTGATGTGTTTTTTGGCGATCCAAATCTATTTGATGAAAAGCACGAACCGTTCATTATGACTATACCTAATGGCTCATGGTTAATAGCAGCAAGACCGAAAAATGGTTGGACAGTATTACCCGAAGATATCTGGCTGATGCGCTTATATCTAGTGGGTGCCGCCTTAATACTGTTTTTTATGTTGTTTTCATTTTTAAAAACATCGATGAAGGCCTCGTTTGCCAATCTTAAATTTAAAAACCTCATTGAAAGCTCGCCTATCCCCTATATATTAATGAATGGTAAACAAGAGATCACCTTTCTTAATTTTGCCTTTATTAAGACATTTGGCTATACGCTCGACGAGATAAGCCCAATAGAGGCCTGGATGGTTAAAGCCTACCCTAATCCAGAATATAGAGAAAAAATTACCGCCATGTGGACGACTTATGTTGAAGCGTTTCATGCTTCATCTGAGATTGCGCCCATAGAAGTCACGATACAGAGCAAACAAGGCGAGATGCGTACAGTCTTAATCAGCCTTTCAGAAAATGCGAGTAACAGTGGCTCTGAATATACCATTGTGCTTTATGACATTACGGAACGAAAGCAAGCAGAAGAACAGCATCAAGTTTCGAAACATCAACTAGAGAATGTTATTGAAGGCGCGCAGCTAGGCTATTGGGATTGGGACTATAAAACAGGCGGACATAGTGTTAACGACCGATGGTTATCAATGCTGGGGCTGTCACGGAAGGTCTTAACGAACACCCTGAGTGACTGGGAGCGGCTGATTCATCCTGATGATAAACAAGCGGTTATTGAAACCGTTTCAGCACATATAATAAGAAATGAGCCTTATGTTGCTGAGTTTAGAATGAGGCATGTTGATGGCCATTGGGTATGGATAGAAGGTGCAGGTGCGGTTGTTGAGTTTGATGAGCTGACTCGTGAACCACTCAGGCTTTGTGGGACACATCAAGATATTACGACGAGGAAAAAAGTCGAAGAAAAACTCATGCTATCTGCCCGCGTCTTTTCTGATACTTATGAAGGCATACTGATTACCGATGCAAATAATATCATTATTGATGTTAACCCTGCCTATTCTGAGATTACCGGTTACAGCCGTGAGGAAGTGATTGGCAAACCTCCTGAGATCCTTAATTCAGGAAGACAGTCGACAGAGTTTTATACTGAAATGTGGCAGGAACTTGAGCAGAAAGGTCATTGGCAAGGAGAATTGTGGAATCGCAAAAAAGAGGGCGTGCTCTATGTCGAATTGTTGACTATCTCTAAACTACTCGATGATCATGGTCAGGTTATTAACTATATTGGTGTATTCACCGATATAACAGACCGTAAGCAGCAACAAGAAAAGCTCAGTATGATGGCGCATTATGACTTGCTGACAGGTTTACCTAACCGTGTTTTATTTGCGGACCGCTTTCAGCAAGCGATTGCACATAGTAAACGCACAAAAGCTTACCTAGCAGTTTGTTTTCTTGATTTAGATAACTTTAAGCCCGTCAATGATAATTATGGTCATGAGGTGGGAGATCAGTTATTGATTGAAGTCGCAGAGCGAATTAAGGCCGGCCTTAGAGAAGAAGACACCGTCTCTCGTCAAGGTGGCGATGAATTTGCTTTTTTGCTTAACGATCTTGAATCTTATGAGCAATGTAAGCACACCTTGGATCGCTTACATCACTCGCTGGCACTGCCTTATATTATTGACGGTTTTGCTCATAATATTTCTGCGTCTACCGGCGTCACGCTATTCCCAATAGATAATGGTGATATTGACACCTTATTACGTCATGCCGATCAGGCAATGTACCAATCGAAGCAGGCTGGGCGAAATCGTTATCAATTATTTGATACACAAGATGATCAAGATGCGATTACTAAGCACCACCGCTTAGCAGAAATAAAGCATGGTTTAATCAACAATGAATTCACATTGTATTACCAGCCTAAAGTGAATATGGTAACGGGTAAGGTAATTGGTGCGGAGGCGCTAATTCGTTGGCTTCATCCTGAAAAAGGGCTTATTCCGCCCTTATCTTTTCTACCGTTCATTGATGGTACAGATGTAGAAATCATGATCGGTAACTGGGTGATTAATCGGGCTTTAGAGCAGTTACAGGCATGGAATAAACAAGGTATAGCGCTTGAGGTCAGTGTTAATATTGCCTCGCATCATCTACGGTCTGAGCTATTTTTTAACCAACTGTTTGATGCCTTAAGTGAATATCCAGCAGTGAATGCCGATTTATTACAGCTAGAAATATTAGAAAGTAGTGCCTTAGGTGACCTTGACGCGATCAGTAATATTATTAAAAAGGTTCAAAAGGAACTGGGCGTTCAAGTTGCGTTAGATGATTTTGGAACCGGTTATTCATCATTGACGCATCTCCGAAACTTATCCGCTAACACACTCAAGATAGATCAGAGTTTTGTCCGAGACATACTTGAAGATCCAAGTGACTACGCCATTATTGAAGGTGTTATTGGATTAGCGAATGCTTTTAATCGAAAGATTATTGCTGAAGGTGTTGAGTCTCAAGAGCATGGTCTAATGCTTATTATGATGGGATGTGAGCAAGCCCAAGGTTATGGTATTGCTAAACCTATGCCCGCTAAGGAACTTGCTGCTTGGTTAGAGCGTTATGTGCCAAATCAAGAATGGATACAATTTAGTAAGCAGCAGCGCAGTACTAAAGAAAATAAGGTGAAATTATTTCAATTGGTGGCACGATACTGGATGAGTCGTTTTGTCAGTAATATCCAAAGCTCTGCTCAAGAAGTGATGGATTGGCCGCTGATGCTGGGAAAAACGGATCATTGTGGTAAATGGTTGAGTCAGGAGCATCAGGAGTTGTTATTTGAGCAGGAGCGCCTAGCCCAACTCGATAAAATATATGATGAATTTCGCCTTACTGCTCAAGGCTTGTACCGTCGTTATCAAGAAGATGATATTGAGGGCGCGCGAGCAGGCCTAGCCGAACTCCAGATCACCTTTGATAAAGTCTTGCTAAACGCGAAACTGCTTTTAGCTTGAAAGTAGCGGCTACCCTAAGTCCAAATTGTAAGGACTTAGGGCTTGTTCAACGCTAGAGATTTTTATTTATTGAAGTGTTTATCTAAATTGTTGAGGCCTGCTTCGTAAATGCCTGCAACTACTTCGATAGCTTCTGCATCAGTGGCACCGTTAGCGTCGAAACTGGAGCTCCACGTAACCGTCGATTTCCCATCAGCCGCTGCTGAAACTGAGATGGTGCCAACATAATCGGCAACGGGTAAGGGTGATGCCATAATGGCGTAAGAGTAGCTTCTTGCAGCCTCATCACGAGCAACTTGTTTTTCGGTCAGCGTCGCGCCATTACCTAAAGTTAGTAAACGTGAATCATTGGTTTTGCCATGTGTTAATACACTACTGACGATGGCTGGGTGCCAAACATCAAGGTGGTTGAAGTCACCAATCATTTTCCATGTGGTGTCTGGGCTAGCATTTACGGTTATTTCTTTGCTGACGTTTAAATCGCCTGCAAAGCTGGTCATTGCGGTGGCTAATAATGCTGCTGATAACGTCGTTTTTATTAGGGTATTGAACATAAGTCTCTCTTTCAATTTAATTAAGATGGGAGTTGAATTATGCCGTTGCTACAGGCTTAAGATAAATACTTCTGAGGGATATAGCTCTTATGGGCTATATAAGCATCATCATTGTTTAGAGCTGCATTAGCCGGGAATTAAGAAGGTCAGGTTTAACGGGTTTCATCATAAAGTGACAGCCTTGTCTTTCGATTGCATCACGTATAGTTATCTCGCTTGTGCCGGTGATCATGAGGGTAGGAATATCATGTTGGTAATGTTTTTGTATTTGCAGGGCCAGTTCAAGCCCTGTCTCATTGATCAATTGATAATCAGCAATAATGACGTCGGGAGCTGGTGTGGATTGTTTTAGTCTTTTTTGTACTTCTTGTGATGACGCCATCGTTGTCACATCACACTGCCACGATTGTAATAACTTTTTCATCGCATAGCGTGTATCGGCATCATCTTCGATAACCCAGATTGATTTATTGATTGCTGCTTGCTGCTGCACGGATTGGAGTTCACCAATTAAGCTTGTATTGCCATTAGGTATATCAACATAGAAGCATGCACCTTGTTTAGGTTGTGCATTTACCCCTAGGTTTAAGTTTAATAAATTCGTTATTTCTCGAACTATCGACAAACCTAAGCCTAGTCCTTTATCAGAAAGTTGTTGAGCGGCTTGGTCGCGGTAAAAGGCATCAAATATTTTATTTTTCGCTGCGTTATCTAAGCCTATCCCTGTATCGAGAATGCAGATCCGAGTATGATTTTTTAAACGGCGACAGCCAAGTAATACTTTGCCTTTAGGTGTGTAACGAATGGCATTGGATAATAAATTTCTTAAAATGCGTTCGAGTAATATGGGATCGGTATATACGCAGGCTGATGTCTCCACCGTTCTAAAAGAGAGAGCCTGTTGTTTGGCTTGTAGCTCAAAATCAAGGCTTAATTTTTCCAGTATATCTTGCAGGTAAAAATGTTCAGGATGAACAGGCAATTCGCCAGATTCTAATAAGCTTAGGTCGAGCAAGCTACCAAACATGGTATTCATGCCATCGACAGCTATCTGTGTTTTATCAATTAACTGAGCTTGTTCGGCTTTATCTTCACTGTCTTTTAATAGGGTGGTGAGTAGACCTATCGTGTGTAAGGGCTGTCTCAGATCATGACTCGCGGCGCGTAATAGTCCTGATTTCGCTTGATTAGCTTTATCGGCTTCTTGCTTGAGCTTAGTTTGAATATCTAGTTGGCTAGTAGTGCCTTCAAGCACGGTTGAGAGTTGACTCACTTGCCGCGTTTTAATCAATGCAATGAATAAATACAGTGTCAGTAATAAGGTCATGAGACTGCCGAGGATCAAGCCTGCGGAAGGTAGCCAAGATTCTGTACCCGATAAGAGATCTGCATTAGGAAATACCACCATTAGCCATTGCTGATCTGCCACATTTAGTGAGTAGGTCCAAGATTGTCTTTTTTGACTTTGGACTTTAGCCACCGTATTTAATTGTGGAGTAGAAGAATAAAGTACTTGCTGATTGGAAGTGTTGGCATCGTACAATGCAAGATCAACGTGATGGTTATTATCTGAAAACACATCTTCAACTAGTGATTCAATGTCATAGTTACCCATAACAAAACCAGCCAGATTTTTTTGATTTAAACTATTTAGGGTAAAGATAGGGTGTAAGGCTTGAAAACCATAAAACTGTTTGGCGCCATAATAAAGTGATATTCGTTGGGTTATGACGGTGGTTTCCAAACGTTCCGCTTTATTCATTAAACGCTCTCTAGAGCCTATAGAGGCCAAATTTAATCCTGCAGTCATATTTCTATTTTCTGGTGATATGAGGAACTTTATCGGGTAGATTGCATGACGCGAATTAACGGGCGTAGGCATGCCATGACCTGTGATTTCATAAACATGAAAACTTGGGTCACTTTTTTGCACCTCTTTTTCAAATGCATCAAGGTCCTCACCAGCAATTTTAGGGACCCAACCCAGGGCGACGGTTCCTGAATGATATTTGGTATCAGAAGCCACGTAACTCGCTAATTGCGAACGAGATACATCACCTAGAACATGAAACATAACATCAATTTCAGCTAAGGAATCAAGTGAGATATCTAGATTAGTTTGAACTTGCTTTACTTGTGATTGAGTGTGTTTTTGAGCTTGTAAGTAGAGACGTTCACTGGCAACATCTTGTAATTCTAGAAAGCCAGCAATTGACAACATTAAGCCAACAAGTAATACCAATAAGCCAACACTGGCCTGGAAACGAAGCCGTTTGTCTCTAAATAAATGTGTTAATGTAGAAAATTGTGTATTCATTACTAGTATCTTGCATTAAATCTGCAAACTATAAAATGTTTAAGGCCATTATTTAAGTGAAACAGTGCTCAACATGTCGATGAAAATTTTAATTGCCGATGATCATGAACTTTACAGGGATGCCCTCTCAATATTGGTTCAACGTTTAGACCCAGTAACCGAGATACACCCTTGTAGTAGTTATGATGAACTTTTAGTGCTTGCCCGTTCAGCAGCCGATTGGGACTTAATGCTGGTGGATCTTAATATGCCAGGGCTAAGCTATTATGACGGTATTGCACAACTCACGGCTGCACACCCCAATACGCCAGTCATTGTTGTTACTTCATCTGAAGACCCGAAAGATACCCTGCTTGCTCTTGAGGCTGGCGCACTGGGCTATATGTCTAAAGCGATGAAAAGCAAGGATATGCTCAAGGCCATTCAACTGATGTTGAGTAGTGGTATTTCCATTCACCCGACGCACCAACTAACACACGATTTATCCTCGACTTCTTCTACAAATGCCACGGCGTCTCTCGATAAATTAACGCCCAGACAACAAGAAGTACTCAAACGATTATGCGAAGGTGAATCTAATAAGCGTATCGCGCTTAACTTAGACTTAAGTGAGCATACGGTTAAACTGCATGTTCGTGCCATTTTACAGGCACTTAATGCAGAAAACAGAACGCAGGCGGTTATTGTGGCTAAGAGCCTATTGTTTTAATTAAAGTCGTAACATAAGTGCTTTTTTGATCTGAGATTTCTTAGATTAGACTTTATTTGATAGTGCCGCTTTTTTTCTATGCTGGTTGCGGCCAATAAGTACCAAAGCTAAACCGCCCAACATCATGGTTGCCGCTATTATAAAGTGGAGGGTGATGGATTCGTCAATTAGCCAGTGGGCTCCAAATGCTGCGAATAGTGGCACGAGTAACTGACAGGCTGATGCTAAACTAGAAGACAGCCTTGGCAATGCCTTATACCAAATAATATAGCCTAATCCGGAGGTCACGCTACCTGATAATACCGCCATTGCGACACCGGTGAGCGTTAAATTCACAACGTCAGTAAGGACTAATGTTGCAGCCATTAGCAATATTATCATCGGTAAGGTACGGTAAAAATTGTAAGCGGTATCTGTTATTGGGTCTAATGAATGCCGGCCATTTAAACTATAGATCGCCCAAGTATAGGCAGAGATGATGACCATCACTAATCCCCACCATGATGGTGATGTTAATTTCGGATACATTAAATACACTAAGCCAATAAGCGCCAAAATTAAACCTAACCATTCAGCGCGATGCAATCTTTCGCCATTGCGTAATGCATAGCCAATCATGGTGAGCTGTACGATGCCTGCCAATATTAAGGCGCCTGTCGCCGTGCTAATAGCGACATAACCATATGAAAAGGTGATGGCATAGATGAATAAATAAATACTGGTTTTCCAGTCTCCTTTTTGAGCTGGAATGGTAGTTGATTTTATTTGACGTTTACTCGCTTGTTGTCTGCTTGATAAAGCCATGACAATAAATAACATGACAGCCCCAGCGCCTAAACGGAAAGAGGTAAAACTGACAGGATCAATATAGCCGTTATCCAGCGTCCAACGGCAAATAATGGCGTTCGCTGAAAAACCAAGCATGGCTGCCAAGGTATATAAAGTTGTTTGTAAGAAATAGTTGCGCAATGTGATTTAGCCTTGCTATGTTGCTTGAGAGGGTGACGCATTGGAAATTATACCGTTTCAAACGATCTAATATTTCTTTTGTCTCATACTTGTCTTGTAATGAATTAGGTTTACAGTTGTCTTATTATTTGGCATGAGAAATAAGTTTACGATAAGGTAACGTGATCTTGTTTCTGAAAATGCGTATCCGATAGCAGTGTTATTACTTGTAATCGTTTTTATCACTTATAGTTATAGAAATAACTCGTTTTACCTGTTACATGGTTTTGTGGATAATGAACCTCAATCGAGCAACTCATAGGGAGTTGTTTTAGATGAATCACTCACTTTCAAATGAAAAGGAAATGGACATGAACAATACAGTACCAGAAGTTACATTTAAAACCCGTGTACGTGATGCAAGCCTTGGTGGTGACAATCCATTCCGCTGGCAGGATGTGACAAGCAGTGATATTTTTAAAGGTAAAAATGTCATTATTGTTGCCTTGCCTGGTGCATTTACACCAACTTGCTCAAGTACTCACCTACCCGGTTATGAGGCCAAATACGATCAACTTAAAGCAAAAGGGGTTGATGAAGTTTATTGTGTGAGTGTGAACGACGCTTTCACGATGTTTCAGTGGTCTAACCGTCTCGAGCTAAAAAACGTAAAAATGCTACCCGATGGTAATGCTGATTTCACTCGTTTGATGGGTATGTTGGTGAAAAAAGAAAACCTAGGTTTTGGCGACCGTTCATGGCGCTACTCTATGCATGTGGTTGATGGTGAAATCCAGAAAATGTTCGTTGAACCAGGTTTAATGGATAACTGTCCTGATGATCCATTTGAAGTGAGTGATGCTGACACAATGTTGAATTATTTAGCTTAATCACAATACTTCAGCAGGCTAAACGAGGCACCAGATGATAACGTCTGGTGCCTTTTTACAGGGATAACGAAAAGGTAAAAAACAATGATATACGATTATGATCTTTTTGTGATTGGTGCTGGTTCTGGTGGTGTAAGGGCCAGTCGAATGGCATCGTCATTTGGCGCCAAAGTCGCTGTGTGTGAAGATCGCTATATGGGTGGAACCTGCGTCAACGTAGGTTGCGTTCCCAAAAAGCTGTATGTGTATGCCTCTGAATACTCACGCCATTTTAAAGAAAGCCAAGGCTTTGGCTGGAACACGGGTGAAATACCATTCGATTGGGCTACTTTGCGTGATAATAAAACCGAAGAAATTAGCCGTTTAAATGGCATTTATGACGGTATTTTAGATAGAGCGAACGTTGAAGTAATAAAAGGACGTGGCAGAATCGTTGATCAACATACGGTTGAAGTGGATGGTAAAAAATATACAACGGAACGCATTCTGTTAGCGGTAGGTGGCTGGCCATTTATCCCTGACTTCGAAGGGCGCGAACACGTTATTAGTTCGAATGAAGTATTTGATTTAGAGACATTTCCAAAACGTATGTTGGTGGTAGGTGGTGGTTATATTGCCGTTGAATTCGCTGGTATCTTTAATGGTCTTGGTTCTGAAGTGACTCAGTTATACCGTGGTGATTTATTTTTACGTGGCTTTGATAATGAAATTCGTGACTTTGCTGCCCAAGAAATTGCTAAAAAAGGCGTAAATTTACGGTTTAATACCGATGTGACCTCAATTGAAAAGCAAGCTGATCAATCATTAAAGGTTCACTTGAGTGATGGTTCATCACTGATTGTTGATGCGGTGTTATATGCAACGGGCAGAAAACCGCAGCTAGATGATTTAGGCGTTGAAAACGTCAACATCACCTTATCTGATAGAGGCTACATTAAGGTTAATGAGCAGTTCCAAACGAGTGAGCCGAGTATTTATGCCTTAGGGGATGCGACGGGTGGGATGGAGTTAACGCCTGTTGCGCTTGAAGAAGGAATGACATTGGCGCGGGGGCTTTATAATAATCAGTCGTACAAACTGGACTATAGCAATATCGCGACTACTGTTTTCTGTCAGCCGAATATTGGCACGGTAGGTATGACGGAAGAGCAAGCGAGAGCAGATTATTCTAATGTAGTGAAGTACCGGTCTAGTTTCCGAGCGATGAAACACACCATTAGTGGTTCAGATGAGCGAACCTTGATGAAATTATTGGTTGATGGTGACACCGATAAAATTCTCGGTGTACATATGGTGGGGCCTGACGCGGGTGAGATTATGCAGGGTATTGCCATAGCGATTAAAGCCGGTGCAACCAAGGCTGATTTTGATGCGACAATTGGTATTCACCCTACTGCAGCGGAAGAATTCGTGACTATGAGAGAGCCGGTAACAGATTGATTTAAGATAAGAAAATTCCTGAGTGAGTTCAGGTTTTTTCCTCTAACACTATGTTGATAATCTACGTATAGTGTGAATCGTGGTTACTGGAGCGGCTTCGGAAACCTAAACTAACTTTTGAGGGGTATTACCATGTGGACTAAACCAGAATATTCAGACATGCGTTTCGGTTTCGAAGTAACAATGTACATTTGCAACCGTTAAGCAAGATTTAAAAATTTAAACAAAGCCCTAATATCGAAAGGTGTTAGGGCTTTTTTATGGCCTGGACGTTTTCTCCTAACAGGCGTTAGTTTGTGTTTGGTTTCAGTGCCGCGGCAAAGCAAATTTGAATGAATTTATCGACATCTAATGAGGCGCCACCAATTAAGCCACCATCGACATCGGGTTTTGAAAAAATGGCAGCGGCATTATTCGTGTTAACACTACCCCCATAAATGATGCGTAAGGATTCCGCTGTAGCGGCATCGTGTTGGGCAATACGTTGACGCATAAAAAAATGAACTTCTTGTGCCCATTCAGGCGTTGCAGACTGCCCTGTGCCAATCGCCCACACTGGCTCATAAGCAAAGACGGTTTGACGAAGTGCTTGCGGTCCTTTGTACTCGATGAGAACATCAAGTAAGCGAGCGATCACTTCCTCTGTTTTTCCTTTGTCGTAGTCTTCTTTTGTTTCACCTATACAAATAATAGGTGTTAAGCCATGACGGGTCGCCATCTGATATTTTTGGGCGACAATTTTATCTAGAACAAATTGATCTAGCTCTAATGTTTCGTATAAACAGCGCCGTTCCGAATGGCCGATTAATACATAGTCACACCCAAAGCCTTGCAACATTGACGCTGAAATTTCACCGGTATACGCACCTTCATCGTAGGCTGATACATTTTGTGTACCCCAATGTAATGACGAACCGGTTAAGATCTCCTGCGTTTCTTTCAAGTAGACTGAAGGCGGAAAGATAGCGATATCAACAGTTGAGGCATTACCCGTTTTGGTGAGCATGCTCTCGAGTAATTCTGACTGATGTAAAATATTTTCTAGAAGCGTTTTTGAGCTTTCAATTGGATTATTCATTTTCCAATTTCCAGCAACAAGCGGTTTACGCATAGTAGTGGCCTCGTGAGTATTTTAGTCTTTTAAAATAGTGAGATTATTGATATTTCATTGTTAATCAATATGATAGGACACGACTCTTTCTACTTCATTTTTTGAACCTAAAATAACGGGAACGCGTTGATGAATTGCCTTGGGGATAATATCAAGAATACGTTCACGGCCAGTAGAACATTGGCCGCCGGCCTGTTCGACAATATAGCCCATTGGGTTGGCTTCATACATCAGACGGAGCTTACCTGATGTCGAGGTATCTCGTGTATCTTGAGAGTAGATGAAGATCCCGCCTCGCGTCAGAATGCGATAGACTTCTGCCACCATGGATGCCACCCAACGCATATTGAAATCAACGCCACGTGGCCCCGCCTTACCTTGCATGCACTCATTAATATAACGCTGGACGGGCATCTCCCAAAAGCGCTGATTCGACATATTGATTGAGAACTCTTTGGTCTCATTAGGAATTGTCATATTGGGGTGAGTTAATATGAATTCACCGACATCCATATCAAGTGTAAAACCATTAACCCCTTGCCCTGTAGTTAGGATCATCATCGTTGACGGACCATACAGGACAAATCCCGCGCAGACCTGTTCAGCGCCTTTTTGTAGGAAGTCATTGAGTGTTGCATCAACACCTTCTTGACCTTTTAGAATCGAGAAAATGGTGCCAACAGTGAGGTTAACATCGATATTTGATGAGCCGTCTAATGGGTCGAATAATGCTAAATACTTGCCTTTAGGGTATTGATCTGGAATAGCGATAATGTCGTCTACTTCTTCTGAAACCATACCTGATAAGTGGCCTGTCCACGATAAAGCATCCACCATAATGTTATTTGTAATGATATCGAGTTGCTTTTGTGTCTCACCTTGCACGTTCTCCGTGCCAGCACTGCCTAACATACCTGTCATTGCCCCTCGACTCACAGTATGTGAAATTCGTTTACAGGCATTGGCAATATCAACAAGCAATAAAGTTAAATCTCCCGTTGCATTTGGCAGTGTCCTTTGTTGTTCGATCATGAACTGGGTCAAGGTTCTTTGTATTGTCATGTTATCGTGTCTCCACTATGCGTTCTATTTAGCCACTTAAGTTGGCTTTATTTCAACGAAATCATTTTGTGTCAATAGCCTAGGTTAACTCACCGCTGGCATATCGTTCCATCATGTGATTGAGAGAAATAACTTTGATTTTACTGGCATGACCTGCGCTGCCAAAGGCTTGGTAACGAGCTTGGCAAATGGCTTGCATGGCTACCGTGGCAGCCTTATAGAATTTGCGGGGGTCAAAGTTTGAGGCATTTTCTTTTTCCGCTAAATAGCGACGAATAGCCCCTGTTGAAGCCATACGTAAGTCGGTATCAATGTTGACTTTGCGTACCCCAAATTTGATACCAGCAACAATCTCGGAGACAGGTACACCATAGGTTTGTCCTATATCACCACCATAAGTGTTGATGATTTCCAACCAATCTTGTGGCACAGAGCTGGAGCCATGCATTACAAAATGGGTATTTGGTAGACGCTGCTGTAATGTTTGGAGATGGCTGATAGCTAAAACATCACCCGTAGGTGGCTTTGTGAACTTGTAGGCGCCATGACTAGTGCCAATAGCCACCGCTAAAGCATCAACCTGAGTGTGTTTTATGAACTCAACCGCCTCATCAGGATCGGTTAGTAATTGACTGTGATCCAGCTTTTCGATGGCGCCATGACCGTCTTCTTCTCCCATCATGCCCGTTTCTAAGGAACCTAAGCAGCCTAGTTCACCTTCAACCGATACTCCGCAAGCATGGGCCATTTCAGAAACTGTGCGTGTAACCTCGATGTTATAGGCCAGTGATGAGGGGGTTTTCATATCGGCCATCAAGGAGCCATCCATCATCACGGAGCTAAAACCTGATTGAATTGAACGTGCACAGACCGCGGGTGCTGATCCATGATCTTGATGCATCACTACGGGGATATGTGGATATTCTTCAATAGCAGCTAAAATTAAGTGGCGTAAAAAAGGTTCGCCTGCATATTGGCGAGAACCCGCAGATCCTTGCAATATGACAGGGCTATCAACCGTATTCGCTGCCTGCATGATCGCCTGTACTTGCTCCATATTGCTGACATTGAATGCTGGAATGGCAAACTCATGCTCTGCTGCGTAATCTAATAATTGTCGCATTGATATTAAAGCCATATATTCACCTTGATTAAAAAATAGTATTTAAAATTAAGTACATAGTGGAATAGATTATATTTTCGAATATCTGTGATTAAGAATGTATAGATGCTTTTCAGTGTAATTGAGTTTACTCATAATTAATATATAGCGTTTTTTATGTTTACGATAACGATTGCTTATGATCTGATTAATAAGTCTATTTGTCAGTACTTCAGTGTGATTTTTATAGATATCAATAAAGTAAGATGGGGTTTTGGGGTATAGTTCGTTATTGATGACGGGTGGTCTGAAGCAAATCATGGGAAATGATTTTTCGAGCTGAGACTAATTGTTAGACAGATAGAAACGGTCACCGAGGAAATCTTCTTTCTCGGTGATTATTAAGTGCCACCTTATGTGGTGGGGCTAGTTATGGCTGAGTACTAGCAGGGAATTGTGCAAACATGTGCGAGACGGTTTTTTGCAATGCAGATTGTTGATTGTTCAGTTGCTCCTCGTTGACACGTTGTACCGCTTCACCTTGCCAGACGACTTTATTGGTTTGGCTATCGACCAGATCAATCGTCAGTTTTCCTTCCTGATAATTCTCTACATACGGTCTATAACTCACCCAAGAATCATAATAAAGGCGGCCTCTATATTGACGGTAACCACCGTATCCCGTTATAGGTATTTCATCGATATACTGTTTATTTTGAATATCACGATGAAAATTGATCAGTAAATCAGGTTTATGGTTACTTAATACAAAACCTCGTTGGGTCATTTCAACTACTGTAGCTTGTTTTAGATACTGACTGGTTAAGGATTCATAACGACCATCGGTATCTAAGGGCTGAAAAAAGCCAAACGTTTTGTATTGATTAAAATCAATCGCCTGATTGTAATTGGAACGTATGTTTGGGTTAATGCTGCATGCTGCGGTTAAAACTAGTATGCAGAGTGCCATTAAGCTATGTTTTATTTTCATAACAGATTCTCTATTAAAAATTGGTGTTACTTTGAATCACTTACCCCAAGTAGACAACACAAACAGCTAAAAGTCACCACCGCATTACGGCACGGATAAATATCTCGGTAAGACTCAGAGAATAGACGGCACCTTATTTATTGACTCAGCTATGCAGTGTTATGGCTGAGCCATTAAATAAATCATGCGAAGGTCTGTCACGAGATTCTAATTTGAATACCCCTCTCCTTAAATCATTTGCAAATTCTTGAAATTTAATTTCAGATAAATGCAGGGTAATTGACCCCAGTACCAAATGAACCATTTTGCAGTCTGGGCAATACTGTAGGTCACAACTTGATCCATTTAATAAGATTTCTGTTTGGCAAGTAGTTGTTGGGCGCATCGTGTTTTATTCCTTTTATCTTAATGAAAATAGCTAATAACGGGCTTTTTAACCAAGGTTAAACGCGGTTAATGATCGTATTATTCCCCAAACACTTTTTTTTGATTGTGGATCTAGACAGTGGAAATCTGTTGGATTCAATTTTCCTTCTCGAATCAGAGATTCAAGTTTAGAAGGATTAATTGCCAAATTTACGATAGAGGTCTGTTCTATGTGTATGCCTGTTGATTTCATCGTGCTTGTCCGTCAAGAGTACGAAGTGAAAGTATAGACATACTAGCTATTAAATGCAAATAACAATCATTCGTATTTATGGGTTGAGTTGAGATCACTTATCTGGATTAAGCTGAGTTTTTGAAGTGCTCTGATAGATAGGTGATTAAGCTGCTAACACGCTGTGATAGATGCCGTGTTTGAGGGTAAACGGCATAAGCCCCTACTTCATTGGTATTTATATAATTCTCAAGAATAGGGACCAAGCTGCCATCTTGAAGTGCTGGTGAGCAAATGAAATCAGGTAACAAAGTAATGCCCCAGCCGCTAATTGCCGCCTGACATGCAAAGTCACCATTATTCACCGTCATGCTTTTAGGCAAGTTAATACTATATTGTTTTCCCTGCTCATCTTTGAAATGCCAGTTATCCGGCTCGGAATGATAGTGAAGCTTGAGGTGTCCCTTTAGCAGGTCAGTAGGTGTCATTGGTGTGCCATGTTTTAGCAAATAGTCTGGGCTGGCACAGTGTATTAATTTCACGGTGGTAAGGCGTCTAGCGATAAGTGATGAGTCAGTTAAATGAGCAATTCGAATCGCTAGATCAAAGCCTTCTTCAATCAGATCGACTTGGCGATCATTAAAGTCAATGTCAAAAACAATGTCTGGATAAAGATCATGAAACTGCTTTAAAACGGGACATAATTTGGCGATGCCAAACGACAATGGAGCTGCAATTTTAATTCGACCAGAAAGCGCGGTATTTTCATTACCAATCGAAGCTTCAACTTCGTTAATATCATCAATAATTCGGATGCATTGTTTGTAAAACAGTTCTCCAGAATCAGTGAGTACTTGGCTACGTGTTGTTCGTTTTAATAGGCTAATACCGAGACGGCTCTCGAGTTCTGATAGCCGACGACTGACCGCTGATTTAACCGTATTCATTTGCTCGGCGGCTTTAGTAATACTGCCAGCTTCGACGACGCGAATGAAGGCTTGCATTTCTTCTATCTGATTCATAATGGTCCCTATACTCGCTCTATATAGACGTTGTTTATTGTTCCATATATGAGAACAGAATATTCTTATTTTACATATTTATTAATTATACAAGAACGGTAGAATGAGATCATCTTATTGGGGTAAGTAGCAATATGTTAAAAAATAGCACAACGTCTTACGGCTGGATTAGTATCGCCATGCATTGGTTTATGGCGCTGGCCCTTTTTTTTATGTTCGGGCTAGGCCTCTATATGGTCGAGCTGACCTATTATGACGCATGGTATAAAGGGTCGCTGGATTTACACAAGAACCTAGGGATGTTGCTATTAGTATGCTTGATGTTTCGTGTCGGGTGGCGTGTTATTAATATTCAGCCGACAGCCTTAGCGGGTCCGGCGTGGCAACAGTGGGTGGGACATTGGATGCACCAAAGTTTATATATGGTTATGTTATTGCTGATGGTTAGTGGTTACCTAATTTCGACTGCCGATGGGCGAGCAATTGCCATTTTTGATCTGATAAATATACCTGCACTTCCATGGCATATTGAAAATCAAGAAGATATTGCTGGGGAAATACATGCCTTTTTATCTTGGTTATTAATCGCCCTCTCGGTCGCTCATGCATTAGCGGCACTTAAACACCACTTTATAAATAAAGACCGCACGCTTGAACGCATGCTAAAAATCGATAACACATAATTAATGCTCAATATTTAACTCACGCTCTATTTAGGGATCTTATGAAAAAATTTATATTAGTTACTACACTTACCGCTGCAACCTTATTTTCAGGCTTTACGTACGCAGCTGACTACAACATAGATAGAGAAGGTACGCACGCCTCTATTATCTTTAAAATTAAACACTTAGGATATAGTTGGCTGACAGGCCGGTTTAATGATTTTGATGGCCAGTTTAGCTATGATCAAAACACCGCTGATGCCTCTAAGATAAACGTGGTTATTCAAACAGCAAGCCTTGACTCTAACCACGCGGAACGTGATAAACACTTAAAAAGTGACGAGTTTTTAGATGTACGTAAATATCCTACGTCCACGTTTACAAGCACAAAATACACAGCTCTTGATGATAATAGTGGCACGCTGACAGGGGCGTTTTCATTGCATGGTGTGACCAAGACAATTAGCTTTCCAATCGAGAAAATTGGTGAAGGCACCGATCCATGGGGTGGTTACCGGGCTGGATTCAGCGGTAAAACCACGTTAAAGCTGACAGATTATGGCATTGATTATAATTTGGGTCCTGCATCGACACATGTAGAACTTGAACTTTTTATTGAAGGTGTTCGCAAATAATCGACAGCTACATTTGCTATGCCCTCTTCTCAGAACGCCTTTAATTCGGGCGTTCTGAGCTGACCTAACACTTATACATAAAGGTGTTCCCATGCCGCCATTAAAGCCTAATGATATACCGCAGCCTAAAGTTCTTCTTGGGTCTGCAGAGAAGTTGAGACAAGTAGAGCGTGTTGTAAATGGCATTAAATCTACGGATGGTGATGGCGTTCAGCTCACTCGGGTTATTGGGTCGCGTGAGTTGTCGATGTTGGATCCTTTTTTGTTATTTGATGCTTTTGAGTCTAACGAAGCGCAAGACTATATTGGTGGATTCCCTAGTCATCCTCATCGGGGATTTGAGACAGTGACTTACTTATTAGCGGGTCGTATGCGTCATAAGGATAGCGAAGGTCGTGAGGGTGTTATTGAGTCAGGTGGTGTGCAATGGATGACGGCAGGTCGAGGCATTATTCACTCAGAAATGCCAGAGCAGGAAGGCGGTTTATTATCCGGCTTTCAATTATGGGTTAATTTACCAGCAAGCGATAAAATGACGGCCCCTGCATATCAAGAATTTCCTGCCGACAAGGTAAGCCTTGAACGGCATGACAATGGCATGGAAATACGTGTTATTACTGGAAAAACAAATAATGGCTCATCTGGACCAGTGGTTAATAATTATGTAAATCCACTCTATATCGATGTGTTTTTACCTGCAGGTCAGATATTTGAGCAAGCAGTGGCTGATGATGACAATGCGTTTATCTATATTATTGAGGGTGCGTTATCGGCGGGCTCACAAAAAAATGTACTTAATAAGCATCAACTGGCTATTATGACGAAAGGGAATGTTATTCGCTGCCAAGCGAGTGAAAATACACGGTTTATGTTGGCATCTGCTCAACCTTTAAATGAGCCTGTTGCCCGTGGTGGACCATTTGTAATGAATACTAAGGAAGAAATAGCACAAGCATTTATTGATTTCAGAAGATAATTATTTATCGAGGATAAGATTATGACTAAAGCCATTGTTGCCGCTAAAAAACCTATTGGTGTTGAGCTGGAAAAAGGTAGAGAATATTATTTCTGTACCTGTGGACAGTCAGCGAGTCAGCCTTATTGTGATGGTGCCCATCAGGGCAGTGTATTTACCCCAAAAGCCTTCATTGCCGAAAAAAATGGCACTGCTTATTTGTGTGCATGTAAGCAAACGGCAAATGCGCCGTTTTGTGATGGGAAACATACTACGGTGTGACGTTTCAGGTCCATCTGAATAGATTTTATACTAGAATATATGGCTTTATATGGATGTAAGTGGTTACTACCGAGTAGGAGATTGGCCTCGCAGCCTGCTCAGTGTGGTCTCGTTTTATAAGCTAAAAGTCTTATTGTTCATATAACCAATAAAAACCAAAACTAGGCACTACCAAGGTGTGTTTAAATATTTCCGGCCGTTGACCTGTATATATATCAACCAGCTGCCCATAATGCGGTGCACCCCAGGATGCCAGTGAGTCTAAATCTAAATTTTGTGGTTTACCGTCAAAATTAGCGACCACTAAGACGCGTTCACTCACCCTATTAATATCGTAACGTTCAAAAACAAACAAATGCGGATTGTCTACTTCGATTAAATCACGATTATTAAAGTCAGCAAAAATACTGGTTTCTTTATGTACCGCAATCATTCGTTTTAAGGCGGTAAAAATAGCATATTCGACCGTGCCGCTAGTATGCCTTAACGCTGCTTTTTGCCAATCAATTACATGACGATGGACCCAGCGTGAGTCGCTTGCTTTAATAGGATCGTTAACATAAGAATCGTCATTAATAGTGCCTATTTCATCACCATAATAAAGTAAGGGAATGCCGCCAAACGATAGAATCATACTGTGGAATAATAAGATGAGTTTTATCGAGTTTTCAATGGCAATAGGATCTCCTTGTTCAATCGCATACTGCAAACCAACCAGTGAGGCTAAGGTGCCTGATATTCTCGCATCCCCCGTTTTTTCATTTTCGCCAAACAATACACCGCGGGCATGTGAGTGATCAAACTTACCTGAGTAATAATCAATTAAGAACTTACGATGATTAACAGGTTCATAGCCTGCTAAAGCAATGTCTTTATCATCAAAACCTAAGCCGATATCATCATGGCAACGTGCATAATTCAACCACGTGGCCCGTTCAAGTTTAACGGGCACGCTTTTAATTCCTTGATTGAGTAATTTAGCGTTTTTGGTGGCAACAGCATCCCATAATAAGGCCATATAGGTGGCGTTATAGGCAATTTCACATTCTTTGGCAATGATGGCATCTTCACCAAAATATTTGGTGACTTCGAGTGGTGCAACGATGGCTTCAGCAATAAATAACACGCCTGGCGCGACAACTTGGCAGCAGTCTTTTAATAATTGAAGAATTAAATGAGCTTCACGTTCATTCTGACAGGTGCTACCTATTTTCTTCCATAAAAACGCTACGGCATCGAGACGGAGTACATCTGTGCCCATATTGGCCCAGTACAAAATGACATCGAGCATTTCAATGAAAACAGCTGGGTTACTGTAGTTGAGATCCCACTGGTAATTATTAAATACCGTCATCACCCAACGTTGCATTTCTTCGTCCCAAGTGAAATTGCCGGGCGCAGTTTCTGGGAAGACTTCCAACATATTTTGCTCAAACATATCAGGTACTGTGCGTGATTCAAAGGTGTAGTAATAGTCTTGATATTTCTTATCACCAGCACGCGCTTTCTGCGCCCACTCATGTTCGTCAGAGGTATGGTTCAGAACCACATCGAGCGTTAGCAAAATGTCACGTTCCTGCATATCATCAGAAAGGTTTTGTAAGTCTTCTAATGTGCCGATACGGGGGTCAATTTTTCTAAAATCACTGACGGCATAACCGCCATCACTCTTACCGTCTGGGCAACGTAAAATCGGCATTATATGTACTAAGCTTATACCTAGTTCTTGGAAATAATGAAGGTTGTCTCGCATGCCTTTGAGATTGCCAGCAAAGCCATTGCAATACAACGTCATTCCCACCCACTTTTGACTCAGAAACCAGTTGTAATCGAGTTCCCGTTCGATATCTAATGTTCTCAGTTTTGCCGGGCGACTAATGTATTGTTTGGCCATGGTTTCAACAAGCTGTTGTGCTTGTTGTTCAAAGTCATCTCGCCCACCGTAGAGCTTTTCAAACAATGAATGAATGGCATAGAAATTAGCGCCCAATCGTGTATAAAAATAACGCAAATCTTGCTTAGCAATCTTCGGCTCAATTTTATTAAGAATATCGTTAAGTAATGAATGGGATAGCTGTTCGTACATGCGTTTCCTTAATAGTTATGAATGATGAAGATTGAAAATAAAACTTTTATATAAAGGGTTTGTAAAACTCAGGATCTTTTGTCGTCGCACCACGAATGGCTAAGGCTTGGCTAGCAAACCGTTGTGCTAGCGATAATATATTAGGAATCGTCCAGCCCAGCGCTAAGCCATGAATATACATGGCGGTAAAAGCATCACCCGCACCGACAGTATCGACAATATGTGTTGCTTTTTTGGGAATACATTGATGAAACTGATCGTCTTGGTCGCATACAATAGCACCTGCTTCACCGCGGGTTACGATAAGGTGTTCTAAACTAAATTGCGTGCGTAGTTTGAGCATATCTTGTTGTATATCGGCTGAATCATAACCTAGTGCGATCAGCTCATGATGATTGAGTTTAACCCATCGTGCATGGTTTAAATAATGATGTGTTTTTTCTACTGACCACCATGGATCACGAAAATTAACATCGAGAAAAACAGATGAATTTGGCCGCGAGGCAAGTTCTATCAGTGTTTTCCGCGAGACTTTATTTCGTAATGCTAGCGTACCGTGATAAAGCAGACCTTCACCTGACCACTCACTCAATTCACCATCAGCTTCAATAAAGTCATACGCAACATTGGGGGATATCGTGTAACTGGGCTCATTATCAACAATATCCACCTCTACCCGTCCTGTTGGAGTTTCATCATCAATTTGGACCGAGCTTAAATCCATTCCCCAATCAGACATGGCTTCAATAATGGTATCGCCGAGATCGTCATTGCCTACACGAGTTAGAAAACGAACATTCTCTTGTAATGCCTGTAAATGCCAAGCAATGTTAAAAGGGGCGCCACCCAATACTTGTTCATTGGACGAAAAACAATCAAATAAGGCTTCACCAAAAATTACTAGTTTAGTCTGACCCGTCATTATTTATCCTTAATTATTTAAGCATATCTCGAAATGCTGGGGCGTAATGCCATACCCCTTGTAGAACACCAGCGGAATAATTTCCATTCATACCTAGATCTGAGTTATTTGCAATGTAAAGTGTGTCAGCGTGACCATTTGCCAATGCTAATTGCCGAGCCTCAACTTTAATCTCACTAGAGGCATTATCAACTAAAACCGCATTTATAGGGCTAGCTAGTACAGGCAAGTCATTACCACTGTCTCCTGCAAAGATAAGGTGTTCAAGTGAATACTCGAGTTTTTGTTGCAAAAACTCTATGGCATGTAATTTAGTGGCATGGCGAGGTAAAAGGTCAATTAAACCGGTGTTTTTAGGCTCGTCAAGACTCCAGATAATACTGACATCAATGTCGATGTTGGCTAGTATTTTTTCCATTCGACGGATAATGTCTTCATGGTCGATGTAAAGATGTAAATAATAGCTTAATTTATGGGTATTTTGCTTGCTGCTCTCCTGCAAAATTAACTCGCTAATAGGACTAAAAAACTGTTTTATATCAACAGTATTGTAACCTTTCCAGTCTTTTTCAATCTCCGTTGCCCACTCAGTCATTTCTGACCATTGTTCATTGGCCATTTGATAGATTTTTGTGCCGACATCACTAATGACATAATTTGGTTCAGGCAAGGCATAGTTATGTATCGCATGTTTGACGAGATCTATGTGGCGACCAGTCACATAGACTAGCGTCACGCTAGCATTGGCACAAAATTGCTTAAATCGTTTACGTGCATCGGGGTGTTCGGGTTGGAAACCATTGGGGATCACGGTGCGATCCATATCAGTACACAGTAGTAGTTTTGGTAAATTCATAAATCGCTTAATGATCCTGAGACTGTTTGGTTTTATTAAAAAAATCGTAATGTGCTAAGGCTTCTAAAATACCTTCGGCATACGGTTTATTCGCAAAATAGATGCGCTCGATATCGACTAATTGAGATAATTCTTCATGATGACGATTCGACACCACTGCCGCCAAGGTGTTGCCACGCATCATGTCTTCATCGGCCCCCGAACCACCCGCGACAAATACATGTTCGAGCGGTATTTGCCAACGATTGGCCACGTAACGAAGTGCCATGCCTTTCGATGCCCGTAAAGGTGTGATATCCAAATATTGGCCAAAAGCAACTTGAATGTGAACGGATTGCTCTTCGCGGTGCAGCATGCTTTTCATGTCTTCAATGTCGGTGACTTGAGGATCAATGAAATAACTTAATTTGAAACGACTTTGCTCGGATTTAGGCTGTCTTTTTAAGCCTGGATAATCGTCTAACAACTGCCTGATAGTTTGTGGTGACCACAGGTGATCGATATGCTTGGTCCAAGCCGTATCTGGAGTTAATTTAGGTGCGTAATAAATCTCAGTGCCCGCGCTGGTGATTAAGATGTCGGGTTCTGGGATTTTATATTTTTTCAACAGTTTTAAGGCGATATCAAATCGTCTACCCGTCGCGACAGCAAATTTAACCATCTTACGGTTCTGACGTAACAAGACGATAAGGCGTTGTAATGCTGCATCATCACCAATCAAATTGAGATCGAGGTCGGTGATGACTATATATTCATTTCTGTGAGATGAGCGACGCGTTACTGGCTGACGGATTAAATATTCTGAGCGTTGAGCGATGGGTTTGATAATTTTAAGATATCTTTTTACATGGGCATCCCATGAGTAGTGTTGTTTTACGCCCTTCAAACCTTTATCAACTAAATCCTGCCAGTGCTTCTTATCCTGAAGCAGTGATAACAGCGCATTGGTAATCGTCGAGCTTTCCAGAGGATCGATTAAATAACCATTTTCACAGTTGCCGATGATATCCCTTGGCCCGCCATCTTCAGTGGCAATCAGTGGTAAGCCTGATGCCGCGGCCTCAATTAAGGTTAAGCCAAAAGGTTCTGTTAATGCAGGGTTAACAAACACACCGCCTGATGCAGCAGCAATTCGATAAATAAAGGGTACTTGGTCGCGACGATGATGCTTGGGCATCGTCACTTTGCCGTAAAGGTCATATCGATCAATTGCCACTAACAAGGTATGAAATACTTCTTGCGCACCTTCTTCAAGATCGTCGATATCATCGCGATTACCGGCAATGATGAGTAAATTAGCTAATGATTGTAATGTTTTTGATTGGCCGAAGGCTTCTATTAAAGCTCCTATATTTTTACGCATGTCAGGCCGAGATAAGGCGAGGATAATCGGTTTGTTGGGGTCGATTAAGTGCTCTGTTAATTCTGCAAATAGCGGTGATTCAAGCTCTTGACCATTAGGCGCTGTAAATTGTTTGAGATTGGTGCCTGGTGGCACCACACGCATTTGATCAGGCTGGTAATGATCGTAGATTTCATATTGTTCTTCGATTTCTTGATGAGTGCTGGTAATAACACGTTCTGCCGTTGCCAGTGTTAGCTCTTCTGCCTCAATGCGTCGCGACATATGGTAGACGCGTTCTACTTGTTCAGCACTTAAGCCGCTGGCTAATAAACGACTGCGTTTAACTCGACCCAATGAATGGCCGGTATGAACGAGTGGCACGCCAAGCAAATTAGCGAGATGTACGCCGACAATACCACCATCAGCATAGTGACTGTGAATAAGATCGGGAAATTTTCCAGCGTCACGCATAAAGTCAGCAATGTTATCGGCAAAAGTATCAAGTGAATCCCATAACTGCTCTTTTGGGATATATTCTTGGGGGCCGCTATCAATGCGAATAATGCGTAATTTGTCGGTGATAACTTCGATGGGCTGCGCGTAATCATCGTCAACGTGGTTATCAACTACTCGTCGGGTAAATAAGTCGACACAGGCCACATCAGGTTCTAAAGCCAGTGCTTGAGCAAGTTCAAGTACATAGAGTGTTTGTCCGCCAGTATCTGCATCACGACCTAGTTCTAGATCATGACCACGTATTAAGCCATGAATACTGAGTAGTCCAATATACAACTTACCTGATTCTTCGCGCATAATCTTGTTACCAAATGAGATGAATGAGCATGTTCACTGTATTAACTATAACTTTAGGATAACAGGATTTCTTCTGAGTATGCATAATCACGGCAAAGGATTTTTTTGCAATGGTCGTTTGTAGATTAGTGCTGAGGCGTTACTTTTACTACAAAGCAGGCATGATTGTTATTTGCTAACTGTTGACATAATTTATCTGCGTCGTTTTTGTCATTAAATGCCCCTAACTGTACGCGGTAAAAATCAGCTTTGTTTGACTTTGGTTCAGGCTGGGTGATGGTTGAGGGGTGTTGTAACAGCAGCTGGGGCGATTTTTTATTGATCTCTGTTAGTGCGGTAGTTGCCTGTTTTTGTGATTTAAATGAGCCGATTTGTACGCGATATTGTGTGCCATTACTTGGCTGTGATTGCCGTGCTAAGGTTTTTTCTGCTGGTGGCAGAGTTTTCGTCTTCGTTGTTTTCTTGTGTTTAAAGGCACGAGTTAAGTGGTCTGCAAGACTGAGCTGTTCAGCACCGAGTGTGCTTTTAAGTTGTGTTTGTTTGATGCTTGCCTGCAGGTGAAATTGCTCACTTGCCAAGGTCAGCCATGAATAAGCCGCGACTGAATCTTGCGCCACGCCTTGACCATTTAATAGCATGTCGCCAATCATCCATTGGGCGTGAGCATCTCCTTTTTCTGCTGCTTGATGAAGCCAATAAAAAGCATCTTCTTCTTGTTTTTCAATTGCATTCTTAGCAGCTCTTCTTTGCTTAAATGTATTGCTTAAGCTTTCAGCAAGGCTAAGTTGCACGGCGCTGAGTCCTGGTTTGAGCTTTGCTTGATCAAGGACCGCCCGCTGATGTTGCTGCTCACTAGCTAAGGTCAGCCATGAATAAGCCGCAACCGTATCTTGCAATACACCTTGGCCATTAAACCGCATGATGCCAACCATCCATTGGGCATGGGCGTTATTATTTTCTGCTGCTTGGTGCAACCAATGAAAAGCAGTTTCTTCTTGCTTGGAGCCTAACTTGCCCGAGTAATATAATGTGCCTAAGTTGAGCTGGGCAAGCGGATGACCTTTTTTAGCTGCTTTGAGGTAGTACGATTGAGCGCTTGGGTAGTCTATATTTACCCCCTGACCCAAACGATATAATTGACCTAGGTGATATTCTGCATCAGGGTCACCTTGTTGTGCGGCAAGACTCCAAGCGTAAAATGCGGTCTGGTAATCCTGCTGTTGATAAGCGGTAATACCCTTATCAACATCATCAGCAAGACTCGACAGACTTATTAGCCCAAAGACTAGGGCAATAAGCAGACGTCTTAAAAAGAGTGGAAATAAACCAATATACATAAAAACGTATCGTCAACCTGTTTGTAAATGGGCGTTCTGAGAAAGTTGTTCATGCTACGTAACCAAATCGCTGACCTTTAATTTAACTGCCCAAATATTACTGGGCTGATATTGCCTCATCTATGCTGCACGGCAACAATGACTTTTTCCCAGGCTTTCTGCACATTATTTTTTAGATGTGTTAATTGTTCCTTATTTTCAGCGTTAGGAAAGGCTATCAGCAGCATATCTATGCCAATAGCAATGTAATTGGCGCTGGTCATTAGCAATAATGACATGTCGCCTATTTTTTGAACTATGGCATTGATACCAATGATTTCATCACCATAGTCATCAAAAATCAGATCGGTTTCTATTGAATGTATGCTGGTATGCACGGATTCACTTAGTAATGGATACGTAGTTCGGTAGTCATTCAGCATGCCTGCCATATCTGCTTTCATATAGACTTTGAAATCCTCGCGATTAAGATCTTCAGCATTAGCAATTAGCTTGTCTAAATCTTCGATCTCATCTTGTGTATAGGTGGCGGTTGTTCGTTGTTGCTCTCTGACATGTTTAAGAAACGCTAATCGCTGGTCATCATCGCCGAAGATCAAAGCATTAAATAGTGCCTCATTTTTATGAAATGCCACTAGATCAAATAAGGTCTCCAACATGCAACGCAGCATTATCTCGACTTGGTGCACCATGCCTCTTTCAGCCATAATTATCATCGCTTGGTAGTGAGATAACATACGCTGGAAATAGAGCATGACATAAACTTCTTTCTGATTATCTGGATGTACTACGGCCGTATTTAATGCAGAATGTGCCAGTACATTGAGATCATTACAAATTGCAAAGTAGTCAGAAGAGGTCACCTCTAAGGCTATATTATTGGTACTACTTTCATCAGATAAAAAACCAACATCATTGAACTTGAATTTATTTCTGGTCATTCAAATGAACTCCTTTTATCGTTTTAAATTCGTTGTTTTAGTTTATTTCCGTGTCTTTATCCATTGATAACATGGCAACTTTAAAAACAATGTATAGCTTGAATCTAACTTAATAAACAGTCTGTAGACAATAACGTTAATTCTACAAAAAAGGTGTAACGGCCTCAACTACAGAGGATACACATTTTCCACCCAGAGGTCGCATGCTAGATTCATCCCCCTGCCGATACTTGCCTGTTTGGACTAAGCAAGCTTGTAACCCCACATTGAGTGCGCCTTGGATGTCGGCCTCAATATCATCACCAATCATTAATACTTCTTCTGGCTTGTAGCCTAGCGAGTTAACGGCCGTCATAAAAAATGCAGACGCAGGTTTACCCATAATGTGAGCTTCAACGCCGGCAGCATATTCCAGCGCTGCGATGAAGGGGCCGGCATCCAAACATAATTTTCCATCATTTTTGAAATATCGGTTACGCCCTATGCCAATAAGCGGGGCGCCAGCAATGAGCAATTCAAAAGCTGTATTGAGACGATGATAATTAAAACGTTCTGCTGCATCAGCAACCACAACCGCGTTTGGATTCGACTGATCAAAGTTGATGAATCCAGCTTCTAAATCAGGGTGCATCAAACAATATGGTTTAAGTTTGTTCTCTTGTAAAAAATGTTTAATGGCGCCAGCTGCGGTAAAAACTTGGGAATCATTAATAATAAAGCCCATTTTTTGCAGTAGCGTTAAAATCGACGCTTCTGTTGAGCGAGAACTATTGGTCACAAATCTTAAGGGGATTCCAGAGCGCTGTAAGTGATTTATGGCATCAACAGCGCCGATGATGGGGGTGTTATCTTCATAGAGTACACCGCTGATATCAAACAAAATTGCTTTAATCATTGCCAAGCTCCTCTATCAGAAACTTTAGATTTTAGTATGCACCAATCTGGCAAAAAAAGCATTTTCCAAACGACAAGTACTGGCCATGGTTATCAAGATGGGGTTAGCGTCACTCGCTTTAGATGGGGTGATTAGGTTTAGCAGAAGCCCCACTGAATTGGCCAATTATAATGCCCAGCACCGCAATGATTGCTGCGCCAATGCAAACACCTGTCCAGCCAAAATGTTGGTAAAGATTTACGGATAGCCATGAACCCAATGCACCGCCAATAAAATAGCAGGTCATATAACCAGCATTAAGACGATTACGGATTTCAGAACGCAGGGCATAAATTACATTTTGATTACTGACATGAACAAGCTGCACGGCCAGATCAAGCAATAACACACCCACAAACAGCGCGATAAGAGAGACTTGTCCAAAATACAAGGGGATCCAGCTGAGCAATAGGGCTAGCAAGCCCAGACGAGTTCCTAATTCGCCTTTACCTGCGTCGGCAAATCGTCCAGCCCATGATGCTGCGATCACACCTGCCGCCCCCGCTAAACCGAATAATCCAATCACAGCATCCGAATACTCATAAGGTGGTTTTGAGAGTAAGAATGATAGCGGTGTCCAGAACATACTGAATAAAGCAAACGAGATCAAGCCAAGTAAGGCTCGATGCCGGAGAATGGGTTCTTCAATAAATAGGGCAAGGACAGATATTAAGAGTTGTTTGTAGCTCATGCTACTATCAGCACGATAAGGTGATAAGGCCCTCGTCATGGCAATGGCGATAGTGAACATCGCAAGTGCGGCTATCCAATAAACAACTCGCCAATCAACTAATGTGGACAAACCACCGGCCACGACTCTTGCCAGTAGGATACCTAGCAGCAATCCGCCCATTAGAGTACCGATGACCCGACCTCGTTGTTCAGGTGCGGCTAAGGTTGCAGCAAAAGGCACTAATACTTGCGCAACAACCGAGCTTACTCCTGTCAGTGCAGTGCCCAATAATAACCAAGTTAGATTGGGTGCAAAACCACTGATAATGAGACCTATTGAGGCCAATATCAGCATAATAAAAATCAAGCGCCGTCGTTCTAAAATATCGGCAAGCGGCACTAATAGAATTAAACCCAAGCCATAACTTAATTGTGCAGTAGTAACGATAGTGCCTGCACTCGCCTGAGTTAAGCCAAACTCTGCTGCGATAGTATGCAATAAAGGCTGAGCGTAATAATTACCAGCAACAGCAATCCCCGTAGCTGTTGCCATAAGTAGTACCAGTGTTTGGGTCAGAACGGTTGAGTGGGTGGATGATGTCATGGGTCTAACTTTTGAATAAATAGATTGTCGAAGTGTGGATAGGATAAAGTGTCAGAATGCTGTTTTATTGGCATTGTAAGCTGGTCTATTATAGTGTGTGATAGTGCTAATACAGTAGGAATATCAGCAATAAAAATCGGAGAAATGTCATGCGAATAGGAGTGTTGAAAGAGATTAAGAATAATGAATATCGTGTTGGCATGACACCAGCAGGAGTTCGCGAGCTAATAAGTGCTGGCCATAAGGTGTTGGTTGAACATGATGCGGGTGTGGGAATCGGCTTAACCGACTCGGATTACCAGCAAGCTGGAGCCATAATTATAGCATTAGCCTGTGATGTTTTTGCTCAAGCGGAGATGATTGTAAAAGTTAAAGAGCCTCAACTAGCTGAACGTGCAATGCTGAGACCTAATCAAATTTTATTTACTTACTTACATTTAGCACCAGATCAACCACAAATCCAAGCGCTGGTGGACTCTGGTGCCATTTGTATTGCTTATGAAACCGTCACGGATAGTAACGGTGGCTTGCCACTATTGGCGCCGATGAGTGAGGTTGCAGGCAGAATGGCCGTGCAGATTGGTGCACATGCCTTAGAAAAAACACAGGGCGGTATGGGCATTTTATTAGGCGGTGTCCCCGGTGTAGCCCCTGCTAATGTTGCTATCTTAGGCGGTGGTGTTGTCGGTGTAAATGCCGCTAGAATGGCCATCGGAATGGGGGCCAATGTCACTATTGTTGATAAATCATTAGCGCGATTGAAGATCTTGGATGAACAGTTTGGTCCGCATTTAAAAACACTCTACTCAACCACCGATATGATTGAGCGAGCATTAAGTCATGCCGATCTCATTATCGGCGCTGTATTACTGCCGGGGCGAACAGCACCTAAATTGGTAACAAAAGCGATGTTAGCTAATTTAAAGCCTAGATCGGTATTAGTCGATGTGGCCATCGATCAAGGTGGCTGTTTTGAAACTTCAAAGCCGACAACGCATGATGATCCGACCTATATTGTTGATGACATTATTCATTATTGTGTGGCGAACATGCCCGGCGGCGTTGCTCGAACTTCAACCTTTGCACTCACTAATGCAACCTTACCGTTTATTATTGAATTGGCTAATAAAGGTATCAAACAGAGCTTGCAAGATAATCCACACTTACGAGCGGGGGTTAATATTTATCAACATCAGGTAACTTATCAGGCTATTGCCGAGGTGCATGGCTATGATTATGTTGAGTTAGAATCATTGATAAATTGAATCTTGTTATACTAAATGAGACTGCCATCAGAGATAGAATAAGGCACCCTCGCAGTAGCTTCTCTTGTCCATAAAATAGATTTTTAGCTGAGTAGTATCAATAGTTTTATAGCCAACCTTATTTTTGATTTTTTGGTTTACGGTGATAGAGCTATCTAATACTCTCAGCATGAGAAGTTGGGTGACGTGTAGTATTTATCCTGACTCTGTGTTGTACGGTCTGTTTTGAATGCCAATATTATTGATTGAACAAATGTTAATTAAAAACCTATGGTGTAGTTCACATAAGCGGTAGCAGAAGCAGTGCTTTGGAATGGGAGTTGTTGATAGTAAAGCTCCCCCGCTATTCTTTGATTTTTAGCTGGACTGAACTGCGCTCCAATAGTGGTTACAGCACGTGTGCGTTTAATATTACTATTGAAATTCTCACTAGTCAGCCCACTGACACCTGTGACCGTTAATTGGTCAACATCATGTTCTAAATCATGCTCAATCCCTAGGCTACCCGTCAGGCTTAATTTAGAGGTTAGGGCATGATTAATCTTAGTACCCAAAAGAGAGGTTAGTGATCTATCTTCGATGGTGCCATAGGTTAAAGGTGAAACGATATTAGCGGCTTCCGTATAACCAGCTTGTTGAATGATTGTATGCCTTAATGCAATATAAGGCCTAACTAAAGTTTTATCATTCAGCATCAATCCGTAACTTAATTCACCTACATAGCTTTGAATATTCAGGTCTGTGCTTCCAATACCTACTTCTGATGTTCCAAACAGGTCACGAGTCGTTTTTACATTCTTATCTTGATAAGCATTAGCAACTTTCACTTGATAACCTAAGTGGTCTTCATTTTGATTCCATACTGTAAAAAGCCCCATTAAAGGATTAGCATTAGATATATGCACACTTGATACAGTGTTGATATTGATATTTTGGTTTAAGAAGCCACCAATGCGGATTTGAGGTGAAATACGATAACCTGCAACGATGACTGCAGAAGTCAAATTAGAGCTTGGATTATCCACATAGGTTTGTTGACCACCTACAGACACACATACACCGCTGTCATTAAATAAATCACAATCGTATGTGTTCATGTTGGCGAAGTTAGTTGCAATGGCTTGGCTAGAGAAAACGCCACGAAGGTTAGATGCTAAAGAGCGAAGTGAAGCTTGGGTATCTGCTGCCGAAGGGCCACAATCGGTACATAACCCAACAATTAAATCCCACAAAGTGCCTGAAGAGTTTATTAAATCCCAGCTATAAGAATTAGAGCCTGAAGTAAAAATGCCTGTTTTCGTAGCGGTGATAATATTGTTTGTGCCTAGACCACTAATTACATCACTATAAGTTGTACTTTCAGTCACTGTTGAAGATGAATGAATGCCAAAACTTGTGGTGCCAGAAATATTGGTAAATGAAATTTTACCGTAGTCAGCAGCACTATTTATGATGATGTTGTAGTTTGCTGGTAAAGAGCCTCTGAATGTTAAGGAGCTAGATGAGCCTTGGGAATTATTTAAGGTGCTTAAAGTCCCCGTATTGTATATGCCCGTCAAACTAGGATTAGGTGTAATTGTACCCATGTTTGATAGGGATGTAATGACTCCAGAGTTAAATATGGCATAGTTAGCCCCAGTAGATGCTATGGTACCTCCCGAGTAATTAATCAAGTTTGAAATGGTTCCTTGGTTAACAATACCTGGGCCTCGTTGTAGGGGAATACCAACTTCGCTTTGAATTAGTCCGCTATTAAGCAAATTAGTGAGCGTTCCGCCGACATAAATTGCGGTACTTCTATCACCACCAGAAATAACACTGCCTGTGTTATTTGTAATAGAGTTTATGGTCGTGCCATTAGCAACGAAAACCCCAGAAGTGTATAAATTATCACTATCTATCGTCCCTGAATTAATCAAGTCCCCAGTAGTCCAACTCCCAGGACAACCTAGATAAATGTATGAGGTAGCACCATTATTACTTACATTGGCACAATAATCGGTCGCTGAGGCTATGTTTGATGAAAAAACACCATATAGAAGCTGTAAAAATATCACTTGAAATATGTTGGGTTTACCAAAAGATAGGCAAATGTTGGATGCTAATTTCATATTTATAACTTAACCAAAGATTAATGAGTATTTTCTACTGATAGTACAGCTTCACAAAAAATGAATTATCAGTATATCTTCATGGGGAGAACACATGCTCATATTAATAATCAATCTGATGAAACACCAGTAAGAATATGGCTAAGAAAGAAACTGCAGCACTTGCAAAACAAATAAATCCAAAGATTTTGTTCATAGGTATGTTGGCTCGTATTGGCATATCATTCATGCCATTCCAACCATCTGGGGTTGCATCGCCGCCCAACGTATAAAATTGAAGGTATAGAGTGGTTAAATAATAAAATCAGTTGTGTCGTAGTGTATATATCTTAATAGTTATTCGAATTTTTAGCTCTGGTGATGTCAAGCACAGTTAAAGTTAATAGCAACTAAGATCAACCATTACTAGCTTATCTTAATGAGTAAGCACAAGATCGTTAATATGTCGGTTATTTGATCTATAAATGAAATTATCTAGGTTTAGCCTAATCATTAGCTGCTAGAAATAATCGCCGCGGAATAATTCACAGGAGTGGGTAGATTGCCCTAGGGGTGTAAAGCCTAAAAACAAGCAAACTATGAACCTAATTGATGCGCCGAAGCAAAAATCATATTCATAGATGATGCTGAAATGTTGGTTTTTTTGTGGTGAGTGTCGTTGATGAATTGATGATGTAGCCAAATAAAAAAGCCCCAACACTGAATTAGTGCTGAGGCATTGATATATATGGTGGGCCCACAGGGACTTGAACCCCGGACAAAGGGATTATGAGTTAATCTGTCCTTTTTTTGAAATTGTACGTCATTCTTTTAATATCAGCTACTTAAGCTGCTTTTGAACCTCCCCTTGTTTGACAATATTTGCATAAAATAGCTATTATTTGATACCAAGTGTCTACATTGCGTCTACATGAGAGGCAGTAAAGACTAATCATGTCTACATGAACTATATTTTGTGGTGTTTCAAATAAAACAATGTCTAACTTATTGAAACAACTTCATAAACCCTCATGTAGACACTATGGAGAGTATATGAGAATTAGCAAATCATTTGTCGATAAAGTGGAAATTCCAGCCCTTTCTAGTACAGGTGCGTCTACACAAAGCTTCTATCGAGATGCCGCAATTGTGGGTTTTGGACTGCGTGTGACCAGTGGAGGAGCTAAATCATTCATTGTAGAGAAGCGTATCAACGGTAAGGTCAAAAGGATCACGCTTGGTCGTTATGGTAATCTGACGGTTGAACAAGCCAAAAAAGAAGCGATGAAGATCTTAGGGAAAGTGGCAACAGGTTCAGATCCTATTGCAGAGAAAAAAGAGAAGAATGTACGTTCGCTCTCTTTACAAGATACCTATGATGATTATTTGAAAACGCGTAAAGATTTAAAAGAAAGCACTATCCATGATTACAATCGATCAATGAAGTGGGCGTTTGAAGATTGGTTATCTAGACCTGTTACCAATATCACCAAAGATATGGTGGAAAACCGTCATCGTGAACGAGGTAAAAAGAGCCAAGCACGAGCCAATAATTCGATGCGGGTACTTCGTGCCATTATTAATCATGCACGTAACAAGTTTGAAGATGCCAAAGGCAATCCTATTATCTTAATAAACCCTGTTGAACGTCTTAGCCAAAATAGAGCATGGTTTAAAGTTGAGAAACGCCAGACCTTAATTAAAGCTCATCAACTTGCACCGTGGTATCAAGCCACGCTTCAACTTAATAATGAATCAACACGGGATTATCTTTATTTTGTTCTCTTCACTGGACTAAGAAGAACAGAAGCCGCTCAACTGCAATGGGAGCAGGTAGACTTTAACGATCTCACTTTTACCCTCCCTGATACCAAGAATGGCACCTCTCATACTTTGCCACTTTCAGATTATTTAGAAGCATTACTTCGTAGACGTTATGCAAACCGAGAAGGCAATTTTGTTTTCCCTAGTGATTCTAAAACGGGTCATATTATTGATCCTCAGAAGTCATTACTTCGCATTAATGATATATCAGGCGTTAGCTTTACGCTTCACGATCTTAGAAGAACCTTTATAACTATTGCAGAAGGATTAGATATTCCAGCTTATGCCCTTAAACAATTACTTAATCATAAAGATCCCCGTGATGTGACCGCGGGCTATATTGTTAGCGATGTGGAACGTCTTAGAAAACCCATGCAACGAATTACAGATTATATCCATTCACAATTTACTAATTAAGACTATCTCCATTGGCTTTGATTGCTATTGGCCTAATAACTGACATTCGATTATGACGGATCTTTATGTCTAGCCTATAACTCAGTGGAAAAAATTGTTCGAAAAAGCACTTTGTTAGCTAATATGTAATTGAATGTGCTTCTGTACTTCTTGATCTAACATCTCAAAGAATTCTTGCAATACGGAAATGAATTGCCCAATGAACTCTGGCCTAATCATTATGCTTTCACCCCCAATTCCAGATAGATATTTAGTTCTCGTTACAAAACTATTTATTTTTAGTTTAGAATCATCAGGAAGATAACCGCCATTATGCACGATAATATTTCTGACTAGGTTTACTCCTTTAATCATTGGTAGCACAGCACCAAAGGTTGAAAAATCAATTTTAGCTACTTTTGATAAAAACAATAATGTTCTTTCAACACCTTGTCCATGCATGTCTTTAAGCTTCAGAGGGCTATCAATGCTTTCATACATTATTTCGCATAATGCATTTAATTGATGTTCAAGAAAATTGAAGATACTAATTATCAACGATTCTCTATGAAGGCTTGGATATTTGTATTGAGTAAGATGTAGATCCCAAGAGTAACTCTCCACAATATCGGCATGATTTTTTTCTGGGTATTTTGCTAGTATCTCGTTAAGTTTATCTTGAAGCGTATCGTCTTTCACCTTCCACGTATCTTCCGTCAGGTCATTAAATGAAGTAAATTCGGTTAGCTCATTCTTTGCCAAGTGACAATGAAGACATAATCCATTTCCAAAGAAGTCTATCATTCGCCCTACCTCTAAATTTGATTGCTATATGATATATTTGTAATGAAACATATCACCTTTCAATTCTGATATTAGGCACAGATTTCATTGTTGGTCTTACATATTCCGGATCAACCTCGTCCAGACAGCGAAAGCGAAGCTCTGCGGCATATGAAGATGTAGATTCATTAAGGGGAAAAAGCTTCTTCCCCATAGCTTCACAATGTGCATTGGCCTTTTTGTAAAGAGAGGTTTTTATACTCGTACCTGACTCCACTTCGAAACCATCATCACCAGCGACTACATAAGTATCTTTACCCGCGGGTACTATTTCAGTAATTATTGGTGCACAAGCGACTAATAATAAGGCAGCAGCACAGGCTGACAAATTTTTAAGATTCATTTAATCTTTTCCATGTTTATTAAACATTTACATAATGCCTTATAAAGAGAAAAAAGTTAACTTTTGGTCTTTTGAATGATTTGTTGGGTTCATCTAATATCAGTAAACATTTCAATGTATCAATATCCATTAATAATGAAACATTATTGCCTGTAAAATGGCTGTAAATTTCCAACAATTATAAATAATGAGTTATTTGATATGAGTGACGGCAAGTATGAAAAAATGTGTAACCTTTGGATTAAAAGTCATACATGGCAGCTAGACGATGCCATTTCTATTCTTATAAAACAGCTTCCATCTGCATATATGAAAAGTTATGAAGATAGTGAAAATGACAAAAGAATATTCTTTAAAACACTGGCTCAAAATAATTTAGGTGGAATCCTTGATCTTCACTCAGCCATTCCTGGAGACGCCCCAAGCGATATTCGCATAAATCCTATTCAGTTTATAGAGTGGCTTGAGTCTCTCAATTACCCCCTACCATTAGCAATGAAACAGGCAAAAGATAATTACTTAGCAAGTAATGGTAAACCAAGCCGCAAACTGACCCCGACACAAATACATAAACACCGTTGTAGATCTCTTGCTGCATATTTTTGGAAGCAAGATCCTGATCTTACAAAAGTCGAGATGGCTAAAAAGTCTGAACTGATCAAAATAGCTTGTGAAAATAAGATTTACAGCTCAAAAACCATTGAAGGTTGGATCAAGGATTTAAACCCCGATAGAAGTCAGGGCCGCAGAAAATCACAAGATACCCCCTTATGAATCATATAAAAGGGTTTTCTATTCCCTTATAAGAGAAAATATAAAAGGGAGTTTTGTTTGTTTGGTTCGCCTTAGATAATTTAACCGTGTTTTTAATTATCTAAAGGAAATCAAATGACAGAACAATTGTTAAATTCTGTTCAAGCAGCAAAATATCTTTGTGTGAGCAAAGCTTTCCTAGAACGTGACAGATGGGCCGGTGCACGAATTCCATTTATCAAAATTGGTAGTCGAGCTGTTCGATATCGAGTATCAGATCTAAATACATTTATTGAACAGCAAGTAAGACATTCAACATCTGACAACTCAGTTAAGGATGCTTCTAATGTCTAAAAAATTAACACCTACTCAGGTTAACTTGCTCGACTGGATGAATGATGGGAATTTTGTCTATTTTTGTACAGAAGTATCGAATCAATTAGGAGTAATGAGTTTTTCAAGAACGCCAGAATTCCAAACGGATAAGAGGGCCATATTCAATTTATTACGAGATGGTTATTTACAGATAATAGAAGCATATATTTATGGTATTCGTCAGGCGAGTCTTACCATAAATAATAAAGGCGAGGCAGTATTGGAGAGTCTAAATGACTAATCCAGTAATCAACCCTCAAGATCGTTCATTTGTTGAAGATCAACTGCGTCCTTTTCCGGCTGTCTTCCAAAAAAAGCTGCGTTCAAACTACATCGACACCTTAAACAAGCACGATAGAAAAACAGCCAATCTATATCTTTTAAATATAAAAGAGCAGCTTGATTCAGAAATCATTGAACGCCTAAAATTTTCAACCTTAAACATGGATGAGTCAGACTTAAAGAGCTTGTCTTCTTTAAAGGCAAATAAGTGTAAAGAAATCTGGCGAAGTACTCGATCAGATAATCTTAGGATCCCTTATAAGAGATTTGTTGCCTTTATAAGGAAACATGGTATTGAGTCCTCCCTTATAAGGGACGAACCAACGGAGCAAGACTATTTACCTCTTATAAGGCGAGCACTTAATCCTTCATGGTGGTTACAAAACCTTAGAAGAGTGCAAAGCAGGGATATTGAGACCGTAGCAAGAGCATTAAACTTTATAAATAAAACAAAAGAAATTTATGCGAGTAACTTAAATGTACAACGCCGAAGAAAACAAAAAAAAGCACAACAGGACTATCTAGAAAAATTAGTTGCTACGAATGAAGATGGAGAACAATTCAAACTTACGGATTTCATCGAAACCAGCACCGCTAATCCTTATATAAGAAAATCTGAGCTGATGGTCAGACTAAGAGGTTTTGAAGAGTATGCAAAAGAACAACAACACGTAGGTTTATTTCTAACAGTAACCTGCCCATCAAAATATCATCGAGCATATGGGATAAGTGGTGATCCCACGGTTAATTGGAATGGTTCAACGCCTATAGATGCTCAAGAATATTTAAAAAGCATTTGGTCGAAAATGAGAGCTTCGTTTAAAAGAAGTGACCTTTATCCTTATGGTCTACGGATTGCCGAGCCTCACCATGATGGAACGCCCCATTGGCACTTATTACTTTTCGTACCCGTTGAACATAAAGCTAAGCTACTCGAGATAATGAAACGTTATAGCTTTGAAGAAGATGGTGATGAAAAAGGCGCTGATAAACATCGTTTTACAGTTGTGGAGATAGACCCAACAAAAGGCAGTGCTACAGGCTATATTTCTAAATATGTTTCTAAAAGTATTGATGGTGAGCACTTAGAAAGTGGTGTTTATGGTGAAAATCCCATAGAAGGAGCTGAACGCGTCACAACATGGGCGTCTGTATGGGCTATTAGACAGTTCCAACAGATTGGTGGTGGTCAAGTGAGTATCTGGCGTGAATTACGAAGAATGAAGGCTGCAGCTGAAAAAGGCTCTGTTATCGAACAAGCACGACTTGCCGCTGATAGTTCAGACTGGAAAGCTTATCAAGAAGCCATGGGCGGCGTTATATGCCTTCGAAAAGACAGACCTATTCAAATGGTATACGAAGATGATGTTAATACCGACACAGGCGAACTAAGACAAAATCAGTATGAAGAACTCAGTGCTCCGAAAATCTTCGGGATAAAATCAGGGGTTAAGCTAATTAATACTCGCCCACATACGTGGAAGATTACGATGCTTTCCGAAGAGCAGCCCGAAAATACTTCGAATCTGCTTTCGGAAAAATTTGAAGCTTTGAAAGGCTAAGCCAAAAACACTTGGAGTTCTGTCAATAACTGTACGCATATGTATTAGAATACCTAAATAGGTAACACTTTCTCTTTTGTTTTATTCATTGCTCCTAGACTCGAACAAGGTTCATCAATGGCTCAAAAGAATAAAGCGCTGGCCGGCGACCTGATGCTTCCTCTACAGTTCTAATTATTCCTTCATCTAACATTATTCTTGTAAACCTTGCAGCACTCGCAGGAGGAATACTGCTATTAGATGTAAATTTATTATTTCGAAAAACTGGGTTTGTAAATACAAAGTCTAGTGCAACCATACTCCATTTTGAAGATAAGGTATCAGAAAACACTTGTTTCATTTCTTCATATAAAGCTCGTATATTCTCAGCGATACTTAAATTTTTTATTGCTTGTTGTTCAATTGCTTCCAAAAAGAATGAGCACCATTCATTCCAGTCTCCCGACTCAGAAACTCGTCTCATTGTATCTATGTACTGATCTTTATTTTCTTCAAAATAACCACTCACATAAAAATGAGGGGCGGATATCGTTCCTGATTGCCACAACATAAGAGTGATTAACATGCGACCTATTCTTCCATTACCATCTTTGAACGGATGTAATGCCTCAAATTCTATATGAGTCATTGCTGCTTTAATTAGAGCAGGGTGACTGCTACTATCGATATAATCGAATAGTGTATCTAACCCACTTTGTAACTGTTCTGGGCGAATCGGAACAAATAATATTTTCTTCTTACTTCTGTCAGCAAGGTAGTTTTGTTCTGTTTTAAATTCACCAGGAGATTTCGAAGCTCCTCGCCCAAAAGATAGTAGCCTTTGATGAATCGCCTTAATAAAAGATTGAGTTAATGGCCGACCATCTTCCATTGCTCCTTGAGCAGTTTTTAATGCTCTTTGGTACAGTATTGTTTCGATTATTTCTGATCGGACATTAGTAGCATCTGTTGTTTCGCTTTCATGATCAGCTTCATATTTAAGGATTTCATCCATCGTACTTACTGTGCCTTCCATCCTAGAAGAAATTACTGCCTCCTGATTTCTCAACGGGGCTAGCAATATCTCGCTGTTATGCATATTTTTCAACATCTGATCATATCTAGCTATCGCATCAGTAGCTTTTATCAGGGAATCAACAAAATTAGAATAATTCAAATTTTTAGGAGGAAATTGACCATAATGATAATCAACAGCATCCTCTAGATTTAGTTCCATACACCTAAAAGCCTCTCAAATATGTAAAAATATTAACATCAAGTTATTTTGACGATTATATTAGCTCTTATTTTAAAGTCAAACAAAATCTAGCTTGTAAACCTTATCTCCTTCTTTATTGGAGGCAACCTATCTAGTTAAACTTATGTTTACACAGGTTATAGACTAGCTAACTTGTCTTGAATTTATGCATGACTAGCAACATAGACTATCACTTTTTCTCTCATATGAAAGACTAGCTCACTTGTCTTGAATTTATGCATGACTAGCAACGTAGACTATCACTTTTTCTCTCATATGAAAGACTAGCTAACTTGTCTTGAGTTTATGCATGCCTATCAAATAGACACTCAATTTCGTTCTCCAGTGAAAATATTAATACTCAAAACACTATCTGTAATGTCTACATTACGTCTACATGATGCATAAATAAAAAAGCCTTAGCATCGATAATGACGCTAAGGCATTGATTTATATGGTGGGCCTACAAGGACTTGAACCTTGGACAAAGGGATTATGAGTCCCCTGCTCTAACCAACTGAGCTATAGGCCCGAAACTTTTAGGTATCGGTATCTAGGAAGCTTCGTAATTGATCCGAACGAGTCGGATGACGAAGTTTACGTAGTGCTTTTGCTTCTATTTGACGTATACGTTCACGTGTTACGTCAAACTGTTTACCTACCTCTTCTAAGGTATGGTCAGTGTTCATGTCGATACCAAAACGCATGCGCAATACTTTTGCTTCACGTTCAGTAAGACCGCTTAATATACCTTGTGTTGCTTCTCTTAGGCCTTCAATCATGGCCGAATCTTGTGGAGACATCACATTGGTGTCTTCAACAAAGTCACCTAAATGTGAATCTTCGTCGTCACCAATAGGTGTTTCCATTGAAATAGGTTCTTTGGAAATTTTAAGTACTTTACGTACTTTATCTTCCGGCATATCTACGCGTTCAGCCAACTCTTGTGGGGTTGGTTCACGGCCCATTTCTTGTAACATTTGACGTGCAATTCGATTCAGTTTGTTGATCGTTTCGATCATGTGCACCGGAATACGAATGGTACGTGCTTGGTCAGCAATTGAACGTGTGATTGCTTGGCGAATCCACCATGTAGCATAGGTAGAAAATTTGTAACCACGTTGATATTCAAACTTATCAACGGCCTTCATCAAGCCGATATTACCTTCTTGAATGAGGTCGAGGAACTGCAAACCGCGGTTAGTATATTTTTTCGCAATCGAGATGACAAGTCGTAAATTCGCTTCAACCATTTCTTTTTTTGCACGACGTGCTTTTGCTTCAGAAATAGTCATTTGACGGCTGATTTCTTTGATTTCAGGAATTTCCATTCCACGATCTAGAGAGACTTCAGCCAGTTTTGTTTGCGCATTGATGATTTGATCAAGATTTTTCTTGATAGTTGACGAATAATGCTTTTTCGCTCGGATATGTTTATCTGTCCATTCAAGGTTAGTTTCATTACCCATGAATGATTCGATAAAATCACGGCGTTCCATTCTTGCTTCATCAACGATGATTTTGCTAATGGTACGTTCTTGTTTACGAATAATCGCAACGGTATCACGCATTAAACCGTTAAGCAGGTTGAGTGTTTTAGGGGTGAGCTTGAACTCCATAAACAAATCTGTAACCAACGCTTGTGCAGCTTCAAGATCATCACCTGTCGCTTTTTCTGCTTGGCTTACCGCTTCACGTAGTGCTGTGAAGTGTTCTTTCGCTTCTTCAGGATCGACACCAATGGCTGATTCATCATCATCGTCATCGTCCGCGCCCTCTTTTGCCGGTGGGCCAGCAATGACAGGCTCAGCATCTGGGTCTTCAGGTAAAATAAAGCCTTTAATCACTTCATTTAGACGCATTTCACCCGCTTCAACGGTTTCATATAGGCCAAGGAAGGTGCTGATACAAGGGGGATATGTAGTTAGCATTAATAGGCTTTCGCGGAGGCCTGCTTCAATGCGTTTTGCAATGACAATTTCGCCTTCACGCGTCAATAACTCAACGGAACCCATTTCACGCATGTACATACGCACAGGATCAGTTGTGCGGCCAAATTCACCATCTGAACTGGATAAGACTGCGGCGGCTTCATCAGCAGAAACATCATCATTGTTCGTAGCTGCTTCAGCTAAGCGTTCCATCTCATCGGTATCCATGCCATCTTCATGGACCATAATACCGAGATCACTGAACATGCCGATGATGTCTTCGATTTGATCTGCGTCAACCAAGTTTTCAGGTAAATGATCGTTTATCTCACCATAAGTGAGGTAGCCGCGCTCTTTCCCTAGCGTGATTAATGCTTTAATTCGTGACTGTTGATCTTTCATTCGACCTCTATTTTCGTCAGATGCATTGCTGCATGTAGCCGGACATTATAACGCAACCCTCTAATATTGCACACCATTTTTTTGTGCATAAAGTTGTGTTTAACGGTATTGGTTTCGTATTTCTGCCTTCTCTTCATCGGTCAATTGACTCGGATGTTTAAGTTCTAAGTAGGCTTTTCTTTGTTCAATCGCTTGTTTTTGCAGCTGTTGAACAATACCTACTAACTCATGTTTTAATTCTATAGCGGTCAAAGGTAACGTTTGTTGAGCTAAGCGTTGTAGGTGTTCTGCGGAATTGGTACCCCGTGATCGCTCTAATAATGCTGCAGTATTAAGATGGGGGTTTTGCTGCAAAGTTTCAAGTATTTGAACTAAAATTTTTATTCCGGGCAAATCTAAAGTCACTATTTTGTCAAAAGGCCCAAGTTCCTGCTGAAGTTTCGGGTGTTGCAATAACAAGGTTATAGCCATTCTTACCGGAGAAATTGCTGTTTTTGCTGAAGAAGAGCCTTTTTTATAAGTTGGCTGCGGTCTTGTTTCTGATGGTTTTTCTAAATGTTTGTGTAGCACTGAGGTGCTTGTTTGTGCTCTGTCAGCTAATTGCTGTTCAAGCATGTCGCGATAAACGCCCGTTGGAATATGGCGGAGATAGGGTTTTGCAATTTCGACTAAGCGTGAACGACCATCCATCGAGCTGATATCGACACGGCTTTCTAAAGTAGCAAAGAAAAAGTCCGAGTAATTCTGTGCTTGTGCCACTAAGTTATTAAATTCTGTCGCACCCTGTTGACGGATCAGGCTATCCGGATCTTCGCCATCAGCTAAAAACATGAATTTTAATTGGTGATTGCCACCTAATAACGGTAACGCATTCTCTGCTGCTCGCCATGCTGCTTCACGGCCTGCGCGATCGCCATCAAAACAAAACACTACTTCAGGTGTGCTACGCAGTAGTTGGCGCAAGTGTTCAGGCGTGGTGGCGGTACCCAATGTCGCTACGGCGTTAGTAACACCATGTTCTGCTAAGGCAATAACATCCATATAGCCTTCAACGATGATCATTCGTTCTAATTTCCGGTGTGCTTTACGGGCTTGAAATAAGCCATAAAGCTCATTTCCTTTGTGGAAGACCGGAGTTTCAGGTGAATTTAAGTATTTTGGTGTGCTGTCATCTAAAACGCGTCCACCAAAACCAATGACTCTTCCTCGGCGATCTCGGATTGGGAACATGATGCGTTTACGAAAACGGTCATAGGTTCGTCCATTATCATTGCTGCTTAGCAGCCCAGCTTCATCAAGCTGCTGACGTGCCTGCTCTGAAGTACCAAAGGTTTTTAGTACATTATCCCAGCCATCAGGTGCAATCCCGATATTAAAGTGATCAATAATTTTTGTTGATAAACCCCGTCGTTCGAGATAGCTTACAAATTCAGCTTTTTGAGGGTGATTGCGTAATTGGTGAACATAATACTGGCTGACTTTATCCAGTAAGTCATAAAGGTTTTGTTTGGCAGGTGAGGGTGATAATGCTTGTGTGGTCGGTATGGTCATCCCAACAAGATCGGCAAGCTCCTGAATTGATTCAGGAAAACTCATTTGATCATATTCCATCAAAAAGCCGATAGCAGTGCCATGCGCACCACAGCCAAAACAGTGATAAAACTGTTTATCGGGGCTGACGGTAAATGAAGGGGATTTTTCGTTATGGAATGGACAACAGGCAGTAAGATTTTTACCCGCTTTTTTTAGTGGTACACGTGCATCAATAACATCGACGATATCAACGCGCGTTAATAAGTCATCGATAAATTGTGTAGGTATTTGGCCGGCCATGACAGATGTCTATGGCCAAGTTACATTTTTAGTCGCGCGCTTATCTGCCTTAAGCAGAAAGCGCCGCCTTAACCAAACCACTTACAGCACCCATATCAGCACGACCTTGAAGCTGAGGACGTAAAATATTCATTACGGCACCCATATCGCGAGCACTAGAAGCGCCGGATTCGGCAATAGCTGCTTGTATGGCGTCAGCAATTTCTTGTTCAGTCATTGCTGTTGGCATAAATTCTTCAATGATCGCCAGTTCTGCAATTTCTATCGCGGCTAAGTCGTCGCGTCCAGCATCTTGAAATTGGCTTAATGAATCTCGGCGTTGCTTACACATTTTAGTCAGGATCGTGATAATGCCTTCATCATCAAGATCTTTACGGTTATCAACTTCAAACTGTTTAATTGCTGCTGTAATTTGACGTAATGTCGCAAGACGCTCTTTTTCTTTAGCGCGCATTGCGTCTTTAACGTTATCAGTGATTTTAAGCTTTAGTGGGCTTGATTCAGCTGGCATGATAATCGTTTTTTAGTACATGCGAACGCGACGAGCGCTTTCACGTGATACTTTCTTTTGATGACGTTTAACGGCAGCAGCTGCAGCGCGTTTGCGTACAGTTGTTGGTTTTTCATAAGCTTCACGAGCACGAGCATCTGTTACTGTGCCGGCTTTTTCACACGCGCGTTTGAAGCGACGTAGAGCGATATCAAATGGTTCGTTTTCTTTTAAACGTACTGATGGCATTAATAATTCCTAAACATATTTAGATGGAAGAACCCACAATTGTACGAAATTCCGAAAGGAAAGCAAAGAGTTGAATCAAATTTATTTTAAAAAAGGCATAATAATGGCCTTTATGACGAGCAGAGACGGACAGAAATATGCGGGTATTGGGCATTGAATCATCGTGTGATGAAACAGGTATTGCGCTCTATGATAGCGAAAAGGGTTTATTGGCGCATGCTTTATATAGCCAAATAGCACTTCATGCAGAATATGGAGGGGTGGTGCCTGAATTGGCTTCACGTGATCATATTCGTAAAACATTGCCGCTTATTAACGAAGTTTTAACCGAAGCTAAATTAACACGTGCTGATATTGATGCCGTGGCCTATACCGCAGGACCAGGTTTAGTTGGTGCGTTATTAGTAGGTTCAGCAATTGGTCGCAGTATTGCGTGGGCATTAGATGTGCCGGCACTGGCGATCAATCATATGGAAGGGCATTTGTTATCACCACTATTGGAAGAAAATCCGCCTGCATTTCCGTTTGTATCGTTATTGGTTTCCGGTGGTCATACATTATTAATTGATGTTCAAGGTGTCGGTCAATATGAATTATTGGGCGAATCAATTGATGATGCGGTGGGTGAAGCCTTTGATAAAACAGCTAAAATGCTCGGCCTTAGTTATCCTGGCGGGCCTATTTTAGCGGCGTTAGCTGAACACGGCATTGTTGATAAATATACATTTCCACGACCAATGACCAACCGTCCGGGATTGGATTTTAGTTTTAGTGGTTTAAAAACATTTGCGATGAATACATGGCGAGATAGTACGCAAACGGATCAAGATAAAGCCGATGTTGCACTGGCTTTTCAAACGGCGGCTGTAGAAACACTGGCTTTAAAATGTAAACGTGCTTTAAAACAAACGGGGCGCCGCACTTTAGTGGTGGCCGGCGGTGTTAGTGCCAATAAGGCTTTACGCACACGACTTGATGCGATGCCCAATACGCATGTTTATTATCCACGCCCAGAATTTTGTAGTGATAACGGTGCGATGATTGCCTTTGCAGGCGCGATGCGTCACTTAGCTATGATCAAACAAGATGTGCCGACTTTTTCAGCGCGACCACGTTGGCCTTTAGATGAACTTAGCCCGCCATAAGACTGGCAAAGGGTGTCACCACATTAAATCGTCAGGAATTTCATAGTCTGCATATGGGTCATCATCTGAGATGGTGTCTGAAGCATTCGTTTCTGCTTGAATGCGAATAACGCTACTAGGAGATCTCACCTCAATCTTTTCGGCGATTTTGTCAGGAATCAGCAGATGACGTTCGTTAATCGCAGTAATAGCAAGTTGGCCTAAGGTTAATTGTTGCCGTTGTTCATTCGTCACGTAGATTTTTTTCACTTTGTTCTGGTGAGTAAAGTTATAAGCGACGTCAGCCTCTTTAGGTATCTCGACGATATGTTGTTGAATGATTTGCTGGACTTCAGCCACGATGGCTTTTTCAGCTCGCTCAGCATCACGCTGTTTATTCAGTTCTAAATCGCGGATTTTCTTGTCATGTCTTTCTTTCGCCAGCTGTTGTTGGTCAACTTGCGATTGTGAGTCTACTTTCTTGCCAGATTTAACGGCTTGGCGAGCTTTGTTGCCATCTTTGCGTTGTTCATGTTGAACTTTTTTCTTCTTTTGTTTATCTATTACGCCAATTTTGAGTAATTGATCTTGTAGAGAGCCAGCCATATTGATTCTATTGCCTTATTTAGATTTAGTTTCTTCGCCAGCCAGTAAGCGCTGAATATTACCTCGATGACGAAACAATAACATGACTGCCATCACTAAAATAATCCAACGCGCATTGACGCTGCCTATCAGCCATAAGCTATAAACAGGCGCAAGCGAAGAGGCGATAATGGCTGATAACGATGAAATACGGCTTATCAAAAATACTATCAACCAGCTGAGCAATATAATGCCAGCCAATGCAGGGGATAAAGCCAAAAATCCGCCTAAGGCTGTAGCGACACCTTTACCACCTTTAAAACCAAAAAAAATTGGATATAAATGACCAAGGAACGCAGCAAACGCGGTTGCTGCAAGCCAAGTGATATCTAAATCAAGATAACGGGCGATAACAACGGGCAATAGGCCTTTCAACACATCAATTATTAATACGGTAGCGGCAAGTTTTTTGCCACCAAATCGTAAGACATTGGTTGCACCTGGATTACCTGAACCTTGCGAACGAGGATCGGGCAGGCCGGCAATTTTGCATAAGATGATGGCACTGGATAATGAACCGATTAAATATGCGGCCACGAGTACAATCAGCGGTAAAGAAAGTGTTTCTAGCATGGTATGATGCACCTGTTATGATTTACAGCATTATAAGGCTGTTCGTAGTTATTTCTACCCCCTCACACTTTAAAACACAGAGCATCATGGATAAAATTTTTCTCAACGACCTCAAAATAGACACAATTATCGGCATTTATGACTGGGAGCGTGAAACATTACAAACGCTTGGTTTTGATCTGGAGATGGATTGGGATATTGCTAAAGCGGCGGCAAGCGATGATATTGCTGATACTTTAGATTACGGTGCGATTGCCCAAAGTATTGTCAGTTTTGTTGAAGCGAGTAGTTATCAACTAATTGAAACTTTGGCTGAAGATGTTTGTACGCTTTTATTGACCAACTATCCGATGCCTAAAGTTAAATTAACCCTGAGTAAGCCTGTTAAACTTCATGGGCAAAATCTCGCAAAAATTGTTATTGAACGCAGCAAAAAATGAGCGATAGTCGTTCCGGATATTTATTGGGAATCGGTAGTAATATTGAGCCACGGGCTAATATCGCCAAAATAATTCACTTATTGCTCTGCCAGCTTCCTCGGCTATCATTAAGCCGCGTACTCAAAATCCCCCCTATTGGAATGAATAGTCAGCGAGACTTTCTTAATGTTGTGGTGTTTATTGAAACGGCAATGACGGAGGTTGAGCTTAAAATGATTTGTAATGATATCGAAATAACACTGGGTAGAGATCGTCATGATCCTGCCCGAAAAACAAAAGATAGAACAGCTGACCTAGATATCCTGACTAAAGCAGTATTTCCAGAGGACGGAAACCGTCTTGTGAGCAGTATTACCGATGAGTATTTTCTTTATCCCTTGTTAGATGAGATCAACGCTTACCTGTCAAATGGTCACTATTCAACTCAGCAGGCGGGTGAAACGATTACGTTTGATGATTTAACGTTTGGACAAACGGCGACCACCATCGACCGGAATGCTAGCACCGGTAATGAACGGGTTATCCAATAAGCTCTTCACGGCGAGGTAAACCGGCTCGGCGCCACCTTCTTTAGCTAACAAGGTTTCATCCAGCATGTGTTGACGCACCACTGCCGAATGTTGTTCGGTAAATAACACAGGGCCGGGCGCGACGGCATTCACTTTTATTAAGGGCGCAAATTTTTTGGCGAGTGCCAATGTCATATTGTGTAAACCGGCTTTTGTTGTGCCATAAATATCAAACCGCGGTGTTGGGTTTTCTACGTTAATATCCGTGATATGGACGATGTCGGCAGGATTGTTATTTTCGCCTACTAATAATGATGATAAGCCTTGGTTAATTAGGTATGGTGCCATCATATGAACATTAAAAAACTGCTCATATTGTTGCGCTGCCACGGCTAGATCTTCAGAAGTAGGTTCAAATGACGAGGCATTGTGGAGCAAGGCTCTAAAGCTATTACAGTGCTCTTTTAATGCATCAACAAATAATAAAATGGCCTGGCTATCACTTAATGAAGCCTGAATGGTGGCGATGCCTAAATCTTGTAAAGCTTGGATTTCAGTGGTATGCGTACGATAATGAGCAAGCACGTTATAACCGTCCTGATGTAAGCGCAGGGCAAGATGATGACCGATTCGACGACCGGCCCCAGTGACTAATATTGCATTTTCTAACACGTGAACTCCCATGACTTTAACCACTAGCCTACCTGCTGAAGATAGTATTGCACAACAACATAGCGAACAATTACTGACGCTAATTAAGCAAAAAATTAACGAAGCAGGGGGCAAAATTACCTTTGCTGAGTATATGCAATTATGCCTTTATGCTCCAGGATTGGGTTATTACAGCGCGGGTAGCCATAAGCTAGGCTCTGGTGGCGACTTTACGACGGCTCCAGAAATATCATCATTATTCTCACGCAGTTTGGCTCATCAGCTTTGTGATGTTTTACAACAGATTGAACAGGGTGATATTTTAGAGTTTGGTGCCGGCAGTGGTAAAATGGCTGTCGATATTTTACAAGAATTGAACGATAAACAGAGTCTTCCAAAGCATTATTATATTATCGAAGCGAGTGCCGACTTACAGCAAAGGCAGCAATATTTAATACATAATGTAATTCCAGAATTAGAAAATAAAGTCATTTGGCTTGATAGCTTTCCTGAAAGCTTTACGGGCGTGGTGCTAGCCAATGAGGTTTGTGATGCCATGTCCGTGCATAGGCTGCACTTTAATAATGATGCCTGCTATGAACGTTATATTGTCATTATCGATGATCAACTACAGTGGCATGATGATGAATTATCTCACGTGGAGCTTATCGACAAGGTAGCGGACATTCAAACTCTCATTGGCAATAGCGATTATTTCACCGAAATAAATTTAGTTGCAGAAGCTTGGCTTACTAGCTTGGCAGATAATTTACAGCATGGTGCTGTTTTTATTATTGATTACGGTTATTCACACGCTGGCTATTATCATCCTCAGCGTAGTGATGGCACTTTGATGTGTTATTACCAACAGCAAGGTCATAACAACCCATTACTTCTACCTGGGCTGCAAGATATTACCGCACATGTCGACTTCACCGCACTGGCCCAGATTGCAGTGGATAATGGACTTGATGTGGCGGGCTTTCAATCACAGGCAGACTTTTTACTGGCGGGAGGCATTACGGAACTGAGCGTATTGGATGCGAGTGATGACGGCTTTTTTATGCTGCGGCAAGCCACGGAAATTAAACGGTTAACGTTGCCCTCAGAAATGGGTGAAACATTTAAAGTATTAACACTTACCAAAAATCTTGAGCAATTGTTGCCACGGATAAAACAAGGTGATCGGCGGTACACCTTATAATTGGCCATAAAAAAGGGAGCCGAAGCTCCCTTTAAGTCTATATCACTGAAGACTAACGTTTAGCTTTTAGTTCTTCAATTTCTTTTTTCAAGCGATCAATTTCACCACTCATATCAAACAATATTTCTTTCATATTGCCAACGTCTTGACGTAAATTTCCTGCTTCTTGTTTACTGCGAGCAACATCTTCTAATAATTCTGGGCTCACCGTGCCATCTTCGCCCGTTTTACGTTCTTTAGCTGTTGCAAGTACGGTCGCAATATCAATCACTAACCAATCACTACGTTCTTTTCCTGTTTCAGGATCAAGATAAAAAGACTGACCTGAATCTAATGCTATACGCGCTGAGAGGTTTGAATCGCTAGTACGTTTTCCTGGTAATAAAGGGTTAATTCGACGATCAATATCTTGGCCTGTAGCAAGGTCTTTCTCTCTGTATAGTTCATGAGTTAGACCAAAAATGATATTTAAACGCCCACCACTCATAAATACTCGACCAGTGTTGGTTTTGCGTTCTTGTGCTATCAAACCTTTGAATGACCCGATACTGACAAAGTTAATATCTTCGTTAGGTGCCGCTTGACTTAAACCACTGGCAATCGCGGTACTTAATATTTGCAATTCACTAGAAGAAAACAAAGGATTTTCAGACATGGTAAATCCAGTACGTTCGTTAACATAAAGTGCCGCTAACACAGAACGAAGTTCGTCACTGCTGATAGCGGTGGGATGTTCGTTGGCAATGCCACTCGCAATATCGCGATTTACAATTTTGACGTATTGTAGGCTTGACTCCCATAAGGTGCGTCCTTCCTGACCCATTAAAATTTCAGCGTCAGTTGCGGCTTTATCTGCGGAAAGCATGCCACAGCCTGCTAAGCCGCCGGTTAATGCTATGCTGACGGCGATAATACCGCTTAATTTAACAATAGTGCGCATACGGTTTTCCTTATTAGTTATTCGGGATCTGAGTAGGAGCGCTGATTTCAGCTTTTTGTTCCCTACACAGTAATTCTTGTACTGATTCACGCGGATCGTACCCTTCAAATAGGATTTTGCATACCTGTTCGACAATGGGCATTTCCACACCTACTTGTTGGGCGCGTATTAATACTTCTCGCGCAGCATACATGCCTTCAACGGTTTTCCCTACTTCAACAACCGCTTGCTCGACAGTTAGGCCGCGACCTATAGCGAGACCAAGCTGACGGTTACGACTTTGATTGTCGGTACAGGTCAAAATTAAATCGCCAATACCTGATAAACCAAACATAGTTTCCGTTCTTGCGCCTAAACGGGCTGCTAGGCGTAAAATCTCTGCCATACCTCGGGTGATTAAAGCGGCACGTGCATTAGCACCGTAGCCTAAGCCATCCGAAATACCGGCACTAATCGCCAATACATTTTTCACGGTGCCGCCGATTTGCACGCCTAATACATCGTTCGAGGTATAAACTCGTAAAGTAGGACTATGCAGCGCTGATGCTAAGGCTTGATTAAAATTAGCGACTGGCGACGCAACAGTCATGGCAGTAGGCAAATCTTTTGCCACTTCTGCGGCAAAGGATGGGCCAGAAATGACTGCTAAAGGATGTGAATCTCCGAATATTTCTGCCGCAGTGTCATATAAAAAGCGACCTGTTTCAGGTGTCAAACCTTTAGTCGCCCAACTCAACGGCGTGCCTTCAGTAATTAATGGTTCAATTTTACGGAGCATGTCGCTAAACGCAATACTGGGTACTGAGACTAAAATGTGTTTAGCGGATTTGACTGCAAGGTCAAAATCAGCGCAAATTTTTAAGCTTTTTGGAAACGGTAATCCAGGTAAATAACGTTCATTGCTGTGTGTTGTTTGCATGGCGGTTAATTGCGCTGAATCACGACCCCATAATAGTACTTCGTGGCCATTTCTAGCAATTGCAATCGCTAAAGCCGTGCCCCACGCACCAGCGCCAATGACGAGCGTCGGAAACAAGGGACTAGAGACATTTGACACGGCTGTAACCTGAATGATTAATGCGTTGTTGATGCGGCAGCAGCAGCTTGTTTAGCTTGCTCAATCTGATTCATGTACAAAGCATCGAAGTTAACAGGAGCAAGAACTAATTGTGGGAAGCCGCCTTTAATAACGATGTCTGAAATGACTTCGCGTGCAAACGGGAATAAGGTGTTTGGGCAGTAACTTCCAACTAATGGTCCCATTTCTTGATCAGAATAACCTGTTAATGAAAATATTCCAGACTGTTTTACTTCAGCTAAAAAGGCGACTTTATCGCCAACTTTTGCTGTAACCGTTACGGTTAGAGTGATTTCATGGTTGTCTTCATCAATACGCTTGTATTCATTACCCAACTGTAAATCTAATGCAGGTTTCCATTCTTCACGAAAAACATCAGGCGAGTTTGGTGTTTCAAAAGAGATGTCTTTTGTGTAAATTTTTTGAATTACAAAACGTGCCGCTTGTTGTTCGGTTGTTGCGTTTTCTTCAGCCATGATTGGTTCCTTAACCTAAATTATTTACTGGACTAACAAGCTATCCAGACGTTGAGAATTATTAATAGCCACTAAATCGGTGTAGCCACCAATGGACTCGCCATTTATAAAAATTTGCGGCACGGTACGTTGCCGACTTTTTTTCATCATTTCTTGTCGTTTTTCTGGATCTAAGTCAACGCGAATTTCGGTATAAGCGACACCTTTTCGATCCAGTAACTGCTTCGCCATTGTGCAATAAGGGCAATGCATGGAGGAATATACTTCAACTTTAGCCACGTTTAATGTCACCTTTTAGAATTGTGGGTTAATTAACTGAACAACGGTAACTTGGCATCTTTCCAAGCATTTAAACCGCCGTTTAAAACGTAAATATTGGAAAAGCCATGACTACGGAGTTGTTTTGCGGCTGTACGCGAACGCTGACCACTGACACAAATTAAAATAATCGCTTGGGCAGGATCTTTCAATTTTGAAATATCTGCTTCAAGTTTCGAAAGAGGGATGCTTGTCGAGTCGGCGATATGTTCTTTTTTAAACTCAGAGGCTTCTCGAATATCTAAAAATACACCATCGCGTTGATTTACTATTTGGATTGCTTCTGCCGTACCTAATGGGGTGACGCCTGAAATTTTGCGATTGACGGCATCAGATAAAATCAATGCTAATAGCACCACAAAAATTGTCACTAATAGCCAGTGATTAACAATAAAACTACCTACATTTTCCATATTAAACCTTTAATTACTGCCCGCTAGAGCAAAACACATCGCGCATCATTTCGATCAACTTTAATGTACGTTCATCTTTAACGCGATAATAAATACGATTTGCATCTCGTCGTGAAGCGAGAATTTCTTTATCTCTTAATTTTGCCAAATGTTGTGAGACGTTACTTTGGGTAGTGCCGACATAATCAACAATATCTTGCACGGCTAGCTCTTTGTCACCGACTGCGCATAAAATCTTTAAACGCAAAGGGTGCGACATCGCTTTTAAAGCAAACGCAGCACGTTCGATATCGCTATCATGTTGGATAAGATCAAAGTGTTCGGCTACAGCCACAAATATTACTCAGTAGTTGAGTGACTGTAATTAGTCACAAAAGGCCATATAATACACGCGATTTTCAATGATTTGCATGTATTCTGTAGAACATGACCGCCAAACGGCAGGTTTTCAAGCTAAAAGGATAACTAAATGAGCCACCCACATCGCCCACTCGCGCTAATTATTTTAGATGGATGGGGTTATAGCGAAGATCCGAAATATAATGCGATCCTCGCCGCTAACACGCCTGTTTGGGATCACTTATGGCAGGATTACCCGCATACCTTAATTAGCGCTTCTGGCGCTGGCGTTGGTCTACCTGGCAATCAAATGGGGAATTCAGAAGTTGGGCATATGAATTTGGGTGCAGGGCGAGTGGTATATCAAGACTTTACGCGTATTAGTCGCGCTATTGAAACCGGATCCTTTTTCACCAACCGCACTTTGATAGATGCGGTCGAACTGGCGCAAAAAAATGACAAAGCTGTGCATATATTTGGCTTGTTATCCGCAGGTGGTGTACATAGCCATGAAGAACATATTGAGGCTATGGTCGAGTTAGCACTTAAACATAGTGTGAAGAAGGTATATGTTCACGCCTTCTTAGACGGGCGTGATACACCGCCAAAAAGTGCACAAAGTTCAATTGATGCGCTAGAGAAAAAATTTGAGGAATTAGGTGGTGGACAAATTGCGTCGGTAATCGGCCGCTTTTATGCGCTGGATCGGGATCAACGCTGGAACCGAGTCGCTAAAGCCTACGAACTTATCACGGAAGGACAGGGCGCGTTTCATGCCGCAGATGCGAGTACTGCGTTGCAAATGGCCTATGACCGCGATGAAACTGATGAATTTGTTCAAGCAACGACAATTGGCCATGCGCCTATTTTAGTTGAAGACGATGATGTCATTGTTTTTATGAATTTTCGTTCTGATCGTGCGCGGGAATTAACGGAAAGTTTTATTGATGTGGATTTTGTGGGGTTTAATCGCCAACGTCAGATCAAACTCGGCTCGTTTGTCACGCTAACCGAATATAAAAAAGATTTTGATGTGCCTGTGGCATTTCCTGCTGAAAAATTAAATAACGTATTGGGTGCACACCTTTCCTCTTTAGGTTTACGACAGTTAAGGATTGCCGAAACTGAAAAATATGCACATGTCACATTCTTCTTTAATGGCGGTCGCGATAAGCCTTTTGAGGGAGAAGATCGAATTTTAGTGCCATCACCCAATGTAACGACTTATGACCAGCAGCCAGCAATGTGCGCGCCAGAAGTCGCTGAACAACTTGTTAAAGCGATACACAGCAATAAATATGATGTTGTTATTTGTAATTTTGCCAATGCAGATATGGTTGGTCACACAGGTGATTTTGATGCAGCAGTTAAAGCTATCGAGGCACTTGATAATTGCCTCGGTCGCGTTTGGTCAGCACTAAAAGAAGTGGGAGGCGAAATGTTGGTCACCGCAGATCATGGCAACGCGGAATTGATGCGAGATGACAGTACGGATCAGTCTCATACTGCCCATACCAGCAACCCTGTACCGTTCATTTATGCGGGCCGTTCAGCGCGCTGTATGGATCATGGCACCTTAGCTGATATTGCACCAACGATGTTGAATTTAATGGACTTACCTATTCCCGTTGAAATGAGTAAACATTTACTAGTTGCGTTGAAACCGGTGAAGTGAAGTAGAGATCTAGAGTAGTTCGTGGTGTTAATTCGGTTTTGTTTATCTGCACTGTTAATCGGGAGCTGTTCGTGGGCAAATGCGGGCTCGAATACTCCCGCTGCACCAGCACAAGAGTTAAAAGCTGTTAAAACTGAAATTCAATTACTGAGCGATGATGTAACGCTAAATAAAGCATCAAAAGAAAGTTTATATAAACAATTAAAACAACAAAACCGTGATGTTTCTGAGTTGAATAAAGAGCTGAATGTACTTGGTCAAAAGATGAATAAGCTCTCGGGCGAGTTAAGTGATTTAGCCTCAAAACAGCAGCAGCAGCATGAAACACATAGTCGGCAGTTAGCTGCACTGAATCAACAAATTCGCACTGCGTACATTAATGGTCAACCCAGCATTATGAAAGTATTGTTGAACCAAGAAAGCCCTGCAACTTTGTCTCGGAGTGCTGTTTATTACCGTTACTTTCATCAGGCTCGCGAACAACAGCTTAGTAAAATCACTGAAACATTACAAAATTTAACGGACGATCAAAAAATGTTGTTTGCTGCTCAAAGAAAACAGCAACAACTTTATACAGAGCAAGAATCGAAACGAGCGACACTTAAAGCGAAGGCAAAGCAACGGGAAGCGACGCTCACGGTGCTGGATAAAAAAATTACTAACCAAGACTCTCGCTTACAGTTATTACGCGAACAAGAGTCGTCTTTACAGGCTTTATTACAGTCATTGAGTAAGCCCAAAAAGCAGGAAATAGATAAGCCTAAAAAGCAGGATGCTCCAAGCTTTAGCCAACCCAATAAACAACAAGCTTTTGCAAAAAATGTGGGTGCACTGGCATGGCCAGTGAAGGGGAAACTACTCGCGCACTATGGCAGTCCAAGAAATCTTGGTAAACTCACTTGGCAAGGTATTATGATCGCAGCGTCATCAGGAGACAACGTTGTTGCTGCTGCGCCTGGTAGAGTTGTTTTTGCTGATTGGCTACGTGGCTTTGGCCTGTTACTGATTATTGATCATGGTGATCAGTATATGACCTTATATGGAAATAATGAGTCACTCCTTAAAAAAGTTGGCGATGAGGTGGGGACAGGCGATCTTATTGCTCAAAGTGGCGAAAATGATGTACGCCAACAAGCCGGTTTATATTTCGAAATTAGATACAAAGGTAGCCCAACCAACCCAATGAAATGGTTGAGGAAACAAAGCTAAAGTGCATTAATTAAGGAAAAAAAATGAGTTTTTTGAAACGTGATTTCGGGTTAATAGCTGCTGGCGCTGCCGTAGGTGCAAGTTTGATTTTTGGCCAAATGGTCTTTGCAGACAAAGTCGATACCAAACCAGACTTGCCCTTAGATGAACTGCGTGCATTTTCAGAAGTATTTGGTCGCATAAAAAATAATTATGTTGAACCAGTAGATGATAAAGAGTTATTGCAGAATGCTATTCGTGGCATGTTAGCAGGCTTGGATCCACACTCAACCTATCTTGATCTTAAAGACTTTAAAGAATTACGTGAAGGCACTTCAGGTGAATTTGGTGGTTTGGGCATTGAAGTCACGATGGAGGATGGATTTGTTAAGGTTGTTTCACCTATTGATGATACCCCCGCGGCCCTCTCAGGCGTGTTGGCAGGTGATTTAATTATTCGCCTGGATGACACCCCTGTTAAAGGCATGTCATTGAATGATGCTGTAGATATTATGAGGGGTGAGCCTGGTAGTAAGTTATTACTTACAATCATTCGTGAAGGTCAGGATACGCCATTAAAAATTGAGCTAACTCGTGCGATTATCAAGGTAAAAAGTGTAAAACAAAAAATGCTAGAAGCAGGTTATGGTTATGTGCGTATTAGTACGTTTGCATCACGTACTGGTCCAAGTTTGAAAGAAGCGATCAGTGCTTTAAAAGTCGAAAATGATGGCGATTTAAAAGGCCTTGTACTTGATTTACGCAACAATCCGGGGGGCTTGTTAGACGCTGCAGTTGAAGTATCTGATGCCTTCATTACCAAAGGATTGATTGTTTATACGGAAGGACGCATTAAGGATTCTTCACAAAAATTTACAGCAAAACCGGATGACTTCTTAAAAGGTGCGCCGCTAGTTGTATTGGTAAATGGTGGTTCTGCATCGGCATCGGAAATTGTCGCAGGTGCATTACAAGACCATAAACGTGCGGTTATTCTCGGTACGAAGACGTTTGGTAAGGGGTCTGTACAGACGGTTATGCCATTAACGAATGATACTGCGGTTAAAATGACTACGGCGCGCTACTTCACGCCATCAGGTCGTTCCATTCAAGCTGAAGGTATCGTGCCTGACATCACTATTGATGCAGTGAAAATTTCAAATGGTGATGACAATAGCTTTGCGGTATTACGTGAACAAGATTTAACTAAACATCTTGATAATCCAAATGCTGAAGCTGAAAAGCCAACAAATGCTGTAAAAGCAGATGAAGATAAAACGCCTTTAGCGGTAAAAGACTATGCATTATCTGAAGCCTTAAATCTTTTAAAAGGAATTAATATTTTGAACCCTAGGCCATAGGAGGTTCATTATGCCCTTCGTACTCGTTCCCTTAGCCACGGGTTGCGAAGAGCTAGAGGCGGTGACGTTAATTGACTTGCTGAGGCGTGCTAATTTCACGGTGCTCACGGCAAGTTTAACGGACCAACAGGAAGTACTGGCTAGCCGAGGTGTACGATTGCTTGCAGATGTCAGGCTCGATGATGTGATGTACGATGATTTTGATATGGTGATTTTGCCTGGTGGCTTGTCAGGCGCGACTCACCTTAATGATGATCCTCGAATTCATGCGGTTCTAAAGCGATTAAACGAGTCGCAACAAGCAATTGCGGCAATTTGTGCGGCACCTTTAGTTCTAGCACATGCCGGCTTGCTTAATGGTAAAACCATTACTTGTTATCCTGAGGTATTACTTGCTAGCGACTGGCCCGGTATAATATTGAGTGATGATGCTATTGTGATTGATGGCAATATTTTAACGTCAAAGGCACCAGGCACTGCGATGGATTTTGCATTGGCTATTATTGAATATTTAAGTAATAAAACGACGCGAGATACGGTGGAAGCCGGTTTAGTACGCACGGCTTTTTAATCACCATTTTTCAGGAACCCGCATGTCCTCGATGAAATTATCTGAGCTTTCAATCTTGCTGATTGAGCCTTCAGCCATGCAACAAAAACTTATCTTGGCGCATCTAATCGAAGAAGGTGTAAGCAAGGTTGAAGGCATTGAAACAGGTGCCGCAACACTTGAGCTGTTACAAAATTATGCTCCCGATCTTATTATTAGCGCGATGTATTTGCCTGATATGACGGCGACAGAGTTACTCGGCACCATTCGAGCCACAGAGTCCCTTCAAGATATAAATTTCATGCTGGTATCCAGTGAAACATGTTTTAAAGCATTAGAACCTATTCGCCAAGCGGGTGTTGTTGCTATATTGCCTAAGCCCTTTAACCGTGATGATTTGCGTCGCGCTTTACGGACAACCGTAGACTATATTGATCCACAAGAAATGGAGCTGGAAAGCTACGATGTCACGCAATTGAATGTTTTGCTAGTGGATGACAGTGTAACGGCAAGAAATCATATTCAACGTGTACTGCGTAGTCTTGGCATTCAAAAAATTCATACTGCAAGTAACGGTGTCGAAGCGGTACAGATTTTAAGTCACACTGAATTTGATCTGATTGTGACGGATTTAAATATGCCTGAAATGGACGGTGAACAGCTTACGCAATTTGTCCGTAATGACATGGGCAATGCCTATGTCCCCATTTTGATGGTTACTAGTGAGTACGATCAAGCAAGACTTGGTCATGTACAGCAAGCGGGCGTTTCTGCAATGTGTGATAAACCATTTGAGCCGCAATCTATCCGTGAAATTTTGTATCGTGTGTTGGATGAACACGCTTAATAATTGCTACTATCCTGCTTACCTAATTTTACAAAAGCCTGCATATAGTAAATCTCTGCATCCGCTTCCCTTATTGCCGCAAATAAAGTTTTAGCTAAGCCATTTTTGCCCAAATGTACGGTTTTTACAGGTAACTTTTGACAATATTCTCTTGCTAACCAGCCCGGTAAAACAGTGACACCACGGTTAAGCCCAACCATTTGTACCATAATGTCGAGCGAGGCGATGGCTTTATTTTTTGGCATAATGCCGGCAGGTAATAAAAACTGGGTAAAGACATCAAGTCGTTCATGTGGCACGGGAAATGTCAGTAATTGTTCATTGCAAAGTTGGTCGGCAGTAATAAATTTATTATTTGCTAAGGGGTGTGCATCAGCGACTAATAAGACGAGTTCATAATCAAATAATGGCTCATAAACGACGCCTTGTGTTGCCACGACATCAGGCGTAACTAGTAAATCAACATGATGATTAAGTAGACCTTCTAAGCCAGAAAATTGAAATTTATTGACGATATCGACATCCATATCAGGCATCGCGATTAAGTATGCGGCTAATATACCTTTTAACCATTCGTAACAGGGGTGACATTCGACGCCAAGGCGTAATACTCCCATCCGTCCTTCACCATAAGCTTGAAGGGTTTTTTCGGTCTGTTCTAGTGCTGGCAATACTTGTCTAGCGACTTGTAATAATAGTTCACCAGCCTGAGTAAGGCGCAATTGCCTGCCATCACGTTGCCAAAGTGACACGGCGAGCTTTTTTTCTAAATAGCGGATCTGGTGAGATAGGGCGGGTTGAGTTAGAAATAAAGCATTAGCCGCAGCGGTCAAAGTTCCGTTATCAGCCAATGCTTGGATAATCTTTAAGTGGGAACGTTCAATCATCTATTAGAAATCCTAATTGATTGCGTAAAAAACATCATTATTACTCATGGGTTGTGCGATTTACAATGGTATTTTTTTAAATACACATGAAGGACAGTATGATGATTAAGACCCATAATTTAGGTTTTCCTAGGATAGGTAGCCATCGACAGCTTAAATTTGCCCTAGAATCCTATTGGCGAGGCCACATCAACGAAAGTGATTTACAACAACTTGGCCAAACACTTCGTCAAGCTCATTGGCAATTACAAGGTGAACTAGACTGGTTGCCGGTCGGTGATTTTTCATTTTATGACCATGTGTTGGATACCAGTGTCTTAGTAGGTAATCTGCCATCACGTAGTGATGCGACTGCAAATTCACTTGATCGTTATTTCCAAGTGGCTCGCGGGCAATCTCATGCCGATAGTCATTGTCAGCATGTTGCAGCAGGCGAAATGACCAAATGGTTTGATACCAATTATCACTATATCGTGCCAGAGTTTGATACCGAGACTGCATTTGAATTACATGCCGACAATTTAATTGCACAAATTGAACAAGCAAAATTACAACATAACAATATCAAACCTGTGATCTTGGGCCCGGTAAGTTACTTGTGGCTAGGCAAAGCAAAAGATAGTAGTGACAAGCTGCTGTTACTGGATGATTTAGTGGCTATTTATGAACAATTACTGATTAAAGTCGCAGATAAGGGTGTGGAGTGGGTGCAAATTGATGAACCTATTTTAGTTACTGAATTGGATGTTTCATGGCAGCAAGCACTCAAACAGGCGTATTTTTTGCTTAACAAATCACCGGTTAAATTATTGTTAACTAGTTATTTTGGAGAATTGAAAGAAAACTTACACCTTGCTTGTGAATTGCCGGTTGCCGGCCTGCATATTGATGCGATCAATGCGTTTAGTGAAATTAATCAAGTTGTGGACTGGTTGCCTGCCCATAAGATTTTATCGTTGGGTGTGATTAATGGTCGTAATATTTGGAAAACCGATCTGAATGCAACACTGGATTGGTTAGAACCGTTACAAGCACGACTAAATGACCGATTATGGCTGGCGCCATCTTGTTCATTGTTACATGTGCCCGTTGATTTAGACTCTGAGGAGGCATTGGAGCCAGAGATAAAGTCATGGCTTGCCTTTGCGGTGCAGAAACTGACCGAATTGAATATTATTGCTACAGCACTCAATGCTGGACGCGAGCAGGTGGCAGTTCAGCTGCGTGATAATGCGTTAGCTATTCAGTCACGGAAAGAGTCTGATCGGGTACATAAATCTGCGGTAAAAACACGTCTTGCTAGCTTAGACATTAATATTGCACAGCGCCAAAACCCTTATCAGCAAAGAGCTCAGTTGCAACAACAACGTTTTAATTTTCCTTTGTTTCCGACGACAACGATTGGTTCGTTTCCACAAACAGTAGAAATTCGTCAAGCGAGAAAACAATTTCGTATAGGAGAAATAAATGCTGAACGTTATCAGACGTTTATTCGCGAGCAAATTAAACTTTCAATAACAGAGCAAGAAGCGATTGGTCTTGATGTATTAGTGCATGGCGAAGCAGAACGTAATGACATGGTTGAATACTTTGGTCAGCAACTTGAAGGTTATACGTTCAGCCAATTGGGTTGGGTACAATCTTATGGATCACGCTGTGTTAAACCGCCGATCATTTATGGTGATATTACCCGTACTAAACCGATGACGGTGGAAACCTCAGTCTATGCCCAATCACTTAGTACAAAGCCCGTAAAAGGTATGCTTACAGGTCCTGTCACGATGCTCAATTGGTCATTTGTTCGTGATGACCAACCGCGCTCTGATACCTGTTTGCAACTTGCCCTTGCAATACGTGATGAGGTGCTTGATTTAGAACAAGCAGGTATTAATATTATTCAAATAGATGAGGCTGCATTGCGAGAAGGCTTGCCACTACGTCGTTCACAGTGGCAAGAATATTTGAATTGGGCGGTACGTAGTTTCAAAATTAGTGCCAATGGCGTGCGTGACGAAACTCAAATTCATACCCATATGTGTTACTCAGAATTTAACGATATTATCGAGGCAATAGCCGATATGGATGCTGATGTGATTACGATAGAAACATCGCGCTCTGATATGGAATTACTGAATATTTTTAATGAGTTTGCCTATCCGTATGAAATTGGGCCTGGTGTCTATGATATTCATTCGCCTAACATTCCGACGGTAGACCAAATCGTTAATTTAATGGACAAAGCGGCCGAACGTGTTCCAGCTGAGCGGTTGTGGGTGAATCCGGATTGTGGGTTGAAAACACGCGCTTGGGCAGAGGTTAAACCAGCATTAGCCGCGATGGTTACTGCAAGTCACCTGTTGAGAGAAAAGGCATCGATAAAATAATAAATAAGTAGTGCAGTGATGATCTTCGTAGGTTATCACTGCATTTTAATGGCGTGCTGTACTTGTTCTGCTAAATCTATCTGTAATCTGGCTGTTCGTTGTTGTTGCCTACATAAGGCGCTGCGAAATCCTAGATAATCAGCTGATAATGAACGTAATACGAGTATATCTTCAAGCCGTAGTGCTCCTGCTAAACCGCACAATAAGTGCTGTTCTTTCGCCGCCGCAACAAATTGTTTTAGCATTGACTCATCCCAATGTTCTAATAAGTGCTGACCATTTTTTATTGCGGTGTCTACCATTACGCCGTAAAAACCACTGATTTTTAATAACTGTAGATACTCGTCATTGGGAGGCTTGTCGGCAAATATGACCGCGATAACAGGAGTAGAAAGCGTTTGAATGGTGTCGGCTAATTCAGTAATGCAGTATTGTAAGTTCTCATCTGCAAACAAACCAATTTTTACATAATCGACACCAGATTTTGCCATATTAAGTATGGCCGGCTTGATTAGCTCAGCTTGCATAGGTAAGTCACCTATCGTGGCGCTGGTTTGGCAGCGACCATCAATCATTGTGACAATCTCACTCACAATCTCCACACTCAATGCCCCTAAGGCGCCCTGAGACGGATTTTTCATGTCTAGAATGTCAGGTAGTGCCGGTAGCAATATTTCGGCTTCTTCTAGCGATTGAACGCTGGCTAACCATTTACCCATTAAGTTTTATACCTGCCTCTTTTATTCTTGCCATTAACCAGCCCCATGCTTCTAATTCCTTAGATCCTGCCGTTTTGTCGATCGCAATGGTTAAGTAGGCTATTTCTTGTTGAATCTTTTCGACGGGTAACATATCCAATCGGCTCACTAATATGGCTGCATCAATAACGGCATTTTGAGCACGATTAAACCCTCGAAACGGTGCATGAGTTTGTTCGTAGACAACTTTTCCTTTAAAACTAGCCCGCGGGTTATCATCATCAAAACCAATAATTTCTAACTCACTATGCGCTAAGGCCTGCTTAAGATATTGGCCAAGAATTTGTTGACAGGGTAGGGTAGGCCAATCCCGATGACCGGTCAGTGAACCGGCGAAAACACGCACATCATCGGTGTAGTTAATGGTGCATTGTCGATGGCGTTTTAAGTTGTCATACGTCGTTGAAGGTTTAAATGGCTTAATTATAAAGTGACCATTCACTTCGGATATACCCATTGGTGCTGAGTGTGTTGTTCCATCAATAGATAATGTTGTCACGATGACTTCGTGAATTTTACTGTCAAGCAGTGCCACATTTTTTCCCCGTTGTTATGGTTGTGCCTTCGGCTTTTTGCTGTGTTAAATCATCTTCAGTTTTATTGGTGGCACAGCCCCATTCTAGCTCTTCATCTTGGGTATAACGCTTGCCGAGTTGCCAGGCAATTTGTGCTCTTGCTAGTTCTGCGCCGAGATAAAAAGCATGGCCGGTGTCGTCTTTCAAGTCGAGTTGTGGATAGAATGCAAAGGGATCAATATCTTGCATTAAACCATCACGATTAAACATATAGATACCTTCTTCAGCGACTTTAATTCGATAATTAGGATCTTTAATATTACTAGCTAGTTCTGCAATGTCTTGTGCCGTGTCGGGAAAAGGTCGACGCTCGTGAGTAACCAATAAATCAGCCGTGAAGTCTCGCGGCAAACTACTATCTTCTCGCGCGGCAAACATCATCCGACGAGCAATATCAGCTTCTTTGATTGCTTTTCGTGCGTGAGGACTCACTTCGGTTGCAAGTACGTTGGTTATTTGTAATTCTGAAATTATGCCAAATAATAATGCGTTAACGCCACTGGTGTCAGCATCAGTCAGCTCGGTTAAATTCCCTACGCCCATCATCATGGGGGCATCAGGGTAACGGCGTCGTAACTCATGATAACGAACAATCGAGTTTGTGAAACCAAAGTGGATAGGTTCGATGATCGGATCGGCAATCCATGGACGGTTGATTTTGTCCATCAGCTCCATCGCTCGTTCGAGTGATTCTAGTGAGCCGCGTTCTGCTGGGACAATAATTGGTACTGTGTCCATTTCTTCTGCAAGATGGTAGGTTTTCTCAGTTAAACTAAGCACATAATCTGCACCAGCTTTGCCTGCACGACGTAAATCATCAATATCTAAAGAATCAACACTGACCTTAAATCCCGCCTCATGTAAGGCCGCAATGGCTTCTTCCATATGTGGAAATTTTTCTTCAGGTAGACAGCCAATATCAATGACATTGGCACCGTTGTTTCGGTAATAATGGGCACGATCTAATATACCTGCAATATCACGATCAGGCGCATCCACGATTTCAGCAAAGATGTTGACATCATAATGGCTTAAATCAGGCTGCTTGCGTTCACGACCAAAAAATATAGGCAGATCTTTGACTTCATCTGGCCCTCGAATTATCGACACGCCCAGTTGCTGGCCAAGTAGCTCTAAATCGCCGCGACATCTGCCCGGTACAATAATTTGGTCACTATCTGCAATTATTGCTTTGGTTAAGCGACGGCCAATCATTTTGTCTGTCATCAAGGCTGCGACGGATAAGCCTAGTTGATGAACCCGATAATCAAAAGGGAGTGGTGCCATTTCATTCAAAACCTTATGCAAGCTCGGCTCGGCGAGTTTACCGGTTAGAAAGAGTAGCTTTTCGCTCATTTATTGACTTCTGCGAGACGTTGTTTTAATGCGGCTAGTAATCTTTCTGGATTTTCCACTACGGTTGTCGCTTCAAATGTGCGTAATTTTTGGGTGTGATCAAGATCAACTTCCCTAGGCCATAATCTAACAGTGCGATCAGGGGCTGGTGTATCGACTTCTTGTTCGGTATCACAGGCGAGTACAATGCTGGGTATGCGGCACTTGCCTGCTTGAGCATACACATTGGTTACTAAGGTATCTGAGAGACCCAATACCATCTTAGCGACGGTATTTGATGTTGCAGGTGCTACGACTAGGGTGTGGTAATCACCACGATAAAATAAGCCTACAGGTGGCGCACTCGCTGCACGATCCCGATACACACGACTATTGCTGTTGATTTCTTTGGGGTCATGGCCATACATTCGAAGTACTTCTTCACCTGCCCGGCTATAAAACAAGTCAACATCGTCTAAGTCTCGGATGATATCTAAACATTCTTCTAGATAATGGCCTGATCCTGTAACGGCCCAAGCGAGACGGGGTTTTTCTGGTGCTGATTGCATATGGGAACCTTATTAACAAGCTAATACAGCAATTTTGCCAGACTCAGGCTTGATAGTAAAAAATTAAGATAGTTAAGGTAGTCCTTTTTACGATAGAATCACCTTATTAATATATGCAATTATGGAGCTAAATGACTATGGCAGCAACAGATAATACCATTCCTAAAATCGTCGTGGTCGGCGGCGGTGCTGGTGGACTTGAGTTGGTTACCAGCTTAGGAAAAAAACTGGGTAAGAAGGGCAAAGCTGCAATTACCTTGATTGATAGCACCCATACACATATCTGGAAGCCTTTATTGCATGAAGTCGCTGCAGGCACACTTGATTCTCACGAAGATGAACTCGAATATCTTGGTCAAGCAATGTGCAGTGGTTTCCGGTTTCGTCTGGGTCGTATGGAAGGCTTGGATCGCGATAATAAGTTGGTCAATGTTGCGGCGACCTACAATGCTGACGGCTTAGAAATTATTCCTCCTCGTAGTTTTGAGTATGATTATTTAATTATTGCCGTGGGCAGCATTAGTCACGACTTTGGCATTAAAGGTATTGCTGAAAACTGCCTGTTTTTAGATACCACTAAACAAGCAGAGCACTTCCAGTCACAATTAATCGAAGCTTATTTGCGAGCACATACTCAAGGTAAGCCCGTTGATAAAGGTCAATTAGACATCGCAATTGTTGGTGCTGGTGCTACGGGCGTTGAGTTGAGTGCTCAATTGCATGAAGTGTCACATTTACTTACAGCTTATGGTTTAGACGAAGTTAAGCCTACTGATGTCAAAATCAGCATTATCGAAGCCGCACATCGTGTGTTGCCTGGCCTACCTGAGAATCTATCGGCAGCGACCGAAAAAGAACTACTTAAGTTAGGTGTGACGGTGTTAACTAATGAACGCGTGGTTGAAGTCACTGCTAATGAAATTAAAACAGAAAGTGGTAAGATTATTCCAGCAGCAATTAAAGTATGGGCTGCCGGTATCAAAGCGCCCGATTTTCTTAAAGATATTGCCGGACTTGAAACAAACTGGATGAATCAATTGGTTGTGAGGCAAACACTACAAACCACGCTAGATGATGATATTTACGCTATTGGTGATTGTAGTGCCTGTAAATGGTTAGGCCACGATGAAAATGTACCTCCACGCGCACAAGCGGCGCATCAAATGGCTTCTCACGTCTATAAATCAATCCTACGACGTATGGCTAATAAAGAGGTAACCGAGTACGCCTACCATGACTATGGTTCACTTGTTTCATTAGGTAGATATAGCACGGTTGGTAATATGATGGGGAATTTGAGCAAAGGTAGTTTGATGATTGAAGGCTTGATGGCTCGCTTAATGTATTTGTCCCTATATAAAATGCATCAAGTGGCCTTATTTGGAATATTTCGTGTCGGTATGTTATCGCTGTCACATCTATTCCGTCGTAGTGTGCATCCGAAAATCAAACTTCACTAGAATTTGCTCTTACCGTTATCCAAATTGAGTTCAATAAAAAAGGCCCGAAAGGGCCTTTTTTATATTCTAATTTAATTAGCGCTAGCTACTTCATTTTAATGACATTCGCTCAGAAATACCTGCTCCTGAAATCCGGTGTTTAATCGCGGCAGCGATATGGATGGCTATTAAGGTAATAAAGACAAAGGCTAATACCTCATGAACTTCTGTGAAGGTATCTCGCATGATGCTATCTGCTTCGGCAAGTCGGGGCAGAGCGATCCCCCAAAACTTTGTATCGTAGCTACTGTACATGGACTGTAAATAACCTGAAATCGGCATAGTGATCATGACACCATACAATAGGCCATGAACAGCGCTAGCGGCCTTCTGCTGCCATTTACTTATCGAACTGGGTAGAGCAGGGGCTTTGTGAGTTAATCGCCAGAATATACGTACTACAATAAGCATTGCAGCGGTCAGTCCCAAGGACTTATGTAGCAAGAAGTAAAAAGCACGTACACTTTCTTCGCCTGGTGGTAGTTCTGATTGTTTTGGTAGTTCAACCATATATAAACCGAGCCCTATCATCCCCAATATAATTACGGCGATTAACCAGTGTAAAATTACCTGTACTCTGTCATATTTCACTATCGTATTGCTTGTCATCGTGCTCCCCAGCTCCCCATAAAGTGTCATCCAGTAAAACAAAAGGCCATAATAATGATTATTACGACCTTTGTTATTAGGAATAATTCCTGCGTGTAATGGTTATAAGTTAAATATCTAAGTTGGTTGCTTTTAATGCGTATGTTTCGATAAATTCACGACGAGGTTCAACATTGTCACCCATGAGCGTGTTAAATGTTTCATCTGCTGAAATAGCATCTTCAATTTTAACTTGTAGTAGACGACGTTTTGATTTGTCCATTGTCGTCTCCCATAACTGATCCGGGTTCATCTCTCCCAGACCTTTATAACGTTGTACATTTTGACCGCGTCTTGCTTCTGCCATTAACCAGTTGACGGCTTGTGTAAAGTTGCTAATAGCTTCACTACGTTCACCACGTTGAATACGCGCGCCAGCTGAAAATAGGCCATTAATTTTATCCGCAAATGTCAGAATACGTTTGTATTCGGAGCTAGCAAAAAACTCACCTGGAATATGATAATCAGTGTTGATGCCATGGCGACTGAAACTAACGTTTATATCAAGAGTCGGCTGATTATCTTTTTTCAACACAGATAATTTATAGCTCGTACCCGTCGGCAAGTCACTGCTCAAGCGTAGCTCAATCTCGCTTAACCACGCTGTCATAGCTATTTCATCTGTTAATGCAGGAATAGCGGATTGGAATATCAACTGCTTTAAGAATGCAGGGTAGTAGTGATTACTTAAACGATTGATCACCGTTGTTACGATTTGATATTCCTCAACCAATAGTGTCAACGCGCTATTTGTAATGGCATCAGCTGATTCACTAGGAAAAAGCTCAGCATTATTTAATGCTAATTCAGTGATGTAGCGCTCCATTTCAGCATCATCTTTTACATAACGCTCTTGTTTACCCTTCTTGATTTTATAAAGTGGTGGTTGCGCTATATAAATATGACCACGTTCAACTAATTCAGGCATTTGGCGATAGAAAAAGGTTAATAATAAGGTACGGATGTGTGAGCCATCGACGTCGGCATCAGTCATGATAATGATATGGTGATAGCGAAGTTTATCGGGGTCGTATTCATCCCTTCCGATACCACAGCCTAGAGCGGTAATTAAAGTACCTACCTCAGCAGAACTTATCATTTTATCGAAACGGGCACGCTCCACATTTAATATTTTCCCTTTCAAAGGTAAAATAGCTTGAGTGCGGCGGTCACGACCTTGTTTCGCACTACCTCCCGCAGAATCTCCCTCTACTAAAAACAGTTCTGATAAGGCAGGATCGCGTTCCTGACAATCTGCTAATTTACCCGGTAAGCCAGCAATATCTAAAGCGCCTTTACGGCGAGTTAGTTCACGTGCTTTTCGCGCTGCATCACGTGCTCGTGCTGCATCAACCATTTTGTTGGCGATTAATTTAGCATCTGTTGGATTTTCAACTAAGTAGTCGTGGAAAAATTCATTTACTAATGACTCAACAATTGTTCTCACTTCTGATGAAACTAATTTATCTTTTGTTTGTGATGAGAATTTTGGATCAGGTACCTTGACTGAAAGAACAGCCGTTAAACCTTCACGCGCATCATCACCGGTAGGCGCCACTTTTGATTTTTTAGCTAAACCTTCAGATTCAATGTATTGATTTAATGTCCGTGTTAACGCTGCTCTAAAACCAGCTAAATGTGTTCCACCATCTCGTTGTGGAATATTGTTGGTAAAGCAGTATAGATTCTCTTGATACGAATCATTCCATTGCATCGCTAACTCAACCGTGACGTCATCTTTTTCACCCGTAATTGTGATGATTTTGTCGTGGACAGGAGCTTTATTTTTATTCAGATGTTCAACAAACGCTCGAATGCCACCTTCGTAATAAAATACTTCACTGCGCTCATCACGTTCATCTGTTAATACAATGCGCACACCAGAGTTCAAAAACGCCAATTCACGGATCCGTTTGGCGAGAATTTTATATTCAAACTCAGTAACATTTGTGAAGGTTTCTGTACTCGGCCAGAATTGAATCTTGGTGCCTGTCGTTTCGCTATCTTCATCTTCATGAAGAGGGCCATCTGGTACGCTATCAGTATAACTTTGACGGTAGACTTTTTTGTTACGACGAATTTCAAGTGTTAATTTTTTCGATAAGGCATTCACCACGGACACACCTACGCCGTGTAAACCACCTGAAACCTTGTAAGAGTTATCATCAAATTTACCACCGGCATGCAATACCGTCATAATGACTTCAGCCGCTGACACACCTTCTTCTTCATGAATGTCTACTGGGATTCCACGACCATTATCTGAAACTGAAACGGAATCATCCGGATGTATACGTACATTTATTTCACTACAATAATTTGCTAACGCTTCATCGATGGAGTTATCTAATACTTCAAAAACCATGTGATGTAAGCCCGTACCATCGTCAGTATCACCAATATACATGCCAGGACGTTTACGTACTGCATCGAGTCCTTTTAGGACTTTAATATTGGTAGAGTCATACGTTTTTTCTTCGGTTATCATATTTAATCCATTGGCTATACAGGATGTTTTTTCACTAAACCACCATTTTACTCTTTATATCATTTTGTTGATAGTTGGTGGTGCTTGGCTTCTACTATCTGACCGTGTTTCACGTGAAACACGGTTGCGGATTCATCAGATTTTAAATTAGCAGCGAGTGAATAATCTGTACTACTGATGAAACACTGAACGGGCAATTTAGCTAACTCAGTCAGCATTATGTGTTGATGCTGTTGATCTAGCTCAGAACTAATATCATCTATTAATAAAATACTTTGGGTGTGTTGAGCGCTGTTCAATGTGATTTCTGCTTGCGCCATACTTAATGCTAATGCAAACAGTTTTTGTTGACCACGGGAAAGTACTTCAGATGGGTCAACACCATTTATACTGAATGACCAATCTGCAGCATGACTACCTGAGCGCGTATAGCCTAATTTTTTATCTCGCTCTAGATGATCACTTAGCACGTCAATTAACAAGTGTTCTTTTGTCCAGCCAGATTTAAATTGTAGAGTAAAATCGACCTCTTTAAACTCGGGGCACAGGCGAGGGAAAATTAATCTGAATTTATCGAGTATTTGGTTTAACTGTTGTTGACGTAAGCGCGTTATCTCTTCACCAAACGCTGCAAGGTGAGTATCCCACAATCTTATTTCTAGATCATTTTTATGTTGCCTCAATGCAGAATTACGCTGCTGTACAACTTTACGATAAGATTGCCATTGATAATTGAAACTCGGTTCCACGTGAAACAAACCCCAATCGAGCAGCTGCCTACGGTAACGAGGCCCTTGTTCGAAGAATTGATGGCAGTTTGCAGGGATCAGCTGTAATGGTAGTTGCGTTGCTAAATCAGACAATCGTTTTAATGGTTGGCTATTAAGACGGATTTGTAGGCCTTGGGTGAGATCAAACTGCAATCCAACAGGCGCATCATTAGATGTTTTAGCAATAACTTGGAGGTGTTGTTGGCCGAATTGAACAGCGTTTTTCAAAAAGCGTGTCCTAAATGATCGCCCTAGTGTAAGTAGGTGAATTGCTTCAAGAATACTCGTTTTTCCAGAACCGTTGTCACCCAATATTAGGTTAATACCTGATGAGGGTTGAATGACTAATTCAGTGATATTACGTAGATTGGAGATGGTGAGTTGGTTTAGCACCAGCGGATCCATAAGGGATAAAGTCCCTTACTTTACTGGAAAAGTCAGTGCATATAAACCGTTATTGTTTAAGCCAAGATATCAGGGAGTTGTTTAGTCAAAGCTTGTTTTTCTGACACCATATCTCCACTCAATGCAAAACCAAGCAGGGCATCATTATCATCAATGAAGACGGCTTTGATGCCAAAGCCTGACGGCGCTGTTTCAAACTGCCAAGAACCGGTTGAGTGTCGCGCAGGGCTTGCAACGATGAGCGGATAATCAGGCGTTTTAATAGCAACTGGCATTGCAGGATACTTAACGGCGGTGGTTTGACCTGACAATGTTTTGGCTAAGGTTCTAGCTGCGGCAAGTATGGGGGCAATAAAGAGTAAGTTATGTCCGGTCACCTCAGCGCAATCACCTAGGGCATAAATATTAGGCTGACTGGTTTGTAAAAATTCATCGGTAACAATACCTCGGTTTACCGTGATGCCGGTTGCTTTGGCAAGTTCAATCTCTGGGCGCAGACCAATCGCTGAAATAACGAGATCAGCGTGTAATATGTCACCATTTGATAAGCTTAATTGGTAACCATTTGTGGCATGATTTACAGCAGTAATAGTCGATTCAAAATACCACTTAACACCAGCATGACTTAATGTTGCTTTAAGTTCTTCGGCGATAGGCTCAGGTAATAGACTATCCATTGGCAGTTTACTCGGACCGATAACTGAAACAGCGGTTCCGTGATTAATTAAATCATTGGCAAATTCACAGCCAATTAAGCCGGGACCGATTATGGCGACCTGTTTTGCATTAACAAGCTGGTCTCGAAATACACTGTAATCATTGAGATTATTGATCGAGAGTACATCGTTAGCCGCATCACCATCCAGTAAGCTACGGACTGGTGTAGCGCCGAGTGCTAGGATTAAGTGTTTGTAATGGAGAGGGACTGAATTAGTGAGTGTGATCGTTTGTTGTTGCGGGTCAATGTCAGTAACTACACTGTGAGTGATGATTGTGGCATTTAATGTTTTCGCCATGGCATCGGCAGATGAAAGTGATAGCTGTTCAGCTGTTTTTCCTTTACTCAAAGCATTTGAAAGCATCGGCTTTGGATAACTACGTCCATCATCAGCGCTAATAACAATTAATGGGCTATCTGAATCTAGTTTGCGAAATTCACGGGCGAGCGTATAGCCCGCAAAGCCTGTACCTATTATAACGATTGGATGCATGATGAGAGTTGACCTTGGATGAAATAAGGGAGGGGGAAGATAACGGGTGTTTCTTCCCCCTTGAGTGGTTTTCTTAGATTTCTACCATGTTGAAGTCGTCTTTTCCTACACCACACTCAGGGCATTCCCAGTCACTAGGAATGTCATCCCAGCTCGTACCAGGTGCGATGCCTTCTTCAGGTAAACCTTTGGCTTCATCATAAATAAAACCACATACGGTACATTCCCACTGTCTCATTACTTTCTTCTCCGAATTTAAAATTAGTTATGTGTATCTAACGCATCTTGATAATGCTGAGCATGACGTTTTTCAACCTTAGCCAATGCTGCAAATCGTTTTTCTGCCGTCTCGAGTATTTTAACAAACATTGCCGCATGTTCCTTAGATTCTTCGATTTGTTCGTCCATTTCGGCTGCTGCGGCGATATTACGTTCATCTAGTGCAGTATTACGAAAGTTTGGATACATCTCGGTGTATTCATAAGTTTCACCATCTATCGCAAGTTGCAGCATATTTTCAACGGTTAATGTATCTTCTGGGAATAATAACTGTAGATGACTAAAAGCATGGGCTGTTTCTTGCGCCGCTGTTTTTTCAAATACGGCGGCAATATCATCAGCACCTAAGGCGCGGCATTGTTTGGCAAAATAGAGGTACTTTCTATTGGCCATTGCTTCTCCGGCAAACGCGGCTTCCAAATTTTGGATGGTTTGTGAAAGTTCGTTATTGTGTTGAATTGCCATTATCTTATCCTTCTTAAATTGAACGCTATTTAGGTTGGAAAGCATATTACGATTTATGGTAGTTTAGGGCCAACGAGTTATTACGCTAACTATAAGTGGATTTTCCGATAATGAATTTACCAACACTTCGTCAACTACAATATTTGACCGCCGTCGTTGAGCTCAAGCATTTTGGGCATGCAGCCGAACACTGCTTTGTAACGCAATCAACATTGAGTGCAGGTATCCAAGATCTTGAAAATATTTTAGGTGTTCCTTTATTAGAGCGCACTAATCGTAAAGTAATGCCAACAGCATTAGGAATAGAGATTGCCGCTCGATCTCAACAGATCTTGTCCTTATCCGGTGATTTGGTGGACTTAGCGCGATCAGAGAGTGATCCATTACGCGGTAGAATACGAATCGGCGTGATTCCGAGTATTAGTCCTTTTTTATTGCCTAAAGCATTGCCTTCGATACGCAAACAATTACCTTTACTGGAACTGGTGTTAATTGAAGATCAATCCGAGCGATTATTAACACAATTAAGATCGGGTGAGATAGACGTGGCTATTCTCGCGTTTCCGTTTGATGTCGGTGATTTGAGTCGACAGATTTTTGCCGAGGAGCAGTTCTGGGTCGCCTTACCTAAAAATCATCCCTTAGCCATTAATGACACCGTTAATGTGACGCAATTAGCGATGACAGACTTACTGTTATTAGCCGAAGGCCATTGTCTGCGTGAACATGCTTTAACCGCTTGCCAATTGCCAACCACAATGAACAGGGCTACTTTAGAAGGCACAAGCTTATATACCTTAATAGAAATGGTCGCTGGCGGTTTAGGCATCACACTCATTCCTGAGATGGCAATCCATACTGAGATGGCACGACACACTGATATTTGCTTACGTCCGCTCGCGACAAAAGAAAAAACACCGATGCGTGAAATTGGCTTAGTTTGGAGACCAAGTTATCAGCGTGTGAGTACCTTAAGGCTGCTCGCACAACGTTTTACAGAAGTGCTAATGCCAAAGATTAATTAAGTAGTAAAAATAATCCACAGACCGAGATGACATGTCGATGGAGAATGTGTTAAAACCGTATAAAAACATTAACTAGCGATAGATTTTTATTCGATAATAAGCGCGAGACATTATGCGTTTACTCTTTTCTTGAGGATTCAACTTTGAAACTCACAATTAAGGAATTTGCCAAATGAAAGCTTCAGACCTATTCGTGAAAGCATTAGAAAATGAAGGTGTCGAATATATTTTTGGCATTCCCGGCGAGGAAAATCTTGATTTCCTTAATTCATTACAAAATTCTTCGATAAAACTCATTCTTACCCGTCATGAACAAGGTGCTGGTTTTATGGCCGCTACGTATGGCCGACTAACAGGTAAACCGGGTGTTTGTTTATCCACACTGGGTCCTGGCGCGACTAATCTCGTTACGCCGGCTGCTTACGCGCAGTTAGGGGGAATGCCGATGTTAATGATTACAGGACAGAAACCTATTAAAACCAGTAAGCAGGGGCAGTTCCAGATTATCGACGTTGTTAGCATGATGCACCCCATTACTAAGTACACAAAACAGGTTGTGCACGGCAATAATATTTCAGGAATAGTACGCGAAGCATTTCGTGTTGCTATGGATGAACGTCCTGGAGCGGTTCATATAGAACTACCGGAAGATATTGCTGCCGAAGAAGTACATGATCATCTCTTTACCGTTGCTAGAATTCGACGTCCTGACGCGGATAATCATGCGATTAAAGACGCTGTCGAAATGATTCAAGCAGCGAAGATGCCCTTGTTATTAGTTGCCGCAGGCGCTAATCGGAAGCGGGCTAGCAAGGCGCTCACTAAGTTCATTGAAAAGACGGGTATCCCGTTTTTTAATACCCAAATGGGCAAGGGGGTTGTTGATGAGCGGCATTATAATTATTTAGGTACCGCCGCATTGTCCGATAATGATTTTCTGCATTGCGCCATTGACAGAGCTGATTTGATTATCAATGTGGGTCATGATGTTATTGAGAAACCACCGTTTTTTATGAAGGATGGTGGACCTAAAGTTATTCATGTTAATTTCTCGTCAGCTCAGATCGATCAGGTGTATTTCCCGCAATTGGATGTGGTGGGTGATATTGCAACGACGGTTAATCGACTTCGCGATGCACTGACGCCACAGCCTCATTGGGACTTTTCCTATTTTTATCGAGTGAAAGAAGAGGTAAGCCACCGTTTAGCCAAATATAGTGATGATGACCGTTTCCCTATTTTGCCGCAAAGTGCAGTGAAAATTATTCGCGAAGAGTTAAATGATGATGGCATTGTGACGCTAGATAATGGCATATACAAAGTGTGGTTTGCTCGTAATTATCTGTGTTATCAAAATAATTCACTATTGTTAGATAATGCTTTGGCAACAATGGGGGCCGGTTTGCCTTCAGCCATTCTCGCGAAACTAATTAATCCTGAACGAAATGTGATTAGTGTCTGTGGTGATGGCGGCTTTATGATGAATTCACAAGAAATGGAAACAGCGGTTCGCTTGAATCTCGACTTGGTGGTGATCATTTTGAATGATAGTGCCTACGGTATGATTAAATGGAAGCAGCAGGGCATGGGGTTCGACGATTTTGGATTAGATTATACCAATCCTGATTTTGTTAAATATGCTGAGAGTTATGGTGCTACAGGACATCGGCCGACGAGTCATGAAGAATTCAGGACGATACTGCAACAAGCCCTTGATGGAAAAGGTGTGCATTTAATCGATTTAGCTGTCGATTATTCACTGAACCATGTGATTTTGAATCAAAGTCTTAAAGAAAAAATCTGCATTTTATAAAGGCAATAACGATGAATACCATTCAACATTTTCCGTTGATGATCGCTGGGCTATCTAAAACAAGCACCGAGTCGCTTGATGTTACCTCACCCTTTGATGGCACTTTGTTAGCAACGGTTGCCCAAGCTGATGCTAGTGATATTGATTATGCACTCAATACGGCGGGCCGCTTATTTGCCGATCGTAGCAATTGGTTGCCAAAAACACAGCGTATTGCGATTCTTGAACGGGCTATTGCCCTAATGGAACAGCAAGCTGAAACCTTGGCGAGGGGGTCTGCTCATGAGGGTGGCAAGCCGCTAATGGATTCTCATGTCGAAATGGTGCGTTGTATTGATAGTATTCGTCTTTGTGTCGATATCTTACGCCATGATGTAAGCAAGCCTGTACCTATGGGGAGTAATGCTGCCTCACAACATCGATTGACCATCATGAATAAAGAGCCTATTGGTGTAGTGGTTGCTGTCAGTGCTTTTAATCATCCATTGAACTTGATTGCTCATCAAGTCGGTCCAGCCATTGCGGCGGGGTGTCCGGTTATTGTGAAACCTGCTGAAAATACGCCGTTATCTTGTTTTCGTTTAGTGGAAATATTTCATCAAGCCGGCTTGCCGCTGGAATGGTGTCAGGTTGTCATGCCAGAAAATCATCAGATTGCTGAAAAACTAGTTACCGATCCGCGGGTGGCATTTTTCAGTTTCATTGGCAGTGCTAAAGTAGGTTGGTATTTACGCTCTAAATTAGCGGCAGGAACACGGTGTGCCCTAGAACATGGGGGCGTTGCTCCTGTTATTGTGGCTGAAGATGCCGACATAGCAGCAGCCATACCGGGACTTGCAAAAGGTGGTTTTTATCACGCTGGACAAGTGTGTGTATCGGTACAACGGCTTTATGTACATGAGTCTATAGCGCGCGATGTGGCAACTCGTTTAGTAGATGCGGCAACAAATATGATCGTCGGAGATCCTTTATCGGCTAAGACGGAAGTAGGACCACTTATTAGAAGTGGTGAAGTGGAACGTGTAGATACTTGGGTGAAAGATGCTGTCAGTAATGGCGCTGAGTTATTGTGTGGTGGGCACTCACTTCCAAATAACTGTTATGCACCAACAGTGCTTTATAACCCGAGTAATGATAGCCAGGTTTCTCAGGCCGAAATATTTGGCCCCGTAGTATGTATTTATCCTTTTAATGATTTAGATGACGCCATTGCTTCTGCTAACTCGCTTAATGTTGCTTTCCAAGCCTCGGTATATAGTCAAAATATCAATACCTCTATGTATATTGCCAACCGATTAGATGCTTCTGCAGTGATGATTAATGAACATACTGCATTTCGTGTTGATTGGATGCCGTTTGCAGGTTTGAAGCACTCAGGGCTTGGTACCGGGGGTATTCCGTACACCATGGATGATATGCAAGTCGATAAGATGATCGTTATTACCTCTAAAGACATTAGCTAGTCGCAGTAACCATCGTATTATCGTGAACTATCAAGTTTCGACATCCTGGCAGCAATTGCTGGCAAATAGTGAGCTGATCGATTCTGCTCAGCTCGTGTTGGCGGGGAGTGATTATGTCGTTCAATGGGGAGAGCGTCATCCGGAACGTGCAGTAGATCTTATTGCTTCGAATGATGTGTTTCGTGTTTATGAAGTCGAAAATTATGCTTTAGAATTAGCCAAATGGCTGAGTAATGTGATCGATGAAGCGGCGCTTCACCAACAATTACGCTATTTTCGACAACGTGAAATGGTACGAATTATCTGGCGTGACTTGGCGGGTTGGGCTGATTTAGCTGAAACGGTGCGAGAATTATCTGCGTTGGCCGATGCTTGCATTGAGCAATCTTTAATGATCTTACATCAGTGGCTTGCGGCTGATTTTGGCGAGCCATGCGATAGCAAGGGAGAAGCCCAGCAGTTGATCGTACTCGCTATGGGGAAATTGGGTGCAGGTGAGCTCAATTTATCATCAGACGTCGATTTGATCTTTGCTTATCCAGATAACGGTGAAACGCAAGGCGGCCGACGAAGTTTAAGTAATGAAGAGTTTTTCACCCGCTTGGGCCGTAAGCTTATTCAGTCCTTAGATAATCTGACCGCCGATGGCTTTGTTTTCCGAGTTGATATGCGGTTACGTCCCTTTGGTGAAAGTGGTGCGCTGGCGGCGAGCTTTGATGCCATGGAAGATTATTATCAAACGCAAGGGCGGGAGTGGGAACGCTACGCAATGATTAAGGTACGACCTATTACTGGGTCGGAAACTGCGAAAAAGGCATTGATGGACTTACTTCGGCCCTTTGTTTATCGGCGTTATTTAGACTATGGCGTCTTTGATTCATTGCGTGAAATGAAAGGTATGATCGCCGAGCAGTTGCAGCGTAAAGGCATGGAGGACAATATTAAACTCGGTGCTGGCGGGATTCGTGAAATCGAATTTATAGGTCAAGTATTCCAGCTTATTTTTGGTGGTCGTGATAAGCCGCTACAGCAACGTCCTATTTTGACCATCTTAGCATTATTAGCCGAGCGACATTGCCTGGCAGCTTATGTGGTAAAAGACTTGAAGGCGGCCTATGATTTTTTACGTCGTACCGAACATCGCATTCAAGCATGGGCCGATAAACAAACACATTTATTACCTAAAGATGAAGCAGGGCGAGTCCGCATTGCTAATCTAATGGGGTTTTCTGATTGGAATGGTTTTGCCGTTGAGCTTATTCGTCACCGACAGTTAGTGCAAAGCCATTTTGAGCAATTATTGACCTCACCACAAGCTGATGAGCTGCCAGCGCAGAGTATTTCTTTATTTAATAGTAGTGATGAAGCTATCTTGCAGTATTTGCAGCAATTAGGTTTTACTGATCCTGATGCGTGCTTAATGGCGTTAACACACTTATTAAATAATCATGTCTGTCGTAATTTAAGTCCTACCGGACTGCTTCGTTTGCAAAAACTTTTACCCTTGTTGATTCAGGCGGCGGCGAATACGACGAATGCTAATGTCTGTGTATCACGCTTGATGCCATTGGTTGAGTCCATCATGCGTCGTTCAGCGTACATGGCCTTATTGGTCGAAAATCCATTGGCGCTATCGCAACTTATTAAATTGTGTGCGGCAAGTCCATGGATTAGTAGTCAGTTAGCACGGTTTCCGGTGTTATTGGATGAGTTACTTGATCCGCGAAGCTTGTATGCCGTGCCAGATCGACAACAGCAAACAGCCTTGTTAATGCAGACATTGAGTGCCGCGAATAGGGGAGACTTAGAACAGCAAATGAACTTGTTACGGGAGTTTAGGCAGGCGGCCAGCTTACATGTCGCGGCGGCCGATGTTGCTGATTTATTGCCGTTGATGCAGGTAGGCGATCAGTTGAGTGAGCTTGCTGAAATTCAATTGGAGCAGGTTTTTCAATTGTCATGGGCGCACTTGGTAGAAAAACATGGTCGGCCACCCTGTACACAAAGTGATGATATCAAGCTATCTGGTTTTACAATGCTGGCGTATGGCAAGTTAGGTGGTTTAGAGCTGGGTTATGGCTCCGATCTCGATTTGGTGTTTATTTATGATGATGAGCGAAATCAAGGTAATACCGATGGCGCTAAACCTATTGATGCCTTAATGTTCTACATTCGTTTGGCGCAACGGATGATTAATTTATTGAATACTGTGACATCGAGTGGCATTTTGTATGAAATAGATATGCGCTTGCGACCTAATGGTGATTCTGGCTTACTTGTGACGAGCATGTCTGGCTTTGCAGAATACCAAGTTGATGATGCGTGGACATGGGAACATCAGGCCTTAGTAAGAGCTCGATGTGTCGCTGGCGATGCCCATTTGACGCAGCAAGTGACCGCTATTCGCCAACAAGTATTAGCAAAACAGCGTGATCAACACGTATTGGCAGTGGAAGTCAGTGATATGCGTGCTAAAATGCGCGGTCAATTAGATAAAACTACAGAACAGGGGTTTGATCTTAAACAAGGTGTCGGTGGTATCACTGATATTGAATTTATGGTGCAATATGCTGTTCTAGCGTGGTCGACTAATCTGCCAGAATTATTAACTTATACAGATAATATTCGGATTTTAGACGCTTTAGTGATCACGGGTAAATTAGGCGAAGAAGAGGGTATGTTGCTGGCAAATGCGTATCGTTTTTACCGCAAACTGGCAAATCACTGTGTTTTACAGGAGATGCCAACAGTTGTGACCATTGCTGAGGTGAATGAATATCAACCTCGAGTGAAGGCGCTTTGGGCGCGATGGTTAGCAGAAACTTAATAAATATGTTTAACGAAAGATAAAGTAGGGTAATTATGGCTATACCAACAACAATGGCTGATCGTGATGGTGTTATCTGGCTCGATGGCGAAATGGTACCGTGGCGAGAAGCAAAAGTTCATGTGTTAACGCACACCTTGCATTATGGCATGGGTGTATTTGAAGGTGTTCGCGCCTATAACACCTCACAGGGCCCTGCTATTTTTCGCCTGCAAGAACATACTGATCGCCTGTTCCGTTCCGCTAAAATTTTGGGAATGGGCATGCCGTTTAGTAAAGAAGAGCTAAACGAAGCACAGCGAGCGGTTGTTCGTGAAAACAATCTTGAATCTGCGTATCTACGCCCGATGTGTTTTTACGGCAGTGAAGGAATGGGAATTCGTGCGGATAACTTGAAAACACATGTGATGGTTGCGGCTTGGGAATGGGGTTCATATTTAGGTGCTGAGAATATGGAAAAAGGCATTCGTATCAGAACCTCTTCCTTTACACGTCACCATGTCAATATTGCTATGTGTAAAGCCAAAGCAAATGGTAACTACATGAACTCGATGTTGGCCTTACAAGAAGCGGTTCAGTGTGGTTATGATGAGGCATTATTGCTTGATGCGACAGGTTTTGTAGCAGAAGGTAGTGGCGAAAATTTCTTTATGGTACGTGATGGCGTGTTGTATACGCCGAGCATTACTGCTGCTTTAGAAGGGATCACTCGCGCGACAATTATGACCTTAGCTCAAGATATTGGTCTGAAAGTGGTTGAAAAACAGATTACTCGCGACGAAGTTTATGTGGCTGATGAAGCCTTTTTTACGGGCACAGCAGCCGAAGTAACGCCAATTCGTGAATTGGATAATCGTACGATCGGTAATGGTGGTCGAGGTCCAATAACTGAACAATTACAAAGCATGTATTTTGATCAGGTATATGGTCGCAGTGATGTCTATAAAAATTGGAACACAGTAGTAGCGTAGTTCGAGTGATTTCGCTACAGCGGGCGCGGAGTGGAGAATATAACTACTCCGTGTTCTCTATGCCGATGGTGTATTAAAGAATAAAAAAACAAAGGTAACAAGTAATGGCAGGTCATAGTAAGTGGGCAAATATCCAACATCGTAAAGGCGCGCAAGATGCTAAGCGCGGTAAAATGTTCACTAAATTTATTCGTGAAATTACGGTTGCTGCCAAAGAAGGCGGTAGTGATGTTGCCAACAACCCACGTCTTCGTACCGCAATTGATAAAGCATTAAGTGGCAATATGACCCGTGATGTTATTGAGCGTGCGACTAAGCGTGGCGCAGGCGAGCTTGAAGGTGTGACCTACGAAGAAATTCGTTACGAAGGTTATGGCCCAAGTGGTATTGCCATCATGCTAGATTGTTTGACGGATAATAGAAATCGTACCGTTGCTGAAGTGCGTAATGTCTTTAGCAAGCGAGGTGGTAATATGGGCACCGATGGCTCCGTTGCTTATTTGTTTAACAAAAAAGGCATTATAAATTTTCCCGCCGGCACAGATGAAGATGCAGTAATGGAAGTCGCTTTAGAAGTCGGCGCTGAAGATATCGTAACGAATGCAGATAGTTCAGTTGATGTTTTTACTCGCCCTGAAGATTTTGACGCGGTAAAAGAAGCCTTAATTTCGGCAAACTTCGAGCCGGACTCAGCTGAAGTGACTATGCATCCGGAGTTAACCACGAGTTTAGAAGTGGATGATGCCCGTAAGGCGATGGCGATGATTGAGGCCTTTGAAGATCTTGATGATGTGCAGAATGTTTATTCTAATGCTGACTTTTCTGATGAGGTCATGGCGCAATTGGATGAAGATTAAAAACGGTCATTTGTTATGTCGCGTATTTTAGGCATTGATCCCGGCTCTCGAAAAACGGGCTTTGGTATTATTGAACTTGATGGCCAAAAAATAAAACACGTAATTAATGGACGTTTAATGGTTGGAGATGGTGATTTCCCCGGTCGTTTAAAACAAATATTTGAAGGGTTAACGGATATAATTTTGCGTTACCAACCCGATATGATGGCGATAGAAAAAGTATTTTTGCATAAAAATGCCGATTCGGCCTTAAAACTAGGTCAGGCGCGCGGTGCTGCAATTTGTGCCGGCGTGAGTCAAAACCTAAGCGTTCACGAGTATACGGCAACTCAAATTAAAAAAGCTGTTGTGGGTAACGGTCACGCTCAAAAGGAGCAAGTCCAATATATGATGTCGCTCATTTTAACCTTACCTGAAGTTCCTGTGGAAGATGCGGCTGATGCACTTGCTTGTGCGATCACGCATGCTAACTTTGCCGCCGTGGGTGTCAGTCAAGCAAGTAAATTACCAGAAGGCATGCGTACCTCTCGCCGTGGAGGTCGTTATAGCCGATGATTGGACGTTTACGTGGCATTATTTTAGAAAAACAAGCACCTGATTTAGTGTTAGATGTGCAAGGCGTGGGTTATGAAGTGGCTGCACCCATGTCGACATTTTGCAGCTTGCCAGCGATTAATGAAGAAGTCTCATTGTTTACCCATTTAGTGGTTCGCGAAGATGCACAGCTATTATATGGTTTTGCTACAACACGCGAACGATTATTATTTCGTAGCTTATTAAAAGTAAATGGTGTTGGTGCTAAGTTAGCGCTTACTATTTTATCTGGCAGCGATGTCGATGATTTCTCTCGCAGCGTACAAGAAGGCGATGCCGACAGCCTGACACGTTTGCCGGGAGTGGGTAAAAAAACGGCAGAGCGTTTAATTATTGAGATGCGTGATCGTCTTAAAGATATTAGCGGGGCAATGGGGTTAAAACCAGTTGTTTCAGCCGCAGCAAGCTTGGCGGGAGCAAAAGATGAGGCAATAGAAGCTTTGATCTCACTGGGCTATAAACCAAATGAAGCTGATAAGATGATTCGCGTTCTCGCTAGTGATGGCCTGACAACCGAAGAGCTTATTCGCCAAGCCTTACAGAGAAAATAACTCATGGAAGATGATCGCTTTGTAAATGCTGCAGCTACAATAAATGAAGAATACCAAGACAGTGCTATTCGGCCGGCAGCCTTAAAGGATTATATCGGTCAGCCAGCTGTTCAAGAACAGATGGATCTTTTTATTACAGCGGCTAGAAATCGTAAGCAAGCCTTAGATCACACCTTAATTTTTGGTCCACCTGGATTAGGTAAAACCACCTTGGCCCATATTATTGCTAATGAAATGGGCGTAAACCTGAAACAAACATCAGGACCCGTATTGGAAAGGCCTGGTGATTTAGCGGCATTACTGACTAACCTTGAACCTAATGATGTATTGTTTGTTGATGAAATTCATCGTTTAAGCCCGATTGTTGAAGAAGTATTGTATCCGGCGATGGAAGATTATCAGCTGGATATTATGATTGGCGAAGGGCCAGCAGCTCGTTCAATTAAACTTGAATTAGCGCCTTTTACGCTGGTGGGCGCCACGACGCGAGCAGGCTCATTAACATCTCCATTACGTGACCGTTTCGGAATTGTGCAGCGCCTAGAGTTTTATTCAAGTGCTGATTTAAGTACGATTGTTCAACGCAGCGCACGTATTTTTGGCGTGCCCTTGGAAATTAGTGGTGCCAATGAAATTGCGCGACGATCACGAGGTACGCCGCGGATTGCTAATCGTTTATTGCGCAGAGTACGAGACTACGCAGAAGTAAAGTTTAATGGCGATATTACTGCCGAAGTAGCCAGACAAGCGCTCAATTTACTTGACGTCGATGATAATGGCTTTGACATGCTAGATCGTAAGTTATTACGAGCGATTATTGAAAAATTTGATGGTGGCCCAGTAGGGGTAGATAATCTTGCCGCCGCAATTGGCGAAGAACGTGGCACGATTGAGGATGTTTTAGAGCCATTTTTAATCCAAGAAGGCTTTATTATGCGGACGCCACGAGGACGTGTGGCGACCAAGAGAGCATGGCTGCATTTGGGTTTAACGCCAAAAGGGGAGTAAGTATGAGTGACTTTGAATGGCCAATCCGAATTTATTATGAAGATACTGATAGCGGAGGCGTCGTTTATCATTCAAACTATCTCAACTTCATGGAACGTGCGCGTACTGAGTGGCTAAGATCCTTAGGCTTTGAACAAGATAAATTAATCACCGACCACCAGTGTTTATTTGCCGTACACTCCATGAAATTAAACTTTCGACGTCCCGCGCGCTTTAATGATGCTTTGTTAATTCGATCACAGTTAATTAACGTGGCAGGTGCAAGTATGACGTTTGAACAAAAAATTTTTCGCAATGATGAACTGTTATGCGAAGCAACAGTCAAAATTGCTTGTTTAGATTCCAATCGGTTTCGACCACGGTCGATACCCCTCTTTATTTTGATGGAGATACAAGGTGAACGCTGATCTTTCTTTAGTGACCCTTATTGCAGAAGCCAGCTTGCTGGTTAAGTTAGTGATGCTGATATTATTGTTAATTTCCATGTATTCGTGGACGATTATTTTCAAAAAACGCAGTGAGTTGAGACAGGCAACACGTGATGCCGATTTATTTGAAGATAAATTCTGGTCAGGCAATGAATTAAACCGCTTATATGAAGATATTTCATCTCGCCCCCACATCAGTCGAGGTATGGAAGGAATATTTGAAGTAGGTTTTAAGGAGTTTGTACGACTTAAAAAAGCAGAGCCAGCCTCAGCGGCAGTACTTGATGGTGCTCAACGGGTAATGCGTATCTCGCTGGCACGTGAGGTTGATCGCTTAGAGGAAACATTGCCTTTCTTGGCAACGGCTGGTTCAACGAGTCCTTACATCGGCTTATTTGGTACAGTATGGGGAATCATGAATTCATTTCGTGCCCTCGGTGAGGTTCAACAAGCCACGCTAGCGATGGTCGCACCTGGTATCTCTGAAGCACTTATTGCTACGGCAATGGGCTTATTTGCAGCTATTCCTGCTGTAATAGCCTATAACCGCTATTCGCATAAGGTTGAACGATTAGTGAATCGTTACGACAACTTCTTAGAAGAATTTTCTTCTATTTTGCACCGTCAACATAGTTAATCACGAGTTAGACTCATGGCCACCTATAATAAAAGACAACGTCGTAAACCAATGGCTGAAATTAATGTCGTTCCCTATATTGACGTTATGTTGGTATTGCTGATTATCTTTATGATTACGGCACCGATGCTAACTCAGGGCGTGAAGGTCGATCTGCCGGAAGCAGCCGCTAATGCGGTTGTGCCTCCAGATGATAATAGTGAACCTTTGGTCGTTTCGGTGGATGCGGACGGTTATTTTTATGCCTCTATTGGCGATAAGCAAGATCAGCCTATTGATGCGAATGAACTACAGCTCAAAGTCGCAGCCGTGTTACGCCGAAGCCCAAATACACCCGTAATGGTAAAAGGTGATAATGCTGCTAATTATGGACAAGTTGTGACGGTAATGGCCTTATTACAACTGGCGGGAGCACCCAGTGTAGGTTTAATTACAAAACAACCTGAAACAACAGCTACGCACTAAATTACTAATGAAAAATACATCTGTAGAAAATATTACCGCTGGCAGTGCTTCATTGTTACTGCATGTCGTATTGCTTGGGTTGTTTGTGGTTGGGATGGATTCTCAATCTATTCCGACACCTATTGCTCAGCCAGAGCAAGTTGAAATTGTGCAAGCAACCATGATGGATGAAGCTAATATTCTTCAAGAAATGGTGCGTCAGCAAGAAATTGAAGATAAAAAGCGCAACGTCGAACAAGCACGACAAGAGCTTGTTCAACAACGGTTAGAAGACACACAAAAAGAACTAGCGCGTAAAGAGTTAGAATATCAAGACCAGCAAGAACGCGCTAAGATTGAACAGCAACAACGTGAAACGAAAGCGAAACAAGAGAAAGAGAAAATTGCAAAACTAGAGCAAGATCGCAAGCAGGAAGAAATTAAACAGCAGCAAGCAGTAGCTGATCGTAAAATTGCCGAAGAAAAACAAAAAAAGGCTGAGCTAGAGCGAAAAGTCGCTGAAGAAAAACAGAAGCAAGCCGAAAAAGAACGTAAGCATGAAGAAGAGTTAAAAAATAAAGCCGAGCAAGAACGTAAAGCAGCAGAGAAGAAACAACAGCAAGCCGAAGCGGATCGTAAAGCTGAAGAAGATCGTAAACTTAAGGCGGAGAAAGAACGTAAAGCGGAAGAAGCACTTAAGTTAAAGGCTGAAGCTGATCGTAAAAAAGCTGAAGAGTTAAAAGTTAAAGCTGAGCAAGATCGTAAAGCAGAAGAAGCGCGTAAAGTTGAAGCCGAACGTAAAGCACAAATTGCTGAGGCAGATAGATTATTGCAAGCTAGTCTAGCGTCAGAGCAACAAGAGCAAGAGTCAAATCGCATCGCAGGCGTAGTTGATCAGTATTCTTTAATGATAAAACAACGGATTAAACGTAATTGGCTAAGACCTGGTATCGCCGAAACTGGCCTACAGTGCACTTTACGAGTAATCTTGTTGCCGGGCGGTGATGTAAAACAAGTGGTAGTGGAAAAAAGTAGCGGTAATGCAATTTTTGATCGTTCGGCAGAGTCAGCTGTTTATAGAGCAGCCCCTTGGCCACAACCAACCGATCCAAAAGCAGCGGCTGCTTTACGCAATTTTCAATTTATTTTTAAACCTGAGTAAGAGGGTGACGTAATGACCAAACGATGGTTAATTGCATTAGGATTATTAGTGACAGTAATGTCTTGGCAAGCACGTGCTGAGTTAGTGATCGAAATTACCGGTGGTTCAGAAGCTGCGCTTCCTATTGCATTAGTGCCATTTGGAAGTGATGGGTATACTGCGCCAGTTGATATCTCAGAAATTGTTCGTAATGATTTAGCGGGTAGCGGCCGTTTTGCTCCGTTGTCAAAACAAGATCTTATTTCGCAGCCACATGAGCAAGCAGAGGTTAATTTTGCTGATTGGCGCTTATTAAGATCGGAAGGTCTCGTCATTGGTAAAGTGAGTAGTGTTGATGGCCAAACTTATGACGTGCAGTTCCAATTATTTGATGTGTATAAAGCACAGCAATTAGTCGGCAAACGTTATCAAGTGCCAGCGTCGGGCTTACGTCACTTAGCTCACCAGATCGCCGATCAGATCTATCAAGCATTAACGGGTGATATTGGGGTGTTTGCGACGCGATTGTCTTTTGTAACTGTTATTAACAATGCAGATGGTAGTAAGCGCTTTGCCTTACAAGTGTCAGATGCTGATGGTGCTAATCCACGGACAGTGTTGCAGTCTAAAGAACCAATTATGTCACCAAGTTGGTCTCCCGATGGCGAACGCTTGAGCTATGTGTCATTTGAGAATGGTAAAACAGAAGTATTTATACAAGAAATGCGGAGTGGCCGTCGTGATTCTGTCGCAGCATTTAATGGCATAAATAGTGCGCCATCATGGTCTCCCGATGGTAAGAAGCTGGCATTAACCCTATCGAAAGGCGGTAATCCAGAGATCTATGTGTTGGTGTTAGCAACCGGTAATTTGTCGCGCGTAACCCACAACTCACAATCTATTGATACCGAGGCCGTTTGGCTACCAAATGGTAAAGAACTCGTGTTCACATCAGATCGTGGTGGGCGTCCACAAATTTATAAAGTAGCCGTGGATGGAGGAAATGCAACACGGATTACATTTGATGGCAGTTATAACTCATCGCCTGATGTATCACCTGATGGTCGTTTTCTAACAATGGTACATGGCGTAAAGGGTAAGTATTATATTGCCGTGCAAGATTTATCTTCAGGGGCTGTGCAAGTCTTAACTGAAACGGGGCGTGACGAATCACCGAGCTTTGCGCCTAATAGTCGTATGATTCTGTACGCTACGGAACGAAATGGTAAAGGGGTATTAGCCGCTGTATCGGTTGATGGTCGTATTCAACAACGTTTAGGAGAAGCCGGGATTGACGTACGCGAACCCGCATGGTCACCAATAAGAAAATAACAAATTAACAAATTAACAAATTAACAAATTAACAAATTAACAAGCTTCGAGGAGCACTTTAAATGAAAGCAATTAAATTATTAACAGTATCTATGATACTTATAGGTTTAGCTGGTTGTAGCAGCTTAGGCAAGAAAAATACTGATGCCATGCAAAATGGTGATGTATCAATTGAAGATCGTAATGTTGATTCTTCTGGCCTAGACGGTAACAAAGCATATGGTTCTGATCTTAATTCAGAAAGACAAGTTACGGTTGGTGAAAGCGGATACCAAGATAGCCGGTTTAGCGATCCATCTAACCCATTATCACATCGTATCGTGTATTTCGATTACGATAGCAGTTCGGTTAGACCACAAGATTTACCTATCTTAGAAGCTCATGCTGCTTATTTGAGCGCTAATCCAAACGTAAATATTCGTGTGGAAGGACATACTGATGATCGTGGATCTCGTGAATATAACTTGGCACTAGGTGAGCGTCGTGCTTTAGCTATTCGCCAATTATTGACATTGCAAGGTGCGAGCATTAACCAGTTCCAAGTAACGAGCTACGGTGAAGAACGCTTAGCAGCAGAAGGTTATGACGAATCTGTATGGTCGAAAAATCGCCGAGTTGAATTGACTTACTTAGGACGCTAAAAAATGAAAATGTTGACTAAAAAAGCCGTAGTGATTGCCATGATGTTATCGCCGATAATGTCGACCGTCGTTGTGGCTGACGAAGCAACATTATCACAGCGTATTGATCGTTTGGAACGGATTGTCCAAGGGCAGGGCCTAGTATCATTACTAGGCCGTGTTGATCAGCAGCAAAATGAGATTCAGAAATTACGTGGTGAGAATGAAACATTACGTCATGAATTAGAATCGATGAAAAAACAACAGCGTGAGCTTTACCTTGATCTCGATCAGCGATTACAAGGGCAGGTTGCAGCCTCAACTCAATCTCCTGCTGTAATGTCGCAAAACAATCAAGCAGCGTCAATAGACTCTGCGGTGAATGATACTGAATTAGAATCAATAGAGCAGGCGATAAAGACACAACAACCTGACACTGCTCCCGTTGCGGTAGAAAATGGTGAGGCAGCTTATCAGTCGGCCTTACAGATTTTACGAAGCGGTCAATATGAACAGGCTGTAGCGGCATTAGCTGCTTTTCCTACTCAGTACCCACAAAGTAGTTATTTACCTAATGCCTATTATTGGCAAGGTGAAGCAAATTATGTACTTCGCCATTTTGAACAGGCGATAGCTGCATTTCAGACTGTTATTGATAAATACCCAGCTAGCACTAAAGTGCCTGACTGCATGTTAAAGCAAGGCTTTAGTCAATACGAGTTAGGAAATGTGGATGCCGCTAAACTAATATTAAATAATGTGATGCAGCAATATCAAAATACATCGGCAGCTAAGTTAGCAAAGGTCAGATTAGATCGCATTAAAGAAGAAACACGATAGCCATAAAGGCAGAAGAGGTCACAATGGCGCAATGTCGAATTACAGAAATCTTTTATTCCCTACAAGGTGAAACACGTACCGTTGGTTTGCCGACGGTATTTGTCCGTTTAACCGGCTGTCCACTTCGATGCGGATACTGTGATACGGCCTATGCTTTCACCGGTGGTAAAAAAATGGAAATTGCAGATATTGTCAGTGCAGTTTCTGCTTATAATCCTCGTTATGTCACCGTTACTGGTGGCGAACCACTTGCTCAGCAAACATGTTTCGAATTATTGTCGACTTTATGTGACCTTAATGTTGAAGTGTCTCTGGAAACCAGTGGCGCGATGGATATATCAGCCGTTGATCCACGTGTTGTTTGCGTTATGGATCTCAAAACACCTGCATCAGGCGAAGAAACCAAAAACAAATACAGCAATATCGATAAATTGAAGTCTCAAGACCAAGTCAAATTTGTCATTTGTGATCGTAATGACTATGAATGGTCCTGTCAGAAAATCACTGAATATAATCTTGCCGATCGCTGCGAAGTGCTATTTTCACCTATACACGGCGAATTAAATCCAGCAGAACTCGCTGAATGGATCATACAAGACAACTTAGCGGTGCGAATGCAAATACAAATGCACAAATATCTCTGGAACGATGAGCAAGGTCGATGAAGCGGGCAGTCATACTTTTATCGGGTGGGCTTGATTCAGTAACCGCACTCGCAATGGCTAAAAGCCAAGGTTATGAATGCTATACCTTGAGCTTTAATTATGGCCAAAGGCATGATTCAGAGTTAATTGCTTCGGCAAAATTATCGGCTTTATATGGTGCTATAGAACATAAAGTGATTAATATCGATTTAGGTAGCATCGGTGGTTCTGCCTTAACTGATGAAAATCTTGCTGTACCTGAACATGAACAACATGGCATACCCATTACTTATGTACCTGCACGTAATACCGTCTTTTTATCCATTGCCTTAGGCTGGGCTGAAGTATTGAATGCACAAGCTATATATGTAGGAGTTAACGCCGTTGATTATTCAGGCTACCCAGATTGTCGTCCTGATTTTATCGCTGCGTTTGAGCATTTAGCTAACCTTGCTACTAAATCGGGCGTCGAAGGCAATAAGCTATCAATTCAGGCTCCTCTGATTCATATGTCAAAAGCAGAGATCATTCAGCAAGGTATAAAACTAGGTGTTGATTACAGTCAAACCGTGTCATGTTACCAAGCTGATAATAACGGTAATGCCTGTGGTCGCTGCGATTCATGTCGTTTAAGGCGACAAGGCTTTGAACAAGCAGGCATTAAGGATCCTACACAATACCAAGTTTAAACCTAGTTTCTATATATAAGTAGTAGGACTACTCAGGCTGATAAGTCTCGCATTTTAAGTATAATTAAACGCATTAATACTCACATAGATAACTTGTCATTAATTAAAATAAACATCAAGATATGTGCATTTTCTTGTTAAGTTACTGCTCTGTAAGAAATTAAATTTCAAATCGATGTTGTGAATATGCTGGTTGAGAAAATAATTCTTAAAAAGGTTGTTATTTCGTCAGAATAGGGTATTATTTCGCGTCTTGGTTTGGGCCGTTAGCTCAGTTGGTAGAGCACCGGACTTTTA